>Ga0247840_10008774_pt1 | contig 13387 bp, 12 predicted proteins | sample LaCruzMarch2015__FD_192404 | JGI IMG/M metagenome (GOLD analysis project Ga0247840, IMG submission 192404) | Freshwater microbial communities from meromictic Lake La Cruz, Castile-La Mancha, Spain - LaCruzMarch2015_17m | ecosystem: Environmental > Aquatic > Freshwater > Lake | place: Spain...
GTCTTGTTGTGCGAGATCACCAGCGCGGGCCGGTTCTGCCGCGCGATGACGTTGGCGACCGTAAAGGTTTTTCCGGAGCCGGTCACCCCTTCCAGGCACTGGAAACGCTGATCCTTTTCCAGCCCGCGGCAGAGCGACGCTATCGCCTCCGGCTGATCGCCGGTCGGCTTGTATCCCGAAACAAGCTGGAAGGAAGAGCTCATACGGCCAGATCACCGGCCCAGACCGCGCTGACCGCGCCGGTTTTATCACGCAGCAGAAGCTCGCCGTCATTACCAAATCCTTCAAGAATACCGATACGAACCGCCATACCGTCGCGCAAGGTGACGGGGTTTCCGATGTTGGGAATTTTGGACTCCCAGTTTTTACGGACCTTGGAAAAGCCTCCCTGCGCCCATTCATCAAGACGGACGGAAAGATGCTTCAGCAGTTTACCAAGCAGTTCATCGACATCGCGCCGCTTACCGGTCTCGATTAAAACCGACGTGGCGGGCTGGTCGATATGCTCCGCGTTCTGCATATTGACGTTCAGGCCGATTCCTATGATGACGCAGCCGGGAATCCCTTCGGAAAGAATGCCGCATATTTTTTTCCCGTTCACCAGCACGTCGTTCGGCCATTTCAGCGACGGTTTCAATCCTTCCGCTTCGAGCAGTTCAGCAACGGCAACTGCGGCAGCCATCGAAGCGGAAGGTAGCTGGCGCGGAGCGTATTTTCCGCGCAGAAGAATTGAAAAAGTGAGATTTGCACCGACTGAAGAAACCCATTCGCGTTCGCGGCGGCCGCGGCCCTGTGTCTGTTCGCGCGCCGCGACCACCGTACCGGAAGGGAGTTGTCCTTCCACCGCCAGCCGTTCCTTAAGAAAAGTGTTGGTGGAGGGAAGCCGGGCGTACCACTGGAGATAAAATCTCATCACTGGTTCTATTACTGAAAATTCGACCGGTTTCACAGCTTTTCTTGGCAATAGTCAGTAAACAGCCTACATTGCCGCCATGTCACAAAAAATTCACATCATCGGTATCGGCGGAACGGGAATGAACGGCGTTGCGCAGCTGGCTGCGTACGCCGGATATTCGGTTTCCGGCTCCGACCGCGCGACCGGCCTTGAAATTTTCAAAACGTTGAGAAAACTGGGTATTAAAATCGTCCCGCAGGACGGCTCAGGCATTACCGCCGACACCGATGCCGTCGTCTATAGCACCGCGATCGAGCCCGACAATCCGGATATCCAGCAATCCAAACGCCTCAACATTCCCCTGCTCCACCGCGCCGACATGCTGGCGAAGCTCTGCGAAGACAAGGAAGTCATCGCCGTCGCCGGAACCGCCGGAAAATCGACCGTCACCGGCATGCTCGGCTGGATTTTCGAGTGTCTGGGAAAAGACCCGACCGTCTATTGCGGAGCAAGCATGAATAATGTCGGCGCATCCGTCCGCTACGGCTCCGGCCCGTGGATCATTGAAGCCGATGAAAGCGACCGCTCGTTCCTGAAGTTTCATCCGCATCACGCTATCATCACCAATGTCGCCGAAGACCATTTTTCGCTAGCCGAACTTCGCCGGCTCTTTGCTCAGTTTGAATCTCAGGTTTCCGGCACGGTCATCAAAAAACCGGAACCGTTCGACGTAAAACTTTCTATCCTCGGGAAACATAACGTCGAAAACGCCAACAATGCGCTGACGCTCTGCAAAGCGCTGGGCCTTGATATGCAAAAATGCACCGCCGCCGCCGCAACATTCAAAGGCATTGAGCGGCGGCTGGAACGGGTCGGCCCGAAAGTCATCGACGACTTCGCGCACAGCCCGGTCAAAATCGCTGCCGCGCTCGAAACGGTTTCCGGCGAGTTCCCTGCGCTCTCCGCTTACTGGCGACCGCACGGCTACACCCCGCTTTTCCAAGGCTTGGATGCCTTCGTCGAGGTTTTTTCCAACCATTGGAAAGGTAGGGACGGATCGCCGAGCCGTCCGAAAGACAAGCTCTTCATTCTGCCGGTCTATTTCGCGGGCGGAACGGTGAACATTAAGGTCACCTCGGAACAGTTTGTCGAACGGCTGCAAGCCGCCGGCGTTCCAGCAGAGTTTGCTCCGGATTACGACACGCTTGAAACGCATCTGCTTGAAGCGGGCCTTCCCGTCCTCGGCATGGGTGCCCGCGATCCCGAACTGCCGGTTTTCGCCCGCCGACTGGCTTCACAGCTAAAGTGAGAAAAAACCGGCCCGAACCCTGTACCATTACTTCCGTTTTAGAACAGCACGCCAGCCGGCCGGCTCCTCGTAGACCGGCATTTGCAGATGGCTGACTTCGCGGGCCTGTTCGATGATATAGAAGGCATCAGCGTCTTCCGCTTTGATGATGTCGAGAATCCATTTGATGTCCCGGCGGCGGCAGACAATCAGCAGTTCCGTCACCGGCCCGTCGCGCCCCTCGCCCTCAAACGTTGTTACAACCTGACCGGTATTCCGTAACTGTACGGCCAGTACCGTTCCCGCTTTACGGGTAAAAACGCGCAGAGCCAGGTGCCCCAGCGCAATTTTCCGTTCCAGTGCAATACCGACAACGTTGCCGGTGGCGAACCCAAGGCCGTAGAAAATCGCCAGCACCGGCGCGGTATAAATCTGTTTTACGATGGTCGAAATGATCGTCACCCAGAGAGTGACCTCCATAAAGCCCAGCGCAAACGCCAGTCGCGTCCGCCCCTGTACGGTGACAATGGTCCGTACAGTTCCAATGGAAACATCCACGATGCGGGCGCAGAAAATCAAAAGCCCGACCAACAGAATATGCCAACTCACAACCAGCCTCCGTTAGCCGTGGTTGGTGGCATCAATGACTTCCTTTACGGCAGGAACCTGTTCTTTCAAAAGCCGTTCGATACCGTTTTTCATCGTCATGCGTGCGCCCATGCAGCCGCGGCATCCCCCCTGCAGTTCCACATACACTTTGCCGTCCTTAACGGTAACAATCTTCGCACCGCCGCCGTGAGCAGCCAGCGCCGGAGCCACTTCGGCATTCATGATTTTTTCAACCGCTTCCAGTATTTCAGCATCATTCATTTTTTTTATCCTCTCTTAAATGAAGTACAATTCATCCAGTCTTTCACAATCCCTCTTCAGTCAGCCGGGCCGCCTTCTGAGACTTACGTGTTTTTTTGTGATATTTCCGGAGTACCCGGGCAAAACGGATCAAATCGCGAAACGGAGCAATCAGACTCTTGTGGCGTTTCGGCGGCTTGGTAACACGAACAGAGCCGACGCGAATCCGGCGGGAGGCGATATTGAGCAGTGTTTCAAACTCTGACGGAAGAGAAGAGTGTTCTTCGAGAATAAACGGCAGCACGTCGCAACGGTAGAACCGGAATCCGCACGGTGGATCGGGGACATAAACGCCGAGCAGACGGTCGAGCCAGAAACTCATCATCCGGATCGTCCAGCGACGCACCACCGGAATGCGGCTAACGTCGGCCATGCGATTACCAATCAATACCGGCAAATGCGTCCGGTAATAGGTTTCCAGAAATTTTGAAATTTCGGCCGGATCGTGAAATCCATCGGCATCCAGCGCAATCACGGCATCGAAACCTTGCGCCAAAACGTACTTGAATCCTTCCGTCAGCGCAGCGCCTTTGCCGCCGTTCACCTGGCGACGGATCACCATCGCGCCGGCGGCTTCGGCACAGGTGGCGGTATCATCCGTCGAGGCATCGTCCACCACAATCACATCCGGCACACAGACCAGCGCCTGAGTCACCACATCGCCAACGGTCCGCTCTTCGCAAAAAGCCGGAATCAGCACCGCGACCTTTTCCACCTCTTTGTACTGTGCAATGGTTGCCATCAGTCGTTGTCCCTGTTACGCGCCAGTTCATCGGCCCGGTAGGAAGATCGCACCAGCGGCCCCGCCGCCACGCCTTCAAACCCGATCTGCCGCGCTTTCGCCGCCAGTTCATCAAAATGTTCGGGAGAAAGATAGCGCTCAACCGGATAATGTTCGCGCGTCGGAGCCAGATACTGCCCCAGCGTCAGCAGGCGGACGCCTGCCGCATATAAATCTATCAGACATTGCAAAATCTCTTCGTCGGTTTCGCCGAGGCCGAGCATCAGGCCGGATTTCACCATCACACCGCCCCGCTCCGCCGCTTTGCGCAGCGTCGCCAGCGACTTTTCATAGCTCGCCTGCGGACGAATTACCGCCTGCAACCTCTTTACCGTTTCGAGATTGTGGTTGAATACATCCGGCCCGGCATCCAGCACCGTGTCGAGATGCTCGACAAAATCCGGCGTCAAAACTTCGACCGACGCTTCCGGCATCGCTTCCTTCACGGCGCGGATCGTTGTGGCAAAAGCACCGGCACCGCCATCGGGGAGATCATCGCGTGTCACGCTGGTAATCACGATATGCTTCAGATTCAGCCGCTTTGCAGCCTCTGCGACTCTCGCAGGCTCGCCAGCATCAACCGGCTCCGGCTTACCGGTGTTCACATTGCAGAACCGGCAGTTGCGCGTACAGGTATTGCCCAGAATCATCACCGTCGCCGTGCCGCGGTTCCAGCACTCGTGCCGGTTCGGACATTTGGCACTGGCACAAACCGTGTTCAGCTGGAGGCTTTCCAGCAGCTTACTCACATCCGGATAGCTTTGATCCGTCGCAATCGGACGCCGCATCCACTGCGGCAGCCGCTGCGCTTTGGGTTTCAGTTTTTCAACAATGCTTTGGTCGTCCATGATTTTTTCATTTATCCGGCTTTATATTCCTCCGGTTCTTCGGCGACCTTCAACAGTTCAGATCCAGAAGCCGTAAGATTTCCGGTATAGAGCGCTTCGATAGGGAAACACATTTCATAGTCGTTCCAGACCAGATTCCCGTGTTCAACAGAGAACTGGATAAATTCCTTTTCATCCAGATATTTCCGAAGTTCGGGATGAGCCTGCTGCAAAAACGGCGCGAAATCGACCTTCTGTACATGCCCGTCAGAAAACGTAATCTCCAGCCGGCACCCGTCAGGATGCCGGACGGTTTGAACCCTTACTTCTTTTCCCGCCTGCAGTTTCATTTGATCCTCCGCGTAATCTTTTCAGACCGGATGCTTTTGTGCAGTACAAAATAATCAACCCACTTCTGAACAATATCATCCGCATACGCCTCAACCAGCGTCTTGAATGCGTCGCCATGTGTTTCATCAAGCGGGCGGCGGCCTTTTACATTCGAAAACCGGATGGATACGACCTTTCCGTTTTCGATAAGCAGATCCGCCCTGCTTTCCGCACCCTGAAACAGTCCGTGGACATGAACCGGCTCGTGCTCATTCGAGTAGAATAGAACCGTCAGTCCAAAATATTCGTACAACTTTGGCATTCATTCTCCTACCGAATAAAAGATAACTACTTCGCGCCCTGTTGTAAAAATCTTACACAGAAAGGGTTTCGATCAACTTCTGGAGCTTTTCGCGTTTTTCGATCAGCTCGGCTTTACGCTTTTCCTCACCGGCGACCACTTCCGCCGGCGCCCGGCTGACGAAGTTCTCGTTCGACAGTTTTTTGACGATTCCCGTGATGCCGTTCTCTACGAGCTCAATCTGCTTTTTCAGTTTCGCTATTTCGGCGGCGGTGTCCACCAGTCCTTCGATGGACATATAAACCGTACCGAGCTGGCTGATGCCGCTGGGCATCGCGCCTTCCGGAGTGAAATCGCGGTCGATACCGATGGATTCCGCGCCAAGCAGGGATGAAACCGAAGCGATATCCTCGCAAAGCAGTTTTCCGACCCGCTCCTGCGCCGGACGGATATAAAATTTCGCCTGCTGTTTCGGCGTCAGGTTGTAATCGGTGCGCAACGTACGTCCGACGCGAATGAGATCGTGCTTGGCATCGACATATTCGACGGTGCCGCGCTGCACGCCCCACGCACTTAAATCCTCATACGAATGCGCCTTTGGCCACGGTGCCGTCTGAATGGAGTCGCTAGCGGTGTTATATCCCATGCCGTGCCACAGCTCTTCGGTGATGAATGGAATAAACGGATGCAGCAGCCGGATAGCATTTGAGAAAACATAGTGCATCACCTGTTCGACTTCCTGTTTGCGCTGCGCGTCTTCGCCGCGGAATACGCTCTTGGAATATTCGACGTACCAGTCGCAATAGTGGTGCCACATAAAATCGTACATCGCCAGCGCGGCATCATTAAAGCGGTGGCGTGCCAGATTGTCTTCGGTGTTGCGAACCGCCTCGCCCAGCTTGGCGAGAAGGTGCTGATCGTCTGGGCTGAGCGTCATCTTGCTGAAATCGATTTTGTCAGGATCAATCGGCGCGCCAGTGGCGTTCATCTGCATGAAGCGGGCGGCGTTCCATATCTTGGTGCAAAAGTTGCGGCCCAGCTCGAATTTTTCGTCATTGATGTAAACGTCCTGCCCCGTCGCCGTAAGCATCATCAGACTGAAGCGCAGCGCGTCGGCGCTGTATTTTTCAATAATGTTGAGCGGATCAATGGAGTTGCCGAGACTCTTGCTCATCTTGCGGCCCTGATCGTCGCGCACCGTTCCGTGGATATAAACCGTATCGAACGGAATCTCACCCATAAATTCATAACCCGCCATGATCATGCGCGCCACCCAGAAGAAAATAATTTCCGAAGCGGTCACCAGCGTCTTGGTGGGATAAAAGTGCTTCAGGTCGGCGGTCTGTTCCGGCCAGCCGAACACACTGAACGGCCAGAGCCACGACGAGAACCAGGTATCGAGAACATCTTCGTCCTGCCGGATGTCTTTTACGCCGCATACGGGACAACTGCCAGGAACTTCCCGCACCGCCCATTCGTGGCCGCAGGCATCGCAATAGAACACCGGAATGCGGTGGCCCCACCAGATCTGGCGGGAAATACACCAGTCGCGGATATTCTCCATCCAGTCGAGATACACCTTGTTCCATCTCTCGGGAACAAACTTGATGCGACCGTCACGCACCGCTTCGATGGCCGGCTTGGCCAGCGGTTTCATGTTAACAAACCACTGCGGTGAAAGGCGCGGCTCGACGACGGTGGCACATCGGTAGCAGTGGCCGACTGCGTGCATATGCTTGTCGATTTTTTCGATCAGCCCGCCGTGCTTCAGATCTTCGACCAGCTGTTTGCGGCATTCGAAGCGATCCATTCCGGCATACGGCCCGGCCGCTTCATTCATTACGCCGTGATCATCCATCACATTGATCGGCGCAAACTTGTGACGCAGACCGATTTCAAAGTCGTTCGGATCGTGCGCTGGGGTCACCTTGACGCAACCGGTACCGAATGCCGGATCGACAAATTCATCGGCAACTACCGGAATTTCTCTTCCGAGAATCGGCAGAATCAGTGTCTTGCCGACCAAATCGCTGTAGCGTTTATCGCGCGGACTGACCGCCACGGCAACGTCGCCAAGCATCGTTTCCGGCCGGGTGGTGGCGACAACGATTTTGCGTTTTTCGTCTTTGACGGCGTAACGGATGTAATACAGCGCGCCTTCGGTTTCGACGTGTTCGCTCTCTTCGTCCGAAAGCGCCGTGGTACAGCGCGGACACCAGTTGATAATGCGGTTGCCGCGGTAAATCAGCTTTTTGTCATAAAGGCGGCAGAAAACTTCCAGAACGGCTTTGCTCAGTCCTTCGTCCATCGTGAAGCGCTCGCGATCCCAGTCGCACGACGAGCCGAGCTTTTTGAGCTGACTGACAATCGTGCTGCCGTACTCCTCTTTCCACGTCCAGACTTCCTTCAAAAATTCGTCGCGTGAAAGGTCGTGCCGGCTCTTGCCGTCCTTGGCCAGCTTGCGCTCGACAACATTCTGCGTCGCAATACCGGCGTGGTCGGTGCCGGGAACCCAGAGAGCATTTTTTCCCTGCATGCGCTTCTGACGGATCAGCACGTCCTGAATGGTATTATTCAGCGCATGACCCATGTGCAGAATACCGGTCACGTTCGGCGGCGGAATGACAATCGTCCACGGCTCTTTGCTCGCGTCCGGCTTCGCGCTGAAGGCTTTCTCTTCCAGCCACTTCGCATACCACTTCGCCTCAACTCCGGCGGGTTCATAATTTTTCGGCAATTCGCTCATAAAATCTCCATGGAATGAAAAAAGAAAGGGATACCGAGCCGTCCGCGCAGATTCGCATTCATTCGCGATTCCGCTTCTCTTCTTCGAGAAACAGCTTGTATTCCACGCTATCGACCAATGCTTCCCAGGACGCTTCGATAATATTTTCTGAAACGCCGACCGTGCCCCACGTTTTTTCGCCGTCACTCGACTCAATCAGCACGCGGGTCTTGGCCGCCGTTGCCTCTTCGGGATCAAGGATGCGCACGGAGTAGTCAATCAGCGAAACATCAGCAATCACGGGATAAAATTTGACCAGCGCGTCGCGCAGCGCATGGTTAAGCGCATCGACCGGGCCGTCGCCCACACCGTCTGCCGACACCCCTTGCCCACCGACACTCAGCTTAACGTTCGCCTCAGAACGGCAGCCAGGGCCCTTACCCTGCTTATCAACCGTGATGCTGAAACTCTTCAATTCAAAGAAAGACTGGTGCTTCTTGAGTACCTTCTTGATCAACATCTGAAAAGACGCGTCAGCCGATTCGTATTCGTAGCCGTCCTTTTCCATCTGCTCGAGTTGCTTGAGCACCTCGCGCACTTCCGGCGATTTACGGTCAAGCTCCAGCCCCATTTCGATGGCTTTCAGAAAAACGTTACTGGCACCCGACAACTCGGAAATCAAAATACGGCGGCTGTTGCCGACCGCTTCGGGATTGATGTGCTCAAAGCTGCGCGACACTTTGCGCACGCCATCCACATGCATCCCCGCCTTGTGGGCAAAGGCGCTGTCGCCGACAAATGCCTGCTTAGCATAAGAGCGCATGTTGGCCTGTTCATAGACAAACAGCGAAAGCGCACGGAGCTGCTTGAGATTATCCGCCTTTGTCAGACAGGTATATCTCATCTTCAGCATCAGGTTGGGTATGACGGAACTCAGGTTGCAGTTCCCGACCCGTTCGCCGATCCCGTTGATCGTTCCCTGCACATGCACGGCACCGACCTGAACAGCCGCCAGCGCGTTGGCCACGCCCAGTTCGCCGTCATTATGTGTATGGATGCCGACCGGTGTTTTAAAAGCCTCCACCACGGCGGCGGTGATTTCCGCCACTTCATGCGGAAGCGCGCCGCCGTTGGTTTCGCAAAGCACAAGACAGTCGGCTCCGGCGTCTGCCGCAGCTTTGAGCGCCGACATGGCGTACTCCGGACTGTCTTTGTAGCCGTCGAAAAAGTGTTCGGCGTCGTAGATCACCTCTTTGCCGTGTGACTTCAGGAACCGGACGCTGTCAGCGATCATCGCCAGATTTTCCTCCGGCGTCGTCTGAAGCACTTCAATAACGTGCAACAGCCAGCTCTTACCGAAAATTGTACAAACCGGTGTATCGGCCTCCAGCAACGCGGCAAGACCTTTGTCTTCTTCCGGCGCCGTATTGGCGCGACGGGTGGAACCGAACGCGGCAACCTTGGCGTTCTTGAGCGTTTCCTTTTTAATCAGGCGGAAAAACTCCATATCTTTCGGATTGGACGCGGCGAACCCGCCTTCGATGTAGCCGATACCGAACTCATCGAGGCGCTTGGCGACTTGCACCTTGGCAACGGCGGAGAAGGAAACTCCTTCCGCCTGCGCGCCGTCACGCAACGTCGTGTCATAGATAGCTATGTTTTTCTTGCTCATGGTTTTCCCCTTAGGAAGCGAAGAAAGATATACGAGCCACCCGTAGATTTAAAGCCTTCTGGGGTGCTTTTTTCAGACCGATCGGCTGCTGGAAGGGGCAACGAAACCCTTATTCCGTCTCGCCGATTTTCGTGATTTTGCCGGAGGCGTCCTTGATTTGCAGGCCTTCGAGACACGCCTTGCCGGAACCGGCGCACGGATCGAGCCGCAAACTGTAAAGCGCCCTGGTTTCCGCTATCTTTAAAGTCACCATCTGCCATTCGCCGTCATGTTTAACAGAAAAAACCAAATGACCCCCCTTGGTCGGTATGGTTTGGGCGTCAGTAGTCCAGTAGATTTCCCCGTCCCCGCTGGCCGTACTTTGCAGGCGGAATTCCAGCGTATAAGGACCGGTAGACAACGGCGGCAAGGTGTTAAACACAAGACCGGGATCGTTACCTTCGCACTGGAGTTGAAGTTGACCATCCTGAACACTGAGTTTGGTGCCGACTCGCGCCCGTATTCCGTCACTTCCGGAACCTTTTTTTGCGGCTTTCTTTTTACCTTTCGCCGCATCGTGCCGCGCAGTACTGGCGTCAGGATCGCTGTAGACCGTCCATTCCCGATGTTTCCGTTCCGTGGCGACAACGTCAACAGGGACATACTCTTTCGCCGGAGCATGAAGTACCTTGTCGGCCATATCGGTCCATTGTTTCGTCATCCGCGAAGCGATCTCAGGATGCTGCGCAATAACGTTGTGCAGTTCCGTTCTATCCTGAGCAATATTGTAAAGCTCCCACGGCTGACTCTGAAAACTGACCAGCTTCCACTCTCCGTCGCGCAGGCCGCGGTCGCTGGCAAACAGCAGGTGAATGGGCGGACGCGAAGCGATGGTTTGCCCGTCAAAGACAGGTTTAAGCGAAATGCCCGCGAGCGGCGACAGGTCGCGTCCCGGCCATTTTTCGGGAATAGATGCTCCGCCGAGCTCCGCGAGCGTCGGCAAAACATCCACCAGATGTGCGGGTGAACTCACGATGGCGCCGGGCTTCGTCTTTAACCCGGCAGGCCAATGCACAATAGCGGGCGTGGAGATGCCGCCTTCGAACTGGTTCTGTTTGTAATAGCGGAACGGTGTATTGCGCGCCCATGCCCAGCCGGTACTGTCGCTCCACGCTGATGTGCCGTCATACGGCTCGCCATCCCGTCCAATATTTTTGCGGTCATAAGGACACGCACCGTTGTCGGAAAGAAAGAGAATGAGCGTGTTTTTGAGCTCACCGGAACGTTCGAGATCGGCAATAAGCCGCCCGATCTCCTGATCCACACGGTCAATCAGCCCGGCGTAAGCCGCCATGCGGCGAGCTTCCCAGTTACGCATTTCCGGCGACAGCGAATCCCACGCCGGAATATGGTCGGGCCGAGGACTGGCCTCGACGGCCAAGAGCCCGAGTTTTTTCTGTTTCTCCACCCGGGCGGCACGCATCACATCCCAGCCGACGTCGTATTTGCCGAGATATTTTTTATAGTCGGCTTCCAGCGGCTGGAGCGGCGCATGCGGCGCATTGAAAGCCAGGTAAAGGAACCACGGCTTTTTCGTTTCGCGTGCTTCTCCCAGAAACTTCAGGGCGTAATCCATATCTGTCACCGTGGTATAGAAACCCTTTTCCGGCACCGCCCACGGCTGACCGTTGAGGCGAAAAGTATTGTCGCCTTTGTAATAACTGGTCGCACCGGAAAGGTGGCCGAAGTAGCGCTGGAAACCAAAATCGGTGGGCTCCTGATCGAGATGCCACTTACCGGCCATCGCGGTGAAATAACCGGCGGGCGCGAGTACCTCGGGAATCGTCACTGCGCTGGTCATTTTCTCGTTCCCCGCCTGGCGGCACCAGCGGCCGGTCAACAGACTGACGCGTGAAGAATGACACTTGGCGGTGTTATAAAACTGCGAGAAGCGCAAACCGTTGGCCGCAAGCCGGTCGAGATTCGGCGTAGAAATTTCGCTGCCGTAGCAACCGATGTCGGAAAAGCCCAGATCGTCGGTGAGAATGACGACGATGTTGGGCTTGGGCGGCTCGGAGGAATCCGCCGCCTGCAAGGCAACCGGAGCGAGAAGCGCCGATGAAACGGCCGTTCCGATGTATGAGCGGTTGGGCGCAATCGCCTGAAAAGCCAGTCCTGTCCGGTAAACAGCCAGCCTGAAAATATTCTTCATATGCATGGAGCCCCCCTTTTTCTGGAAGCCCGGAACGATATACCAGCCACCGGCATTTTCAAAGTCCCACGGGCGGTTTTTTCCGGAACAGCTTGCGGAGATACCAAAGCAAAAGACGCATTGCTCATTAAAATCTAACACGGCCGCAAAAGCCAAGCAGAGCAGGCCAAACAGCAATAACTTCCCGGCTCTGTTTTTCTTTTTCCTTTCTTTTGATCTCGGTTTCTGGGATTGAGATAGTGCGATTTTTTTATCCACCTTATAAAAAAGAAGAAACGGAACAGAAAACAGTATGAGCATTCCAAAAGTATTAATTATCGGCGCGGGACAAGTCGGCTTCAGCATCGCCAAACATTTGCTTTCATGTAACGCGGCTCATGTCGCACTTTACGACGTACGGCCCGGCGTGGCGGAAGGGATGGCGCTCGATCTTTCCCACTGTTTGTTTAACGTCGTTCAGTGTTCCTGCGACGGAACTGATCAGGTTGATAAAGCCTTCGAAGGGGCCGACATGGTGGTTTTCTCCGCAGGCGCTCCCCGCCAGAAAGACCAGAAGCGCATCGACCTGCTGATTCAAAACGCCAAAATCGTTTTGGAAATAGCGGAAATAGCGAACCGGAAAGTTCCGGCAGCTCCTTTCCTGATTATCACCAATCCGGTTGATGTACTTTCCACCATCGTGAAAAGAGCCTTCCCGGCCATGCGCGTAATCGGAATGGGATGCGGACTGGACACCATGCGGTTCCGCTACTACATCGCCTCGCACCTGAAACTGCCGACCGGAACGGTCGATGCCTTCATTGCCGGAGCGCACGACGACACCATGATGCCGCTGTGGGAAACCGCCCGTGTCGGCGCCATTCCGCTGACCAATTTGATTTCAGAACCCGACCGGGAAAAAATCCTTGAACTGACCCGCTCATCCGGCGACCGGATTGTGAAGTCATTGGGCCGGGGCAGTTCGGCCGCCGCCGGCGTACTGGGCGCACAGATGGTTCATTCGTACTTTTCGGCAGATGGAACGGCCTACAGCGCCGACTGCTTCCTGACCGACTGCTTCGGCGTCAAAGACTGCATGATTTCCCTGCCGTGCGTACTGTTTAAAGATGGAGTCTACGCCATCCAGACACCGTTCACCGATGCACAGAAAACCCATTTCGAGCAGACGGCCCGGCGTATCGATGAAAATGCCAAAATGGTTTTCGACGGAATCAAGTAACAGCGATCCCATCTTCTGCTTCGCAAGGTGGAGGCTAAATCCCGAAGAAGGCTTTGCCGAGAGCGCGGAGAGCTTTTTCGCGGTCGGCGTCTTTGACGGCGAACATCATGCTGATTTCCGAAGCGCCCTGGTTAATCATTTCGAGATTCACACCGGCGGAGAACATCGCCTGCGTCGCCTTGGCGGCCATGCCGGGCGTATAATGCATCCCCTCGCCCACCACCATGATGAGCGCGAGTCCGTGTTCAA
>Ga0247840_10008776_pt1 | contig 13386 bp, 16 predicted proteins | sample LaCruzMarch2015__FD_192404 | JGI IMG/M metagenome (GOLD analysis project Ga0247840, IMG submission 192404) | Freshwater microbial communities from meromictic Lake La Cruz, Castile-La Mancha, Spain - LaCruzMarch2015_17m | ecosystem: Environmental > Aquatic > Freshwater > Lake | place: Spain...
AGCTACTTCCATGATATGAGTTAAGGCATTTTGACCATAACTATATCTGAAACGCATTCTTCCGATTAGTTCAGTGATTTCTTTATCCACTTTACCAATACTCAGTTTAAATAGGGCATCTTCACCCGTCTTAAGAATACTCTCTTTTAATTCAGCTTGAACTCTGGCAACCACTTCTTCAATTCGACCTGGCTGAATTCGTCCATCTTTTAATAGTATTTCAAGGGCTTGACGGGCCACTTCTCTTCTAATAGGATCAAAACATGAAATCGTAATGGTTTCTGGTGTATCATCAATCAATAAATCAACCCCAGTGGCTTGTTCAATCGCTCTTATATTACGACCTTCACGGCCAATAATCCGGCCCTTCATTTCATCATTAGGCAAACCAATGACTGAAACTGTACGTTCAATCGTTTCTTCTTGAGCATAACGTTGAATGGCTACGCCAATAATCTCTTTAGCCATATCAGCTGATTTACTCTTGGCTTCATCTTCCTGATCCCTGATAAATACTTCAATTTCATTCTGCGTTTTTTGACGAACGGCATTTAACAATTCTTCTCTTGCATCACTCGCACTCATTTGAGCAACACGCTCTAATTCAACAATCTGCACATTAATCTTCGTCTGCAGATCACTTTCCTTCTTTTCCAACATTAGTAATTTTTCAGTAACTTGTTTATTTCGTTCTTCAAGTTGTTTTTCTTTTGAAATCAACGTTTCATCTCTAAAGTTTAAGGTATCTTCACGTCTAGATAACTTCTGTTCATCATCATGAAGCTCTTGGCGTCTTTCCTTTAATTCTTTTTCAGCAGCTAATTTTAATTCATAAACTTGCGTTTTGCCATCTAAAATAGCTTGACGCACTGTATTCTCCGCCTTGATTGCGGCTTCATCCATGATTAATTTAGCTTTTTGTTGATCTCTATTTAAACCTAACTTTGCAGCAACCACCATGATGATTACTCCCAAAGCAATACCTATAATACCAGCTGTTAGAATCGGAAAGAAATTTTCCGTTCCTGGCATTTCAATTCCTCAGCTTTCAGAGTTTAACTCTACGTATATCATACCTAAAAATACTCTACTTAACAACCTATATCAATAAAAAAGAGTCTATTCGACTCCTTCTATCTTAGAATTAGCAAATAACTTTGGTTTTAAGGCTTCAAGTATACCATCCGCGATGACTGGATTGGCTTGTAGGTAGGCTTTAACGGCTTCTTTGCCTTGACCAATCTTCTCAGTTTTATAGCTCATCCACGATCCACTCTTTTGAATAATCTCGTGTTCAACTGCTAAATCAACCAATTCACCCAATCTTGAGATGCCTTCTCCATACATTATTTCAATACTCGCAACCTTGAACGGTGGAGCAACCTTATTTTTAACAACCTTAACTGTGACCTTATTTCCAATGACGTCAGTTCCATTTTTAATGGCTTCGCCTTTTCTAATATCTAAACGTATAGAGGCATAAAACTTTAACGCTTTACCACCACTGGTTGTTTCAGGGTTTCCAAACATAATCCCAATTTTCTCACGCATTTGATTGATAAAAATAACGGTACATTCACTACGATTCATAACCCCTGCAAGTTTACGCATCGCCTTAGACATCAAACGAGCTTGTAGACCCACATGCGCATCAGACATTTCTCCATCCAATTCAGCTTGTGGAACCAAGGCAGCTACAGAATCTATGACGATTAAATCAATCGCATTACTTTTAATCAACAACTCAGTTATTTCTAGAGCTTGTTCACCACTATCTGGTTGAGATAGAACCAACTCTTCAATATTGACGCCCAAAGCCTGAGCATATCTTGGATCAATGGCATTTTCAGCATCTATGAAAGCAGCTTTCCCACCTTTTTTTTGAACTTCTGCAATGGCATGTAGAGCCAAGGTTGTTTTTCCACTGGATTCAGGTCCATAGATCTCAACAATCCGTCCTTTAGGATAACCTCCAATACCAAGTGCCACATTGATGCTTAAAGAACCACTACTGATGGCATCCACTTCAACATTGGCACGGTCACCTAAACGCATGACTGCTCCTTTGCCATATTGTTTCTCAATTTGTTTTAGCGTATCTTCTAATAAAAGATCTTTCTTGTTTTCCATACGAACCTCCGTTTTTATTTATGCTCTATACTAATATCTTCCTAAGATAATCTTTAGCTAATTCGACTGCATCAAGACAAGCTGATTTACGAATGGCTAAGCGTGTTCCACTGATTTGACCCTGGATAATATGATGCTCTTTACCATCATACAGACTTATATAGTATAAGCCAACTGCTTTATTCTCAATTGGATTTGGACCAGCAATACCAGTAAATGCGATGCAAATATCGCTTTTTAGAAGGTCACGAGTTTTACAAGCCATCTCTTTGACACACTCTAGGCTTATCGTACCATACTTGTTTATGAGTTCGGTATCGATATGCAAGACATCGCGTTTAACATTGCTACTATAGGCTACAATTGAGCCAAGATAGATTTCTGAAACAGAGCTAATATTACATAGTTGACTGGCAAACATTCCTCCAGTAAAACTCTCACAGGTACTTAAACTGATATGATTCTTCTTCAATAAATCTACTAAATCTTGCATTACATACTTTCCAAAATGACATCTTTGGCTTGTAAGAAATAATTTATACCACTCATCACTGATATAGCAACTGCAAACCAAAGCATGAAATCACTGACTGGTAAATGATATAACTCAAAGGGTAAGTTAAGCATCAAAACAAGAATGATAGTCAACATTTGTAAAACTGTTTTCACTTTACCTAGATACCCAGCCGACATGACTTTACCTTTTTCAGCAACCATCATCCGTATCGCATCTACAATAATATCTCGCCAAATCATTATGATAACAGCAATGATTGGAACAAATCCACTAAACGCTAATATAATGAAGAGTGTATTTACCAATAGCTTATCCGCGACTGGATCCACAAATTTTCCAAAAGATGTTATCTTATTATATTTACGAGCAATATAGCCATCAAAGAAATCAGTGATACTAGCCAATACAAATAGAACTAGTAATATCAAATTGGTATAAGGGATAGCAACAAAACCAATTGTAAAGTGACCAATTGTAATATTAAATTGCTCAATTGGAAAAAGATAAACAAATACAATGATTGGAATAAACAAGATTCTTAAGAGGGTTAAACGATTGGGTAGATTCATGGTGTGGCTCCTTTAAAGGTGAAACTAAATGTTGAACTTACACCCTTCTGGGCCAGTTCAGGATTAAATAGAACACGACTATCTTGAATAAACAATTGATTCAAATAAATATATCCAATATAAATGCTTATCTCCAAGTCATCTACGGCTTGTACACTCAGTTGCATGGTTGATCCCTTAGTATAAATCTTACGTTGAGGATTATTGGTTGTTTTACCATTGATTCTAAAACTAATATAGGAATCCGATTTAACCAATAGTTTAAACTGAATCTCTTCATTGACAACATAACCACTGATAGTATAATGCGTACTGTTTACTTGGCTAATCGTAAATGGCACAGACTCTGGTTCTGGTTCAGGGTCAACCACTGGTTTTTCTTGATCAATTGGCTCGGGAACATTGACATAACTATTGGTATCCTTTGTTTGATCTACCAGTAAAGGAAAAACCTCGGTAGAAAAAACAAAAAGTAAACCTGATACGATCACTCCAATAAATACAAATAAACTCAAGAGTAAGAAATCAAATTTTATCTTCTTACGTTTCTTCTTTGGTTTGGACTGTTCCTCATTGGTTTCAACTTTACCTTTAACCCGGTCATGAATTGCTCTTAATTCTTGCGTCTTATTGAATTGACTGGTTTCACTAAACTTTTCAAGACTATTATTGATATCCTCACGGTAAACATCATAATTGATATGTAAGGCATTGCAATAATATTTCACATAAAACTTTACATAGGTCATTTCATCTTTAAAATACTGCAGATTGCCTTCTTCGATGGCACGCAGTTTGGGTAGAGGAACTTTAGTTTTCTCACTCATTTGAGCTAAGCTAAAACCGAACTCTTCCCTTCTTTCTTTTAGTATTTGACCTAATTTTTCCATTTATGAAATTATATCACAAAGTCTCTAATTGTAAAACAAAAGGAACGCGTGTTCCTTTAATTTAAACATCTAATAAGCCATGTTCTGTCCCATTGCTGGGGGCAATCATTTATCTACATTGCTGTTCCTTCTTAACTTCATTTCGTCTTGAAGAATTCCTCTACCAAATTTGAGTTTCTCGCTTAAGGGGTTTACCTCGTTCCACTCTCTAAGTTTCCCTAAAGACTTCGTCACTGTGGCACTTTTCAGGATCTTTACCATGATTGCTTTTAGGTATTGATTCCGCCGTCAGATATCTGCCTGGATTTATCTTTTCATCCAGCATAAGCACTACCATCATCTCAGATGGTGCGAGCATGGACTTTCCTCTGATTTGTTCAACCAGCGATTGCCTTGATGTTTACTTCTTAAAAATTTCTTGTTCTAAACGCGCTAATCTTTTTAACATATCCACTTGTTGATTGGGATTGTCCATGGGTTGAGCATCTAGTCTACCTTGAAGGTCGATGGCTTTGGCTTGTAAAATAGCATTCTGATGTTGTAAGTCTTTAATAGTTTGATAGGCTTTATCCAGTTGATCATAGAAGTTCTGGTAATCTTTAATGATTTCATCCAAATAAGCATCTACTTCAACAACCGAATAACCCTTGAATTCAATATTGAATTCTTTGTTATAAATATTTTCAACACTCAACTTACTTAGTTTAGCCATAGTTACCTCGTACATATTAAAGCAAAAATGGTCCAACAATTCAAGTTAAACCCGTCTTTATAGATGTAAAGTTACTCAGTTTGAGTTATAATACACTTGTTCTATGATCGGTTATCCAACTAAGAGAAAAGCATATATCCAAACTGAATCTAAACCAAGTACTAAAAGAGGTATGAATCTTGAAGAAGATCTCAATCTCACTAATCAGTACTATCTAGACTTAGATATGGCCAATATACACAAAAAGCCAACGCCCATTACGATTGTTAAAGTGGATTATCCCATTCGATCCAAATCGAAGATAACGGAAGCTTATTTTAAAATACCATCCACCACAGACTATAATGGCGTATATAAGCATCGAGCCATCGACTTTGAGGCTAAAGAAACCCAATCTAAAACTTCATTTACGTTAAGCAATATTCATCTTCATCAAATTCAACATATGGAAAGTGTCGCCAAACATGGAGCCATCAGTTTCCTAATCATTCGCTTTACTAGCTTAGATGAAACTTACTTGCTATACATTGACAAATTCATAGAATTCACGAATAATCATAATCGAAAATCAATCCCAATTGATTGGTTACGTCAGAATGCTTATTTAATACCATATTCGCTTACCCCGCCAATTCATTATCTAAAAATCATTGATTCAACCTATTTTAAGGAGTAAACCATGAAAAATAAAAAAACTAAAAGAAAGATAAATATTGGACGATTATTCTCCATCATATTAAGTGTTGGAATCGTCCTAGCCATCGCTATTTCAGCCTGGGGTTTTAGTTATATTGCCGTTCAAATTAAAGCTGCTCCAAAGCTTGATGTGAGTGATTTTAATAGTACAGATAGTTCTAAAATCTATGCCAGTGATGGATCACTTGTCAGTGATGTGGGTTATCAACTTAGAGAGAATGTATCATATAGTGATTTTCCTCAAACCCTTGTGGATGCCTTTGTATCGATTGAAGATTCACGTTTCTTTGATCATAATGGCTTTGATATTCCTCGTTTCACCAAGGCTGTATTTGAGAATATTCTGACTTCAATTAAAGATCGACATCTTGTATTCGCTCAAGGCGGATCAACCTTTACGATGCAATTGGTTAAGAACACCTATTTCGTTACAGAAGAATCCAATGCAGCGGATAGTGGTTGGGCTGGGATTAATCGTAAGATTCAAGAAATCTATTTAGCTCTAGAATTAGAAAACGTTGTTGCTAAAGAAAGAATTCTTGAACTCTATCTAAATATGATCAATTTTGGAGTACCTGGTAACAAACGTGGTATTCAAACCGCAGCTCAATATTACTTCGGTAAAGAAGTGAATCAATTGTCTTTGGTTGAATCAGCACTCTTAGCTGGGATTATCAATGCCCCCACAACCTATAGCCCAATCAATGACTTAAAATCATCCATTGAACGTACCCATACAGTTTTAAATCTGATGGTAACCCATGGGTATATTACCAGTGAGGAAGCCAGTCTAGCTAAAAAGATTGACATTGAAAACCTCATCGTTGGTAACCTCAATAACAGTGATGAATTGCCCTATCAAGCTTATGTAGATGCGGTAATCGATGAAGTCATTGCCCTAACTGGACTAAATCCGGTTGATGTTCCTATGAAAATCTATACCAGTATGGATGTGAACCTTCAAAATGCCATTGAAGATGTTCAAAATAATAAATCTAAAGTTAAATGGCCTGATGATTTAATGCAAACTGCGATTGTAACTCTAAATAATAAGACCGGTGAAATTGTTGGTTTAGGGGGCGGACGTTATTATAATGGTCAACGATTATTCAATCGAGCCACCTCAATGTATCGTCAACCTGGATCATCCGTTAAACCCATATTACCTTATGTACTCGCTTTTGAATATTTGGGATGGGCGACTGATCATGTCATTGAAGATCATCCATATAGTTTCTCTGAGATTAACGATAAAATGATTGTTGGTAACTGGGATCATCGTTACCACGGAGATATATTCATCACCAATGCCATTGGTAATTCTTGGAATGTACCGGCCATCTTAACAATGAAGGATGTTGTTAACACGATGGGTTATAAGGCAATAACTGACTATATAAACAGTATTGGTTTCAGTGATATTCACCTAACTGGTGATAAAGTATTTGACCTAGGATACGCAATTGGGGGCTCAACCTTCACCGTTACCCCTGTTAGTCTGGCAGGAGCTCATGCAGCGATTGTCAATGCAGGCAATTATATTGTTCCACATGCAGTAACTCGTATAGAGTTCTTAGATGGAACTGCTCCACTTGAACCATCCTACTCATCAACTAAAGTTGTTTCTTCTGAAGCAGCTTACTTATCGACTATGATGATGGAACAAAACGTTACTGGACCTTGGTCCAATGGTATGCAAATGCTAGAACGTGATTATCAAGTATACGCTAAAACAGGCACATCCGATTGGGGCACAGAAGGAAAAATCTATGGAATCCCTGAAAATGCAGCTAAAGATAAATGGATGTTAGGTTCTACAACCGAATATACGATAGCCATATGGACTGGTTATGATACAGCTAAAAAAGGCCAACAGTCTTACATAAGCGCTGCCAATGTCAGTAAGAAAATACCTAATAATATTGTAAGTTTACTTTTAGATGAGCTTTATCAAAGCCCAACTGATTATCCGGCTAACTTACCTAAACCAAGTGGGATTGTTCCAATTACTCATGTGTTGGGTGTTTATCCTTATGTTTCACCTTTACCAGGTATGGATCCTACTTTAGTCTCAACTGGCTTAATCAAGAAAAGTTTTGCGACCTTGGGTACTCTAAGTGTTCCGGTAGTCTTTACACCAGATACTTTCGTTGCTGAAGTCAGTGTCAACGATATGTATAAACACTTTACTTTTACCTTTAGTCCTTACGCTGATCCTGAAGCACTCCTTGTTGCTCCTAACACTAAGAAGATGACTCTAACGGTTGGAAAAACAACCATCAATGCAATTGGTACCCGCCTATTTGATATATCCTGGGTATATGGACCGGTTGAATATAAAGTTGATATTAAAGTAGATGGAACTTATCTCACAACTCTAACTTCGAGTTCAAATATTCTTGAAACTGATTTATTATTGAGTGCCACCAGTACCGTAGAGGTTTGTGGATTTAATGCTTATCGCGATCTCAGTTATGGCAGTGGTTTAAAGTGTCAGACACTTGATTTAGGTACACTCAATGTGAGTGTTCCAAGTAGTTTTACCAACCATAGTTATACCACCTTAGAAAACTGGTTAAGTGGCAATGGGATAACCGATCAAACGGTGATCTATAGTCTTACCAGTGGCTCTCCAATCGCTGATTTAGGAAAAGTTACCTCTATCAGTCCTAGTATTGAAGGCAATACCTATACTCTAGCTGAGTTAGAGAGTAAGGTTATCACTGTCACTGTTAATGATTTAAAATTAAACCTTTATGATTTATTTGTGAATAAAGTCTACGCTAGTCCAAGTTGGGAATCCTATTTAGCCAATGCGACCATCTATATCAACAGTACAGTTCAACCCATCGCCAATTTATATGGTAAAACCGTAACCCAGATTAGAATTGGATATACGAGTGTCAAAAACACGGATAGTCAATTGTTACATGATTTATCAAACAGTATAATTCGCTTCACCACATCAGATTAAAAAATGGTTATTCAACCATTTTTTTTATAAATAAACATTGTTTTCTTAGTGGACATTCTTCACATAGAGGATTACGCGCCAGGCAAGTATAGCGTCCAAAGAAAAGTAAACCATGATGAGCTCTAATCCATTGATCTTGAGGGATATTCAGACATAACTCTTGCTCAGTTTGAGTAATACTAGCTGAATCAGAGACTAAACCCAAGCGATGACTCACCCGATATACATGGGTATCTACAGCTAAAGCTGGAATATTGAATCCAACAGCCAAAATGACATTGGCTGTTTTATTTCCAATCCCAGGTAAAGTGATTAAATCAGAGTGATTATTTGGTATTTCACCGTTAAACTCTTTAAGTACCTGTTTAGCGAGTGCACTTAAATTTGCAGCCTTATGATGATACAAACCAATCCGTTTGATATCATGTTCGATATCAGATAATTTAGCTTGGGCTAAACTTTCAGCATCTGGATAGTGTCTAAATAGATCAATCGTAACTTGATTAACCATTTTATCGTTGGTTTGGGCACTGAGTAAAACGGCAACACTTAGTTGAAACAAAGAGTTGAAATTCAACTCACAACTGGCATTGGGATATAAATTATATATGGTATCTAAAATCAGCTGATATTCAACGTTTGCCATGGATGATATCTTCAATCGAAATATGATCTTTCAACCATTGATTTAGAATACGATCAATATAGGAAAACTGTACTTTATTATATAAAATAGCTTCACGTAAGGCATACATTAAATATTGCACGTCCATTCGCGTTAACCAATCATTGAGTTTGTCAATCTCATTATGACTGAGTGGTCGTTTAAACTCTCTTTCAAATAAACCGTAGATATCTTTCGTTTCTTCAAGCAATTGTGTTTTAGGTAAGAAGACCCCATCGGTTATATAATTAACTCCCGAATCATCGATTTGTATTTCTAAAAAGCCTTTAGCCCTTAAGCGAGTACAGATTTCATCTATCTTACTCGAATCATCATTTAAGCAAGCTGCCAACACTTGTAGAGATAGACTATCATGTTTACGATTGAGATATTCGATCTGAAGTAAAACAGCCAATTCATATGCGGAAAGACTTAGCTCATGACTATTTTCCAAAATCCACGCAATCCGATCAACATAAGCTTCTTTATACCAATGTTCATTCATAACTCAAATCCACCTTCCATAATACGATATACGTATTAAAATCGACTAAATATTCTAAATGCTTGTCTCTAACATAATAAACAATTTGATTATCATAAAACGATAATGTTAGTTCTGGATTTACCAAATTATTATACTCTATAAAGCTCTTCTTTACTTGCTCATACTGAATGGTACTTTCAACTATTTCAGCTAGTTTATTGCCTAGATCATCATAAACGAACACCTTCATAAGACCTTTATCCATACATTTGGCAACGTTTCTAACCTCTTCAATGATGTGTCGATTGATAAATTCACATTCCTGTACGTTCTCTTTAACACTCAACATATCTAAACTCTTTTTATATTCAGATTGAATATGTAAATATGGTCCAACAATAAAAACCATACTATTGTAGACAACTAAACCAACTAAAAGAATAAAAACAATCAATGGAATTAAGTAGTCTTTTATTGGTCTTAGCTTATGCATAATATAATTATAGCAAAGAATAGGCCCTTATGCTTTTATTTACATAAAGCACCCCTCGTGTTAAAATCAAACTATGCATTTAAAGCTAAGCCGAATCATATTGATTGTTACGAGTATTGTAATTATACTCACAGTCATCTATATCAACTTCTCTGCTCAGAAGCAATCTAAGAATATCTATAGTGTTTTTAATAGTGAAACAATTCGATTTAATTACTTAGTTCAAAATCTTACCCCAGAGAAAAAAGCTGTTCTTTTTTGTGATGAGAGTAATCCAGATTGTCAATATATCATGATTAATATGGTTAAAATTCTGTTGGATGATGCCAATGTTTCTAAGTTTGATAATATCTATCTCGTAGATACCAAAGACATGGATTATGGAATCCTACCCAGTTCTCTAAAGAGTGCCTATGGTTTTTCTCATATACCTGCTTTTGTTATCTTAAACTATGATAATAGCAAAATAAACTATTTCTCAGTCTTAGAATGGAACTCCACCAAGCCATTTACAATTGATGATCTCAAACAATGGATGAAAGAGAATAAGCTCTGGTTAAACACATATACTAATTAGACTCCTTATTTGATGCATCTTTGATTCCACTGCGTTTATTATAGAGATTAGAGAAATAGTATGTGATGACTAAGACAGCTAGACTAAAGATAAAAATAATGGGATGATCCTGAATATTAGTCAATGAATTACCAAATAAAGCCAATAATCCAATCATGGTGATTTTTCCTATGGCGATACTGATGATGTATTTTCGTTTGGGATAATCTGATAAACCAAAGGCAAAATTCATAAATGAACTGGGAGTCGTTGGTAGCATACTCAAAACAATGATCATGGCCATTGTTTGCTTACTTACCCAATTTAGTACTCTTTCTACTCTTTTAAAATGGATGAATTTGGATGCAAAAGATTGACCACTGACCCATCTAAAAAACAGAAAGACTATGATTGAACCACTGAGTGAACCCACATAAGAATATATGAAACCCCAGAACCAACCATAAGTACTGATATTAAACGCCACAATTAAAACCAAAGGCAAGGCTGGAATAAACGATTCCAACATCGCAATTAGAATGGGAGCTATAATTCCAAATGATTTGTATTGCTCCATCAAACGTTGCCACATAGAATAATCAAACAGGTTCATAATTGAATCCTATCCACCAAATCTTTACACAATTTGGCACTTCTTTGGCTGGCTTTGATCAAATAATCTTCAAAGGTCATATGATTATCGTGATGAAGAACAATATCTGATAATGAGCGAATGATAATGAAGGGTATTTTAAATAAAGTAGCCACATGTGCAATCGATGCCCCTTCCATTTCAACACACATCGCTTCAGGATAATGACTTCTGATCTCATCGATTTGATTTTGACTTGATATGAATTGATTACCTGACACTATCGGTCCAATCCATATACGATCAGTCATATTCAAAGCTAAAACATGATCGATTAAAGTTTGATCAGAATAGAAGACCGTCTTATTTTGTTCACTAAAATTACGTGGATTACCAAATGCTGTAATATCATAATCATGATAAGTAATCTTATCTGAAATGACTAAATCTAAAACTTGTTGGTGCTCTAGTAAACCACCAGCAGTTCCAATATTTATAACATGTGTAATCGGATAGCGACTGATTGATACACTCAAGCTCATTGCAGCCATACTAAGTCCTACTCCACTTTGAATAACCAAAACTGATTTATCACTTAAATGGCCTAAATGAAAAACTAAAGGACCAAAAGTTTCCGTTTTGTAATCATCCAGTTCATCTAAAATAGCTTTAACTTCTTCATCCATGGCTCCGACAATGGCAATCATTTCACTTTCCCCTTCTGGCTACAAAGAAATATTTCTCACAATCTAGCCGCACTTGATAATTAAAATCACTATAAACTTCAAATTCATAGCCATTTTCATTCAGTAATTTCTTAATCATAGCGCATGGATAAACACGCTGAATGACTGTTTTTTCATCAAATTGAGAATCCTTAGAATAAAACGCAAAGTGATGATGAACCATAGAGTCCTCTAGACTCATAATCGTCCATTGGTATGGAATTGATTGAATTAAGCCTTCTTCAATGTATTCTTCCTTAAACTCAATTAAGCGTTGTTCACTATGCATATCAAATAAAAATAGACCCTTAGGTTTTAAATGCTGAAGAACTTGTTGAAACAATTGCTTGATTTCAGTTTCTTCTAAAAGATAGTTCAAACTATCTCCAAATAGTATAATCGCATCATACTTTAAAGTATTTTCAAGTTTAAGCATGGATTGATGGTAGAACTTAAACCCAGGATTCTTTTCTCTAGCCTTATTTAGCATCTTTTCATCAATATCTAAACCCTCAATCTGATACTCAGATTTTAAGCATTGAATTAAATCACCTGTTCCACAGGCCAATTCTAGAATTTCACCCTGATCAAGGTGTTGCTTGATAAACTTACGATAACTTTCTATCGCATCCAAATCTTGTAGTAAATCATCATAGACATCAGCCAATTCAATCATGATCAACCAATTTATCTGCCCATAGATCATCTAGTTGATAATAAAGTCGACTTTCTTTTAGAAATATATGGACTAAGACCGAATAGGCATCAATCAAGATCCAATCACTATCCACATTTCCTTCGATATGATGAATCAAATGTTGATCCTTGCTTAAAGCTTCAATAAGATAATCTTTGATAGCCAACATCAAACGTGGATTATTGGTATCCGCAATCACCATATATTCAAATAATCCATGACTTTGGGTGAAGTGAAATACACTGATATTCTCACCCTTCTTCTCATTGATGGTATGTTTAATTACTTCAACTAGATTGCTCATTGTTTGCTTTGCCTTCCCGATATGTTACTTGTTCAGCTTGGATGTATTTGACTGCTTTATTTAAGTTCTGATATGCCATCTGTATGATTAGACTGGCATCGTATCCTCTTGTATCATCGCATTTATCCGCAATATAAATAATAGCAGCGATGGGTTCAAGACATGCACCATCACTGTGATGTTTGATCGCATTAAGAATTGACCGATCTTGCACATTAAAAACTCTTTGAAGATAAGCTGCTGCCACTTGTTGATGCCATATGGCTTTAGGTTGACTAAGATAGGTTGGATTATAAAATGATAAGTACTGTTTTAGTTTATCAATACTCCATTCTTTACACATATCATGAGCTAAGGCTGCTATTTCAACCTGAGTTAAA
>Ga0247840_10008778_pt1 | contig 13383 bp, 9 predicted proteins | sample LaCruzMarch2015__FD_192404 | JGI IMG/M metagenome (GOLD analysis project Ga0247840, IMG submission 192404) | Freshwater microbial communities from meromictic Lake La Cruz, Castile-La Mancha, Spain - LaCruzMarch2015_17m | ecosystem: Environmental > Aquatic > Freshwater > Lake | place: Spain...
CCGCGTTCAGAGCCAATTCAACCGGCCTCTCGCCGGAAAACTCACGCTCCGCGCCGGTGATGAGACAGTGACCGTTCCCTTGGCCGTGGAGCCCGGAAAACTCATCGAGGTGACTGTCCCCTGGCCGGGAGTTCCCGCCCTGGCCGACAACCGGTATCCGATCCGCCTCACGATCGAGACGGAAGCGGGCCTGAAAAACTTCGCGGCCGGGCAAATTTTGAGCGAGGCGCGGTTCGGGTTCCGGACGATCCAGGTGGACGGATCGCTGGACGATTGGGGCGATGTGATTCCGGTGCGGATCGACAGCGCGTTGCTCGGTGGGGCCGGCGATCCCACCGGGGCCCTTCTGAACCCCGGAGCCGCAGCCTCTTCCACACCCGCTGAGGCCGTCAGCGCCTGGGTTTACACGGCCTACGATGCGCAAAATATCTATCTTGCCGCACGCGTCAATGAACCGCGTTTCGAATGCGCGGCCGGAGATCCCGCGATCAAGGGACGGCTTTCGAAGAAGGTCGAACTTCCCTACATGCGCGGCGTTCCCGGCGGGCTTGGCCACATCACCGAGTGCGGAGATCTTTTCCAGTTTGCCTTCGGCTTTCGCGACCGGGTCCCCTTCCTTGGCCGACAGATGGATGATCCCTACGCGTGGAAGGGGGCCTTCTATGACACCGACTACTGCTATGCCGCCTACGCGGGGCGGGACGGCGATCGCGTGGTCCAGCTCTCGGATCCGGACTCCCCGAGGCGCAATGGCTACCAGACAGAAGCGACTCCCGGAATCAAACTTCTCGACACGGCGCGGGTCAGGATCACGCGCGATGAGTCGAAGCAGGAGACGGTCTATGAAATCGCCCTCCCGAGATCCGGGCTCCCGCTCTTCCAGCCCGCGGACGGCCGCATGCGGTTCGGGTTCATTCTTTATAACGGAAAAAATGCCGGCCCAGCCGACGGGCTCTCGTGGAGCGAAGCGGCCGGCGTCTTCGATTTCTGGAGCGGCGGCGGATCCTTCCCCCCGAACTGGCTCCAACGTCTTCCCTGCCAGACTTTCTTTGGAATCGAAAACCCCGCACCATCCGTCAGCAAGCCATGAAACCAATCCAACGATCAGCCCGGCAACCGGAACTCCCATGCGTTTTATATGCGGCTCTCGCCCTGGCGATCGCTTCCGTCCAGGCCGCCCCGGAGCCGGTTCGCGAGCCGGCGGCATTCGGCGTGGGCTTGACCAGCGTCACCGGCACATCGGCACGGCTGGTTTTCACGACAAGCGTTCCCGTGCGTCCGGCTGTCCGCGTGCTTCTCGAGGGCCGCGAGGTTTTGTCGCTCGGCCGGGAATCGCCGGAGGAGATCCATGCCTTCGATCTGGCCGGGCTTTCGCCGGACAAGGAATACCGCGTGAGCATTTCGGGGCTGACCGGCGCGGGCCGCGAGATCCTGCCCGCCGAAACCGCTTTCACCACCCGGCTCCGCCCGCCCTCGAAACACCAGTGGCCCGGCCTGACGATCTTCGGAGCCAGCGCTGATTGGAACCGCGATCTGGATTTGGATCTGCTCGCCCGATCCGGCGTGAAGATGGCGAGGATCGAGGTGCCATGGTTCAACCTGATGCCGAAAGGCCGCGAGGTGGACGCGCCGTATCTCGCCAAAGTCCTCGGCCTCATCGCCGGGCTGAAAACCCGGGGGATCGAGCCGCTGGTCGTCCTGGACTACTGCGTTCCCTGGGCGAAGCGCCTGACCGATACCACGATGACGTGGCGGCATCCCTCGTTCGGGCCGCCGGACAATTTGGAGGACTGGGAATACTACCTCCGCACCGTGGTGTCCGCTCTCGCCGGCCAGGCGAAATACTTTGAGATTTGGAATGAGCCGGATGCGGGCTACCTCGCCACGGGAAGCTATGTCGAGCGCCCGAATCTCCCTCCCCCGATCGGGCGCCCGCCATTCAAGGACAACTGGAACTACTGGCTCGGCGACCGCTACGTCCCGATGATCTCGCGGGTCCGCTCGGTGCTCGATGAGCTCGAGCCCGGTGCCGTCGTGATGAACGGCGGGTGGAACCGCGACTACAACGGGCGGCGGGGCGACCTGCTTTTCCAGCGTGGCGCGGCACCGTTTCTCGACGCCTACGCGTTCCACACCTACTCGGGGCCCCCGATCTCCTTCGCCCGCTGGTTCGATTCCATTGACGGTGGGTTCCGCCAGAGCATCGACCGCCTGTTCAAAAACCATGGCGTCCAGATGCCGCTGGCCGTGACCGAATGGGGCTGGCCCGCCTTCGCCGAATCCCAGCCAGCCAAGGGGTTCACCAGCTTTGACGATGCCAGAAAATTCTTCCTCAAAAGCGCCTTCTATTTCCTCTCCTTGCAGCGCGTCGAAATCCTCATCCTCTTCTCGTTCGGCATCGGGCCCGACACCCGCGATGCCGACCCTCTCTTTTACATGCTCGTCAATCGTGCCGCCGATGCGCGGCTCGTCGTCCAGCCGCATTTTCAAACATTCCAGTGGCTCGCAACCACCTTCGGCAGCCGCCCGTATCGCGCCCTTCCCGCCCAAGCGAAACCGGCGGATCGCGTCAAGGCTTACGCCATCGAACTCCAGGAGTCCGGAGAAATCTATCTCGCGGCCTGGCAGGACGGTACCCCTGACAAAGACGGCCGGATTGCGGGCCTCCCGCTACGGAGTGTGGAAATTTCCGTGCCGGGGGTGAAAAATGGCACCTGCCAAGTCGAGCGCCTCGATGGGGACGGGAAGATCCTCTCGGCTTCCACCGTCCGCATCGACGACGGGTGCTTCCGCCAAACCCTCGACCTGCCGGAAGCCACCGACCACTCCGAGTCCGCCCCGGTCCTGCTCAAAATCACCGCCTCCACCCCGCCAGGATAGCCTGGTCGTGGATCCCTTCGCCTCCAGGGCATCGGAAGATCAGACCGCGATTTCTTTTCGATTGTTGTTGATTTTTCTTGTGAACAGACGAGGCTGCATGTAAGCAGATTCTGCCGCTATGAAATCCTCCTCCCCAAAGATGGCCGGCACGCGCGGGTTCAGTCTTGTGGAAATGCTGACCGTGATGGCGCTTGTGGCGATTCTTTCGACGGCGGCGATGACCTCGCTCACCGGGATGGGCTCTGCCAGCCGGCTGGGTGCTGCGGCCACGTCGGTGGCATCTTTTCTCGAGCAGGCGAGAACGTATGCGGTCACGCAGAACACGTATGTTTATGTGGGATTTCTCCCGCGCGCTTCCGGCACCTCGTCGGGCGAGATCGAGATGAAGCTGCTGGCGGTGGCCTCGCGGGATGGCAGCAGCGTGTTGCCTGCGGGCGGCACGCTCGACTTGCAGTCCGCAAACAGCCCTGCCATCGTGATCGGCAAACCGCTTTTGATCGGAAAGATTTCGATGGACACGAACGGCACCTACGACCCACCGATTCCGCGCCCGGCGGCGACCAGCCTGGGCAGCGCGGACGGGACGTTGAAGTCCGGTGCGCAGACGTTTGGCAACGTGCTGGCCTTCACGCCCGGCGGCGAGGTCATCTTATCCAACGGAAGCCTCTCCCAGCGCTATGAGATCGGATTGGAATACGCGGGAAAAGACTCGCGGGCCGCAGTGGTCCAGATTGCCGGGCTGAGCGGGCAGACCCGCGTCTATCAACCATGACCGATCTTTCGGGACGATTGCCGGGGCGGATTCCCTGCGGGGGGTTCACCCTTGTCGAGGTGGTGATGTCGGTCGGGATTGTTTCTTTTTGTCTTTTGGCGCTTCTGGGGTTGCTGTCGGTCGGCTTGCAGAGCAACCGGGATTCTGGAAACGAGATGGATGCGGCCGCGGCAGCCTCGCGGTTTCTCCAGCTGAGGAGAAGCGCCCCGACGAACGATTTTCCGCTGCTGCCGCTGGGGCGGGCGGACGTCTCGGGAGCGGCGACGAATTATCTCACGCGCGATGGCGCGATCGTGGCGGGGGCCGCAACGGGAACGGAGCCGGACGTGGCCTACCGGTTTACCGGAGTGATTTCAAACAACCCCGCTTCGAGAAGCAGCACCGTCCGGGTCGTCATGGAGTGGCCGCCGGCGAGGCCTTCGTCGTCGTTTGAACTTTGCACGGAGATCCTTTTGCCATGAGGGCTCCGGGCATGCCAGGTGGCGGGGACGCCGGCCCGCTTGATCCTGCCGACGAATCTGTCCGGCGGCGCGGCGGATGGCGCGGCTTCACCATTCTGGAGCTGCTTGTGGCGATCACGGTGCTGGCGCTGGTCCTGGTGCTCGCGTTTCAAATTGTTGGGATGATCGGCCAGACATGGATCGGAGGGCGCGGGCTGGCGGAGACCCAGACGCAATCGCGGGTGTTTTTCGATCTGATTGCCCGCGACCTGCGCGGTGCGGTTCTCGATGGCAGCCTGCCGGCATTCCAGAGCAACCGGTTTGCCTTCTACACGCTGCGTCCCGCAAGCTCGGGGGGGAGCCCGACGAACCGGGTTTTCTGCCTGGTCGAATATGCCGCCGATACGAATGCGGGAGGTGTTTTTCGCCGGGAGGCAGATCTTTCGTCATGGGCTGCGGATCCGGCCATGGCCCCGCTGCAAGGCACCAACCTGCCGGCGGTCGATCCGCAGAGCGGCATGCAGGTCGCCGATGCTGTCCCGATCTTTGACTGGTTCTTCATCCACAAGGATGGGACGGCGAGCAAGGCATTCACTGACGATGTGGCGGTCCTCCGGGTTTCCGCCATGGTCATGGATCGGAGCGCCTTCGCGAATTTGCCGCCGGGTGTCCTCTCGGGATTTCGTGCGGCCCTGGCGGATCCGCCCCCAGAGGGAGTCACGGGAGCATGGCGCGCGAGGCTCGACACAAACGGATGGAAGGTTGGGGGAATCCTTCTGCCGGACCGCGTCCGGCGCGGGACAAAATTCTACGAGCGGACCTATCCGCTCCCGACGCTCTGATGACGATGAGACCTCCCCGGGCACGCGCAGGAAAACGAGGCATGGCGCTCGTGCTTGTCCTGTCGGTGGTTGTTATCGTGACCATCCTGGTGGTCGCCTTTCTTTCGATCTCCTCCTTGGAGCGCTCCGCGACGCGGAACTATGTCGAGGGGCAGAAGGCCGATGAGCTCGCCCGCGGCGGGCTCTCGCGGGTGGTTGGCGATCTTCGGAGCGAGATGCTGGCAGGCTCGACCACCAACGCCTGGGGCGCGTATCTGCCGGTCACAAATCTGGCGATGGTGCCCGCGCGCATCGGCACCGACGCGAGCCTGACCAACCTGGTCAGGCGGAGCGTGGCAAGCGACGCATTCTACACGAGCCCGCCCGCCTACTTCAATCCCGCCCGCCTGCCGACAAACCGGGCGTCGTCGGTGAGTTCCACCAACGCCTCGGCCAACGGGCGATTCATCAGCGCGGGGGCGTGGGCGATGCCGCAGCTGGTCGATACCAATAGCGCTGCGGCTTTCGGCGCGTTCACCAACCGCCTGCCAGACTGGATCTTTGTCACCCGCGCCGGACCCCGTGCGCTGGCGGACGCGGACGTGGCAGCGGCGGCCAATGCCACCTCGACGAGCGATTTTGTTGTCGGGCGCTACGCCTACAACGTTTACGATGTGGGCGGCCTGCTCGATGCCAACCTCGCCGGCTCGCCGGCCGCGGGAGCCAATCTCACGGCCTCGGAGATCGCTTCCAAAGGCTCCCAAGCGTTTGCCGATCTCCCGGCTCTCGGACTCACCTCCGCACAGGTGGCGGATCTCGTCGCCTGGCGGAACTCAGCAACCGGGACAAACTTCAGTAAGTATATTTTTCAGGACGGCCCGGCTTCCGGCTTCCTGCGCGGCCAGCCCGGCGACCGGGCGTTCTTCGGGCGGGCGGATTTTTTGCGCTACGCGAACGTCAACGGCTGGGCGTCCTCGGCGATCCAGAATTTCACTGTTTTCAGTGCCGACGCCGATTCTCCGTCGTGGTCGCCGAAGTGGAACGCGAGCGATCTCGGAGGCACCGATGCCGAGCCGAACTCGCCCGCCTCCCCGGCGGAGAGCTACGCCTACCGCGACAACAAGGACATCTCCACTTCGCGCAACCGCGACCTCCTCGGCGTCCGCGCCAGCACGCCATTCACCCGCTGGGATGGCCGGGAGGCCAAGGTCGGAGAGCCGCTCATCAAGTCGCGGTTCGACCTCAACTGGCTGGCGTGGATCACGCCGGACGGGCCGAGCGCCTCGAACGGCGGCGACCCCATGGGGACGGATGCCAATATCAAACAGCGGTTCGGACTCGTGTGGGATAACAGCCCGGTCTTGTGGACGGCAGGCCCGGGAGAGACGGGCAAGATGTGGATCTACACCGGCCCGAACGGGTCCGCCGCCAGCCCGCCAAACCGGATCAGAACGCTGGCCCAGGTCGCTGCGGAGGCTCGCGAGCCGGACTTTTTCGAACTCCTTCAAACCGGCATGCTGCGCGGTTCGCTCGGGCTCTATGGCGGGCAGGGGGAGGGGGATCCCACAAATGTCTATGGGGAATGGTATCGCTATTTCAACCGCGCCTCACTGGTCCTCGGTTCCGCGCGTTATGTCCCCCACCTTCAGGTGGACAGAGATGGGAATCTGGTGAGCCAGGTCGAAGACTACCAGATCCTCCGCGCCGGCGCCTGCATGATGGATCAGGCGGATGCGGATGGCCTGCCGACGGTGATCCGCTTCAACGACGAGAACCTGATCGGGGTCGAGAATCTGCCGGGCATCGCAGCGGTCGGGCATTTCGCGATCCGTCCGCCGCCGGGGAATTCCATCGCGCCAAACGCCAACCAGCAGTTCGTGCACCAGTGGATGAATTTCGGGCTTTGGAATCCGCACCAGAATGCCGGATCGCCTCCCGCTGGCACGCCGACGGATTTTCGGATTGTTGTCCGTTCGGGGAATGTCACGCCAAAGGTTCTGAACCGCGGCCCCGTCATCCTGAGCCCGGATACGCTCTATGCTTTCGGGACCAACTTCCAAACGGCCCCGGCCTCGATCCAGTTTTCCATCGCCGATTACCCCAACAAATTTGCCGAGCAGACCCGCATTGGCGACACGCCCTCCGTGGACGTGAGCAACCCCGCCTCCAAGGTGTCGGTGGGCGCGTGGAGCAACCTCGGGATCTATATCGGCTATGACGATTTTCCGGAGAACGGGGCGCTTGTTCCGAAGTGTGCCGGCGTCCCCCGGGAACCCGCGCTTTATGTGACGGGGGCGGCAAGCACTACCTCGCCGCGGCAGATGAGCTGGAGGGTCACCGTCCCGCTGAATATCGAATTGCAATACAAGGGGAGCTCCGGAACCTGGCGGACCTACGATGCGATCTACAGCTACGTTCCCGCGCGCTACGAAGGCAACGACCCTCACATCCTGCCGACGGATCCCGACTACGCGACCGTTCTCGGCGGGGTGGCGGCAAGCAACTTGTTTTTGAGGTGGCAGAAAAGTTTGGCGGCGGACCCGGAAAAGATCGCCTTTATGTATGCCAAGCCGGATCCGAGAACGCTGCGCATGAACATGGCTGCGGCGAATATGAACAACCTCAACCTTCCGTTCCGCCCAAACCCCTCACAGCCATACACCCCTTCAAGCCAGGGGGTTTTTCAGGCCGCGTTTAGCGGGATGAAGGGTTCGCATTTCACCTACGCCTATGTAAACGGGCAGGTGCATCCGCAGTTCTATGCCGACAACTTTCTCGATGTGCAGCCGGTGCTTCCCTCCCTCAACTCCGGGGCCAACTACACCGACCGCGATTTTGTGAAGCGGTGGGGGGATGCCGGAGGGCGTGCGGCGGCGCACCCGGCTGCGGCGGGCAACGCGGCTGCGCGCCCGGTGATCCTGAACCGCCCGTTTCGAAATGTCGGGGAACTGGGCTATGTTTTCCGGGACACTCCCTGGCGGACGCTCGATCTGCTTTCGTCGAAATCCGCGGATGCCGCCCTGCTGGATCTCTTCTCCGTCGGCACGGCCCCCGGCAACGAGCATGCGGTTGTCGCGGGCCGGGTGAATGTGAACGCCGCCAGCCAGCCGGTGCTGGCCGCGCTGATCTCGGGTGCCGCGCTAAGACACACGTCGTCAGGGGCCGTCTCCTCGACGGTCAGCTCGGCCAGCGCCAACTCCCTCGCTTCGGATTTTGTCGCCGCCCGGACATCCGTCGGCCCGGTCGAGTCCCTCGCTCAACTTCCCATCCTCTTCCCCGCCAGCAGCACGACCAACACGGTGAGCACGGCGTATCCCGCTCCAAAATCCGAGCGCGAGGCAGCGGTGCGGGCGCTTTCGTCTGCCGGCACGGTCCGCACCTGGAACCTTCTGGTGGACATCGTCGCGCAATCCGGCCGCTTCCCGGCGTCGGCGACGTCCCGGAACCAGTTTGTGGTGCAGGGCCAGCGGCGCTACTGGATGCATCTTGGGATTGACCGGTTCACCGGCTCGGTCGTTTCCTCCCGCCTCGAACCCGTCAGCCAATGAAATCCATCGCCCTTCTCCTGCTCGCCGCATCCGCCTGCCTGATGGCCGCCCCCGAGGGGGTGGATCCGCCTGCTCCCCCGTTCCTCAAAGACCTGCCGGCCCAGGCTTCGGTGACGCGCGCTTTCAGCTCCGGGAATCCGGGCGGAGCCGACAAGTCCTCCGGGCTTTTCATCGAGGAGAGATCCCTGACGGAAAAGTCCGGCGATGTCCGCCGGGTGACGGTCACATTCCTCGGCCGGGAAAAGCCGCAGATCCTTTGGGTCAAGGGCGGCATCGGCATGGGGGTCCACCCGCTTGACCCCGCGCGCGAGCTGACAACCGGACTCGCGATCGACCCGACATCGTGCGACCTGGCGTCGGATTTCCCCGATGCCGCCTGGGTCGCGCTCAGGAACTTCAGGGGTATGGCGGTCCTCGGTGAAAAGAAATGCCGGCTGCATGAGGACGACCTCCCCGTGCGGATGGTCGCGAGCGGAGACGAATCCGTCGCCAACTACAATTTTCCTTTCGGCAAGGTGCGCGCGTGGATTGATGAGGAGACCCGCTGGCCGGTGCAGATCCAGATCGGGAATCGGATCACGAAGTTCACCTACGGCCCGCCGCCGGGCGCGCTCGCGTTCCCCGAGCCCTACCTCCGGCAGCTCAAGCTCATGGAGCTTGGACGGCAGGGCCGCCTCCGGTGAGACCCGCAGCAAAATAATTTATGAAACCAAACCCACTGACTTCGCGCGTTGCGCTGGTGACCGGCGCCTCGCGCGGGCTCGGGCGCGCCATCGCCGAATCCCTGGCGCGCGCCGGAGCAAAAACCGTCCTGAACTACGCCCGCTCCCGCGAGGATGCCGAGGCGGCGGCCGGGGCGATCCGCTCGTCCGGCGGCGAGGCCGTCGCGGAGCAAGCCGACGTGTGCGATGCGGCCGCGGTCCGCGCGATGCTCGACCGCATCGAATCCCGATGGGGGCCGGTGGAGGTTCTCGTCAATAACGCGACCGGGCCGCAGCCGATGAAGCCGCTCGAGGACTACTCCTGGCAGGATTTTCAGGACCAGCTCGATTTTTTTGTGAAGGCCCCGTTTCTTCTGATGAAAGAGACACTGCCCGCGATGAAGCGCGCCGGCTGGGGCCGGGTCATCCACATCGGCAGCGAGGTGGTGGATGTGGGCTGCGCGAACTACAGCGCCTACGTCGCAGCCAAGGCCGCGATGGTCGGCCTCACCCGCTCGTGGGCGAATGAATTCGGCCCCTCGGGGATCACGGTCAATCTGATCGCGCCGGGATGGATCCCCGTCGAACGCCACGCGGATGTCCCGGCCTCCGAACTGAGCGGCTACAGCGCGAACGTCCCCCTGCGCCGGCAGGGCGTGCCTGCCGACGTGGCCGAGGCGGTCCGATTCCTTGCCGGCGACGGGGCCAATTTCATCACCGGCCAATGCCTCTCGGTAAACGGCGGGAACACGTTCTGAGCCGAGCCCCCATGCCTTCCCCGCGCGCGGGCTTTCCGCTCATGGCCGAGCGGCCGATCCAGTCCCAGCAGCTCTCTCCCTTCGAGGAGCTGTATCATTGCGGCGTGCGCCTCCTGCATGTGGACGCCACGTTTTCCGAGAACATCTTCCATCCTGCGATGCGGGCGTGGAACGGGCCGGATCGCTTTGACTACACGTATCAGGAAACCTACTGGCGGCGGCTGCTGGAGGCGTGCCCCGATGCCCGCTTCTGCCTGAGGCTGTGCGCGTATTCCCCTCCGTGGTGGGATGAGGCGCACCCGGAGGAGCTTCAGCAATATGCCGACGGTTCCCGCGAGGCGGAATTTCAACGCAGCGACAGGAAAACGGCGCCGAGCCTGGCGTCCGAGGTCTGGCGCGCGGAGTCGCTCCAGGCACTGGAGCACTTTCTTCAGTGGCTCGATACCTCGGGCTGGGGGGAGCGCGTCTGGGGATTTCTGGTGAGCTACGGGATCACTTGGGAATGGGGGATCCTTGGCACGGACCGGTTCCCCGACTACTCGGCGCCGATGCGGCGGCGCTTTCAAAATTGGCTGCGCGAAACCTATGGCGACGAGCGCGCGCTGCAGGAGGCCTGGGGGGATGCGGGCGCGACCTTCGGGACCGCTCCCATCCCATCGAAGGCCGCGAGAGAACGTGGCGACGGCACCCTCCGCGAGTTCCCGCGCGACCGCCCGGCCACCGATTTCCAAAATTGTCTCTCCGAGGCCAATGTCGGGTATTTGCTCGACCTCGGGCGATGCGTCCGCCGGGTCGCCGGTCGCCGCTACGTGCTCGGAACCTGGTATGGATACACCCTCACGGCCCGCGAGCAGACCCCGTTCACCGGAAGATATGGCGCGGGCGGCCTGATGGGTGGGCACCACTCGCTGGGACGCTTTCTGGATTCCGGGGTCTTCGACTTCAACACCTCGCCGTATTGCTACGCCAACCGCGACCTTGGCTCGGGCGCACTCCTCCAGCACACCCCCCGCGCCAGCGTCCGGCACCACGGGGTCCATGTCTATGACGAGAACGATCTCCGCCCGTTCACCGTGGCCGGGCTCGCCGACGACCGGACGATCTCGATCGGGCAGACCGATACGCGGGAGGATTCGATCCTCCACCAGCGGCTCGCGCTCGCCCAGGCGCTCTGCCACGGCACCAGCTACTGGTGGACCGAGCTCAGCGATTGGATCGGCCCCTACCGCCGCTATTTTGATGATCCCGCCCTGCTCTCGGAAATCTCCCGCCATGTGGAAATGTTCCATGCGGACGCGGGGGCTGCCGCCCGCTCGGTGGCCGAGGTGGCCCTCGTGATCGACGAGCGATCCATCGCCGCTCTGGACCTCCGCTCCAAGCTGTTTCGCGAGGAGGTCTATGAGCAACTCTCCGCGTGGTCATGGACAGGGGCCCCGTTCGATACCTGGCTCGCTTCGGACGCGACGCCGGAAACGATGCGGCCCTACCGGCTGATCTACGTCTTCGCCCCCTATTTGGGCCCCGGCCTGCGGGCCTCCCTCACGGCCGCCCTGAGCGGAAAGGTCGTCTGGTGGGGGCCTGCGTCGGGACTCCTCGGAGATCGCGGGAGGGATCTCCAGGGATTCCAGTCTCTCACCGGCTTCTCCGAACCGGATCATCAGGGGATCCTGCACCGCAGCCGGCATGGCGCGGGCGGCGCTCTCTACGGCCCATGCGCGGGGCAATCCCCCGACCATCTGCGGGCAATCCTTTCGGAGTCCGCAGGCGTCTCCCTGCTGACCGACCGGCCGGCTCTCGTCATGGCCTCGCAGCGTCTCATCGCCGCTCACACCGCGGAAAAAACGACGCTGAGGATATCCGGCGGATGGCGCGAGATGTTCTCCGGCCGCGAGGGGTCGGGCCCGGTGCAGATCCCCGCCCGCGATGTCTGCCTGTTTTGCCTCAAGCCCAGCCCGGAAGGGGAAACTGCATGAAAGCAGAAGATTTATGCTTCATGGATCCCGCCGGTTGCCGTAAGGTGCCGGTTCGATGATAAAGAAAATCGGCTTGAAATCGGTGGCGGAAGATCTCCAAGCCCCGCTGCATTCGCGGATCCGGCGCCTGCTCCGCAAACAGATCACGGAAAATTTCTCGCAGGGCGAGCGGTTCTATTCCGAGCGCGATCTCATCAAGCGCCTGGGCGTGTCCCAGCCGACGGTGCGCCGCGCCCTCAACGACCTCTCGATCGAGGGGCATCTCGACCCGTCGCCCCGCCGAGGGTTTTTTGTCAGAAAAACTTTCCCGGTCCGCTACGTGGGGGTTTTCAGCCCGGCCTACCACGCCGCGCAGGAACCGTTCGGATTCGGCGTCCTGGGAATGCTTGCGGAGCATTGTCGCGAGCAGGAAATCCAGAGCATCAGCTATCCGTTTTTCAAGGATGACAAGCTGGCCGACTTGCTCAAGCGCATCCGGCACCGGGCGGCCGAAGAGCGCATCATCCTCTGCGGGATGCCGTCCGATGGCGTCGCGGAGATGGGATCGTGCCTTCGGGAGGAAGGCTATGGGTATCTGGTGCTGGGTCCGGTGGCGGAGGATTTTCCGGCCGCCGCCGTGAGCGTGGATGAAGAGATGGGCATCGATCTGGCCATCGAGCACCTGCGGAAGCTCGGGCACCGGCGCGTCGTGTTCATGGTGAACGAGCCGGCCGTGCTCCTCATCACCGGACGGCGGGCCGCGATTTTGGAGAAGCGTCTGCGCGACCCCGCCCTGAAGGGGTTCGAGCTCGTCTATTGCGGGACCGAGAATTGGTCGAGCTCCTTCGATGCCGCCTACCGGACGGTCGCGGAAATCCTGGCCCGCAAGACCCCTCCAACCGCAGTTTGCCCGCTGTCCTGCATCGGGGCTTGGGCGGTGCAGCGATATGCCGTCGAGCAGGGCCTGAAAATCCCGGGCGATTTCTCGCTCATGTCGCTGGACTACATCCCGGGCAGCGAATACCTGCCGGTCCCGCTCACGACGGTGAACGCCTCGAATGGCGACGAGGCTTCGCTCCTGCTCGAACTCCTCTGGGGCGACTCCAACGGGCAGGGAACCCGGAAAGCGCGGATCGCCCCGCACCTCCAGCCGCGAAGCAGCACGGCTGCCCCGCCGCGCGCCTCCCGAAAGTTGCAACTTCGCGGATCTTCCCAGGGGGCATGGGCGTCCCGCCCGTGTGAGGCACATCACTCCGATACGATTTCCAGTCTCTAAACGGGCGGGACGCCCGTTCCCCCTGTGCTCTGCAACTTCATGCCATCAGAGATGCGCCGCCGGGCCGCCGCGCCTCACGGATTTGACATGGCCTGCGCGGGCTGCTTATGTGCAGCCTCCACATGAGCGAATCCCCGCCAGTCTCTCCGGCCCGCCGGATCGCCATCTACGTCCCGAGCAGCCACTGGGACCGGGAATGGTATCTGCCGTTCCAGGATTTCCGCTGGCGGCTGGT
>Ga0247840_10008780_pt1 | contig 13375 bp, 11 predicted proteins | sample LaCruzMarch2015__FD_192404 | JGI IMG/M metagenome (GOLD analysis project Ga0247840, IMG submission 192404) | Freshwater microbial communities from meromictic Lake La Cruz, Castile-La Mancha, Spain - LaCruzMarch2015_17m | ecosystem: Environmental > Aquatic > Freshwater > Lake | place: Spain...
CAGCAGTGACCGTTTTGACTTTTTGAATAATTTCTTGAAGTTTTGTTTCCTTTAACGACATATATTGCGAATCAAAAGAGTTCATTGTTAAAGTGTAAACTCTTTTGCTGCAATGTTAACAATTAAAAAAGCCCCGACTGCCCGGGGCCCGCACTTTATTGCGCTGATGCGTAGGCGGCATCTGCCGCCCCCTTGGTCGAGAAGTATCCCGACCAAACTGTCGTGCCATCGACGATTCGGTGATCCTTTCCTCTCCATAACCCGTCAGAGTGAAGAATCTGAACCTTCCCTGTCAAAGTGCGACACTCGACCCGCCAACCCATCTCGCAGTGAACGACGCGAACCCCTCCGGCCGCGTTCGCCTTCACCGATGCCGTACTTAAGGCCTTCACGAGACCTTCTTAGTCTGTGCCGCACGAAAAGCGTCGGCGAGCACGGTGTTCATCGGCTTCGGATCGCCATGGGTCAAAGCGGAGGTGAGAGCCTCCTCGGCAACTTCTTTTGTTGTGAAGTAGCCCGTATACTTCCATGTTCCGTCAATCTGTCTCGCGTTGGTTGTCTTCCGCCAAACTCCATCACGATGGAGATGGCGATACGGATAATCGCCATCATAGCCCTCTCCGATAAACCACGAGACATACCAGCCCATATCGTCTCCACGCATGATGATCGGCTCTTCCAATGCAAGCTCACGCATCTGTTCGGTCGTGAGCTCCAAAAGAGGAGGACCCGCCAGAAGATCATAATAAACATCATATTCGCCATTCATTCTCTCTCTCCTGTCGTCTGAAAAACTGCCCCGCGTTTAACTATACCTTTTTTTTAAAAAAAGTCAACAGTAAAAAACCTATATAATACCGCGTTTTTTCATCTCCCAAAAACATTTTGCCGTCATGGCGATAATTTAGTGTATCAAAAAAGCCCCGGTTGCCCGTGGCTTCGCCCCCCCCTTTTTTTTTCTCATGAGGATGAAAGTGCAATGCGCGCCTTTTCAAAAACGCGAATCGCTGTGTCTGGAGAATTAGGCCACACTTCGAACTCCCGCTCGTCACCCGCGACAGTCGCAACGACGACATCTTCACGCTGAACGAATATCGTCTTATAAACATGACCGTCGCGTTCCAGGGGGGAAAGAAACGCTCCCCGACGGACCATTAAAACATATTCCCCAACTTGATACTTTATGATACTGGGGCTAAGCAACTCAACACCGCTGACGTCCTCCCGCCATACCGGAACATTACATCCATCGTAATCAAGAGAGTCGACAGTGATGCGAAACAAGCACTCGATGTCTTCATTCATTTCTTCACAGCATAGTAAAAACGCCAGATTTTATAATAGCATTTAAAAACACAAAAGTCAACAGTAAAAAATCTATATAACTCCGCGTTTTTTCAGTTCCCAAAAACATTTTGCGGTCATCGCGATATCGACGGAGGCATCGTGAGCGTCGGCGAATTCGGCGCCGAAAAGTTTTTTGTGGAGCTCTTGAAGTTTCGGCCACTTGAAACCGCGACCGCCGGGGATGGCACAAAAGTCTACCGAGGAAGTCATCGTGCAAATTTTATTTTTTGCTTCGAACGCGTGGGAAATTTCCGAACGTAAAAATTCCGCGCCGATTATCTTTTCGTCAAAACTTATGTTGTGTGCGACGATATGCGTCACCCTTTCAATCTCATCGCGGAATTTTTCAAGCACGCCCCGAAGCGCCACCCCTTCCCTCTCCGCCCGCTCCATAGTAATGCCATGCACCTTTGCGGAATCAGCGGGAATAATAAACCCTTCGGGTTTTATAATATAGTTCCCTTCTGTTGTTTTGTTGCCGTCCTTATCAAATGAAAGCCATGCGAGCTGCACCAAACGCGGCCAGTTATCAAGGTCGGTAACCGGCGCATTCCAATTTCGCGGAAGCCCCGTCGTTTCGGTGTCGAAAAATAAAAAACTTTCTTTCGGTTTTTCGGGTTCTTTAAAACCGAATAAATTGAGTTGTTGAGTATCGTCCATAAATTTTATCGTTACAGTATACCATCTTTTGTAAATCTGCAAAAAATATTCTCCCAACAAAAGCGGTAAAACTTCGCATATGCGAATTTTTACCGTAAGTGAAAATAAATGATCCAGTACGATATACTTTATCATATGACAAAAACATTTGTGACCGTCGGAATGATTGTCGGTTCCTATGCCGGGAGCTACCTCCCCATGCTTTGGGGCGGCGACCTCATGGCAGAAATCATCTGGAGCACGATCGGCGGGGTGGCAGGCGTTTTGGTCGGATGGAAGATTGGGAAATTTGTGGAGTAATAAGACAAAACAGGAGCAAGTATTATCTTGCTCCTCCCTGCTCATGTATTGAATTTGACCCCCTTTGCAAAACCTTCCGACGGAAGAGAAAAGACCATATCTCCATTTTCCCCTTCTTCGTAAACATCGGCAGAAGTAACCTTGTTCCACCAATGGAGTTCTCTGTTCCTCTTCCTTACCCCAGAGCAGGCTTGATCATACAAACCGCTTATTTTGGGGTAATCAAGTTCTATCTTTTCCTCAAGCCCGAACAAAAAGCGCGCGCGTATCACAAATATCATTTTTTTCTCCCTCGTTCTGGAATTACCGCACCATTTCTTTTTCGAGTATATTCTTTTCGCATATCAAAGTAAAATCAAAAAAGCGCCCTAGCCTAGGCGCCTTTTCCCTTGTTAGGTCATCTAATCTAACTTTTTGTAGACCTCGGCATCGCGCCAAATGGTCGAGTTAGTACGCTTTGCTGTTTCTCGCGCAAGCTTCAGGGCGTACGCCTTCGCTTCTTCGTCTGTGCGAGAAAATCCTTCGAACTCGATCTTATAGATCATATAAGCAACACCGTTGTAAAGAACGAACCGCGCGATATACTTCATACTTGGGATTTTACTACTCATAACTGTCCTCCTCTTCCAAACAACGAACCGTATTCTCTTCTCATTATCTTCTTTTTTTGAAAAAATTCCAAACCAAAAATACACGAAGGAGTGTTTTTCAAATCTTGAATTATTTGTGGAGTTCCTTTGCCGGACGGGGGAGTGTACTCCCGCCCAGCGACGAGGATTGATTTCATTTCAGAAAACAGAAATCACTGCCCAAGGTCTCTCCTTCCCCGTCGACAAGCTAGGGCTTGTCTCCTCCTTAAGGAAAGACCTTTGTCCGTGATTTCTTAGCTATTGCAAGCGAGGATTTTTCGATGAGATTCGTTTTGTTTTTTCGTTGAGTGCCGAAGGCAAGGGAAAGTGTGAAAACCGTAGGTTTTCACTATCTAAACAGCGAGCCGCGAGAGCGCGAAGTGAGATAGTCCGCTTGCAAGAAAAATACCGCTCTTGCGAGCGGTATTTTTCTATCTTGAATTCTTTGTGGAGTTTATCCGCCCTTTGGCGGAGCGGTTACCTACTCTTCCCCCGTCCGCCCGCAGGCGGATCCTCCCGCGGGAGGAAAGGAGTACCATCGGTACTACGGCGCTTTCCGCCAGCCGGCGGACGGAATGTCTTTTCATGAAAAAATACCCCGATGAATTTCGGAGTATTTTTTCTGTCTTGAATTCTTTGTTCCGGCGGTTACCTACTCTTCCCCCGAGGGAGTACCATCGGTACTACGGCGCTTAACTGCTGAGTTCGGAATGGGATCAGGTGTGACCACCGCGTCAAACCACCAGAACAAAGAATTCAAGACTTTTTTGCATTGTAAAATTTTTGAAACAGGATCCGTGAGCAAGGGTTGTGAACTTTGTTGAAAAGGCAAATTTCCCTTTCAAGAGATCATTGGAGCGGGAAACGGGATTCGAACCCGTGACCGACAACTTGGAAGGATGCCGCTCTACCAGGCTGAGCTATTCCCGCCCAATGATCTCTCGAATATTTCTTTGCCCTTGAGAAGGGGTATTGGTGGTGGAAGCAGGAATCGAACCTACGGCCTCCATAAAACTAAGGGTTTCATTCGTCCTTGCTCCACGACCTCGTTTTTTGGCGCTCTTTTCTGACCACTGAGCTATTCCACCCCGATACCCCTTCGAAAGAACTTCTCAACAAAGTTCACAAACGTGTAAATCAATTTTCAAATAAGTAAATGTATATCGAATGTCAAGGTTTAACCTTGCGCACAAGGTTAAACCTTGACATGCTTTTGTGTTCTTCAACTTTCCTAATAGGAATCGATAAATTAGTACTTCTCGGCTCAACGCATTGCTGCGCTTACACCTAAAGCCTATCACCTAATCATCTCTTAGGGTTCTCAAACGATTCCTCATCTTGAAGTTGGTTTCGATCTTAGATGCTTTCAGATCTTATCCATTCCCGACATAGCTACTCGGCGGTGCTCCTGGCGGAACAGCCGATACACCAGAGGTCAGTTCGTTCCGGTCCTCTCGTACTAGGAACGAATCTTCTCAAGAATCAACGCCTGCAGTAGATAGGAGACCAACCTGTCTCACGACGGTTTGAACCCAGCTCGCGTATCTTTTTAATTGGCGAACAGCCAAACCCTTGGGACCTTCTCCAGCCCCAGGATAAGATGAGCCGACATCGAGGTGCCGAACTCCGCCGTCGATATGGACTCTTGGGCGGAACTAGCCTGTTATCCCCAGAGTAGCTTTTATCCGTTGAGCTTCCCCCGCGTCTAATGCGCAAGGTCGGATCACTTAGCCCCGCTTTCGCGGCTGCTCGGGATGTACCCCTTACAGTGAAGCCAGCTTATGCCTATACACTATCGGCACGGTTTCCATTCGCGCCTAGCTGACCTTTGGGCTCCTCCGTTACTTTTTAGGCATTTACGTTAACAGAATTTTTTCAATTCCGCGAATACTACCGGAGAGCAATATTCCTTATCGTTACCGATAAGATCGGACTCTAACTTCAGCTATTTGGCTGACCGCTCGCGCGGCTCGCTGTGGTATAGATGTCAGTCTGCTGACTAACAACGGAAACTTAAATTTTCGTATACTATACAACATTTACTTAAGCTGGTTGACGTTTGGTCTCTACGGGCGAACGAAGTCCATAAAGTCCGTAAAGTCTATAAGGTCTGTAAAGTCACGAGCTTGTCGTACTTTATGAACTTTTGACTTTCGACTTTTTGACTATTTTCTTCCCTCGGTGTCGTCCCGTGTGGGATATTCACCGATATAAGTCAACTTTTCTTATGATAATCACTTACCATAAGCCCCCTTATTTGTTTGTTTCAGAGTGGATTAAACTCTCGGAGGCGCCATAATTTGGATGCACAATCGGCGGAAAACCGATTATTCACCCAAGGATAGCGCCCCACTAAAACTACCCACCAGATACTGTCTCCGCGCGTTTTTTCCACGCAGGTTAGTGTATGCCCCGAAACAGAGTGGTATTTCACTGTTGGATCCATGACAACCGAGATCATCACTTCAAATCCTCCCACCTATGCTACGCAGTCACAAAACATACACAATATCAAGCTATAGTAAAGCTTCTGGGGTCTTTTCGTCTATCTGCAGGTAACCGGCATCTTCACCGGTACTGTATTTTCACCGAGCTACTCCCCGAGACAGTTCCCCAGTCATTACGCCATTCGTGCACGTCGGAACTTACCCGACAAGGAACTGCGCTCTTCTGTTCCTCACGAAGGATCATGTCTTCATCCGTTATTTCTAACGGAGCAACGGCGTATGGTCTCTCATATGAGCCGCGATTTGGACTAAATGTGCGTTACCGCACAAAAAGGTAGCATTTTTTTGACGTTTTTGTTTATCTTTTTCTATAACAGTCCCAGTCCTTCAGTGCACTTGGGAAATTACCAAATGCGCTGAACCTTAGGACCGTTATAGTTACGGCCGACATTCACCAGGGCTTATAACAGCCAGCTTGATATAATCGCACCACCGTTATTTGACCTTCTGGCATTGGTCAGGCGTCACCCCCTATACTTCCTCTTGCGAGTTCGCAGGGAGCTGTGTTTTTGATAAACAGTTGCCAGGGAAACTTTCGCTGCGGCCCTTCTTGCGAAGGGCAAGCCTTATCCCGAAGTTACGGCTGCTTTTTTGCCGAGTTCCTTGGGGAGCAATCACTCGTTCGCCTTGGTCTTCTCGACCCGAATACCTGTGTCGGTTTGCGGTACGATTTCCTTATGTTTATGCTTAGAAGCTTTTCTTGGGAGCCTGCTTTGCCATATCCCCCCGGGTTGCCCCGGAAGTTTCCGCTTCGCTTGAGTGTTAACCATTAAAGGCTTCGCTTCCGGATTTACCAAGAAGCCGCTCTTACGACACGAACGCAAATCCAATAATGCGCATGACATACTAAACTCCGTCACTCCATCGCAACATAAGGAAGTCACGGAATATTAACCGTGTGTCCATCGGATGCGGCTTTCGCCATCTCCTTAGGATCGACTAACCCTTGGCTGATCACCATCGCCAAGGAAACCTTATTCTTTCGGCGCGCGGGGATCTCACCCGCGTTGCGGTTACTTGTGCCAACATTCTTACTTCCGTACGCTCCACCATGGGTCGCCCCTTTGGCTTCACTGCGGTACGGAATATTCTCCTACCACGTACGCTCTCCGAAGAAAGCGCACATCCTCAGTTTCGGTACTACGTTTAACCCCGATCATCTTCGGCGCAAGATCTCTAAGTGAGTGAGCTGTTACGCTTTCTTTAAATGATGGCTGCTTCTAAGCCAACATCCTCACTGTCTGAGAAATTTCACCTCCTTAAGTGTACTTAACGTAGATTTTGGGACCTTAAATGGAGGTCTGGGCTGTTTCCCTTTTGACCACCGGAGCTTAGCCCCCGGAGTCTAACTGCCGCACTTTAGTCGTGAGTATTCGGAGTTTGATAGAGTTGACGAGATTTCTCCCTATTCAACTCTTCCAGTGCTCTACCCCTCACGGGAACATGCGACGCTAACCCAAAAGCTATTTCGGAGAAAACCAGCTATTACCAGATTCGATTAGCTTTTCACTCCTTGCCTCAAGTCATCCGATAGTGTTGAACGGCTAACCGGTTCGGGCCTCCTTTTCCCTTTCGGGAAAATTCACCCTGCTCAAGGCAAGCTCATCTGGCTTCGGGTCTAATGTATGATACGAACGCGCTATTAACACTCGGTTTCCCTTCGGCTCCATCCAGTGACGGAATTAACCAAGCAACATACATTAACTCGTTGGCTCATTCTTCAATAGGCACGCCATGACGGTATACCAAAGGCATACCGCTCTGACTCCTTGTAAGCATATGGTTTCAGGATCTATTTCACTCCCCTTCCGGGGTTCTTTTCACCTTTCCCTCACGGTACTAGTTCACTATCGATCTCTAAGAGTATTTAGCCTTACCGGTTAGTTCCGGCAGATTCCCCCAAGCTATTCGTGTCTTGAAGTACTCAGGTTCGGAAACAAAAGAGAGAATATATTTTCACCTACGGGACCATTACCCTCTGCGGTGTTGCTTTCCAGCAACTTCGATTAATATATTCTTTTTTAACTCTTCTTGAATAAATCCAACGCTTCCGTCCTACAACCCCGCTGCGCTGCGCGCAAGTCACAAGTCTGTAAAGTCAGTAAAGTCAAAAGTAACGACGTCGTCGTGCTTTATAGACTTTAAGACCTTCAACTTTATGGACTGCGTGCAACGCACCGGTTTGGGCTTCTCCCTTTTCGCTCGCCGCTACTAAGGGAATGATTTTGTTTATTTTCTTTTCCTCCGGGTACTGAGATGTTTCACTTCCCCGGGTGTGCGTTCCGACTCAAGTCCGGAATAATACAGGTTTACTGTATTGGGTTTCCCCATTCGGAGATCCACGGGTCAAAGGTTGCTTGGCACCTTACCGTGGCTTATCGCAGCCAAACTACGTCCTTCATCGCCTCTTAGAGTCAAGGCATCCACCATATGCTCTTACTTTCCTATTAGGAAAGTTAAAGACCACTGACCGATCGATATCACCGCTGACATCGAACGATCATATACTTACTTGCTTACTTTTTTGATTTACCTGCTCTGCCTGCGGTGCGAAAAGACCCGGTCACGAAGCGATTCCCCGTGACATATTGTCTAAATAACCGCGGCAGGATTCTGATTTCAAGTTTCAAAACCGTTCTGAATAAAAAAATTCGCCCCAAGGCGACTGTGGCACCACTTAATGTGTTACCTCATCACCTTAAAAACAAGTTCTTTTTGGTACTCATACTGTGTACTCACGAGTATATACAAACCTAAATACAAAGTCAAGCACATATTTCACCCTTTAATATAGCCATATTTCCGAGGTGTGGAAAAGCCTGTTTTAGAAGGTTCGGCTTATTTGACAATTTTATTATTTCTGTTATTCTAAAAACAGCATTTTCTGGCAATTCGAGAGGAAGAACACCAATAGTGAACGTTCGCTCCATCTTTCAAAACAAAGTCACCGGCGAATTCCTGTGCGCCGACGACTCGACAACAAAAGAACTTGGCTTAGCTGGAATTTTCACGACAGTAGCCGCAATTAAGAACCCTGAAGAATGGAATATCTTCGAGGTCGTCAACATTGATGGCCTTGACTACATATGTACATCGAGCAACGGACGCCGCAACATGAGGTTCGAGCGGTAAATCTGGTTCGGCCGCTCACCCCGCCCCGGATAGATCCGTGGTATTTTTTATGTCTGCTTATACCGACGGCTGTGCTGTCATCATTATATCGTTCTCGAATATACCAACCTCCATCGGAACATTTCTCATTGCATATGTTGCAGTATAACTGCCATCGGTCTGTTTCTCTTGAATGACAAAAGTATATGTTCCGGGTAAGATCTTGAGGTGAAACCGCCCGATCCGATCTGTCACGATCTTTTTCAAAACAATATTCGAATCAGTGATCACCGAGATGATCGCGTAAGGAACGGGGCTCCCTACTTTGTCGAGAAGACGCGTCACCGGATGTTTTTGTTTCCAGTTCCACTGGAACCACATTACTGCCAAATAACCCGCAAGCAAAAGACCTGCGATAATCGAGAGAGAAAAGAGAAGATCGATAACCAACACAGCAAAGCCGATATAAAAAGCCGAACCCCACACCCAATAATTAAACGATTCGCGCCTTACATATTCGCGCATTAGCCCTTCCCTGTCTGCTAAAAATTCGGACCATGTCGACTTGAGCGGATCCAAAGGAATATTTAAGGTAACCTTCTGTCCCTGTACGATATTAAAGACTTGGCCGAAATATAAAGTATCATACGCTTCATCGTTCAAAGCAGCCGCGAGCTTTGTTGTCGGAAACACATAACCCGGTTTTTGTGCAGAGAGCAGTGAGATGCCAGCTTTTGAAGGAATATCGAATCCGCCGGCACTATCAGTGAACGTCACTTCTTCTCCTTTTTTATCAACGCGTTTCAGTACGACCTTCGCCATACTGATCGGGTATTTTGTTTCGGTATCATATACAATCCCTCTCAGTTCTGTTTTTTTCTTACCGCTGCGAAGTACAAACAATGCAAGAGCGTAGAAAAGAAAGAATATATCCCGAAACGTTTCAACTTCTGCTGCCAATAAACCAGCCTGAACAATACCGGAGAACAAACCTGCCGTCCCAACGACCAAGCCTATAGTTTGATACGGCGTTGATTCAACTTTTGTCCTGATAACTTCCGCCACCGGAGTAGGGGCTGACATAGCGTGTACAAAGCCTCGAATATCAGCTATAGCGTTTTTCTTTGCATCAAAGATCTTTATCTCAACAAGATATTGAGCCGATTGCCCAATGGAAATAACGGCCTGGTATTCTGCAGATTCTTTAATGTTGCTAAAAATGTACGATGAAGTTTCTCCTGAGACCGGATCGGTGATCACAAGGGTAAGGAATTTAGTATCAGGTGTCGTTTTTGCAACAGGTAAAACTATTTTCAGTTTGTTTCCAACCGTGATATCTACAGTGTTATTCTTTGGCGTTAAAACTTTCTGTCCAAATCCGATCTCCGTATAGAGGAAATCCGAGAATGACGGAGGCACCGTAGCAACAGCCCGTGTTTCGATCTCAGACTGAACCGGAGGAATAATAGGAGGGATGATAGGTTCCTCCGTAATGATCGGCGGCGGGGTAACGGTTGCAGATGCAATTGCGCCCGAAGAATAATTTCCCTTCGTGTTGCGTGCAAAGATCGTGTAGTAATATTTGATGTTTACTGACACATCCATATCGATGAACAACTGCTGAACACCTTCATAGATAAAAGTGCCTTCATCCGGGGTCATCGGATACGAATCTGTCGAACGCACGAGGTGAACAGCTTCGAGATCATCACCGGACGGATTCTGCCACATAAGTACGATGCTGTTCTTTTGAGCGATCGCTTTGAAGTTTGAAGGATTCACCGGCTGCAAAGTAGAAGTCTGCGTGATCGTTGTAAACGAACCTGCATATGTATCCGAACCGCCAAGAACCCCCGCGGCTTTTATTTCATAAAAATATTTCGTTCCGGGCGAGAGCTCGGGCAAGGTAACAAAATGTTTTTCTTTATACGATGAGTCGACACCGCTTCCGGACATATAACTTGTCGTCGTCCCATACAAGAACGCCGTTCGTGTTGGGATAGAGGTCGACCATGAGATATCGGCAGAATATTGTTTCGGGCGCACTACGACTTCTCTGACAATCGGGGTAGCCGCGGCAGCTGTTCCGAACCGCCAAGTAGTATTTCCGGTGATCGCCGGGGAATTATTTCCGGCGGCGTCTTCGACAAGGCCGCGCGGTGTCTCGATATAATAATCCGTGTCGGATTCAAGGGCGGTCGGTAAAGAAAAAGTAAGAGTGTTCTTAGAACTGATCACTGCATAAGGACCGTTAATGAATATGGTTTCAGCAACACTGTCATCGCTCAACTTTTTTATAGTAAGACTTCCCATATGGGCCATTACCGGCCCGGTCCAAACAATAACAAGTTTCGTGTTTACTGAGACATTTTTAGCACCGTTCGCGGGTGAAAGCGATATGATCCCCGGAATAGGCAGTGTTCCCCCGCCAACCTCACCAAAAGGAGGAGAAGGTGGCGTGGGTGCCTCAGGGCTTTCGTTATTATCTGAAGACGAAGTACAGTCCGTATCGGAAGGATAATCAATAAATCCGTCACTATCATTATCAAGACTGTCTTCGCATTGTGCCAAATTTACCCCCTGAGAAAAGATCACGGTGCCAAGCTGCGAGCGAGGATAAGCTAAAATTTCATGTACAGAAAAGAACGACCATGCAAAAAAACACGTCGCGGCTAAAAGAATTATTCCGTGGGAGCAGGATAAGCGGTGCATGTATGTTGTTCTCAGTAAAGAGTTTCCTCTTCTCTTTTATTATACAGAGTAGCGATAAAAATGGGAACGAAGAAGTCGTGTAGAAAGAATATGGCCTCAAATATTATGTTCAAAAGATAAAAATGAGTCTCCAATAAAACACCATATTCCAATACATAATACAGGTTGCCTTAATTGAACTGTATACACAAAAGCAAGGACCTTTCTCTGGTCCTTGCTTTTATATATTAATTAAAATGTTTTTTACCGAAGTTCAGACCAACCGAATAATTTAATATCGGCCCATCCATCATTACCTATACGGTACGTGCTTCCATCAGGAACAACTCCCGTCGCCTGACACATAGAATTTGCACCTACTGCCGTATTTGTGAATTGATACGAGATGAGTATTCCATCGACTTTCATTGAGGCTGCACAATGGGATGGCACGGGATTTATAAAAAACGAAGCATTTCCGCCACAGTTCCCCGCGACACACCCGCTATAAGTCCAGGCGGTTACCAAAATTTCGTGACCGGTGTTATTGATATAATTGGTATTAAGATGGCGATCAGCACCGGGAGCCCTTCCCGGGGTCTGAAAACTTGTCCAGGTTCTGTCAACGGGTGGTGTACCCCCACCACCCCCAAACGGCGGGGTCGCGCAATTTTTACCATTCACATCACAGTAAGCCACTGCTCCGATATTCCCCTCCACCCCAAGCTTTAAACTCGACGCCGGAGACGTTGTGGAAATCCCGATCTGGCCAAACAATCCGAGTGTTGAACTGAAAGTATGACCCGCCGACAAGAACAAATTTCGGTCCTTCGTCTGCGCTGTCGCACCAATATTTACAGGAGGAGGAGTATTATTGTTTGGAGGTACCGCGCTCGGCTGCGTCCAGTTTGCCAAAGCGACACCGACACCGACGAATAAAACAAAAGAAAGGAGGGCGGTACGCAAAATGTTCATGTATTTTGATGTCATAATAATTTTTAAACTTTTTTATATTATACATGATAGCATCCTCTGTAAAAAAAACACGACCAGGGTTATCCACGTGTTCTATCTCATCGTCTCATCGCAAATCTTGAGACGAGATACATGTAATATCGATTTTTTGAACCCATGCTTATAATGATAAAGCAAGAGACGGAGATGATGATTTTTTAATAATTCTTCATCTAAAGGTTTCCGTATTTTTAGTTCACAGAGAAAAAAGTTTTTTCAATCCTCAATAAACAAAAATTCATTTTTTCAACAACTCCCGAATCATATCCGGAGTCAAATCTTCTCGACTTGTTTTTTGCACGGCTTCTTGTCATGGTTTTCACTAAAAACAAGTCTCTCCTTTGAAGAAAGTTATTTAATTTTACAACAAACACCCATTGCTACCGCAGTAATTGCTGTGTTGTTATCTGGGCAACTGACAATCCAACCACGCACCCCTGAAGGTGCACTTTTATTGGTGAAGCTGTGATTACTTGAAAAACTCGAAGCACCCCCGGTATGAGTGCAGTAGCCGCCACCAGCAAACATAACCTCATCGGTATTACAACTGACAGTAGAAGTATAAACGGCTGCAGTTCCCGTAACGTCTCGACAAGTGTCATAGTCCACACCCCCACCAGAAGACGACGAGGTACTACCGCTCGCCGCTCCTGCCATACAATATATAACATCTTGAGCAAACGAAACTTCCGGCTCAGTATATTGATCTCGATATTCTGTACAAGCGGGAGCAAAACTTCCATCAGCGTTAACTAAGTCCGCTGACCCGACGCATACACTGCTCGAATCAATTTGTTTACATAATTGTTCTCCTGTTTTTGCAATAAGGCTTGCTCGATATTTTGTAACTGAATCCCTGTCGTAAATCTCTTGCATTCTTGAATTGCCAAGGAAATTATTATGATAGATATGAAAAGTCTCAACCCCTCCCCCGCAAAGTTCCCAAGACTGCCCTCCCATATTACCGCCCTGATACACGACTTTATACTGAGCGCCAACGGGGACGACAAAGGCCACATCGCGTCTGGCTCCGGTCGCCGAAGTCCCCGAGCTATCAGATGTGACAAGGCCCCAACTTCCACCCGACAACTTCAACCATCCTTCAATATCTTCCTG
>Ga0247840_10008788_pt1 | contig 13365 bp, 12 predicted proteins | sample LaCruzMarch2015__FD_192404 | JGI IMG/M metagenome (GOLD analysis project Ga0247840, IMG submission 192404) | Freshwater microbial communities from meromictic Lake La Cruz, Castile-La Mancha, Spain - LaCruzMarch2015_17m | ecosystem: Environmental > Aquatic > Freshwater > Lake | place: Spain...
GTCTCTAAAATTTTCCATGCTCGGCCCCCAAAGGACCGGCACACCCCATCGAGCCGGTTCCAAGGGGTTTTGCCCGCCCCGGGGGACCAAACTCCCCCCCATAAAAGCGACGTCCGCCAAACCGTAAATTTCGGTCAGTTCCCCGACCGTGTCCAACACCAAAACATCCCATTCCCCCGAGGAGGACAAATCGGACCGTCGAAGAACCCGAAAATGGAGGCGAAACAAATTAAAAACTTCCGATACCCGTTCCACGTGCCGGGGGGCCACCACCAAACGAAGCGTCGGAAATTCTTTTCTCAGATGAGCGTAAACCAACGCGAGCACGGATTCTTCCCCTCGATGGGTACTTCCAGCCACCCACACGGGACCCGGCCCCGTTCGAAAAACTTTTCGCAAATCGTCTCGGCGGTTCAGGTCCGGTAAAGGCACATCGTTTTTGATGTTGCCGGTCACCACGATCCGGTCCGAGGGGACTCCCAAGTCCCTGTAACGGCGAGCGTTCAGATCGCTCTGGGCCCCCACGGCTCGAAGAGAGGCCAACAACGGAGACAAAAAAAGGCGCAACCGGCGATAAAGGGGAAACGCCCCATCCGAAAGGCGTGCGTTCACCACCACCACGGGGACCTTCTCGGAGGCCAACACACGAAGCCATTGGGGCCAGAGTTCCGTCTCAATCAAGACCACAGCCCGAGGAGATACTTTCGACAAAACCCGTCGCACGGCCCCGGGCCAATCAATGGGGGCCAATCGAACACACGAAGCCAGCCCCAACCGAAGGGCCAATTCTTTGCCGTTGATGGTGGTGGTGGTTACCAAGATCGGCGTGTTCGGGTAACGAACGGCCAGGGCCCGGAGGAACCCTTCGGCCGCTCGAACTTCGCCCACGGACGCCGCGTGAACCCACAAAGACCCCGAAGAAGGCCACGAACCACCAAAACCCCAGCGTTCACGCAAACCACGCACGGTTCGTTTTAATCCGTAACGCCAAACAAAAACGACAAAAACAACGGGCCCGAACAAAAACAACAAACCGGAATACATCCAAAGGATCATGGGGATCAACCTTTTTGGCAACGTTTCGGAGAAACTCCCTTCTTAAAAAGATCTTGGGCTTCCAGCTCCGCTTTGTTGAGGGCAATCCTTAATTTCTCTTCGCCCAGAACGTCCACGGTCAAGTCCTTCACCAAGGGCCCATACACCACGGCGTAACGCCCGAAAGGGCGTGGAATGAGCATTCGATCCCAGCTGTTAAGGGAAATCACTGATTCACCGGCCCACGCCACAGGCACCACGGGGACACCGGTTTCAAACGCCGCGAGCAAAACGCCGGAGTGGACGGTCCCGTGAGGCCCGCGAGGACCGTCGGGGGTAAAAGCGGCGCTCTCCCCCGATTTCAGTAAACCCACTATTTTTTTTAAGGCACTCCCCCCCCCGCGACTGGAAGAGCCCCTCACGGTTTTAAACCCAAGGCGATGGAGAGCCTGAGCCACTAATTCACCGTCTTGACTTTGGCTGACCAACACGTTGACCCCGCTCCCCCGTTTAGCAAAAAGTAAGAGGATTTGGTAGCGATGCCAGAACGCGTAAATGACGGGCAACCCTCGCTCCAATCGTTCGGTGACTTCCGGAGACGTGCGAACACGAATTCGAGACGTTCGCCCCACCAGTTGAACGATCAACCACCCAAGGCGAGAGACGAAAAAAGCCAGCACGCGGCCACGCCCAGACATTTATTTTTTCTTTTTAGAAGAAGACCAAGGAATGAGTCCAACACGGGTGAACCGAGGGGATAGGGCACCGGTGGGGTTTAACAGAACCCCCACTCGATTGGCGTTCAAAAGGTCGAGGGTCTCTCGAAGGGGATCGGTGTTTGAAAAATCAACACGGCTGAGCAACTCACAAGAATCTTGACGAGCCTCATCGGCGGTCAAGCGTTCAATGAAACGGCCCGCTTGGTCCGTCCATTCCTCACCCAACGCCGTCAACACTTCGCCACGAAAAATTTTCCCCCGGGCCAAAGCGTCGGCCAAGACCGACTCGTAATCCCGTCCCACACTCACCAGAAAAAACGTGAGGGCCACGGGCACGCCCTCTTGGGAAGCGTTCCATAGGGGAACCGACCAAGAGGGCGTTTGGGATTTCGTTAAAGTGACGTAGAGGGCCACGGTGTTCAACAAGGGCTGGGTTTCGTGAACGTGGGCTTGAACGGCTTGTTCCAATTCGGGCGTGTCGTGGGTTCCCGTGTGCAAAACCTTTAAGTTCCGAAGGACGGCACTCGGGCGTGGGTTTAAACGAAATTTTCGTATTTTTTTTACAGAGAGGTCATCGGCGGGCATGGCGGGGCACTCCCCCCAAAAAATCTAACGAAGCTGTTTCAGCCGCTTCATTTGCCACACGTAAACCATGGGGGTGGCAATAAAAATAGTGGAATAAGACCCCACGAGAACGCCGAAGGTAAGGGCCAAAGAAAAATCTCGAAGGACCTCTCCCCCAAGGAAAAGAAGGGACAAAAGGACAAGAAACACCGTGAACGATGTGATGATGGTTCGCGAAAGAGTTTCGTTGCAAGACCGATTGATTAATACGTCCAAAGGCTCTTTGCCCAGACGCCCCCGCAATCGCAGATTTTCACGAATACGGTCAAAAATAACGATGGTGTCGTTGATGGAGTACCCGGCCAAGGTGAGGAGAGCGGCCACAACGGTGATGGAGATTTCCCTGTTTAAAACAGCCAAGAACCCCAAAGACAAGAAAACGTCGTGAATGAGGGCAAACACACCGGCCCCCCCCCAAATACCGTTGCGAAATCGAAAAGCCACGTAGAGGATAATACCAAGAAGGGAAAAAAAGATGGCCAGAACCGCTTTCATTTTCAAGTTCTTCCCCACCACAGGCCCCACAAATTCCACGCGTTCTTGAACGAAAGGGTTCCCCTGAAAAGTGCCACTGAAAGCCTGACTGACCTTGGATTCGATCTCCCCCCGCTGGGCTTCGCTTTGATCGGATTTGAAACGAAGGATCACGGCGCTCCGGTCGGGAATGGACTGGAGTTCGGCCCCAGACAACCCCGCCTTCGTGAGAGACGCTCGGATTTCGTTTAAGGGAACACCCCCTTTTTCAAAATACCCTTGAATGAGAGTCCCGCCGGTGAAATCAATGCTCAACAAATTTCGCCCGCGAACAAACAGGGCGATCAGGGTCACAAAAACCAACGCCCCCGAGATTCCAATAAAAAGCTTATGGTATTTTATGTAGTTGAAGTTTGGGGTTTTAAAGAGTTCCATTAGACGCTCAACTTTTTGATATTTTTATTCAATATCCAAATTTCATAAACCGTGTGGGTCACCACAATGGCCGTGAACATGGACACGAGCAAACCAAGGATCAAACTGATACCAAACCCCTTGACGGGACCCGTTCCAAATTGAAACAGAAAAATAGCCGCGATCATGGTGGTCAGGTTTCCGTCTATAATGGCCGAAAAGGCCTTGTCGTAGCCTTGGTCAACGGCCAACCGGGGGGTCTTCCCTAAGCGAACTTCTTCTCGGATACGCTCCAAAATCAAAACGTTGGCGTCCACGGCCATACCGATGGTTAAGATGATTCCGGCGATGCCGGGCATGGTCAACGTGGCTTGGAACACGGCCATAAGTGCCATCAAAAAGAGAAGGTTGAGGGACAAGGCCACGTTGGCCAACATACCGGACCATTTGTAATAGACCAGCATAAAAACAAAAATCAAACCCAACCCAATGGCCCCGGCCGTCAGACCCGCTCGAATCGAATCGTCACCCAACGTAGGGCCAACGGTTCGTTCTTCAATGATTTCCAAGGGGGCGGGCAAAGAACCGGCCTGTAAAACAGACTTAAGAAGTTTGGCATCTTCCGGCGAGAACTGCCCTTCAATAACGGCCCGGCCGTCGGGAATGCGGGTGCGAATCACGGGAGCGCTTTGAACCACACCGTCCAAAACAATGGCGAGATTTCGGCCCACGTTGTCGCCCGTCACACGGCCAAAATCTTTCGCCCCCTCGTCGTTAAATTCCAAAGCGACTTGGGGGGCCACCCCGGAGTAATCGTTTCCAATTTCCACCCGGGCGTTTTTCAGCCCAGCCCCGGTCATTTCGGCCGTGGACTTAACAAGATAGTAACTGGATTCCTTGCCCGACAGCAATTCTGTTCCCGCCGGAAGAAGATCCGCAATTTCTTTAGGCATGTTGCCGGGGCGAAGCTGTTGGGCCCCCAAATTAAGTTCCCGGGCTTTTGTCAAAACATTTTCCGGAACACCAGCGGAATCAACCAACCGAAATTCCAGAAGAGCCGTTTTCCCAATCAACTCCCGGGCCTGTTGCCGATCTTTCACCCCCGGCAATTGAACCACGATCCAACGATCTCCCTGACGAACGATGAGGGGTTCGGACAACCCATACTGATCGATGCGATTGCGAATAACTTCCATGGCCCGGTCAATGGCCTCGTTCACGGTTTGGACTTGGTCGTCCGCCAATTTATTGGTTTGGAGTTCCAAAAGGAGGTGAGTTCCACCCTGAAGATCCAACCCCAAATTCAAAATTTTTTTTACGAGAGGGTTTCGGCGGACACGCATTTCTTCTTGCTGGGCTCGAGTTTGGGAATAAAAACGGAACGACGGGTAAATTTGCCACACCCCCAGAGCGAGGGCTAAGGATATGATGATCGAACGCCAGTAGGCTCGGTGCATGACTTTACTTAGATCCTTCGGAAACGATTTCCGGTTCTAAGACCGTGGGATCGCCCTCCACCACTTTGGCCACGTAACTTCGTTCCAGATGGACCTTCGTTGTTTCGTTCAATTTTATCTCAATGGCTTTTCCCTTGACGGCCTGAACCGTTCCGTAAAGACCGCCTTGGGTCAAAACGCGATCGCCTCGTTTGAGGTTGTTGATGAGTTTTTGGTGTTCTTTGGCTTGTTTTTGTTGGGGCCGAATAAGGAGGAAGTAAAAAATCCCCAAAATGGCGATCCAAGGGACCACCATCATCAAACCACCGGACGGTCGAGTGCCTTCGGCCCAGACGTTAGAACCACTCAGAACGATGACAGACGAAAAACCCAACAAAGAAATAAATCGGCTCACGGAATATCCCCTTTACACCTTTGATTGAAAACCCACTGAAATAGTTTTCTAAAAAACCGTTTTACAGACTGGATTCCGGTTTTCACCGGAATGACGGGAAAAAGAAAAGGACTAAACATACCCCTTCAGAAACTCTTCTTTGAAAGAAACAAAAGTTCCCGAGACAATGGCCTGCCTCATACGACGCGTGAAGTGTAACATAAAGGCCAAATTGTGTAAAGACAACAACCGAAGGGCTGAATATTCACCGGCCCGAAACAAATGGGCCAGATACCGGCGAGAATAACGCCGACAAACAGGGCAATCGCACGTTTCGTCGAGAGGACGTGAATCTTCCCGGCAGGCGTTGGTGCGAAGGTTAAAAGGGCCCTGAAAGGTGAGGGCCTGCCCGTTGCGCCCGTTGCGGGTGGGCCACACACAGTCAAACATATCCACACCCCGGGCCACAGCCTCCAACATGTCCTCGGGTCGCCCCACTCCCATAAGATAACGAGGTTTGTTCGGTGGCAAAACCGACACACTGGCGTCAATCATGGGCCCCAACAGGTCCCGGGGCTCCCCCACGGACAGTCCGCCAAGAGCGTAGCCGGGGAAGTCCATGGCCACGGTCCGTTCGGCACTCTCCCGTCGAAGAGAGTCAAAGGTAGATCCTTGAACGATGGGAAAAAGGCGTGTGGTGTTTGTGGCGGTTTTCTCCCACACATTTCTTGCTCGCAAAGCCCACCGAAGGGTTCGTTCCATCATATCCCGGGCTTCGGACAACCCCGTGGGGTAGGGGGGGCATTCGTCCAAACACATGGCGATGTCCACCCCCATGCGGCGTTGGGCGTCAAAAACGGTTTCCGGGGTTAACCGGTGACGAGTCCCATCCACGTGGGACGTAAAAGTCACCCCTTCCTCCGAAACGTCCCGGCGGTTGGCCAAAGAAAAAACCTGAAACCCCCCGGAATCCGTTAACAGCCCTCGGTTCCACGCCATGAACGAGTGAAGCCCCCCGGCCCGCTCGAGCAAGTCAATGCCCGGACGAAGCCAAAGGTGGTAGGTGTTTCCTAAAATCAATTGGTACCCGAGGTCTTCCAAATCCTCGGAAATCAATGTTTTAACGCAGGCTTGGGTCCCCACGGGCATGAACACCGGTGTTTCCACCGTCGCGTGAGCCAACCGCAACACCCCCGCCCGAGCCCCACCGTCCGTGCACACTAAATCAAACATGAGATTCACCTCTTTGTTAAATTGATAAAATACAGTCGAGTCTTTATCAATTGACCCCAAGCCGGTCCTCCCCCTTTGAAAAAGGGGGATTGAGGGGGATTTATTTTTGTCTTCATCCGTCAGGCAAATCCCCCCGTGCCCCAGTAACTTAAGGTTCGTCGTTCCGAAGGCCGGAACCCAGCCGTGTGCTCGACAAAACGATTGTCGAGAAAGGGAGGGATGAAACTTGACCGTTCGGTTTTGTTTTAAAGATAAATCCCCCCTGCCCCCCTTTGCAAAAGGGGGGCTAGGGGCAATGCCAGTAACTTAAGGTTCGTCGTTCCGGCGAAGGCCGGAACCCAGTCTATAAAATTCTTGTTTAATAACCAGTTTTCAATTCCTAGATTCCGGCCTTCGCCGGAATGACGAGCCTTTTTTGCCTTAAGTTACTGACATTGCCCGTACTCCCCCCTTTTTGACAAAGGGGTGAAATTCGGAACTTTCTAAAAAAAGGAGACTCCCTTGTCCCTCACACCCTCCAACATGTTGCCTTTGGGTACCCCAGCCCCCCACTTTTCTTTGACGGACGTGGTGTCTCAAAAAACTTTGTCTCTCGAAGATTTTAAGGGAGAGAAAGGCTTATTGGTGTTGTTCATTTGCCGCCATTGCCCTTACGTGGTTCACGTGGAAAAAGAATTGGCTCGTGTGGGAAGGGATTACGGACCCAAAGGGTTCGATGTTATCGCCATCAGTGCCAACGACGCGGACCATTACCCGGACGATCGTCCCGAAGGGTTAAAAGAACAAGCCCTGAAGGCTGGGTTTACGTTCCCCTACCTTTACGATGAGAATCAATCCGTGGCCAAAGCTTTCACAGCGGCCTGCACCCCGGACATTTTTTTATTTGACGGAACCCATCGCCTCGTTTATCGAGGGCAAATAGACGACAGTCGGCCCGGCAACGGAAAACCCGTGACGGGGAAAGACCTTCGAGACGCGTTGAACGCTCTTCTCAACAACACCCCCGTCCCCCAAAACCAACGCCCCAGCACGGGGTGCAACATCAAGTGGAAATCAGACCGAGCGATCGAGTGAACGGTAGCCAATCGCTTCGGCCACGTGTTCCTCAGCCACCCCGGGAGAACCGGCCAAATCGGCGATGGTGCGGGACACTTTTAAAATTCGATCAAAAGACCGGGCCGACAGCCCCAAACGGGACACGGCCGATTTCAACAAGTTTTTAGATCCGGTGTCTAACTTGCAAAAGGCTTTCACCTGCTTCGAGGTCATGTGGGCGTTGCAAGGGGTTCCTCGTTCTTTTTGACGAGCCCGGGCTTTCAGCACCCGCTCACGCACCGTGGAGGAACTTTCGGCGGGCAACGGGTCTTCGGTTAATTCGGCCAAACGCAGGGCGGGCACCTCGATGTGGAGATCAATACGATCGAGCAAGGGCCCCGAAATTTTCCCCCGATACTTTTGCACTTGAAAGGGTGAGCACACGCATTCCCGGTCCGGATGACCTTGATACCCGCAAGGGCAGGGGTTCATGGCGGCGATCAACGTAAAACGAGCGGGGAAAAGAACGGAAAGGGTGGCCCGGGACACCATCACTTCGCCTTCTTCCAAAGGCTGACGCAACACTTCCAACACGTGCCGATCAAATTCCGGCAACTCATCCAAGAACAAGGCCCCGTTGTGGGCCAAAGACACCTCCCCCGGCCGGGGAACAGACCCGCCCCCGATGAGGGCCACGTCGGAAATGGTGTGGTGGGGGCTCCGAAAAGGCCGTTCGTGGGACAAGGGACCGGTGACCACGCCCGACACGGAGTGGATTTTACGCGTTTCCAAGGCTTCTTCAAAACTCATCGGCGGCAAGAGGCCCGGAAGTCGCCGGGCCAACATGGTTTTCCCGGAGCCCGGCGGACCGATCATCATCACGTTGTGCCCTCCCGCCGCCGCGACCTCAAGGGCTCGTTTGGCAAACATTTGCCCTCGCACATCGGCGAAATCCATTTCCGAAACAACGGGCTCTTGGGTCTTTTTTGTTTGGATCGTGGGTTCGGGAAACCATTCCCCACGAAGATATTTTACCGTTTGTTCCAAACTTTCCGCGGGGACCAAGGTGAGCCCCTCCACCACAGCGGCTTCTTCGACGTTCGCCACGGGGAGAATAAGCCCCTCGTAGCCCTTGTCCCGGGCGGCCAACGCGATGGACAAAAGCCCACGCACCGGACGAAGGCGCCCGTCCAAAGCCAGTTCCCCCACCACCACAAAACGCTTCAAGATTTCCCCGGGAACAAGCTCTTCGGCCACCAAAACACCCAGAGCGATGGGCAGATCAAAAGCCGTTCCTTCTTTACGCACGTCCGCCGGCGATAAATTGACCGTGACCCGTCGGACGGGGAAATCAAATCCCGAATTACGCACCGCCGCCACCACCCGCTCCCGAGATTCCCGCACCGCGGCGTCCGGCAACCCCACGGTGGAAAAAACCGGCAACCCCGGGGACAAATCCACCTCGACTTGAACAATGTAACCGTCTATGCCCCGCACCGTGGCGCTAAAAATTTTGGCTAACACGAGTGCACCCACGGAACGTCCCACCCGGACCCGCCCAAGGCTCGACGCAATTGGGAGGCCCCGAACTCTGAAGAGGTGTGAAGGGAAACTCGCTGGGGCCGGGTGTCCAGAGGCATTTGGGCTAAGTAGTACGCCACCGAGAGAAAATTTCCCCCATCGCCCACACCGATGTAATAGTCCAAACTCACCTCGTCCACCCCGCCTTGGGCTAAAAGGGCTTGGGCTTCTTCAGGGGTTCTGGCCACGGTCCATCCGGCCGGGCAAGGCCTCACGTCATCCACGTAAAGTTTCACGATTTTTTCTTCTTTTTTCGCGGACGGTGTGGCTTTTCTTCTAAAGGAACTTCTCCGTTCCACAAACACCCGATTTTTTCAGCTTTGGCTTGGTCTTCCAAAGGGACAATGTTCCCACGCAGACGCCCGTCCCGTCGCCAAGCCCGGCCCCAGCCTTCGGCGGTCAGCTGAGCGTCCACGCTTCGACCGTCTTCGGTGAAAACGTAGGCCAGCAACCGGCCGTAACGGTCCCGGTCCCGATCGTCAAAAGCCAATCGAAGCACGGGGCCGGAAAGGGCTCGGTTCCGGGCCGTGGCCCCGTCGTAACAAGGGTGGCCCCGTTCGGGGGTGTTCACCCCGTAATACCGTAAAAACGTGGGTTGATTTTTCCACAAAATTTCCGCCGTGTCTCCATCCATCACACGAAGAACGGGGACCCGAGGAAGGGCGTCGGGCTTTTGGCAATAAAGACCGTTGTTTTTCTGAACGAAAGAAAGGGAAGAGACGGAAGGGCCAAGGGATTTTTTAGTAAAAAACGGGTGGGTGTCGTAAATGCGGACCGCGAAGCCCCCCACGCACACACCCAACAATAACCAAAGAAAACGCCCCGCCCACAACCCCGTGCCCCCCTTTTTTTCTGTGAGGGGTTTTGGATTGGAAAGGGCCATCTTGTTCAGGGTCGTTGTTCGAGAGGGGTGAAGGTCCGGTTCAAAGGACCCACGTAGTCCGTGCGGGGGCGAATCAGGCGGTTATCGGCCATCTGCTCAAAAACGTGGGCGCTCCACCCGGCCACCCGGGACACAGCGAAAACCGCCGTGAACAAGTCTATGGGAATCCCCGCCAAATAAAGGAGAATGGGCGAGTAAAAATCCACATTGGTGTAAATTTTTTTCGTTCGAGCAACGGTTTCGGCCACTTTGATGGAAATGTTGTACCACCGCATGTCGTTTTTCATTTGACTGAGACGGTGGGCCATGGCCCTTAAAGGAACCGATCGTGGGTCTTCCACTTTGTAAACCCGATGGCCGAACCCCATGATCCGACGCTTTTCGGCCATGGCCTTCAGCACCCACGCCTCGGCCAGAGCCGGGTCGCCTATTTCCAAAAACATTTCCATGGCTTTTTCGTTGGCTCCTCCGTGAAGGGACCCTTTCAAGGCTCCTAAGGAACCACCCACGGCGGAATACACATCGGACAAGGTTGAAATAATCACACGGCCCGTAAAAGTGGAAGCGTTTAAGTCGTGATCGGCCAAAAGGGTGCCATAAAGATCCAAGGCCTGAACACTCACGTCGTCGGGTCGTTGCCCGGTGACCATATAAAGGAAGTTGGCCGAATGGCCCAAGGAAGGATCCGGTGCGATGGGTTCTTTCCCTTTGCGAATTCTTTCCCAAGCCCCCACCATCGTGGCCAAGCGGGCCACCAACCGCACGGCTTTTCGACGATTGCCGTCCAAGGTTGGGTCCATGGAGTCGGGGTCGTTCATGGCCAAAAGGGCCACACCGGCCCGCAAGGCGTCCATGGGGTGAGCTGTTTTTGGAAAAGTTTTCATGGTGGACAAAACGTCCGGGGGCAAAGCCCGAAAATCCACAAGGGAGGACGACAAAGGTTTCAATTGATCTCGGTTGGGGAGGTCCCCTTCCCAAAGCAAATAAACCACTTCTTCAAAAGAGACGTGGCCCGCGAGAGACACCGCGTCATACCCGCGGTAAATCATTCGCCCTTCCAAACCGTCAATAAAAGTGATGGCGGACGGTCCCACCACCACATCTTCTAAACCTTTAGCAACGTGAACTTCTGTGGCGATTTCTTTCATAATCTGAGCATTATACAAACGCTCTAAAGAGGACTCAAGCAAAATTTCAAAAGGAGGCGATCAATTGGAGGAAATCGGTTCCGTAACGGGCGAGTTTGACGGGGCCAACACCGGGGATTTTTAACAACTCATCGGGGGTTTTGGGACGACGTTCGGCCATGAGGAGCAAAACAGCGTCGCTAAAAACAATGTAGGCGGGGACCCGTTGAGCGTCGGCTAAGGAACGTCGCAGAATTTTGAGGGCTAAAAACAAAGGATCCGAGGTGCCCACAGAAACAGGCGACGCCTTGGAGGGAAGGGGGCGAGGGACGGCGCGGGGGGCGGGGGCGACCACCAAATCGTCCACAGAAATGCCACGGCAGACGTCGCAGGCGTCCCCGCAGTTCGAAATCACTTCCTCAAAATAAGCGGTGAGGCCTCGGTGGCGACAGTCCCGGCGATCGGCCCAGCGAAACATCTCCAGGGTCTTTTGTTTAATCAACTCGGCTTGGGCCGGGGCGGTGGTTTCCGACAGAAACCGCTCGTAATTCATCACGTCGGCCCAGGAGTAGAACAGAACGCAATCGGACGGCAACCCATCGCGACCGGCTCGGCCGATTTCTTGGGTGTAGTTTTCTAAACTTTTAGGCATGTCTTGATGAATCACAAAACGCACGTTGGATTTGTCTATCCCCATACCGAACGCCACGGTGGCCACGATCACCTCCGCGTCGTCCCGAACAAAAGCTTCTTGATGGGCGTGTCGCTCTTTGTCCGACAAACCCGCGTGGTAGGGCAAGGCTCGAACCCCATGGGCCCGCAAGAACTCCGTGGTGGATTCCACGGTTTTCCGACTTAAACAATAGACCAACCCGCACTCCCCCCGTTTGCCTTCCAGCAAACCGAGGATGTCCCGTTTGGTGTTGCGCCCGTTGCCTTTTTTTTGGCAGGTGATCCGCAAATTGGGTCTAAAAAAAGAACCTTTGTAGCCGGCGGGTTTTTTCATGCCCAACTGCTGAATGATGTCCGCGGCCACGGTGCGTGTGGCCGTGGCTGTGAGGGCCAAAACCGGAACGCCCCATTCCTGTTTTAATCCTTGCAATTTCCGATAGGACGGGCGAAACTCGTGGCCCCACTGACTGATGCAGTGGGCTTCGTCCACAACCAAAAGAGACAGGGGGCACCCCTTTAAAAAAGAACGAAGACTTCCTTCCAAGGCTTCCGGGGCCAGATAAACCAACTCGTATTTCCCGGCCCGCAACCCGGCCAATCGTTCCCGCCGTTCTTCCAGAGAAACCGTGGAATTGATCACCGTGGACCGAAACCCGTTTTGAATCAACCCGTCCACCTGATCCTTCATCAGGGAGATCAAAGGCGAAATAACCAAAACCGTCCCGGGCAAAATCTTCGCGGGAACCTGAAAGGTGAGGGACTTCCCCGCTCCCGTCGGCATGAGGGCGATGGCGTCTTGGCCGGCCAGAACCGCTTGGATGATTTTTTCCTGCCCGGGGCGAAAAGAGGAATAACCAAAAACGTCGAGGAGGACCTCCGCCGGGGAAAACGTCTTTTCGACCTTCACCACCGCCCCCACTTTTCAAAAAGAGTGTTCACATTATTTCGAAACAGGTAGGCCCGTCTCTGCGGCAAAAATCGGGGTCCAGCCGTGTACTCGACAAAACGATTGTCGAGAAGAGGGGAGATGAAACTTGACCGTTCGGTTTTGTTTTAAAGATAAATCCCCCCTGCCCCCCTTTGTCAAAGGGGGGAAAAGACTGGTTTTCCAAGCGTGTTCCCCCCCTTTGAAAAAGGGGGGATAGGGGGGATTTGCCATAAGTTTCTTGGTGGTTACAAAAAGCCAACAAGATTCAGCAAAAAACATTGAAACCAACGATTCCGGCTTTCGCCGGAATGACGAATCTAAAAAAAATCGGTTCATTTTTTTTAGGTTCATCCTTCCCTTGTCACTTTTTCCACGTGGTAGTGAAGGGGGCCGGCGGCCAATTGAATGACAACGGTCTCGCCTTCTTTATGACCCAAAAGGGCTTGGGCCACGGGGGACTGGATGGAAATGCGTCCTTTGGAAAAATCGGCCTCGGTGGGGTCCACCAACGTGTAAACCGTTTCTTCTTTGGTCTTGACGTTGCGAAGGTGGGCCGTGGCCCCAATGCGGATCTCGCCGACAGGGACGAGGGATTCGTCAAGAATTTGCGCGGATCGAAGTTTTTCTTCCAAGGCGTTGATCCTTTGTTGAACCTTGGCCTGTTCTTCTTTGGCGGCGTGGTATTCGGCGTTTTCTTTCAAATCGCCTTTCTCCCGGGCTTCTCCAATTTCCCCGGAAAGTTCCCCCCGCCGCTCTTTCAAGTGTGCCAAATCTTGTCTCAATTTTTCGTAACCCGATCGAGTTAAAAAC
>Ga0247840_10008789_pt1 | contig 13365 bp, 15 predicted proteins | sample LaCruzMarch2015__FD_192404 | JGI IMG/M metagenome (GOLD analysis project Ga0247840, IMG submission 192404) | Freshwater microbial communities from meromictic Lake La Cruz, Castile-La Mancha, Spain - LaCruzMarch2015_17m | ecosystem: Environmental > Aquatic > Freshwater > Lake | place: Spain...
AAATCGGAAACGCTCTCCAAACGGAGGTTGAAACCTCCACAACCAACACGTAGAGTCCAAATCACACCCGCATACCATAGCTTATTTTAAGCTCCTGCTGGTTCGAAAACGGGGTCCACCCCACACCTTGTAAATCCGAACAATTACTGGGATATTTCGTTTTTCGGGGAACCCACAACCTGGCTCCTACCGACCCGCGGCTGCCCATTCAGTTGCAATTTTTGCGCGCAGTTCGACCTTAACGAGAAAGCTGTCCGTTATCGCAGTCCAAAGAATATTGCCGACGAGATCGAGCAGGTTCTTCGTGAGAGTGGCATAAGAAACTTTGTCTTTTTTGACGAGACGTTCAACCTGAACGCCAAGTTCGTTTCCGCAGTCTGCGAGGAAATCCTCGAGCGTCACCTCAAGATCCGATGGTGGTGTGCGGCACGGGCCGATCTCGTGAAGCGAGATGTCGTCCGCCTGATGAAAAAGGCAGGTTGCATCGAGATGCGGTTCGGTCTGGAGTCGGCCAACGATGAAATTCTTAAGTATCTACAGAAGGACCTTACTGTGGAAGGAATACGTCGCGGGTGTACGATTTGCAACGAGGAAGGCATGAATTTCTCCCTTCAGTGCATTTTAGGAACCCCCATGGAAACGGAGGAAACGATTGCGAATACGATGCGATTCATCAAAGAGATGCGGCCCTTGTATGTTTCCTTCAACGTTCTCACGCCCCTGCCTGGCTCGCAACTTTTCAACCAGTTAAAGGACAAACTTGATCTGGATATGGTCCGCAGTTTTGATATCCTGCATACGAACTTTCCCTTTGGGAAGTTCTCAGGTGCGGAGTTGGATGGTATTGTCAGGCGCTGTTACCTGGGTTATTACTTCAGCCTCACCTTCCTCCTGAAAATCATAAAGTCTGCCATCGCACAGCCGCACATGGCATTCGGGATTGCGAAAACCATGGTTCGGCAAGCCAATTACCTTATTCGATCCATCGTCTTCCACCGCCGTGCTGCGACTGCCGATGTTTCCCATCTTCCTTCCTCGCCAGTGGTGAAATCTTCATGAGGCGTGTCAGGCTCGCAATAGTTGGTGCTGGAAAAATGGCTCTATGGCATCTGCGGGCTTACAAGGGCATCCCACAAGTCGAGGTAGTAGCCATTGCCAACCCAATGTCCTCGCGTGGACAAGCCCTGGCCCGAGCATTCAAAATCCCTCATCATTTCAGCAATACCCATGAAATGCTGCAACTCGAAGGAATTGATGCGGTGGACGTATGTGTTCCGACAGGCTTGCATCGGGATATCGTCTGCGAAGCCTTGAATCGCGGGCGGCACGTCTATTGCGAAAAACCTCTCGGAGCCACCGTTGAAGATGTTGTAGCGATCCAACACGCCAACCCTGGTCTCGTGGTATTCAACGGCTTTAATCTCCGATTCTGCCCGGAATATATTCGCCTCGGGAAACTCATCAGTGGCGGCGCCCTTGGCGAGGTGCGCCTCGTGCTTATGACTCGGACCACACGGGAAAGAGCGGACTCCTACATGTTCAAACAAGGACTTAATGCTGGCATCCTTTCCGAGTTCTCGATTCATTTCATAGACCTTCTTTCCGCTTGGGGCTTCGATGCCCCACAGCGAGTGACCACAGTCGGCAGTCGGATGTTCGACCACCATGACGTGCCCGACACTGTCGCCATGAATTTGGCTTTCCCCTCGGGGGCAATGGCCCACATTGTAAACTCCTTTGGGGTGCCAGGCTTATGTCCTGAATTCACGATTGCAGGTACTAGACGAGTCGCGCACCTGCGTTACGGCAAAGTCATTGTCGAAGATCAGCCCGCCAATTGGTCCATTCATCAACTTCTCTGGCAGTCTATCCGCCGGGGATGCGTCCTTCCTTGGCGTCTGTTATACAACCCATTCGCCGGCTCATGCCGTCACTTTATTGAATGCGTCGTGAAAGGTGAACCGACGCCGTGCAATGAGATTTCGGCCGGTCGCGCCTTATCGGTAGCAGCGGCTGCAATGGTTTCATACCGCGAACAACGTTCAGTGGACATAGATCATACTTGGCCTCCACGTTTCCTGCCGAAGTAAATGGGAGTTCGCCATTCTTGATGAAGCGGAGGTGCCCGCAGCACAGCAACTTCCATAATAGCCGTTACCCGTCGTTGCGGAACCGCAACCTGATGAGGGTGCCGACGACGCCGAGGACATTTTTCAGCCGGAACGCCTTTGTTTTCGAGTGGCTGGGGACGTGGAGGGGGACCCCGACCGCAGCCCAAGATGACCCATGTTTGAGGAGTTTCAGGATGGCCTCTGTCTGGAACGAAAAGCTGTCGGTTTGAATCTCGATGCCGCGAATCAGTTTCGTGGGCTGAAGAACGAGGCCGTTGTAGTAGGGGATGTTTTGGGCGAAGAGAAAATTGACCAGCCCGACGTAGCATTTCGAGATGATGCGGCGGTGGCGGTGGCGGATTTCGGGGTTGATGACGAAAGGGATAATGATATCAGCCTTCCCCCGTGCCCGCAGAATCGGCAGGACGCCCTCGACCGCATGCTCGTTGTCGGCGGGGAATACCATCGCGTGGGAAAAAGCGGCTTCGCGCAGGCCGGTCTTGAAGGCGCCTCCCATGCCGAGATTGACGGGATTTTCAAGCGCGCGGACGTGTAGATCGGCAGCGGCGATTTGTTTGGCGACATCCCCCGTACGGTCGGTGCTGCAGTCGTTGACGATGAGGATCTCGTAATCCAATCCGGCCTGTCTTGCAGCATCCGCCGCGGAGCGAACCGATGCCTCGAGGGTCTTTTGCTCGTTGTAGGCCGGGACGATGATGGAGAGGCCGTCTTTCATGTCGGCAATTAAATAAAATTGACGTGTTCGACGGGGCCGGTGGTGGGGGCGAGTTCGGCCGCGCCCTTGACGATTTGGTCGAGCGCCTCGTTGACTTTGTGCTGGAGGCAGAGGCTGCCGCACATTTTCTGGGCGTTGAATTCCGGGCTCGCGAGGTAGTTCATCACTTCCCAGTAGCGATCGCTTGACCAGATGTCCCGGAAGCGTTCCTCGCAGATGTTGCCGATGTGGAATTTTTTGTATTTTTCGTTGAAGAGCATACCGCAGGGGGCGACGAGGCCGGAGCCGGAGATCTGCAGGAGGAAGGGCGCCCCGTAGCAGCGCTGGTAGCTGCGGGTTCCGGCGGCTTCGATTTTGCTCCACTTGACCGTGCACTGGTAGGTGTCGGTGGAGAGGGCCTCGGCTTCGCGCAGGAGCCCGTAAAGGCTGGAGTAGCCTTCATAATTCACCCCGAGATCGCCGTCCTCGTTGTCGCTGCAATGCTTGATGACAAAGTAATCCACGCCGAGCTCGCGGCCGAGGCGGGCGAGCGGCAGGATCTGGTCCGCGTATTCCGGCATGAGCACCATTTGGAGGCCGATCGTGCAGCCGAGGTTGTCGCGGCGCTTGACGGCGACCATGTCGGAAATGTTTTGGACGAGCCGGTCGAACCACTCCTCTTTGACGCCCATGATTTCGGCGTAGCGCTTTTTTTCTCCGGCGGAGATGTTGATGCGCAGGTAGGTGAGGTGCTGGAGGAGCTGTTCGGATTTGCTTCTGGTGATCACGAAGCCGTTCGTTCCGCACGCCATGGACAGGCCTTTTTCGTGCCCGTATTTGCACGTGTGCATGAAGACGGGCGAAATCGTGCTCTCGCCGTCGGAGACCAGGCTGATGCCCTTGACCCCGATCTCAGCGCAGTCGTCAATGAACGCGGTGATGACCTCCTTGTTGATCGTGCTACGGTCGTTTTCCTGCAGCATGGCGTAGCAGTAGTGGCAGCCGTAGTTGCAGCTGCGGGTGAGCGCCATGTCGATCGTGACCGGCGCGATGCGCTTGCCATCCATCCAGTCGCGGACGCGCTCGGCGTGCCAGCCGATTTTTGTCCCGTCGAGGATCAGTCGTTCCACGTGGCCGTCAAGGAGTGTGCTCATGGTTTTATTGGTCAGAGTCGGCGGAGCTGGCTGGCGTCTTTCATTTCGAGGCAGAAAACTTCGAGCCGGGGATCGCACTTTGCACGGAAAATCTTTTCGAGATCGAGGGCGGCGCGGCGTTTTTGCGCCACCGGAGCCTCGCCTTCGAACTTCACCGTGACGGCGTAGGGCCTGTGGGCATCGACAACCCGGATCCCCCGCTCGTAGCCAAGGAGTCCGGCCGAATGAGCATCCGCGACAACCCGGCAAGCCTGTTCCCGCTCCTCGGCCGCCATCGCCTTCCAGGCGGGCGCGGGCTTCCGGTCGTAGAAATTGATTTTTTCCGAAGGGGTGGCTCCGGCCTTGGCAAGCAGCACGCCCAAAAGCGATCCTGCTTTGGCAAAGAGAGGGTCCGCATTTTTCGGGAGAACGATTCCCGGCACGGGCGGATTTTTTGATTTGTCCCGGAGGAGGTGTTCCAGACGGACGATCGCGTGTTCCCGGATTTCCGGCAATGGCAAGCCGCGCATGATGCCGCAAAGGCAATCCATGGCTGCAGAAAGCGATGAGGTGGCCACCTTCGGCTCGAAGCCCGCCGCTTCCACCGCGGCTTTTTCATTGGAAACCAACCAGAACCGCCCCGCCTCGCTTTCAAAAATCGTAGCCCCATCCGGCGGCGGCACGGCAAACATTTCCGCGCCATGACGGCCGCGCAGGGCTGCCCGGTAACTCTCGCGGACATCCGAAAAGAGGACTGCATTTTCGGGGAGCATCTCCGAAACTTGCAGGACAGGAAGATCAGGCGTCTCGCCTGTTTGGATCGTTGCTTTCTCCATCCAACCGGTGCCCCCTCGGGCTGGCCGCCCATGCTCCCCGAGGTCTGGCCGATAAGATTGCAACTTGGGGCGATGCGCCGCCTTTTGAAGATCCGTGAGGACGAGGTCCACCGTGCCGCCATGGACATCCACTGTCACACTGGCGAGATCCCCGAGGTGGCCGCAAATCTCGTCGGGAGCCATGGGGGAAAGCGTCTCTAACTTAATCCCGAGCGACAGACCCTCGAGTCCGCCGATTTGTGCGGCCTCAACCAGATTCAACAGGCTCGGCAGAATGTCGTCGTCCGGCACCCAGCTCTCCAGCCAAGACTCGCCCGCGCTGAACCCTCTGGTCTGGACTTCGAGATTTGAGGAATACGAAGCAAGGAGTTCTTCGTAAATAATGCTGGGAGGCTGGTGGATCATTTAATCGGTGCGGAACCATATCACAGCATGGACGGTTCTCCACAATTTTTCCTGAGCATGCTTCTTGAAAAAACCGGAATCTGAAGAGACTATCGGGCTTGCCGATGGAACTCTCCCATAAATCAATCGCCCTCGCTGGCGACCACACATCTCTCGACCCGAGTTCTGTCGGCAGGGATACGAGCCTGAAGCTTTACCGCCAAATGCTCCGGCTGCGCCGAATGGAGGAAGCTTTGCTTGCTGAGTACCATCCTGCCGACGAGATGAGATGCCCTATCCATTTTTGCATCGGCCAGGAAGCTGTGCCCGCAGCGTTGTCGCTCCTACTAGGGAGGGACGATTTTCTCTTCAGTCACCACCGTTCCCATGGTTATTTTTTCGCCAAGGGCGCGCCGATGCGGGAACTTTTCGCCGAGATTTACGGCCGGGAAAGCGGTGCCAGCGGAGGGATGGCGGGATCGCAGGATATCTCTCATCCGGCTTCAAACTTCTTCAGCGGAGCGATTCTCTCCGGCGCGGTCAGCATTGCCGTGGGTGCGGCAATGGGATTCCAGCTTCAAAAGAGCGGGCACATCAGCGTGGCTGGGTTCGGTGAAGGCGCAACAGACGAGGGGGCTTTTTGGGAGTCCGTCAACCATGCGGGAAATAAAAAGCCTCCGATGCTTTTCGTAATCGAAAACAACCGTTACGCAACATTTTCCGACCAGCTCAAAAGGCAGGAACGTGACAATATTTGCGAGAGGGTCCGCCCGTTCGGTGTGGGGGCAACGCAGATTTTTGGAAACGATGTGGTGCTGGTCTGGCAAACTCTCGCCGCAGAAATCCAGCGCGTAAGAAATGGAGAAGGCGCAGCCCTTGTGGAAGCCTACACTTACCGTTGGAACAGCCATGTCGGCCCCGAGGACGACGGGTTCAACCATTATCGCTCCAATGAGGAAATCGCCTTTTGGAAAAGAAACTGCCCAATCCGCCTGCTGCAAGAAAAGCTGTTCGAACTCGTCTGGATCTCATCGGAGGAAATCGCGGCGATCGAGGAGGAAATCGCCCAGGAGATCGCCGGTTGCTTCGAATTTGCCAAGACCGCGAGGTTTCCCGAGGTAACCGACTGGACGCGGTTGAATTTTGCGTCGTCAAGCCCGTTGGCGGACCGATTGCTTGCGGACGAGGAGTCCATGAATTTCAACCCGGCGCAAAGCGAAGCCAAACTCGCCCCCTATTGAGCCCATGCAAGAGCGACCAATTTCCTACGCCGAGGCCATTTGCGAAGCCACCGACCAGGCCATGCAGCTGTGCGAGAAAGTCATTGTTCTCGGCCAACTGGTGGACACGCCCTCCGGCATCTTCGGGACAACCACCGGCCTTGCGGACAAATACGGAGCGGATCGCGTCCAGGACTTCCCCGTTTCCGAAAATCTCATGACAGCCGCCGCTCTCGGGACCGCGCTGACAGGAATGCGCCCGGTCATTTGCCACCAGCGCCTTGACTTCATGCTCTACTCGCTGGACGCGGTGGCGAACTGGCTGGCGCTCTGGCGCTTCAAATCGAACGGAAAATCCGGCGTTCCGGTCACGATTCGCGCCATCGTCGGAAAGGGCTGGGGCCAGGGGCCTCAACACTCGAAGAGCCTGCACAGCTGGTTCGCGCATCTTCCCGGCCTGCGCGTTGCGATGCCGTCAACGGCGTTCGATGCCAAGGGGCTGCTTCTCGAGAGCATTTTCAGCGAAGACCCGGCCATCTTTATCGAGGGACGCGGGCTTTTTTCCATGCGCGAGCATGTTCCGGAAAAGCCGTATCGCGTCCGATTCGGGAAATGCGCGATCCGGCGGGTCGGCACCGATGTGACGATCGTGGCCCTCGGGGCGATGGTGCCCCCGGCGCTGCGCGCGGCCGCCTCGCTCGAGGCGGAGGGAATCAGCGTCGAAGTCCTCGACCCGCGCACGCTGGCCCCCTTGGACAGGCAGGGAATTCTGGAATCCGTTTCCAAAACCCGCCGTCTGATTGTCGCCGAACCCGGGTGGCATTCGTTTGGCGCGGCGGCCGAGATCGTGGCCACAGCCACCGAATCCCTCGGCGACCGCCTGCTTCACAATCCCATCCGGATCGCCTATCCCGACAGCCACACGCCCATGAGCATGGCGCTGGAGGCAAAATATTACCCCGGCGAGCCGGATCTGGTTGCTGCGGTGAAAAGAGCGGTTTCCGAATAGCCGCTCTTGAGCGGACTGGGCCTGATCCGGCGCGCGATCAGATCGAGGGAGCCGGCAGAATTCGTCATTGCGTTCCTTTCCAGACCGGCAGGCCCGCAGCTTCCGCAAGGTCGGCCTGGTCCTCGTCGAAGGTGAGAAATTGTTCCGCGCCGACCTCGCAGGCGATGGCGACGTGGAAGAGATCCATCGCGCGGATGCTGTGGTCGCGGGAATGCACGGCGCTGAGTTCGTTGGCCGTGCGCACGGCGTCGGTCCAAGAAAATTCCACGTGCGGCCAGTAACCGAGGCGGACTTCGTTTTCGAGGGCGCGAATGATCGGACCCGATGTGTTTAACAGCCCCAATCTTTCCGCTTGGCGGATGGCATTGAAAACTTCCACGCGATGCCAAGGGGTCCAGATCACTGTGCTTTCATCTGAGATAAGAGAAACCTGAAACTGTGAACACCAGCGCGTTAGCGCTTCGTAAAGTGATGGGAAAGTAAATTGTGTAGCCGGGGAGGCAAACTTGAAACCTGAAAGGGAAGAGCGGGAAGGGAAATGTGAAAGAGGAAGATTGAAACCTGAAAGGTGGAAATCTGGCGTTTAGGGGATGAGAAATGCGCCGTGGATCCCTGCATCGCAGGTGGCGAGCGTTGAGTTGTTCGACTGCGCAAGAACAAGAAGATGCCCGTCGGTGATCTGTCTGGGGGTTTGGACCCAGAGGGGAAGGGCAACGGCAGATTGGGAATCAGAAATCTGCGTGAGCCGACGCTCCCGTTTCATCGTTGCAAGCATTTCCCGTGAGGTTGTCACCGAGATATCCACCTCGGGAAGTTGGGCGAGAATGCGAACAAATCCCAATTCGGCGATGCTGCAGGTGGCGAGGGATTTTCCCCCAGCCCAGCCGGAGACACGTTTGTGAAAAACATGTTGTTTGTAGCCGAGCGCGATCAGCGCGTTGACGTCGAGAAGGTATTTCACGGAAAATCGGCCAGCATTTCTTTAACTCGCTCGCTGGTAAGCTTCGGAATGTTGCCGCTTGCTTCAAGGACAGAAAACCCGCTGCTGGGCTCCTTCACGATCATCCCCTTCGATCGGACGGGAGAGATGGGTTCCAGAACAATCGCCCGGTTTTCGCTGCGGACGGAAAAAACGGTGCCTGCGGAAAGCCCCAGAGACCGCCGCAGAGCTGCGTTGAGAACCACTTGGCCTTTGGATGACAGGATCGTCGTCATGGTAAGACTGTCTTACGCGATCGTGGTGGTGTCAATCGAATTCCTTTTCTCTTACTCGTCACCCATGTGTGTAAAGCGAGTCCTGCCTTGCGTGCTTTGCGCATGAGAGGATCCATTTGACGGGCAGTTTTCAGGATTGCTCCTTCAAGCAGCAGGGTATCAGTGGCAATATCCAACTCTTTTCGGTTACGGCAGCGAATGCCCCCCAAGAGACGCAATAAATCCTGGCAGATCGTCGCGAGCCGCCATGGCTTTGCGCGAAATCTGCCGCTCCGGCTGCACCATTTCAGTGGAGAAGGTAATCTTTGAGGTAGTCTTGGCCATGTTGTTTGAAGACGAAAATATCACGCAAGGTGGATTTCCTGCATCCGTTTGATATTGAAGTAGAGCGGGTTGTTGAGCGGGTCTTTGACTTTGCCGGCGCGGAAGGCGTCGGTCAGTTCGCGGATCGCGTCTTCGATCGTGAAGCGCGGGGCGAAGCCGAGTTCGCGGGCGATTTTTTCAGATGAGATGTGGTAGGATCGGTTGTCGTCGGTGGGGGTATGAGCGATTTCCACATGGCTCCCCACGATTTCGCGGACCTTGTCGGCGATGGAATCGAGCGAGAGGTTCTGGTAGCCGGCGTTGAAGACTTTCCCATCAATGAGGGCGTCTGGGTAGGCGAGGCATTTGACGTAGAGCTCGGCGCAGTCGCGGACGTGGAAATTCGGACGGAGCTGGCTGCCGCCAAAGACGGTGATTTTGCCCTTGTTGACCGCGTGGTTGGTGAGGATGTTGACCGAGAGGTCGAGGCGGAGGCGTGGGGACCATCCGCAGACGGTGGCCGGCCGGAGCGTGAGGGTGGTGAAACCGGGCGAGCGGCGCTTTTCGAGCTCGTCCTCGCACATCGCCTTGAATTTCGAGTAGTCGGTGAGCGGGTCGCGGGAGAGGTCCTCGGTGACATTCGGCTCGTCCTTGACGCCATAGACGCTCGACGAGGAGGCGTAGATGAAGCGGCGCACGCCGGATTCCTTCGCGATGTCCACGAGAGGCATGAACGCCTCGTAATTGATCGAGCGCCCGAGCGAGGGATCGAGTTCGAAGCTGGGGTCGTTCGAGATGCAGGCGAGGTGGATCACCGCATCGGCACCGGAGAGAGCGCGCCGCAGCAGCGCCTGATCGCGCAGGTCGCCTTTGAGGATTTCGAGATTCTCGCGCCTGTCGGCCGGAATTTCGTCGAAGACATGGTCTCCGTAGATAAAGAGGTCAAGAACGCGGACCCGGTAGCCGGCGTCGAGAAGCAAAGGAACGAGCACGGAGCCGACATAGCCGGCCCCTCCGGTGACAAGAACGGTGGTTTTCATTCGGAAAAATCCAAGCATGGATCACGCGTATTTACACGGATATTCCGCCACGCCGGAAAACCTCCCGGGCGTATTCGCGGACGGCCTCATTGGGTATGGCCGAGATGTTTGAACCAGTCGGCCGTGGCGCTGGCGATGGATTGTTCGTTCCAGAGCGGGGCGTCACGCCAGTCGTCGATGACCTCGAGCATTCGTGCCACGCCAGCTTCGAGCGGAACCGACGGCTTCCAGCCGATCCTTTTAGTGATCTTGGAGATGTCGGCAAACGTGCAGTCCGGCTCGCCCGGGCGCCGCGGGATATACGACTTTTCGCCGCCCAGCAGATCGACCAGCCGGTTGACCGCATAAGTGTTGCCCGAGCCGACGTTGAGAATTTCTCCAGAGACATCGGATTGTGCGGCTGCCAGAAATGCCGAGGCCACATCGGTGGCAAAGGTAAAATCGCGGGTCTGGGATCCGTCGCCGACAACCGTGAAGGGCACGCCGGCGAGCTTTTGGCGAAGGAACACGCCGAATACCGCGCCGTAGGCTCCGGTGGTCCGGCTGCGGGGGCCATAGACGTTGAAGAGCCGAAGCGAAACCACGGGGAGTTGGTAAACGTGGTGCCAGTGCATGGCCATCTGCTCGCCGAGATACTTGGTCAAGCCATACGGGTGTTCCGGATTGCAGGGCGAGGTCTCCGGCGTGGGATAGACCTCCGGTATCCCGTAGCAGGTCGAGCTGGCGGTGTAGAGAAACCGGCGGACGCCGAGTTCGCGGGCAAGCTGGAGCGCGCGGAACGTCCCCTCCACATTGACTTGAAAATAATCCTCGGGGTCCACGATCGACGGCACCAGATCCGCCCGGCCGGCGAGGTGGAAAAACCAGTCCGCAGATCCGCAGCCGAGGGTGGTCTTATCCAGCTTGCGGACATCCTCCTGGACCAGCCGGAAGGCCGGGTTCGCGGAGGCCAACGAGAGATTTTTTTCGCGGCCCGTGCTCAGGTCATCAACGCCGACAACCTCGTGCCCGTCAGCGAGGAGGGCGTCCACAAGATGGCTTCCGATAAATCCGGCGGCGCCGGTGACAATGCATTTCATAGGCTCTAGAAATTCAGCAGCGACATGGCCGCCTTGAGCAGGGCTGACTTCGAAACCGGCCGCTCGTTCCCGACGATAGTGACCGCCTGGGCCCCGGCAAGCTGTCCGAGAAATGTGGCGACATCCAAGGGAAGCCTCCGCCCGGCTGCAAGCCCGGCAAGCGAGAAAAACGCATCACCGGCCCCGATGGTGTCGGTGACATCGGTGACGAGCGGCGGAATATAGACAGATGCGGTGTCCGGGGCCTGCCCGATCGTCATCACGCTCCCGCGGGTGAGCCAAGCATACTTGGAACCAAATCGCGCGGCTATTTCCGCGAGTTCCCTGTCGCAGTCCGGATCACGCCTGCCGCACGAGAGCATGATCTCCTGCAGGTCGAGCGAGAAGGCATCCGCCCGGCGGTATTGGCGAGTGATGATATTGAACCCGTGGTTGTTGCTGTTCGTCTGGCAGTTCAGCACTAGGAATGGGGCCTCGTCCTGGACCCGATCGCGCAATTCCTGCTGCATGAGGCCATGCCCGAAATCGGCGAGGAGGACGACATCGCAGGACTTCAACTCGGCGCTCACCGACTCCATCAACTTCTTCCTCGTGGCTTCGGAGGGTGGCTTTTCCTCGATGTAATTGATCGAAAATAGCTTTGAGATTTCGTTTCCCTGCAGCATCGGTTCGACGTAGCGCTTTTTTACGACGGTGGTGAAGTCCGGGTCGCGGACGGTGGCATCCTCGCTTGCTGAAAGCGCGCCTCCGAGCAGTTCGTCCACCCAGGGTTCCCCGCCCAGCAGGCTGACAAAACGGACGTTGTCGCAGAACTCTTTCACGTGGCGCACCACGGCGAGCGCGCCGCCGAGGTGGGTATCCTGCCGGAGGAATCTTCCGGAGATCATCCGGTTTTTCGAGGTCAGCCCCTGGACTTTGAGATACGCGTATTGGTCGATGATCGTATCCCCGATCACCAGCACGCGAAGATCGCGGAAGCTCTCGACCATCGCTTGAAATTCCTTGGGAGAAATCCGGGAGGAAAGCCCGCGGCAGAACGTTTTGATCGGCTCGGGGAGGTGCCCGAAGTGGCGGTTCAGCAGCTTTGTGGAGCTGAAAACCACGGAGCCGATGTAACGGATCTCTCCCCCGTGCGCGTGGACCTCGGAAACGTCGTCGTGGATGTTTCCCGTCACGTCATTGCTCGCATCCTCGTATTCGCGGCCCTTGCAATAGACATCGGGGCGGACAAGACGGATCGCCTCGACGGCGGCTGTGAACGGGACCAGGACCACGTGATCAACACACTCCAGGGCCGCGAGGGTGCGGGCGCGGAGCGCATCGTTGAAGCACGGCCGTCCCGGGCCTTTGTTAACATGCTTCTCATCGGTCACTGTCACCACCAGCACATCCCCGAGCGCCTTCGCTTCCTCGAGGTGGATGATGTGCCCCGGGTGGATGAGGTCGAAAGTTCCGTGGCACTGCACGATGCGACGCCCTTCCTTGCGCAGGGCATCCAGATGGGCGGATGCTTCCTCAAAGCCCAGAACCTTGTGATCAATCGGGGATGCCATATTCTAGTTTTCTCCGGCAAGCATCCGGGTCAGCACATGCCCGAGCACCATCTGACAATCTTCGGCGATCTGCATATCGTTGACAGAAAAATGAACGGCTTGATCAGCCATTGCGAGCGCCTTCCCGCCATCGTATCCGAGAACCGCCCACGACCAGATGCCCATCGTGCGCGCCGTTTCCAATACCCGGAGAATGTTCGGCGAGTTGCCGCTGCCAGAAAAGACGATCAGCAAATCCCCTTCGGATCCAAGAACCTTAAGCTGTTCGGAAAAGACCTGTTCGTAGGCAAGGTCGTTGGCCAGACAGGTAGCGACCGGCATATTTGCTGACAGCGCGTGTGCGCGCAGCCCGCCCCTGCCGGATTTTCCAGCGCCGTAAATCAAATCATTTGTCCAGTGCAGGGCATTTGCCGCGCTCCCGCCGTTGCCGCAAAGAAAAACCTGCCGCCGCTCGGAGCGGATTTCCTCCAAGTCTTCTCCAAGGCGCCTGGCACAAGCCCAGTCCATGCTGGCAAGCGTCGAAGAAAATGTTGTGCAGTAGTTTTGAAACAGATCGGACATCGAAGTCGAAGGGGTCAGGCATGGGAGAAAAGCTGAAACACTGAAAAGCTGAAAGCTGAAACTTGAAAGGGCGAATGGAAGCAGCGAAAGGGGTCAGGGGAGAATGGCACTAAGTTAACGGTCTTTTGGGATGGTTTCTGGGGCTGGAAATCGGGGTGGTTTCCGGGGTTTCCAAGATCAGTTTCTGGGTGATCTTGCGCATCTCA
>Ga0247840_10008796_pt1 | contig 13357 bp, 13 predicted proteins | sample LaCruzMarch2015__FD_192404 | JGI IMG/M metagenome (GOLD analysis project Ga0247840, IMG submission 192404) | Freshwater microbial communities from meromictic Lake La Cruz, Castile-La Mancha, Spain - LaCruzMarch2015_17m | ecosystem: Environmental > Aquatic > Freshwater > Lake | place: Spain...
TGCGATTCAGTTGCCGGGTTGCCATCTGTCTTGAATATTGTACCGGTTTCTCCTTCTCTGTATACACTCATAGCAGGGAATAGGTCAAGCGTTCCTGATGCGGCTGATTACAAGAATTAATCATCGTGCCGGTGGCTTACACCGTTAAGTTGCCACCCTGTAAGAACCGTTTTTTCTAGTTCCGATAAATATTTGTGCTTGCATGTAGGGATTAAATGTGACATTTTGTCCCGAATGATCCTCGAGGTGTTTATGAAGAAGAATTCGGTTCCTCTTTTAAAAAAAGCAGTTGATGTGCACGGCCTGGAGACAGTATCCGACAATTTGGGCAAGTCTCCGCGCACCGTCAGGCGATGGATGGCCTGCGAGACGAGAATGTCGGTAAATGACTGCCGCGTTATGGAGCAGCTTTACCTGAATCTGTGTAAAACATCTCCGAAAAAGGCTGATTTTACTTTTATTGACCTGTTTGCGGGAATAGGCGGGCTCAGGCTTGGGTTTGAAGATATCGGTGGGCAATGCATTTTTACCTGTGAATGGGACGAATATTCACAAAAAACATACCGGGCAAACTTCAACGATGAGCACGAATTGGCTGGCGATATAAATGATATCATTTTAGATATAAGGAAACATATTCCGGTCTCTCCCGATGTCCTGCTGGCCGGTTTTCCCTGTCAACCTTTTTCAATCGCCGGCGTCAGCAAAAAAAATGCCTTGGGACGTCCGCACGGTTTTGCGTGCAAGGAACAGGGTAACCTGTTTTTCCATATTGCCTCTATCCTTGCTGAATTGCGCCCGCCCGCCTTCCTGCTGGAAAATGTAAAGAACCTCGAGCGCCACGACAAGGGGAATACTTTCCGGGTCATAATGGATACTTTGGAGAATAAACTGGAATACAAGGTTTATTACAAGGTGATCGATGCAAAGGGGTTTGTGCCCCAACACCGGGAGCGAATTTTTATTGTCGGATTCGATGGCGATACCGGCTTTACTTGGGATGATCTCTGCCTGCCCGACCCGAAAGCCATGACCCTGAAAGACATCCTTCAGCCTGTCGGCGATGTTGACAACAAGTACATACTGTCAGACCACCTGTGGCGCTATCTGCAGAACTATGCAGCAAAGCACAAGGCCGCCGGCCATGGGTTCGGTTTCGGGTTGACGGGAGAAAATGATACAGCCCGGACACTGTCTGCCCGTTATTATAAAGATGGTAGTGAAATATTGGTTGATCGTGGCGTGGGTAAAAACCCGCGGCGGCTAACACCACGGGAATGTGCCCGCTTGATGGGCTTTGACAACAACGGCAGGGAGTTTATCATCCCCGTATCCGACACACGGGCATATAAACAGTTTGGCAACGCAGTAGTAGTTCCTGTTATTAAAGAAGTTGCCAGAATCATGAAACCTCATGTTATGGAGATGAAAGATAGGAGAGATGAAAAATGTACAAAACGACACTCTGCTCAAAAGGAAACCCGGATCATGGCCAATATGTAGCATTGAGTCCCTCACAGAAAAGAGTTACAAACTCGATTGATGAAGCTGTAGCTGTTTGTAGAGATTATATTTCATACTGGAATCTTGGTGGAGGTAATTGGTGCGGCGAAGCCGGGAAAGTGTTCGAAGACGGCAAGCACTTGGCAACTATTGCATATAATGGCAGGATCTGCTCTGCAAAATGACAGACGTAGTTTCACCAGAGGTCAGAAGCCGGATGATGACCGGCATACGTAGCAAGAACACACGACCGGAACTCCTCATCCGCAAGTGCCTTCACGGACGTGGATTTCGCTACCGGCTTCACGACAAGAGGCTTCCTGGCAAGCCAGACATTGTTTTACCGAAATTTCATGCCGTAATATTTGTCAATGGTTGTTTTTGGCATGGACATGATTGCAATCTTTTTAAAATGCCCGCAACGCGGACAGTTTTTTGGCAAACCAAGATAGAAAACAATCGCAGGAATGATGATAGTTCAAATAAAGCTTTGTCGTCTAATGGCTGGCGGATAGCTACTATATGGGAATGTGCAATGAAGGGACCTGCTCGACAGGATGAGGCAGCGCTTATTGATCAACTTGCCAAATGGCTATACGGTGATAATAATAAGCTTGATATCACAGGAGAAAGAAAGGGTCAATTATGAAAGTTGGACATCTGTCTCAATATTTTAGCGGAGTCGCCGCAAAACGTCTTAGTGCGGTAGAATCTGACCCGTCTCGCAGCAACCAGCATGAATTTAACGGGGTGGTGGAGCTTAAACGTATTTTTGGCCCAGCTCAAGGCAAGCAAACCTGGCCGGCCCGTTTTATTTATCTGAATGACCACGATGATGATCCGGTCGTGTCTGGTGGCTATTTGACATGGTATGACGCCCGTGAAAAGAACCCAACACGTTCAGAACATCGGTTATATTTTCCAACCACAATTGTTTCCGACTGTGCCGCAGAGGGGGATTTGCTGTTTATAGGACGGCGGCCGGATAGTTCTGTCTTAGTCATTATAGCAGAAAACGGTTCAACCATAGCAAATCAAGTGCAGTGGTTATTTGGAATATCTGATTTAGCCCATCCCGGATTTTCTGTAAGGGAAAAACTGGAAACCGAGCAGGACCGAATTGCTTTTGCTTCACGGTTAATACTGGAAAATATAGGTGTCGTTATTGAGGAACCACAGGAAGAAACTTTTCTTGACGCTATGCTTGAAAAATTTAGCAATGGTTTTCCAACTACTCGCGAATTTTCAGCTTATTCCCGTTCTACTCTGAATATAAAGGTGCAAGACGGACAGGATGCCGCTATCATGGCGTGGATGGAACGTGAGGAAATATTATTCAGAACACTTGAACGATTTTTAATTGCCGATCGGTTAAGCAAGGGATTTGATAATGACGTAGATGGTTTTATACAGTTCTCTCTTTCAGTACAGAACAGGCGTAAGAGTCGCGTTGGATATGCTCTTGAAAATCATTTGGAAGCCATGTTTAATGAATGCAAAATTCAATATTCTCGAACAAAAACAACCGAGCAAAAATCTAAACCAGATTTTTTATTCCCCGGTCAAAAGGAATATCATGATCCGAATTTTAACCCGTTAAGATTGACAATGCTTGGAGTCAAATCTTCTTGCAAGGATCGTTGGCGGCAGGTTTTGGCTGAAGCGAACCGGATAAAAAACAAACATCTGTTAACGTTGGAAGCTGCCATAAGTACTAATCAAACTGACGAGATGAAAGCCAAGAACCTGCAGCTTGTTTTACCACGGTCGCTGCATTCAACATACACGGTCAATCAACGGCCTTGGCTTATGGATGTGGAATCTTTTACTGCATTAGTCATGGAACGCCAAGTACGAACCGGTAATCATGCTTCTTCTTGATGTTGGAAAGATATTTTCCTTTTTCAAATGTCCGAAAGCGCCGTATTTCAGGGTAAAGATATTGGTCAATTGAGTGCGAACAGCTATCTCTACCCGCTCTATGGCATCCATCACCAGAAGCCGCAGTTGGCGGTCAAATGTATACCGCCGCCAGATCATTTCAAAAGTTGTGTCGGGCTTCAGCGTTTCATCGGGGAGGCGAAAGGGATACCAATAGGCGCTGAGCCGATAGTAGTTGACATTATTGAGATGGACAAGAAGGAGCTCGCGATCTGCAACCATGAGACCACGATCAATAAGGAGATCAACCTGTTTGTTGAAAGTGAGAGGCTTTTTCGTGTATTTCATGGGGCCTCAACGGGTGAAATAAAAAATCCGCCAGAATTGAGCATGCTTCCGAAGAAACAGAGGCTTGGCGGATGTACTGGCTGCACTATAACCATCTGCTCGGCAATGTCAAGAAAATTGTGTAGTATGATACTTGGCATATTGCTCATGCTTTTCCAAGAACAAAGGCATCCTGATTTACATTGATGAGCCGCTCACCACTGTCCAACTTGACCATTTTCGTGACACCACGAAAATGGTTGTTCGGATCGTAATCCGTTGTTTCGTAAGATTCAATGGAGCGCTGGATGACCGCCATGAAGTTCTCCCAAAGGGTGTAACCCTGAGATTCCTGAATGTCCCCGTCAACCGTTACCGCTGGAGGCGGCTTTGGGGTTTATCAGGAATCGTGTATTCTATGATAATCTTCGTCATCAGATCCTATCGCGTTATGTTTTTCCTTCAAAACCGATCTTTCGCCGTGGTTTCAGCGGAGATTTCATAAGCTCCCGGAGTGCATCAAAAACAATTTTAAACTGCCCATCATACTTATTTTTCAGCAGTGCCAGTTTACTTGTCAAGGCCTTATGATTTGGGTAGTGTATAATCGGTTGTGTGAATTCATAAGGGCATAGAAAAGGTAGAAAAAAAGGCGCTTTTCCTTTAGAAGGGTTTATCCCCATAAACCTGATCAGAAAGGAGAAAGCGCCATGAAGCTGGAAGTGACGGTATCGGAGATTGCGGATATTTTCAAGGAGATTCAGGAGAGGCCCGGCCAATTGTTTGAGATGATTCGTCTTGATATCAAAGAGGTCGTCGGGAAGTACCTGACGACGATGATGAATGCGGAGCTGACCCACTTCCTGGGGAGAGAGCCGTATGTTCGTGTTGCCGAGGCAGTCAATCATCGCAATGGTTCCTATGGCCGTGGCTTTGCCCTCAAAGGAGTCGGCGAAGTCCATGTGGATATTCCCAGAGATCGTAACGGAGAATTCAAGACCTCCGTCATTCCCCGGAGCAAGCAGTATGAAGAGGAAATAGCCCGGGATTTCAGCATTCTGTTTTTAGCCGGCGTCAGCACCCGGACCTTGTCCATGATTTCCGAGAGGCTGATCGGCCGGAAGATTTCTCCTGCGGAGATCAGCAGCGTGAACACAGAACTCAACACTGCGGTTGAGTCGTGGCGGCGACGGGATTTATCGCAGGAGTCGGTCAAGTACCTGTTTATTGACGGTGTCCACTTCCATATGCGCGTAGGAAAAAGCATCGAGATTGTTCCGGTCCTGGTGGCGATTGGCGTAACGGAAACGGGACAGAAACTGGTGCTGAGCCTCCAGGCCGGGGACAAGGAATCGGCAACGTCCTGGCGGGAATTCTTCAAGGATTTGAAAGCACGAGGATTGGACAATGGTAAAGTCACCCTGGGAATGATGGATGGATTACCGGGATTGGAGACCGTTTTCAAGGAAGAGTTTCCGAAGGCCAAGGTCCAGCGCTGCCAAGTCCATGTGGCCCGGAATGTTCTGGCCAAGGTACCGAAGAAGTTCAAGCAGGATGTGGCAAATGATTTACGTTCCATCTTTTATGCCCCGTCACAGGAGAAGGCGTGGGAATGTTTTGAACTTTTCCGGCAGAGATGGCAAAGGAGCACACCGTCTGCGGTGGAGTGCTTAGAACGTAGTATCGACGCCTGTTTGACTTTTTTCAACTTTCCTCCGGAGGAGTGGATTTCGTTACGGACAACCAATATCATTGAGCGGCTCAATAAAGAGTTTAGACGTCGGACCAAGGTCATGGAGATCGTCGCCGGGGAGATTGCCTGTTATCGGATCCTGGCCTATATCTCTTTGAAAATGGAGATGCATTGGAGATCAAACCCTGTAGGAAAAGTGCGTAAAAATCTGCCTTTCTTCAAAGAATTGGCCTATGAATATTTTACACAAAAAACTTGACACCACCTATGATTTGCCACATATTCACGCAGGCGACTAAACGCCCTCACTACCTGGATGCTCACCTCAATAGCTGTCGGACTGTTGAGCACATAGGTCGGCATAACGGCCCCATTTTCTGTAAAAGTATATGGCAAGATATGAAAATATTTAGGATTTTTTTATGTGGTCGCAATTTGCGACCACATCTCCTTTTTCTTCCGCTTCGCCTCGTCATGGCGGTAATCCAGCATCGCCGTCTCCTCATTCGCAGCCGTCTTTGCGCTCTTCTTCCTCTTGATTCTATTTCCCCTTCCGCATCGGCAGATAACCGCGCATGATCTCGATGTTTCCCTTGTATCGGCCCTTGTCTTTGACAATCAGTTCGAGTCGTTCCAACTCCATCAGGTCGCGCATGAGCGTCGCTTGGGAGAGTGTGGCATATAACTTCGCGAGAATGCCGGAACTGACAACAAGATCGTCGGGGGTATGCCATTTGTCCACGGGGAACAGGAGGGCAAGGGTGCGCTGCCGCTTCACAATGGCGCGGCTCTTGCCGGTGGCTTTCTTGCTGTCCAGGGTGTCATAGATGAATTTATGCCACGACATTTCCAGAAGATTCGCCTGAACAATATCCAGAACACCCTTCAGCCCGTCGCGGAAACCGAGCACGGCATACCGGATAAAACTGGACAGTTCCCTCTCCCGGACGCACTGATCGAGTTGGCGGTAATATTCCTGCCGAGTGTCATTATAATGGTTCGACAAGATGTGTGAGGCCATATCGGGCAACCCCGCTCTCAGGAGGATATAGAATTCGATCAGGCGGGCCGTCCGTCCGTTGCCGTCTCCAAAGGGGTGGATCATCGCGATATAGACATGCGCAACGATCGCCTGGATGACCTGGTCCTGAAACGACTGCTTCCCCTCTTCATAGCGGAAGGCGTCCCTCATCCATTCACAAAACCGGATCATGAGAGGCACGACATCCTCGCCGACCGGCGGCCGGTAACTGCCCACGACGACGTTGTGTCCGGGCATCCTGAACTTGCCCGGTACGCTCGGGAAGTGATCCCCCAGGTTCTTTCCCACAAAATGGTTGAATCTCTCAATCAGTTCCGATGACAGAATAAAGGCCTTGTCCTCCGTGATGACTTCGGTACGGATCTGGTTCAGGGCTTCAATGACATTTTTTACCTCTATTTGCAGATATTCCTTGCTCGGCGGAAGGTTTTCCCCCGCATCGATTCGCGAAACCTCTTCCTCGGACAGGGTGTTTCCTTCGATGGCCGTCGTCGCCCTGGCGCCTTTCCGCAGGGATACAGCCAACATCTGTTTTCGGTATTCCGGCTTGACGGGTGCTGAGGAGATGGCCTGGATGACGGATTCGCACTGCCCCAGCATGAAAATGGTTTCCTCATCGAGTCGCCAGTTTTTCTGAAATGAAATATGCCGGTATTCTTGCATCGTATTTACCTCTATATAGTATTTGAAAGATAATGAATTATCAAATACCATATAGTATTTGGTTGTATATTTGTCAAGAATAACCACCCACCGCCGGTTCAATTCGATCTCTTCGTTTTATATTGAAAAATCAAGCGCTGCCGTTGATCTGTCAATATTTTTTCGTTTGTATCTCTTCCTCAAACCGCTTCAGAAATTTTGTTCGCAAGCCTTCATCCGGCAGATCGGCAATTCCCCAGATATACCTCCCCTTCCAGACAAGGTCGATGATCCCATGGTGCGGATCTGCCAACGTATGGCGTCCCTCGTTGATATCTTTTACGGGACTTTTGATCTGGCGGAGGTATTGTTGAATGATATTCCTGGACTCATCGACTTTAACCGCATCGATCAGAAAAAGCTTGAACTTCCTGCCGGCGGATTCGTAATCGGCGGTAAACGCGGAATGTAAAAAGGAATACCCCAGAAAATTTCGGGTTATGTATTTTTCGGAATGGCTCCTTTTCCCCTCCGCAGGAAAAGCGGTGAGAATGGAAGGCAACCCACCTTTCTCACCCAAATCCGACGCCATCTTTTTTGCAAAGAGCTGCAAGACTTCACGATCCTCGGCGCCGGTATTGAAGCTGTTGATCTTCACGTAATAGCTTCCCGACACAAAGTTCAAAACATGCTGATCGATATAACCTTCCGCTCCAATGTTCAAAAAATTCCCGTCCGGAAGGCGTTCCTGGCTGTAGATCCCAAAGGCGTCCTCCGGGGTTGCATGGCGGTATGCCTCCACGAGGATGGAGGCTTTTTTTTCATTTCCATATTCCGCCACCTTCAACTCCTCAAAATCACAGGCAAGATAAAGATCGGCGGCGCCATTAATGTATTCGTAGAGGGTTTTAGGAATAAATGATTGTATTTCTGCTGTATTTTTCCAACTGGAAATTTCAGGAAATTGGAGACTTTCTGCAAAGGAACCGGGAATCCAGGTCAATAGAATACCAACGACCAGCGCCATTACTTTCATCACGTCATTCCCTCTCTTTTCAAAACAGGATAGACAAAGACACACAGAACAGTAAAATATGGCCGGTTCTTTAGCACAAAACCGCTGGATGTTCATCTTATTTCAAAGAGACTTGCCTTGGACCCTTCGACAGGCTCAGGGCGAACGGGGGAACGGGGGATGCCGTCGGTGGTGAGCCTGTCGAACCATGGTCCAAGCGATATGCCATTTGTGATCGTTCTGTGTAATCATCGATTTTGTTTCCTTGAAAATTATGATATTCAAAAGCACAATAATTTGGCTTTCCATCATCTTGCAGAAGCACTGAGGCTTTTATGACCGTAGAGAAGACGAGAACGACAAGCATCATCCTGACATGCGTTAGCAGCATTCCCTTTTTTATCCGCAAGGCCTTCTTTCAATTTGTCCTGACCCTCTTCTATCATCTGGCTGCTAAGCATCGCCTTATCGCCCTGCACAATCTCCACTGCTCCTTTCCAGAGAAGGAGATGAAGGAAATCATAAAGATAGCCAAAGGTGTCTACCGTAACATCGCCATTACAGCGGCTGAGTTCTTTGGCATGCACAAGATCACTCGTGAAAATCTGCACGAATGGGTTGAAATGGAAGGTTACGAAAACTATGCGGCGGGCATCTCCCAGGGCAAGGGACTTCTCACGATTGTCCTCCACTTCAGCAACTGGGAACTACAGCCCGTCATTGCACCCCTGTTTCTCAAACCCCTCCATATCGTTTACCGGCCTCTGGACAGTCCGATCCTTGATAACATGATCGAACATGTGCGGACAATTCACGGCAATGAGATGATCCCGAAAGGAGGCTCCGGAAAGCGGATTATGGAGCTTCTCAAGGAGAACAACTTCATCGCAATCCTGAGCGACCAGAACGTGGCCGCGCGGGAGGGCGTTTTTGTCGATTTCTTTGGTCGCCCGGCCTGCACCGGCGTCGGCCTTGCTGTTCTGGCTCTACGTTCCGGGTCGCCAATCCTGCCCGGTTTTGTCGCGCGGCAGAAAAACGGCAAATACAAGTTTATCCTGAGACCTCTCGTAGAAGTGACCCGCACGGGGGACTACGAAAGGGACCTCCTTGAAAATACCCAGCGGTTTGCAAAAGTCATCGAGGGGATCATCCGGGAATATCCGGATCAGTGGTTCTGGATCCACCAGCGCTGGAAAACGAAAAAATGTCAGATCGGGATGGGGTAATCCACCGGATTGTATTTGAATTGTATTGGAGATGCGGAGGCCGATTCATGGCAAGAATACTACCACTGGAAGAGATAAGAAAACTTGTTGGAACCGAGATTTTCGTATCCGACTGGAAGGAGGTCGGCCAGGATCAGATCAACCAGTTTGCAGATTCTACGGGAGACCACCAGTGGATCCACGTAGATCCGGAGAGGGCCGCCCGTGGACCATTCGGCAAGACAATCGCCCACGGGTTTCTGACCCTTTCGCATATTCCCTTTTTCGGTTACCAGGGCGCCGTATCCCCGGAGGGGGCAACAATGGTTGTTAATTACGGCCTCAACAGGGTCCGATTCCTCAATCCGGTCATCGTGGGCTCGAAGATCAGGGATCGGATTTTCCTGTTGAATGTCGAAGAACAGAAAGAGGGACGGATTCTGATCACGACGACCCACACGATTGAGATCGAGGGGCAGCAGAAACCTGCCTGCGTTGCCGAGTCCCTTGCGTTATTTTTCCTTTTCTAACCGTTCAAAGCCTCCTGTAAGAGTTGGACCGGATGCAATACCTTGATCGCCGGATCGAGGTGGTTGGAGATGGTCAGGTTGCACCCCGGGCAACAGGTGGCCAGCACTTGAGCGCCGGTCTCCTTTATATTGTCCACCTTCCGTTTTGTGATCTTCTGCGAAGTCTCGGCATGTTCCACCTGGAAGGAACCACCGCCGCCGCAGCAGTCTATGGCGCCCGGGAGTTCCACATATTCCACGCCGGGTATTGACTTGAGGACGTTCCGGGGTTGGGCGCTGATCTTCTGCCCCTTCACCAGATGGCAGGGGTCGTGGTAGGTCACGCGGATCTTCTTTCCGTTATCGCTGAGCTTGGGAAGCCAATCCTTGTGCGCGTCAATGAAGACGGTCACATCCATCGTCTTGGAAGCCAGAAGGTCGGCCGCCTTCATCTCCTCATCCGTCACCTTCCCGCCCAGTTCGCGCAGGTCCTTGAGCAGATGCGGATATTCGTTCTTGAGGGCAGCGCCGCAGGTTCCGCAGTCAACGATCACGGCATCCACATCCGCCCGCGCGAAGATCTTCAGCGTCTCGCGGATTACCTCGATCGACGTCTCCCGGTCGCCGGAGAGGAAGATCGGCAAACCACAACAGCCCTGATCCTTGGGTGTCGTAACCTCCACGCCCATCTTGCTCAAGACGTCCACGACGGCGTTGCCGATATCACCGAAAACGAAGTTCGTTGCACACCCATGGAAGTAAAGCACCTTGGCCTTCGCTTTACCCGACTTGGGGGCTGCAACTTCTTGAACCGTATCCGAAAAGGACTGCTTGTTGAACGGCGGAATGCGGTCCACCGACAGGGCGCCCGCCTTGATCTTCGATTCGATCCAGGGTCCGCTGAAATTCCGTCGGGCCCATCCTCCGACAGCGGCTGACTTCGACATCAGCCAGCGACTGGCCAGGATCTGGAACATCACCTTCTTCCGCCAGTCGATGCCGTATTTCTGTTTCGCCCGCCAGCGGACACCGGAGAAGAGATGGTCCCCGTGCACACCGCTCGGACAGTTGGCGACGCAAGAGCCGCAGAGCAGGCATGTGGAGAAGAAGGCCTCTTTCACCTCTTCGGTCAATTCCAGTTTTCCCTCGACGAGACTTCGGGAGAGCTGGACCTTGCCACGGGGGCTGGCCACCTCCAGGAGCTCCTCTTTATAGACCGGGCAGTGGGCCAGGCAGAGGCCGCACTTGATACAATGATAGATGTTTTCACCCGTATTTTCACTAAGCAATGTCTTGTCTTCCATATTGAACCTATTCCTCTCTTTCCTAACTTTCCTAAAGCGCTCTCAGACCCCGCCCACATACCGGCCCGGGTTCAGGATTCCGGACGGGTCCAGTTTTGCCTTCAGGCGGCGGACGACAACCACGTCGCTGCGGGTCTGGCCCCAAACATTCACCTTCTCCTTGATCATCTTCGGGGCCCGCTCGACGATGAGGTTGCCTCCGTTCTTGACCGAGAGGACGGTGAGTCTTTCGATCAGCCCGACGACGGCTGCCGACTTGACGCCCAGATCATCCCCCATCGGTAGAGCAGCGAACAGCATCCCGTTTCCGGCGCGACAGGTAAGCGGACAGTCCATACCTGCCTCCTGGAGGGCCCCCTCAAAGGCGCCAACCATCTCCGCCACCTTGGAAAGGACAAAATTCGCCTTGAGAGAGACGAGGTTAGGATTGATCTTGGCGAGATCCCCGGTAAAATCCCGATAGGCAATCCAGAAGTCCCGATGCGCATCCGCCTTGAGCGTGACGACCCCGGAAGCGCCTTCCTGACGTCCCATCTCGCCCAGATCTGTATTCTGCCTTGCAACAGCCTCTTCAATCCCCTCCAGAGCGATAGCGGCCACATATTTGCCTTGCAGGGTGGCTGTCGCTCCGAACCCAGCGGCCATCCGTGCATTCATGAGCTCCAGGGAGGCAGGATAATATTTGGAATGGAGGATCTTGCGCAGAAAACCGGCAGCCTCTTTCAGGCCGTTGAAGGGAACAAGCAGGGTCGCTTCCGCGTCGGGCCGGGGGGTGATCCGAAAGGTGATCCCGCAGATGATTCCCAGGGAACCCATCGAACCGATCAGCATTTTGGTCATGTCGTAACCGGCGACGTTCTTTACGGCTTTTCCGCCTGCAACAACGATATCTCCATTCGGCAAAACGGCCTTGATTCCCAGGATAAAATCCCGCGAAGTCCCATAGATGAAGCGCTTTGAGCCGCTGTCGTTCGTCGCCACGATCCCGCCCAGGGTCGCACTTTGGGTATGGGGGGGATCGAGGGCCAGAAAATAACCCTTCCCTTCCCCGGCCAGTTTCGCCTGCGCTTCCGCCAGCGTTACACCGCATTCCACCCCCAGGGTCAGGTTGGCGATGTCATAATCCGTGTAACGGTTTAACCTCCGTGTCGAAAGGAGAATATCCACCTGCTTCGGAATTCCGCCCAGCCCCATTTTTGTCCCGTTTCCGATCGGAATGACGGCCAGTTTTTCGGCATAGGCATAGGAGACGACCTTCGACGTTTCGTCGATTGTTCCCGGCGAAACCAATATCCTGGGATTCACACCCTCCACCGCAAGGGCCTTTAGTTTCTCCGGATCATCTATCACATTGGCTTCACCGACGATTTCCCTCAGCTTCGAAGCCAGTTTATCATTGTTGGACATACCGTTTTCTCCTTTCCTCGATCAAGCCGCCTTTTCAGCCGGGAGCAGTTTCCCGGGATTATAAACGCCATCCGGGTCAAAGGCTTTTTTCACATTCCACATCGCGGCGATGTCCTTCTCGCTGAAGATTAAAGGCATACCCTTGAGTTTTTCGACCCCGATGCCGTGCTCTCCGCTGACCGTTCCACCCATGTCGGCGCACATTTTCATGATCTCAAACGCCGCCTTGTGGACCCGGTCCAGCTCATCCTTGTCCCTTTCATCGAACAGGATCAGTGGATGGAGGTTTCCGTCACCCGCATGGAATACGTTGGCGATCGGAAGGTTGTATTTCTTGCCGATCTCGACCACCTGCGCCAGCGCCTCGGGAAGCCTGGTCCGCGGAACGGTCGGGTCGTTTACAAGATAGTTCGGACGCAGTCGGCCGACCGCTCCGAAGGCACCCTTCCGGCCTGCCCAAATTTTTTCGCGTTCGGCCTCGTTCTTGGCCACCCGGACCTCACGGACCTTGTGCTGCTTGCAGATGGCGACCACCTGCTCGATCAATCGGTCCATACCGTCCGTCAGGCCATCCAATTCGATGAGGAGAATCGCAGCCGCATCCTCGGGAAATCCAACGTGGTATGCCGCCTCGACCGCCTTGATCGTCAGGTTGTCCATCATTTCCAGTGTTGTCGGGATCATCCCGGCCTTGACGATGTCGCTGACGGTGTTCGCACCATCGGCGATTGTCTCATAGATCGCGAGGATCGTCTTTACCGCCTCGGTCTTCGGCATCATGCGGAGAGTCAATTTCGTGACCATGCCGAGCGTTCCTTCCGAACCGACC
>Ga0247840_10008799_pt1 | contig 13352 bp, 12 predicted proteins | sample LaCruzMarch2015__FD_192404 | JGI IMG/M metagenome (GOLD analysis project Ga0247840, IMG submission 192404) | Freshwater microbial communities from meromictic Lake La Cruz, Castile-La Mancha, Spain - LaCruzMarch2015_17m | ecosystem: Environmental > Aquatic > Freshwater > Lake | place: Spain...
TTTGTAAGTCCAATGAGCAGCAACCCCATCCTCCGCAATCTTGTCCATCTCAGCAGTTCTGATTTGCACTTCAATAAACTCTTGAGTTTTCATAAATACGGAGGTGTGAATCGATTGATATCCATTAGATTTAGGCATTGCAATATAATCCTTAAATCTTCCGGGTACAGGCTTCCAAAGGTTGTGAACTATTCCAAGAATGTTATAACACTCAACATCTGTTGTACAGATGATTCTAAGCGCCAACAAATCATAAATTTCATCAAAATTTTTATTTTTAACAAACATTTTCTGATAAATGCTATAAAGATGCTTAGCGCGCCCCTTTACTGTCCCTTTAATCCCATATTTTTGAAACTCACTCTCTAGCAGTTGAATGGTCTCTTGAGTATTCTCATCACGTACAGATTTTTTTTGATTTACAAGCTTTGCAATCTCCTTGTATATATCGGGCTGTGTATTATAAAATGCTAAATCTTCTAACTCAGATTTTATTTTAGACATCCCCAATCTATGAGCAAGCGGTGCATAGATACGTAAAGTCTCTTGTGAAATGCGCTCCTTTTTCTCATCTGGCATATGCTTCAAAGTTCTCATGTTATGCAATCTATCAGCAAGCTTAATGATAACAACACGGATATCCTTTGCCATTGCTACAATCATTTTTTTGATATTTTCTGAAGCCTTATCTTGCCCTAGGGGAAGCTTATCAAGCTTAGTCACACCTTCAACGAGTCGTGCGACATCTTCACCAAAATTATACTTAATATCCGCAATGGTAATCATGGTATCTTCAACAACATCATGCAAAAGGCCCGTAATAATCGTATCTGTATCCATATTGAGTGAGGCCAATATTTTAGCAACCTCTATTGGGTGGGTTATATATTGTGCACCTGAATGTCGAAACTGTGTAAGATGAGCCTCATATGCAAATGTAAATGCGAGTTCAAGACGTTCTAAATCAATATTTTTATTATTCTTAACTTCATTAAAAAAATCCGTGTAAAGCTCTCCCATTTTCTCCCCTTATTTTATATTAGCAGTGATAAAGTGAGAATATTGGCGTATCACCAAGTCTCTCTCTTCCATTTAAAAAATCCAGTTCTATAAATATCGCCATAGCGATAATATTTGCATTAAAATGCGATAGAAGAGATTTTGCTGCAATAAGACTTCCCCCTGTTGCCAGTAGGTCATCAATAACAAGTACATTACTATTTTCTTTGATTGCGTCTGTATGTATTTCAAACACATCACTTCCATACTCTAAATCAAATTCATGACGGTAAGTTTTACCAGGAAGTTTTTTTTGTTTTCTAATAGGTACAAACCCAACCCCAAGCTTCATTGCAAGGGCTGCTCCTATGATAAAACCTCTTGATTCAAGTCCTACAACATAGTCTATTTTCTTCTCTTTAAACTCTTGATAGAAATCCTCTACCAATTCACAAAATGCATCATAATCACCAATTACAGGGGTAATATCTTTAAAAAGAATACCTGGCTTTGGAAAATCTGGAATATCTCTCAGTAATTCAATATATTTTTTCATTTTATTATTCCTTTCTAGTCCCAACGACTACCTAAGTAGTTTTGGTTAATTTTACCCGTTTCAAGAAATTCTATAATCTCTTTTTTTGTATTCGGATAAATAATCATATCATAAATCTGTGAACATTGTATATATTTAACTGATTTTAAGCGCTCTTCTTCACCAATATGTAGTGCCCCACCTTTTTTTTCAACTAAAAATACTAAGTTAACAATATGTCGGCTTTGATCAGGTGCAATAGATTCAACCATGAAGAGAAACTCTTTAACGTCAACGTCAAGCCCTGTCTCTTCTAAAAATTCTCGTGAAAGCGCTGTTTTTACCTCTTCTCCATAGTCTACCCCGCCACCAGGAAGCAACCAATACTCTTTTCCCTCTTTTTGATGTTCAATCATCAATACTTCACCATGTGAGTTGAGTAGAATTCCTGCAACTCTAATTCGTGGGTTCATAACTTACTCCTAATACTTTTTTTAATTCATCAGCTCTTGAAATTTGTCCCATTGCCGTATAAATTTGAATTTTTTGCATTATGATATCTTGGTCATACTGCGAGGTTTTGCTTACTAAGTTTAAATAATTTAGAGCTTGAATATAGTTCTTTTCATCATAAGCTACAATAGAGAGTTGAAGGAGAACAGGGTCAGAATATCCATTTTTTATCGCATACTCTTTGAGCACTGTTGCAGCTTTTTCATAAGCCCCATTTGAAATAAAATAATTTGAAAAATAAAGTGTTATCTTTTCATTATTTGGAAAAGCAGTGTTTAAACTTACCATAAATGGATAAATATCTTTACTTCTTCCCATGGTTTTCAAAAGTGAGACATATTGATCATACTGCGAAATTTCAAGAACCTTTTGATAACTTAATACCTTATTAAATGTGTCATACGCAACAGAATAATTTTGAGTATTCATCGCTAAATTAAACTTCAAATTCAAGATATTTTCAGAATAATCTTGAGGTTGAATTTGAACAATATATCCGTAAGCTGTGGGATAACTGTTTTGAATATAGTTGAGATAACTTAGATTATAGAGTGTTTCTGCACTGCTCTTATTGATTGAATAAGCCTTATTGAGATAAATTAGACTTTCAGAATAATTCCCTGATTCTCCATAAAGTACACCAATTTGATTCAAAGTTGTGGTGTTTTTAGGATTAATTTGTGAAGCAATTTTATACTGATTAATGGCGTTGTTAAGTTCACCTATTCGTAGATAATTGTTCCCTTTAACAAGCGCATACACCTCGTCACGCTGCTTTTGACTTACCTGCTTTGTTGAGGTAACCGTTCCATTTTGATTTGTCGTTGTAGATGTGCACCCCGCAAGTAGAGCTAATGCTGTACACAACGTTGCAATAATCAAATATTTTTTCATCGCTCTCTCCTACGTTTTAATTAATCGTATTCTAAAAATTCTATGATTTCTGATAGATAAAATTTTAACCCGAATGCCCTCAAGGATAAACTCCTCATTTTTTTCAGGAATTCGCTGAATTTTAGTCAGCAAATAGCCTGCTAGGGTAGTATAATGAGAGCTCTCTGGAATATTTAGCCCAACACTTTCATTTAATACATCAATCTCAACAAGAGGATCAATAATAAACTTTACATCGCTCACTTGCTTTATCAACTCGCTTGCAGAATCATGTTCATCTTCGATCTCTCCCACAATCTCTTCAATTAAATCTTCAAGTGTTACAATTCCAGTTGTTGTTCCATACTCATCAATGACAACTGCAAAATGAAGACGCCTTTTTTTAAACTCATTTAACAGAACCATCAAATTCATATTTTCAGGAATAAAAAATGGCTTATGCAGTAAAGAGAGTAGCTCCTTTGTAGGCCTATCGTCTTCAACACATCCTGACATCTTCCAGATATCTTTCACATGTAATATTCCTATAATATTGTCTAAATTGTCTCCATAAACAGGAACTCTTGAATATCCATACTTGTTGATGCTGTTAATACTTGATTCTAATTTCTCTTCAATGTCAATACCAAAAACTTGACTTCTTGATATCATTACCTCTTTAACTGTCGTGTCTCCAAATTCGAAAATAGAGTTTATCATCTCCTTTTCGACCTTTTCGATAATTCCTTCCTCTTCACCAATAGAGACCATACTGCGTATCTCCTTTTCAGTGACAAGAACCTCTTTTTCGTCTAGTCTCACACCAAAGATATAGAGTACTATCTTCGTCGCTTCAACAAATACCCATATCAGTGGCGTTAAAAATACAATACACCAATACGTGGGGGTTATGATTTTAAATACCACCTTTTTAGAGTGTTTTTTAGCAAGTACTTTAGGGGTAATTTCGCTGAAAAGTAAAATGAGAAATGACATAACTACAGTTGTAATGACAATATTTTCAAACTCACTCAAATGCAACTTCTCATTGATTATTGTGATAAAAACAGCAAAAAATGAGGTTGCTAGTGTATTGATAATGTTGTTACCCACTAGAGTTCCTGTTAAAAACTTACTAGGATTTTTAAACCATTCACCTAAATAGACAATTTTTTTATCTTTTCTATGCTTGCTCTCTTCAATGAAATCCGTATATTTAAAACTCGTTAGTGACGTTTCAGCAGCTGAAAAAAAACCTGATGATATAATAAGTATAATAAGTATAATAATAAAAGCTATATCTACCATTGTCATTCCCTAAAAACTTTTTTCAATTAAATCTGATTTCGTAATAATACCCACAAGGCTATCTTCACTGCCTACCAAAGCGCAACTATATTTTTTCTCAAGCATTTCTGTAACGATATCATCCACCGTAGCCTCTTCATCTACCAGTAAGTAGTGCTCTGAGTAGAAATCTTCTAATTTATACGAAAATACATGATCAAGCTTTTTCTTAAAACTTTGCGTTCCAGCAAACGAAACCATAATATCCCAAAAAAACAGTGCCGGAGGGTTTGGAGCCTTTTCATTATGTTCTAACATAGAGTCGCGGGTAATGATTCCAATTAATTTTTCATTATCCATCACCGGAATATTTCCAACTTTTTTACTCTTCATTAAATTTAATACCTCTTCAAATGTTGCTGTTATATCAATAGTTGTAACCTCTGTTGTCATGATATCTCTTGCTACCTTCATAGTTTTCCCCTTTAATATATATTTTTAGTAGATTGATGGCTCATTGAGTAAGTGATAATCAAGAAGCTCATCCTTAGTAAAATAAATAGGTATCTCATACTCTGCACTTTCAACACAGTCAGAGGCATGAATTAAGTTTTTTTGAGTGTTTAAAGAGAAATCTCCACGTATCGTTCCAGGAGCACTCTCTAATGGATTGGTTTTACCTGTCATCAAGCGAACAATCTCGATGATATTTGGACCTGCCAGTACCATTGCAAGTATCGGACCTGAAGTAATATACTCAACCAGCTCAGGAAAAAAAGCCTTATCTTTATGGACTGCATAGTGTTTGTGTGCATGCTCTGTGGTAGCTTGTAAAAGTTTCATACCAATAATTGTAATTCCCTTTAATTCGAAACGCTTAATAATTTCACCCATTAACTCTCTCTGAATTGCTCCTGGTTTTAATACTACCAATGTTTTTTCCATTTAGCCCCCTTAAATATTTTTATATGCATCCCTTGCAAAACAAAAACTTCCAACAAGTCCCGATACACCCTCAATTTCAGGGGTAACCACAAACTCATCTAAATTTTTATCATTTGCAATAAAATAGCCATTATCAAGTGTACTTAACTGCTTTCTAACCATTGAAATGAGATGAGGTTGACCCATAACACCACCCCCGAGAATAACTCTATCAGGTGAAAGAATCAAATTAACTGCCATCACTGCCTGAGCAAGATAATATGCCTCAATCTCCCATGCTAAGTGTGTTGCCTCTAACTCGCGCGCTGATTTCACTTGCCATCTATTCTCAATGGCAGGTCCACAAGCGAGTCCTTCTAAACATCTATCAAGATGAAATGGACAATTTCCTTCATAAGTATCTAAAGGGTGTTTCTTCATAGGAATATGCCCCACTTCTGAAGCTTTTCCTACTTTCCCATTTTGTATAATACCAGCTCCAATTCCTGTACCTACAGTAAAGTAAACCAAATCCTTTGTCCCTCTTCCAGCTCCAAAGTGAAATTCCCCAGCAACTGAGCCATTTACATCCGTATTAATCTCAATTGGACATGAAAAGTGTTCTTTCATAAAATCATAGAGTGCAAAATTTTGCCATGCCAATTTTGGTGTAGACGTTATGGTCCCATGGCTTGATGAACATGTATCCACCACTATTGGTCCGAAACAGGCAACCCCTATCGCAACAATTTCTCGCTTTTCAAATTTAGAGAAAAAATCCAACACTTTTCCCATAGTTTCTTCTGGAGTTGTTGTAGGAAAAGAGATTTTTTCAACAATATTACACTCTAAATCCGATATACCACAGACAAATTTTGTCCCACCAGCTTCAATTCCGCCTAAATATTTCATAAGTTTATCACTCCTATTTAAGTTTTTTTTTGTTTAAACTACTCTCTTTAAAGTTTGTAAACACATTATTAACATTCATATACGCAACATAGCATCCTAAAAGCATTGCAAACCATGTTATGGTATGAATCATATGCCAAGGGAAATCAAAACATGCGATAAAACAACAGCTAAACATTCCAAAGAAAAAGAGCGAATTTTCTAAGCTTGAGTTGATTTTATTCAACTTTACATATGAAGCTAAAATTCCTAACACAAGAACAACAAGTAGCACAAATCCTAAAATACCATTCTCAACAAATTGTTGTAAATACTCATTATGAGAGTGCTCTTTAATGCTTGCAAATTTTATCATATCATCTGCCTGTACTTGTGTCATGTCAGGTGTCGAATTAATTTGATTTACCGTTTGCTGATAGTACGCCTGCTCTTCAGCCCAATACCCGCCAGTTCCAACACCTAAAATAGGATGCTCGCTGATGAACAGAAGATTTTTCTCCCAAAGAAGTGTTCTTCCATGGGTACTGTCTACTTGCTCAGCACTCGTTTTGTAAGCATGATTTCCTAAAACTGGGTTATTTTGCATATGTTCAGTCATGAATTTCAATACCCCTAATTCTAAAATTAGTAGAAGAATAAATACTCCAACCCATTTCAGCTGTTTTGCTTGGATAAGATGCTTCCAATGGAATATCAAAAATAAGATAGAAGTCAAAAGTACCGCTACCCATGCAGAACGGCAAGTTGTTAAAATAATATTGAACAGTGTTAAGGCGATAATGATGAAATAACAGAGCTTTCTCCAGTTACATTTAGAAAGGAAAAAGAGCGCTACTACCACAAAAAGTGACATTGTGAGCATATTCGCAAACTGATTGATATGACCAATCGTCCCAAATATATATCCGTTGCTTCCTTGCCCCGGAACTTCTAAGTATGGGAACCATTTGTACCATACCATAAAGAGTTGTAAAAGTCCAATAATTGAATCAATCAGAGCGAAAAGCGCGACCCCATTGGCTACTATCATCAATGTTTTTTTGCTTAAATTTGAAAAATAGAGTCCTGAGATGATGATTAAAAATACCCCTTTACATGATTTTAGTCCAGAATAAGGATCTGCAGAGTAAGAGTATTGAAGCAACATTAACACAAGTAACGCACCAAGAATCATATAAACGATGTTTACTTTAATCGCTCTCTTCTTCCAGTTCATCAATAAATAAATCGCTACAATAATGATGACAATGGTCATATAGAGTTCTTTGGTATCATAATATACAGGGATATTATAATATAGTCCAGCCCAATAATTTGGAAATCCACGTACAACTTCAGCCGTTGCCATTTGAAGCCATGTAACCAAAGGATTTGTTGCTGGAAATTGGTACATAAATGGTAGTACAATATATGGCATAATTAAAAAAAGATAAAACATGTGCTCTCCTAGAATTTATTTTTTAGTATTGGAACCCTTTTCATTGCACGATTCAACGAGTTTCTATCAAAAAGATAGTAAATTAAAAATAGTACAATAAAATATAGCAGTGTAAATAATATAAGTACTTCAAGATTATGGTGAATAAAAAGTTGAAGTGGTACAGCTATCAAAATACAGACAATCAAAATGGTCATAAAAAATCTCAACAGTTTTTTTCCATTCAGTTTAATGTATTTCCTGTTATACCAATAGTATAACTGAGCAAAATTGATAAATGAAGCAAGTACAGTTGCCAGCGCAATCCCTTTTATCGCAAAAAAGTGTACAAATATTGCACAAAACAGTGTATTAAGAAGAATAGAAAGCACTGCGTATTTTACTGGATCTTTTGTATTTTTCATAGCATAAAAAGCACGACTTAATATTTGAACCGCAGTGAATGAAAAAAGTCCAATTGAGTATACCCAAAGTGCTTGAGCCGTTAGAATATCATCTCCATTGGTAAAATGTCCACGATGCCCAAATACCACCATAACAATATCATGGGAAAATATGACTGAAGCAACCATGCACGGTACAACTAAAATGGTTAGAAGAGTCAATCCCTTCTCAATCTCCATTTTCACATTACGCCAACGCTTATTCTCTGCGTGACGTGAGATTGAGGGAAAAATTACCGTTCCAATGGCAACTCCAAACATGCCAAGGGGAAGATTATATAGATACGAGGCATTGTTAAGTGCTGAAATACTCCCTACTGCTAAAAATGAACCGAAAAACTGATCTACTGTAAGATTCAGTTGCAAACTAAATACCCCGGCCAACCTTGGAAGCACCAGCTTAAAAATCCTCATCATATATTTGTTGGTCAAACTAAATACCAACCGATACCCTTTGGTAATTTTAAGTAAACTTGGAATGACCACTACGAGTTGTAGTATTCCAGCAACCAATACTCCCCAAGCCATCGCATCTATCGCAAACTTTTTTGCAAAGAAAAACATTGCTGCAATGGTCACTAAATTATAAAAAATAGAGGTTGTCGCTGGAAGTAAAAATTGTCCATAGTTGTTAAGTACTGCACAAATCATCCCTGACAGACCCACGAAAAATAGGTAAAAGGACATAATTTTTAAAAGATGCGTCACCAAAAGTTTAGTCTGTTCAGGATATCCAAACACAATAACTTCGGTAATCCAATGGGAACAAAACAGCATTATCAAACTGGTAATGAGTAGAAATACAAAGAGAAAATTGAGTGTTAAAAATATTAACTCTCTCGCTGCTTTCTCCCCATCTTTTTTCACACGTTCGTTATAAATAGGAATAAAGGCTGTTCCAAGCGCCCCTTCCCCTAAAAGCTGCCTTAATAGATTGGAAATTTGCAAGGCTGAATAAAAAGCATCTGTTACAGCTCCTGCACCAAAAAAATAGGCAATCGCCAATGTACGAATCATCCCTAAGATACGACTTAGCATAATCATCGACATGACGACAAAACTTGATTTTACAATATTAATTTTCTTCATTTCTGCCATAATTATTGAGCTGCCTCACTTTTTTTATTATAGCAGTGTCTGCAAAGTGCAATGTAGTTGTCCACTCCTACCTCAATTCTCTTCTTAGTTCCCCCTACGCGGTAGGTTTTGGAGGCATCAACGCCACACTCCATACATATTGCGTTAAGCTTGGTTACATTTTCAGAAATACTCATAAGTTCTGAAGTAATCTTGAAAGGCTTACCAAGATAATCTTGATCAAGTCCAGCAATCACAACGCGAAGCCCCGCATCAGCCAAAGAGTTAGCGAACTCTACAACATCATGAGAAAAAAACTGTACTTCATCAATCCCAACAACATCCACCTCTTTTGTAATATAACCTTTCATCTCCTCAATCGTTGAGACGACACATGCATCTAATGAATTTCTATCATGTGTCACAACCTTCTCATGGTCATATCTCACATCAATTGCTGGCTTAAAAAGCACCACATTTTGTTTTGCAATTTTTGCCCGTTTCATCCTTCTAATTAGCTCGCTACTTTTACCTGAAAACATACTACCACAAATTGTTTCTAACATTTTCACTCCTTAAATTCATCATACAAATAATGCTGTAATTACAAAGTCAGAAAGCAGTATCAACATAATTGATAACACCACCGCCGATGTTGTGTTGCGACCAATCCCCTCTGAACCCCCTTTAACATAAAGGCCTTTATAGCAAGCCACATATGCAATGATCATTCCAAATACCACAGTCTTCAAAAGTCCAATAAAAACATCTCCCGTTGTAACAAACATGGATAGCGTTTGCCAAAAAGAACCTTCTACAACACCTAACCCATGAACACCTATAAGGTAGGCTCCAATAATCCCCAAAAAATCAGATAGAACCGTCAGCAACGGTAGCATTATCAGCGCTGCGAGTAGTCTTGGTGAGACAAGGTAAGTAATGGGATCTATTGCCATTACATCTAATGCGTCAACCTGTTCAGTCACCTTCATACTTCCGATTTCAGCTGCGATAGATGAACCTATTCTACCTGCGATGATTATCCCAGTTAAAGTAGGACCAAGCTCTCTACAAATGGCCACACCAATAGCGCCACCGGCTAGGCTCTCTGCCCCAAAACTTTTAAACTCAGGAACAAGTTGAACCATCAACACCATTCCAACAAAGAAAGATACTAACCCAACCAAGGGAAGAGATCTTACCCCGATGGAATAGAGCTGATCGGTAAATGTTCTTCTAATCAGTCTGTTTTTTGAAAAAATGACATCTTTGGTCTTGTATAACGAAGTTGCAGCAAAACGCACGATAAATCCAAGCTTTTCAAGCCCTTGAACAATCATATCCCCCCCTATTTAAAATATTTTTTCAAGTACTGTCCCGTATAAGACTTCTTGCATTTCACTATTTCCTCAGGCCGTCCAGAGAACAGAAGTTTTCCACCTCTCTCCCCTCCATCTGGCCCCATATCAATGATATAATCGGCCGTTTTTATCACATCTAAATTATGCTCAATGACAACCACACTATTTCCACGTTCAACCAGCTCATTTAAAACTGTCATAAGTTTAGCGATATCATGGAAATGTAGCCCTGTTGTGGGTTCATCAAGAATATAGATGTTATTTGACAGGTAAGTTTTTGAAAGCTCAGCAGCCAATTTAATCCGTTGAGCCTCTCCACCTGAAAGCGTTGTTGCCGCTTGTCCTAAATGAATATACTCTAAACCCACCGCAATCAGTACTTTAAGTTTTTTCTCAATAGCCGGTACATTTTTAAAAAACTCATAAGCTTCTAATACCGTCATTTCCAATACTTCTGAGATATTTTTCCCTTTATACTGAACTTCTAAAATCTCTCTGTTGTATTTTTTACCCTTGCACACCTCACACTCAATGTAAACGTCAGGAAGAAAATTCATCTCAATTTTAATGATTCCAGCACCTTGACACGCTTCACAGCGTCCACCTTTCACATTAAAACTAAAACGTCCCTTATCATACCCACGCAGTTTTGAGCTGTCACACTCTGCAAATATATCACGAATGGTATCAAATACTTTTGTATAGGTCGCAGGATTCGAACGCGGGGTTCTTCCTATTGGAGATTGGTCAATTCCAATCACCTTATTCAAATTTTCTAGACCTTCGATGGCATCAAAATCAAGTGGGTAAAGCTTTCCTTTGTTTAATCTATTGAAAAGTATTGGATAGAGTGTTTGATTGATTAGAGTACTCTTTCCACTTCCAGAAACACCCGTAACAGCAGTTAATACACCGAGTGGAATTTCTATGTCAACCCCAGTCAAATTATTTCCCCTAGCCCCTTTTAACACCACTGTTTTGGAAAAATCGCGTCGCTCTTTAGGAACCTCAATTTTTTTTATTCCAGTAAGATAATCAAGAGTAAGTGAATGTGAATTGGGATTTTCTAAAAGCTCTTCAAGACTACCTTGAGCTACAATACTCCCCCCTTGTGTCCCTGCAAATGGTCCTATATCAATCAGATAATCTGCTTCTAAAATCGTCTCCTCATCGTGTTCTACAATGATTAGAGTATTGTCTAAATCTCTAAGCTTTTTCAGACTGCTTAAAAGCTTTTGATTGTCCCGTTGATGAAGTCCAATACTTGGCTCATCAAGTACATATATAACCCCTGTAAGTCCGATTCCTATTTGAGTGGCAAGCCGTATACGTTGAGACTCTCCCCCTGAAAGGGTGCGGGTTTGACGTGCTAATGTAAGGTAATCTAACCCCACATTAATCAGAAACTCAAGCCTTGAACGCACCTCTTTTAACACCTCGTCAGCTATTTGTAACTCTTTATCTGTTAAGGTTAGCCCTTGTATAAAATTATAGGATTTTTCAATACTCAGTTCGCAAAAATCCATAATATTCATCTGATTAATCTTAATAGATAGGACTTCAGGTTTTAATTTTTTACCTTTGCACACAGGACATTTTTGAGGTCGCATAAATTTATGTTCAATTTCCTCACGCATTGTCTCAGACGCACTCTCTTTATACCTACGTTCAAGATTGGGAATAATTCCCTCAAAATTTTTACTTACTTTATAATTGAAATTTTTCCCATTGTATTCAAAGGTGAATTTCTTATCATGCACACCATAGATGAGAAGGTCTAACTTCTCCCTTGGAACCTCTTTTACAGGAATGGTCAGGTCTATTTCACAACTTTTAGCAATGGTCTCAATATTTCCCCACACATAGCCCTTCGAAGTGGCTGCCCCTGGGATATATAACCCACCATCTACAATGGAGAGTTCAGGGTCAAGAATGATTTTCTCAGGGTCTATCACCAACTCCTCACCAAGACCATTACACTCGGGACACGCACCATAGGGGGCATTAAACGAGAACATTCGCGCATTGATCTCTGGAAATGAGATGTTGCAATCTGCACACATAAAATTCTCAGTATAGGACTTCTCACCCGTAGAGTTTGCAATCACCACACTTCCACCAGAGTGTTTAAACGCCACCTCAATGGCTTCAAAAAGTCGTAGTGAAAAGGCTTTATCCTCTTTTCTTACAGACATTCTGTCTACTACGATTTCAATGGTGTGTTTTTGATTTTTATTCAGTTCAATCATCTCATCAAGATAAAGAGTCTCGCCGTTCACACGAACACGTAAAAACCCCTCTTTTTTTAGATTGATAAAAAGATTTTTATGTTCTCCCTTTTTATCTCTCACCACTGGAGAGAGAATCAAAAGCCTATCCCCTTCAACCGAAGTGCTCTCTATGGAGCGAATAATCTCATCCACAGTAACTTTAGATATCTCTTTTCCACAGCTAGGGCAATAAGCTCTCCCAATATTGGCATAGAGAAGTCTTAGATAGTCATATATCTCCGTCAATGTCCCCACTGTGGAACGGGGATTTTTATTCACGCTCTTTTGTTCTATGGAAATGGCAGGTGAAAGCCCTGTGATGCTATCTACCAAAGGCTTTGTCATCTTGCCGATAAATTGACGTGCATAAGAGGAGAGACTTTCAACGTAGCGTCGTTGCCCCTCCGAATAGATTATATCAAATGCTAAAGTGGATTTTCCACTTCCAGAAACGCCTGTAATGACGACCATTTTGTTTTTGGGAATAGAAATATCTATGTTTTTCAAGTTGTGCTCTCTTGCACCTATTATATCAATTGATGACATTATTTCTCCTAAAACATTTTACTTCTATTATACCATATTTTTAGATATTTTGTGAGATGAAAGCAACACTTTAAAAAATTAATCTCCATACTAAGGGATAATCCATAAAAATATGTATTTCTTCCTCAGCAGAGTATGTATAAACAAAATCATTCTCCACCTTTTAGGGGGAGT
>Ga0247840_10008800_pt1 | contig 13350 bp, 14 predicted proteins | sample LaCruzMarch2015__FD_192404 | JGI IMG/M metagenome (GOLD analysis project Ga0247840, IMG submission 192404) | Freshwater microbial communities from meromictic Lake La Cruz, Castile-La Mancha, Spain - LaCruzMarch2015_17m | ecosystem: Environmental > Aquatic > Freshwater > Lake | place: Spain...
GTCTGCTTTCAGCATCTTCGCTTGACTACGTCAAAACCCTGCCCAAGGCTTTCAGTCGGCACGGCTGTCTTTTTGTCCATGGCTGCCCGCCCGACTCGGCGCGCCAGTATATCTACGAACTCAAAGACGACGCACTGCGCCAGCGTTTCGAGACTTTTCCCCAGCAGCTTTGTTTTGTCGGCCATACGCACGCGCTTGAACTGATGTCGTTGGCCGCCGGCAATATCCAGCGCCTCGCCTTGTCCAAAGGGATCTGGGACCTGGCTGCGGACAAACGCTACATCATCAATGCCGGCAGCGTGGGCCAGCCCCGCGACGGCGACCCGCGCGCCAAGTACCTGCTCTGGGAACCAGAGGCCCGGCTCCTGTACGTGCGGTACGTGCCTTACGACGTCGCGACCACTGCGGCCAAGATACTCGCGCGCGGCATGCCCGAACAATACGCGCGTCGGCTTTGGGGGAATAGCCCCCCAGAGTAAAAGTTAAGAAAAAAAATGGGAGTTTTTTCGACCACAGCCGGTCCTTGCCTCCCAGTCAGCTGACTTTGCAGCAGAACTCGCGCACGAACTGGTAGAACTCGCGGCGGCGGTCGAGCATCAGGAAGTGGCAGGTCGAGCGCAGGACCTTGGTTTCCAGGCCATGCTCCGTCAGAAACTGAAGGGTCTCGCGGCCCATGCCGCCATCACCGTAGCAATAGACCTTGGGCAGCGACAATTCCGCGTAGAGCTTCCCCACGCGGCTTTTCCACTTGCCGTCGAATTCAAGATGCAGTTTGCGCATTTCGAGCACATTTTGCAGAAAGGCCGCCTTGCGACAGAAACGCAGCGAGGCGTAGTACGAACCGCAGTGCGGAAAACGCTCGAGGTATTGTTTGAGGATGTATTCGCGCAGAAAATCATGTTCGTACCACTGCTCGAAGTTATTCTGCTGGTGCGCGTCGTGGGCGCTGGACGAGATAAAGGCCCCGTATTGCGTGATCGAGCCTTCGACCAGCATCAACTTGCGGACGATTCCAGCCCTATCGTCGCGGCAGAGCAGTATGGCCGGGATCGCGCCCATGGAATGGGCCACGAGGCAGACCCCGTTCGCTTCACTTTTCGCTCCGGGCGCAGCGGCGCTGGTTTCGGGCGCCAGGGCTTCGAGCAGCCCGCGCAGTCGTCTGGCGTGCGCGGCAAAGGAGTAGTCCGCGGAGGCCGAACTGCGGCCGTAGCCGGCCAGGTCCGTGGCCAGGAGGTTCGCGGCGGCGAGCGGCTCGGAGCTGAAGGCGTACTCGTAAGACAAGGACGAATCGCCCAGGCCGTGGAGGAACAGAATTGTAGGCCGGCCGGGGAGCAGCCGGTTGTGCCGGACGTAGAGCACGTCAGCGCCGATGTGGATGTAACGTTCAAGCATGGTCGAACCTGCATATATCGGAAGGCCGCGGGTTTCAAGGCTAGACTCCACAGCCTGTTGTGCGGTAAGATGGTCACGAGGATCTTTACATTATAGCGCGCATGGTATATTATATATGTATTACAGGTGAACATCTCGGAGCCGTGGCATGGGATATATCGCTGAAAATTATCTGAAAAGTCAGTTCGCCCTCGGAATCGTTCCGTTCATGGACACCTTCCAGCGGCCTGCTTTTTTGAGCCCCAAGGACTTGCCGTATCTTCCGCCACCGTACCAGTCCGTGCTTGAAAAGGTCAATGCCATCGTGGAGTTAGACAAAGCGCGCGTCGCAGATTCCTACGACACGAATTTTGCTGACAGAACGCAAAGCGGCGCCCCGGCCTGGGCCGGACCGCCAGGATTCCCGGAAACAAGGCCCATTACCGTCCGGCCTGAACAGGACGGCGGAACCATTATGAGTTGGGTGGCCTGAACCAGTCGCCGCGACTGCTTAGAGCGCCTTGCGTTTGATAAACGCTCGATGCTCTTATGCGGCCCAAGCCGTCATTAACGCACGAGGAGAACGAATTCATGAAAAGTGGCGACCACGGAGATGCCCCCTTTCCAGCCAAGATTCGCTATGAATACGAAAAGAGCCCAGGATGCCAACTCATTTACGCCCACGGCGTATGGGGTGGCATCAATCCGCACGGTGAGATCGAGTTGAATCTCTATTCGGAGAGCGACAAACTTCCAGCCAGCGCCGAACGTATGGTCAACCTTGACGGAACGGTCGGGCCGGAAACCACCTCCGACGACCAGCATACCAAAACGTTGGTGCGAACGATCCACGCCCGCGTGCTGGTGAACTACCAGACTGCACGCGCGGTCATTGATTGGCTTCAAGAAAAGGTCCAGGCCCTGGACATCGAGGGCGGCGAGATGCGCTTTCCCCTGGACGACAGCAAAGGCCCGGCTCAGTAGCGGCTCCATCCTCGCGTCGCGGCTGCACAGTGCACGGGCAGCACGCCCACGACGGTAACGACAGCAAAGCTCGGGCCGTGCTGTTTTATCATCGAGACATTCCTGACCGGAGAAATACGGAGTTATGGCTCAGTTCTTTTTTTGCGAGAATGCGGTTGCGCGTCTACGCATGGTTTTTCTTGTCGCGGCCCTTTGCAGCGGGCTGGCTTTTTGGCCGCGATTCGTCCAAGCCGACCTTTTGGATAAATCCGACGGCAAGACCCTGGCCGCGGTGAAACCCGATCTCGACTATCTCATCGCCCAGGTCGGCAGCGGCGCGACATCTTTTGATCCGTCCAAGGTCAAGGCTTTGCTCAGCTTTGTTTCCATCCCGCACCTGGACTGCGTTGCTGTCAAGCCCGACGATCTCGGCAAGGCCTCGGGCGCGTTTTGGCAATTCGGGGTCAAGACGCCGCTTGCGCGCGTTGGCAACTATTTTTTTAACCCTGACGTGCCGCCGCAAGCCGTGTTGCCTGGCGCGGTCCGTTTGGGCGGCTGGCACAAGAATGAGGCAGCCACGCGCGCGCTCGGCGCGGTCTGGAAGACGCTGCCCGGCGCCAAGGCGCCCGTGGTCGCGAGCGGCCTGGAATTTGAGGAGAGCACGCCCGACGCCTCGAGCGGCGTGTATTATCGTTACGACGTCAAGCGCTACGTGGCCGTGTTCAACGACCAGGGCCGCGATGTGGTCATCTCGGTCTCGCGTCTCAAGGCGCCGTCCGTGGTCGGAAAGAAAGGCGCCGCTGTCGGCTCGCCTAGCGATTGGAATTTCTTCTACTCAGGTCTCAAAGGTAACCTTATGAAAGGCCTGGGCTGGGCTGATTCGTACATTTACGACTCCTGCTCGGTCTATGTGTTCATCGAGCCTGCGCCAGGCAAGCCCTTGACCACGGTCGGCCTGTTCAAATGGATCGATGCTGGCTGGTCCAATCTCAATGTCGTGAAGCGCGCGAATATTCTGGAGGGCTGCAAGCAGTTCGCGGCAGCCTTCACCGAGATGCTCGAATCCCCGCGCCTGCCATCGGCAGAGGAGATTGCCAAACAGGCCGCGTCCGTGGCCGCGCTCTCTGAAGATGCACTGCGCGAGCGGCTCAAACCGCTGGCCCAGCTCTTGGAAAAGATCATGCCTAGCAATCCCAAACTCAGCCGCGAGGAGTTCGCGCCGATCATCAAAGACGCGGGCTATGCCAAGATTCTGAGCAAGGAGCAGATGCAGAGCGAGCTGGTGAAGGACTTCGTGCGCAAGGCCATGCTCGGCAAATCATTCACCTCCGAGGCCGCTGCGGCCAGCAAGTAACCCTTGTGGACGCCGTGAGGCTGTCTGGACAAACAATAGAAAAGGCCGTGCGAACGGGTTCCCTCGGCCGAAACCCGTTCGCACGGACAAGCTGTCGCGCGTTCCGGATCCGCGCAACCCGGCGCGGCGGCCAGCCGCGTCGGTGTCTCTGGTAACCTCAGACCTTGAGATCTATTTTACTGCCTAATCCCGTTACGGCCTTGGCCAGAAGGGTGTTCTGCGTCTTGGCTGAGGCCGATCCCGCGGGCTGGTTCAACTGCGCGGGGTGCAACGTTCGAGTTATCAGGTCGCTTGCCATGGTCTGCGCCTGCAGCGCATTCATCATACCGCTCAAACCTGCATCAACGCGAGTGTCGCTCATGACGCCCTCCAGAGTCTGTAAATCCTTTTCACTAACACTTATCGACCGGATTAGGATTATCTTTAGGTCTGTCGAGAAAAATATTTTGAACTGCTGCCAAGCAAAGCGTGTTGTTCAAATTATGACGCGCGCCAGATTCGCGGTGGGTAACCATCTGTGGCTGTATCCATTTACCCATTCCCCCCATCTCCCCATTTCCCTGTCGCTGAAAGCCAATACTTTCATGTCGTCGATCATCTTCGGCGGTGGATTACGGCTCTCGGGAGTCGTTGCCTTTTGTCCACTTACTCTCTAAGATCATAGCCTGTGTATGTCTAACGCCCTTTCCCCAATTCCCGGATTCACCGCACGCCCTTCGCGTCTGCTGGTGTTCACGCTCGTAGCCTTGGCGCTGCTTTGCCTGGCCGCCCGGCTTCGTCTCCTCGACATGCCGCTCGAACGCGACGAAGGCGAATTCGCCTATACGGCCCAGCTCGTCCTAGAGGGCGAATCGCCCTACAAAGCATACAACTACAAACTCCCGGGCGTTGCTTACAGCTACGCGCTCGCTTTCCTGGCCTTAGGCGACACCGTTCGCGCCGTCCATCTCGCGCTGCTGGTCGCCAATGCCGGCGCCACGGTTTTTCTCTTTCTCCTGGCCTGGCGTCGCTACGGCGTCTTTGTGGCCGGGCTTGCAGCCGTTGCCTACGCGTTCGCCTCCCTGGACAGTTCAGTCCTGGGGCAGGTCGCGCACGCCACGCAGTTTGCCAACTGCTGCGGTCTGGCCGGGCTTTGGGCCTGCGACGTCGCTGCGCGGACGTCCAAGCGCTACGGCTTTCTTCTTGCCGGCGTCGCGCTCGGTTTGGCCCTCCTCATGAAACAGCACGCCGTGTTCTTTCTCCCGCTCGCACTGCTCCAGACCGCGGCCTGCATTGCACCGACCCGCGCGTGGAGGCTGCGCTTAGGCTCTGCCCTGTCCCCCTGTCTGTGGCTGTGTCTCGGCTTTGCGCTCCCTGTCGCCGCTGTGGCGGCTGCGGCCGCGGCCCAGGGAGCTTTCGATGTCTTTCTGACCTGGACGATACACTACGCGGCCGCCGCGACCTCGACGGTAGGCCCAGTCGAAGGCTGGCTCGCGCTCAAGTCGGCCCTGGTCGAGTTGTTCGCGGCTTTCCCCTGGCTCTGGGCCACGGCGCCGCTGGGCTTTGTTCTGGCCCTGCGCCGCGATGGCGAGTTCTGGGCCAAGGTGTTCCCTACCTTGTAATTGCTTCTGTGCATCCCGGCCGTGGCAGCCGGACTCTATTTTCGCGCGCATTATTTCATCCTGGCCTTGCCGCCGGTCTGTCTGGCGTCTGCGCTTTGTTTCGACGCGCTGCGCCTCGCGCTCGCAGACCGTGGCAGACTAGCCGAACTCCTCGCACTTGCGGTTTTTATTGCAGGAATCAGTTTCACCCTTTACACTCGCAGAGACTTCTTTTTTCTCACAGCGCCAGACGCGCTGTCCAAGAAGCTGTACCAGACAAATCCCTTTGTTGAATCGCAAACCGTGGCCTCGTTCCTCCGCCAACGGAGCGGACCCTCCGAACGCGTCGCGGTCTTCGGCTCTGAGGCCCAACTGTATTTCTACGCACAACGACGTGCTGCAACAGGGTTTATCTATATGTACGGACTTGCCGACAACGGCCCTTACAGCCGCGTCATGCAGGAAGGTATGCTCGCCGAGGTCGAGGCCGCGGCGCCGCGGATAGTGGTGTTCGTCTGGATTCAGACCTCCTGGAGTGTGGCTGATCCTGGGTTTGGCGCGTTTTTCGCGCGTATCGGAAACTTCTTGCAGCATCGCTACCTGTTGACGGGCTATGTCGAGATAGAACCCCAAGGCGCGCGCTACCATTGGGACCAGGACGCCAGAGCCGCGTTTCGCGAGCATCCGAACCAGATTCTGGTCTACGAACGCAGATGACGTTGACCATCGCCATCCGCAATTTGCTGCACGATCGCGTGCGGCTGGCCGTAACGCTGACGGGCGTGGTCTTCGCTGTGGTGCTGATTGCGGTGCAGCTCGGGCTGTTCGTGGGGTTCACGCGTGCGACATCTTGCGTGATCGACAATACCGACGCGGATATCTGGATTGCGGCCAAGGGTGTGCGCAATTTCGACGTCTCCTCGCCCATGCGCGAGCGAAAGCTTTACCAGGTGCTGTCCGTTCCGGGCGTGGCGCGGGCAGAGAAGTGCATCGTGCAGTTCTCGAACTGGAAAAAGCCCGGCGGAGGACTCGAATCCATCGAGATCGTGGGCTATGATCTGGCCTCCGGCCTTGGCGGGCCGTGGCGCCTGGTCGAGGGACGGCTCGACCTGCTCAGTCAGGCCGACACCGTGGTCGCAGACAGGTTTTATTTTTCAAAGCTCGGCATCCAGGAACTCGGGCAGGAAGTGGAAATCCGCGACCGGCGCGCGCGCGTGGTGGCCGTGACCGACGGCATCCGCTCCTTCACGACCTCGCCCTACATCTTCACCTCCTTTTCCAACGCCCTGCGTTACACCTCGCTGGAAAGCGATCAAATGTCCTATATTCTGGTGCGCGCAGCGGCGGGCGTGTCGGCCGAAACGCTGCGCTCGGCCATCGCAGCGCACGTGGATGCTGTGGATGTTTTCACCAAGGAGCAGTTTAGTCTCATGACGCAATGGTACTGGATGTTCACCACGGGCGCGGGGTTGGCGCTGCTCATCGCCGCGCTGCTTGGGCTGGTGGTGGGCATGGTCGTCGTGGCCCAGACGCTGTACGCGACGACCATGGACCACATCGCGGAGTTCGGCACGCTGCGCGCAATGGGCGCCCCGAATTCCTACATTTACCGCATCATCATCGACCAGGCGCTGATCAGCGCGGTCATTGGATACAGCTTGGGCATCTGCGTCAGTCTTTTCATCGTGCGCTATTCGGAGAAGGGCGGCGCTTCGATTCTTTTGCCCTGGCAGATCGCGGCCAGTCTTTTTGTGTTGACCGTGGCCATGTGTGTCTGCGCAGCGCTTATCTCCATCAACAAGGTCATGCGCATCGATCCGGCCATGGTCTTCAAGGGGCGCTAAGATGCAAAACGCGCCGGCCGTAGCCGTTTACGACCTGAGCAAGGTGTTTTCGTCTGGGCCGACGCAGGTGACGGCCCTGGAGCGGATCACATTCGAGGCCGCGCCTGGCGAAATGGTGCTGCTCATGGGGCCGTCGGGCAGTGGCAAGACCACTTTGTTAAGTATTCTCGGCTGTATTCTGCGGCCCACGCAGGGCCGCGTGGTGGTGAAAGGGGAAGAGACCGCTGGCTTGCCCGAGAAGGGCTTGTGCCGCGTGCGCTTGCGCCACATCGGGTTCGTGTTCCAGAATTACAATCTTTTTCCCACGCTGCGCGCCGTGGAAAACGTCATGGTCGCCCTGGACTTGAAGGGCGCGCCCAAGCACGCGGCGCGCGAGCAGTCGCTGGCTGCGCTCGCGGCCGTGGGCCTGAGTGACAAGGCGCAGGTGCTCCCCGAGAATCTCAGCGGTGGACAGAAACAGCGTCTGGCCATTGCGCGCGCTCTGGCTGGCGACCCGGAGATCATCCTGGCCGACGAACCGACCGCCGCGCTCGACTCCAGCAACGGCCGCAACATCATGGAACTCCTGCGCACCCTGGCCACGCAGCGCGGCCGCTGCGTGGTGATCGTCACGCACGACAACCGCATTTTGGAATTCGGCGACCGCATCGTGTTGATCGAGGACGGGAAAATCAAGCCAAAGTAACGAGGGGGGGAGGGTGCGCCAGGCAAAGCCTAGGGGAAGACAACTCCCACCTTTCCATAGACACGAAGGTAAAGCATAATAATATTCGTGCGTTATATGTTTATATAGCAGATTTGGGTAAACTCTCCGCTTGACAAGCCGCTTTGCTTGGATAATATACCCCTTTTCATCAAGAAAGACGATCGGAGGATCAAGTTATGTGTGCAAGTGCTGCCCTTGAGGGCGCGGTGATGACCGAAAATGGTCTGCTCATGAACGGCGTGACTTGTCAGGCTGTTATCGATAAGTGCGACGGCTGCGACCGGATCAATGAATTCGAAGGCGGCCGCTTCTGTTCGAGTTACCCCCAACCCGAGAAGAAATGGAAGCTCGGGGCGTGCAATTTCGCTACCCACATCAAAGCCACAGTGGACAACCAGGGCAAGATCAAGGTCAACCCCCTCAAGGCATCCAAGCGCGCCGCCCGCGGTCGATAGTTTCTTTTCTGATCTAATTTCGAACCCCTATCCCCCGCGCGGGGATAGGGGTTTTCTCGCTTTGTCAGGCGTTAAGCCCGCAGCGGAGTGCCCCCCTGAGTCGTTCACGCCGCTGGCTATTAGAGCATTTTAATCTTGAAAAGTTCTAGATGCTGTGGGCGACACCGTCGCCGAAACCGTAGCCGAGCAGACGCTCTGCTCTCGATATCCGTACGGCTCGAAGACTCGCCTACGGCTAATCGGGCTCAGCGTTCCCGGGTGAGGCGAGATTGCCGTGCGTTGCACGGCTCTATTCTGTCTTCTCGCTCTCGCCGTACCCGGGATCGCTGAGCGTCTGCTCGGCTCTTTCCGTTGTCTTTGCCTTTGCCATTGACGATGGAGTTTGAGTTATGTGCGAGTCATTCTCAACGCACATTTCCGGGCATTCTCTGGGGTCGTCACCGTCGCCGGCATCCCTAGCTTTTCAAGGTTAAAATGCTCTAGAACGAGTTTCAGGGGGAAGGCGTTCAGGTCTGCGTCTCACCCTTTCCACCTTTCCCCTTTTTCTACCATAAAACTACATCGTCAATTTACGATCTTCCAATCCCCTTTTTCGATCTTGACCATTTCGAAGGCGGTCTGGTCGAGGCCGTTGTGGTCTTTTGGGGAGAGGTTGAAGATGCCGGCCGTGCCGACGTAGCCCTGGATGGTTTCCAGCGCGTCGCGGATGGCTTGCGGGTCTGCGGACTTGGCCTTTTCGATGGCCGCGACGATCAGGCCCAGTCCGTCCCAGCCGTGGCCGCCGAAAGTAGACACATCGGACTTGAATTTGGTTTCATACCTATTCTTGTAGTCCATGAGCAGCTGCTTTTGCGGGTGGTTGTCTACTATCTGGCCGGCAACGATGAGCCGTCCGGCCGGCAGCAGCAGGCCTTCGGCGCCCTCGCCTGCGAGTTCGATGAATTTTTTCGAGGCCACGCCGTGGCTCATGTACAGAGGCGTCTGCATGCCGAGCTGCAAACGGTTGCGCGCGATGACCGCAGGCCCGGGGTTGGTGCCCCAGCAGATCACAGCGTCGGGGTTCAAGTTTTTGATGTTCGTGAGCTGGGCGGTCATATCCGTGTCCTTGGGGCCGTAGACCTCGTCGGCCACGAGCTCGAAGCCCTGGGCCGGGATAAGATCTTTGAGAAATTCGCGGCCGGCCTGGCCAAAGCCGTCTGAGACGGTGATGATCGCGATTTTCTTCTGTCCTCGCGCCTTGGCGTATTCGAGAATCTTGAGCACGGCGAAGCGGTCGGACGGCGTGTCTTTGAAGATCCAGGGTGTGACCGGGATGACAATCTTGTCGGCCGAGGCGCAGGAAACGAGCGGGATCTTGGCCGGCTCGAATTTAGGCATCACTGCCAGCGTATTGCCCGAGGTGGTGGGGCCGATGACGGCCACGACCTGGTCTTTGCGCAGGAGCTTGTCCACGGCCATGACGCATTTGTTCACGTCGGTCTCGTCGTCGTAGACCACGATTTCGATCTTGCGTCCGAGCACGCCGCCGCGTTCGTTGATCAGGTCGGCGTACATGAGCACAGTGTTTTTTTCCGGTTCGCCAAGGAAGGAGGCGCCGCCTGTAATGGAGAAGACCGCGCCGATCTTGATGGGCTCGGGGTCTGCGGCAAAGGCCGCGCCGGCCATGGTCGCGGCAAGGGCGAGGGTCAGGAGGATGGCTGCGAAGACTCGTTTCATGGTTGCTCCTTTTTCTGCTGTATGCTTTTGGAGGATGATCCTCCGGTGCAGCGGCTTATTGTTTCTTGGCCGGTTTGGGCGCGGCCAGGGCAGCCCTCGCGTCGTTTTCGAACTGGGCGAGGATGGCAGCCAGGGATTGATTATACCCTTTGACCAGGGTCTCAGGCAACCGGTCAGCGAGAGGTATTTCCTGGCGGTAGTTCTTGCTCATGGCCACGTCAAAGCGACCATCCGCGTCGCGGAGCAGGAAGAATTGGACCTCCATGATCGCAGTCGCGCCTTTTGCTGCGGAGAAATCCGCGTAGAGCTGGCTGAAGGTGGATTCGAGCACGTAGTCCGGGGCAATATCGCTCTCGTTGGCCACGACGTGGGCAAAGACATTGGAGGCTTCCATCCAGGCGCGCAAGACCTGCGTGAGGTTGTCCTTTGGCGGGACGAGCAGCAGGTTGTAGTAGTCGGGGAAAAAGGTGTTTTCCGCGGTTTTGTAGATCAGTTCGCGCGAGGCGTAGGCCGGAGCGATGTTGATGCGCTTGATTTTGAGCGCGAATGGAGAGGTTGGCGCCGTGGCTGGTGAGGCTGGCCTATCGGCCGCGAGCGCGTAGAACTGCTTGGCTGGGTCGGGCTGCTTGAGGCTGCCCGCACAGCCTGCAAGCCAGAGAGCCAGGAGGGGGAGGAGAAGGAGAAAAAGGCGGTAAGTCTCCTCAGGGGCGTTTCTTTCCTTCATTCCTTCTTTCCTTGTCATGGCAGTCGCTCTGGGTTGACCTTTCGGGGCGGCTCGCCCAGAAACAGTCGCGCGGGGTTGCGTTTGACGTCGCCTGTCAGTTCGTTGAAGTTCTGGATAAGGGTTTTTGTGTCGTCGATAATGGTGGCAATATCTGCGCGTTCGTCAGCGACCAGGCCGTTGACGTTGCGCAGGAGCCGATCGAGTTCCACGGCGCTGCGGCGCAGTTCGTCCGAGGCCTTGCGGATGTTTTCGAGCGTATCGGGCAAGGCGTCGGCGCTTTTTTTGAGGGCAGGGCTCGCGAGCATGGCCTCCACGTTTTTGGACGTGGTTTCCAGGTGTTCTGCCACGCTGCGCGCCTTACTCATGGTTTGGAGGTAATCCTTCTCTCCATTTTGGAGCATGGATTTGGCGCTGGCCAGGGCCTGGGCCGCGTCGGGCAGGATGTTTTCCGTGCCGGGCGCGTGCAGGAGCTTGTTGGCGCGTTTGAGCGTATCGCGCATTTCGGTCGCGGACTGGACGAGCAGTTGTCCGAAATCCTTGACATTGGCTTCGGCCAGGGCCTTGTCGAGCGAGTGGATGAGTCCGTTGATGGTTGCGGCGATAGCCTTGAGGTCGATAGTATCGATATCGCGCATGAATCGTCCCATGGATTCGACCGCGTTTTCGATGCGGCTCAAGGTACTGGGCGCGGAGGGGAAATAGAGCCTGTCAGGCGTCCAATCGATGGGCAAGGGCGGGTTGAGTATGGGATCGTAGAAAGAGATTTCCAGGAAAGCGACGCCGGTGAGGCCCTGGCTCGTGAGTCGGACGCGCATGCCCGTCCCGACGATCTGTTTGATGATTTCATTCAATTCGATGTACGGCAGATCGAGGCCGCGGATGGCCTTGGGGTCGAGGTCCATTGTCACCAGCACGTAGCGCCAGGGGTTGGAGGTCCCTTCCTCGGATTGAAAATATTTGTCCTTGACAAAACCGATATTGTTGACGCGGCCGATGGTGACTCCACGGTATTTGACTGCAGCGCCGATGTCGAGCCCCTGGACAGATTCGTTGAAGTAGGTCTCGGCCGGGATGGTTTTTTTGAACAGGGCCGTGCCCGCGACAAGGATCACAACCGTGACGATGAGGCCGATGCCCACGAGGACAAAGACGCCGATTCTGAAATAGTTGCTGCTGGTTGCCATGTGGTCAAAGTGCCAGTTCTGGTTCGCGGTTGAAGAAACGACGCACCCAGGGGTTGTCAGAATGGTCGCGCAGCTCAGAAGGATTGCCGGAGGCGACGATTTTTTTGTATCGCTGGTCGAGCATTATCACCCGGTCGGCTATAGTGTAAATGGAGGCCAGCTCATGCGAAACAATGACAAAGGTGATGTTCAGGCTGTCGCGCAGGTTGAGGATGAGCCGGTCGAGTTCGACCGAAGTGATGGGATCGAGTCCGGCCGAGGGCTCGTCCAGGAAGAGGATCATGGGGTCGAGGGCCATGGCGCGGGCGATAGCCGCGCGCTTGACCATGCCGCCGGAAAGCTCGGAAGGATAATGGTATTCGAAGCCCAAGAGGCCGACAAGTGAAAGCTTCATGCGCGCGATAAGGTTCATGGTGTCTTCAGGGAGCTCGGTGAATTCTTCCATGGGCAGCTTGATGTTTTCGATAAGCGTCATTGAGCCGAAGAGGGCGCCCGACTGGTAGGTCACGCCGACCGTGCGCAAGATGCGGAAGCGCGTCTTTTCGTCGGCCGTGGCCATGTCGTCGCCGTCGATAAAAATGTTGCCGGATACGGGCTTGTACAGGCCGATCATGTGCTTGAGCAGCGTGCTCTTGCCGCAGCCCGAGCCGCCCAGGATGACGAAAATCTCACCGCGGTTGACCTCGAAATCGATATCGTCGAGCACGACGCGGTCTCCGTAAGCCGCGGTGAAGCCCTGAACGCGTATGATCGGGCCATCGTCTTTGTGAGCGCTGGGTCGCATGGTCAGATGTTCAACGCGTAAAAGAGGACGGCCAGAATACCGTCGGTCACTGCGATCAGCACCAGGCCGCTGACGACAGAAGACGTGGTCGAGGCGCCGACCGCGCTCGCGCCTGTGCCCGTGCTCAGGCCACGCTGGCACCCGATGCCGGCCACGAGCAGACCGAAGATCACGGACTTGAACAGCCCCCCCCACATATCCCCAAGCCGCAAGGCAGACTGAACGCGCAGGACGTAGGTCACGAATGGATAGCCGAAACTCATGATCACCACCGAACCGCCGATCAACGCAAATAGGTTGAAAAACATGGTTAAGAACGGGATCACAGCCATGGCGCCGAACACGCGCGGCACGGCCAGGAAGCGCACCGGATCGAGCCCCATGGTCGAAAGCGCGTTGACCTCCTCGTTGACCTTCATGGTGCCGATCTCGGCGGCAAAGGCCGAGCCGGATCGGCCAGCGAGCAGAATGCAGGCCACCAAAGGACCAAGCTCGCGGAGCATGGAAATGGTCAACATGTTCGCGACAAAAATGTCAGCGCCGAAACGCCGCAGTTGCACAGCAGACTGAAACGCCATGATCAGGCCCATGAGAAACCCAATCAAGGAGATGATCGGCAAGGCGTTGACGCCGGCTGTCTCGCAGACCACGAAAAAATCTTTCCACCGC
>Ga0247840_10008802_pt1 | contig 13349 bp, 10 predicted proteins | sample LaCruzMarch2015__FD_192404 | JGI IMG/M metagenome (GOLD analysis project Ga0247840, IMG submission 192404) | Freshwater microbial communities from meromictic Lake La Cruz, Castile-La Mancha, Spain - LaCruzMarch2015_17m | ecosystem: Environmental > Aquatic > Freshwater > Lake | place: Spain...
ACAAAGCCAAGCTTTATTATTTTAAATACTCGGCTGATTTCCCTATTATGATTGCTACCACTCGTCCTGAGACTAAAGTCGGTGATACAGGTGTAGCGGTAAATCCAGACGACCCTCGTTACAAAAATTTAATTGGTCAAACTTTTAAAGTTAATTTTTGTGGTGTTGAACTTAATATTAAAGTTTTCGGAGATGAAAATGTTGATCCTGAATTTGGAACTGGTGCGGTTGGTGTGACTCCTGCTCACAGTTTTGTAGACTTTGAAATGGCGCAAAAAAATCAATTGCCGGTTATTCCTGTTATCAACGAATTCGCCAGAATGATTGTCGGTGGCGAAAATTTGAATGGTAAAAAAACTACTGACGCTCGAGAAATTATTGTGAAGTGGTTGGAGGAAAATAATCTATTGGAAAAAGTTGAAGAGTTTGATCAAAATATTTCTACGGCTGAAAGAACTGGTGGTATTATTGAACCTTTACCAAAAACCCAGTGGTTTATTAATGTAAATAAAACTTTTAAAATTAAAAAATCTAACTTAACAAATATTACTGACGACCAAGAAGTGACTTTGAAAGAAATTATGCGCGTATCTGTCGATAGTGGTCAAATTAATATTTTGCCAGATCGTTTTGAAAAAGTTTATCACAACTGGATTAACAATTTGCGCGACTGGTGTATTTCTCGTCAGATTTGGTACGGACATCAAATTCCTGTTTGGTATAAAAACAAAGGTGCCGACAACGAAGAAATTTATGTTGGTTTAACCGCTCCAGAAGGCGCTGACTGGGAACAAGATCCTGACACTTTGGATACTTGGTTTTCATCAGGTCTATGGACTTTCTCCACCTTAGGTTGGCCAGAAGAAACTGAAGATTTTAAAAATTATCACCCTACCAGCGTTCTAGAAACCGGCACTGATATTATTTTCTTTTGGGTGGCTCGTATGATTTTAATGTCAGGCTATTTATTAAATAATATTCCTTTTAAAACTGTTTATTTGCATGGCTTGGTTCGTGATGCTCAAGGTCGCAAACTTTCTAAGTCTCTGGGTAACGGTGGTGATCCAATTGAAATGTCTGACAAATTTGGTGCCGATGCTGTAAGAATGTCTTTGATTGTAGGCGTTGGTCCTGGAAATGATTTGAACTTGTCAGAAGATAAAATCAGAGCTTATAAAAAATTCGGAAACAAAATTTGGAATGCTAGTCGTTTTATTTTGGAAAGCACTTCTGATGTAGATTTTAAAGGTGGCGATTTTGAAAAAACCGAACTTCACACTGATGATCAAAAAATTATGGATGAATTTGAAGTTTTCATGAAAGATTTAACCGACGACATGGATAATTTCCGATTCTATTTGGCTAGTGAAAAAGTTTACCATTATTTCTGGCATACTTTTGCTGATATAATAATTGAACAGAGTAAAGAATTCATTAATATTGAAGGCGGCAAAGATAACAGCGAAAAAATTATTCCAACAGAAGAACAAATTATTCGTAAAAAATCTCGTCAAAAACTTCTTTACTCTTTGCTTATCAAAAACTTGAAAGCTATTCACCCATTCATGCCTTTTGTTACTGAAGAAATTTGGCAAAACTTACCAACCAAAGAAACCGAATATTTGATGGTCACAAAATGGTAAAGTTGGTAAAATAATATTTAATAATGCACATTTTTAACACAGTTCTTTTAGCCGTTTTAGGAGGCATTCTACCTGCCCTGGCGTGGTTATCTTTTTGGTTGCGCGAAGATACTCACCCAGAACCGACAAAATTAATTTTCAAATCTTTCTTTTACGGAATGTGCGCTGTGCCATTTGCCTTAGTTTTTCAATTTCTAATAAATTATTTTGTATTACAAGAAAAAGGTATCGAATATACTTTTTTTACAAATTATCCATTAGCTCTTTTGGTAATTGTTTTATGGGCAGCGTCAGAAGAATATTTTAAATACAAAGCAGCTTATCTTAGTGGTTTAAAAACTCGCCACAATGATGAGCCGATTGATCCCATGATTTACATGATTACCGCGGCGCTTGGTTTTGCTGCTCTAGAAAATACCCTATTCATTTTTTGGCCCCTTTTAGCTGGCGAGTCTACCACCGCTTTTATGACTGGTAATATGCGTTTTATCGGCTCTACAATGCTTCATGTTGCAACCTCTGCCATAATCGGTCTCTTTGTTAGTTTTACTTTTTATAAAAGCAAACAAATAAAAAGAAGTCATTTACTAATGGGTTTTGCAACTGCGATTTCATTGCATACATTGTTTAATTCTTTTATAATTAGAGCTGAAGAATTCACCATAGTTGGTTTCGCTTCTGTTTGGTTAACAATAATTCTGATAATTCTGTTTTTTGAAAAGGTGAAGAGAATTTATATTAATAGACAATCACAAAAATAATTATTATGAAAAAAAGAAGAACATTTTTTGAAAGAATAACCGGTGGTACAAAAGTCGATAACGAATTCGACGATTTTGATCATGATGATGATTTAATCGAACATCAAGACAGTTTTTCTGTTCGTGGAGGCTCTGAAGAAAGTGCCGCAGTTGGAGGTGAATTGTCTGTTGATGTTATTAATACTCCTAGTGAAATAATAATTAAGGCCATGGTCGCTGGTGTTAAACCTCAAGACTTGGATGTTCAAATTTCTCGAGACATGATTACTATTGTTGGTAGCCGTGAAGAAAGCAGTGAAATTTCTGAACAAGATTACTATCACAAAGAATTATATTGGGGTGCTTTCTCTCGAAACATTTTATTACCAGAAGAAATTGATGTTGAGTTAGCAGAAGCTAAAGAAAAACACGGTCTACTTGAAATTAGATTACCTAAGATTGATAAGGGACGAAAAACTAAATTACAGATTAAAAGCAATTAAATAATAAATAAAAAACTCGCCGCAATTGGTGAGTTTTTTATTTTGTGGTGTCAGGAGCCGGGCTTGAACCGGCGACCCTTCCCTCTTCAGGGGAATGCTCTACCAACTGAGCTATCCTGACTTATTTATTTTTGCTTATTTAAAATATTCTTTTAAAGCGTCAAAGTTTATATCTTGAGTTTGTGCTTTCATATCAGATAATGCACCGGCACTTTCTTGAATTCCTGCATAAGTATCCATCATCTGAGTTAAGTATGGTTGTAACAAAGCGTAACTACCAACGATAAGAACAATGTATACTGCCCATTTAACAAACCCTAATATCATAGACCAGCGACCAGTAGCATGGATTTTTTTAAGGAGCTTATTATTCTCCTCTACCATGCTCTTTATTTGAGCTATTTCGGCCTCTATATTAGGGTTCATAAGCAATAATGTATCATTTTTTAAAGGGTTGGGCAATATTTAAAAGTGGTGCCCCAGGCAGGAATCGAACCCACATCAGACCCTTAGGACGGGCCCGTTCTAATCCGTTGAACTACTGGGGCTAACTAAAACTCTAACACATCCTGTGAAATTTTATTAATAAGGGCATGCATTAATTTTAATGATGAGTGACCCTTAAGAACTGTAACTCTACACATGCCGTAAGTTGTTCTTCCACTGCTTCCACCGTCATTAAATCTAACCTTTATTAATTTTTCAGAAACATTAGTAATAGACGACCAATAAGATAAGCATTCGTTTTTGTTCATTCCAGTAAAAATTCGAATGGTTATTTTTATTTTTTCTGGTGGTATTTTTAAAACACTTCTAATTATTTTTAAATATACAGAAATCATTTTTCCATCAGTATTAGTAAATTCACAATTGGATTTTTTATGACCTTCTGCCCAATACAACATCGAAATAATTACTAATTTTTCCCTATATTCTGAATTCAATAATTCAATCGCAAAATTGTCAGCTTCAATTATAGCTTTTTCTTTTCTTATTTTACTGCCACCTTGTCTAGATCGAATATATATCTTTTGCGACTTGGTTAAATGAATTCCTTGCACATGATGCCAGACTGTTGTTTTTGGTAAATTTAATTCAGCCATAATTTGATGAATACTACAGCCACTTTTTCTCATTTCCTTCAATTTATTTATTTTTTCATCTGAATGAATTTTCATTTTCGTTAATTATATCATATGACTAGATATAGTAAATTATAACTAGTTAGTATTCATTCTTTCCATTTAACAAACAAAAAACAGATGCCATTTTGACACCCGCTTTTCAGAACTTATTTAAAACTGCCTGGCTTGAAATTAAATCGCAAACAATTATTAAAGTTTCAACAATTCTCGCAATCTGTTCTCATCAAAACCAACAGTAATTTTACCGTCAATATCAATAACAGGCACACCCATTTGACCAGATTTCTGAACCATATCCTGACGTTTTTCTAAATCAGTAGCTACATTGTATTCTGTAAATTTCACACCATTATCATTAAAAAAATCCTTGGCATAATGACAGAAGGTACAGGTTGGGGTTGAATATATTTCTACTTTTGACATACGATTTTGATTAAAACTATTAAAGGTCACAATATTGTATCAAACTTTATGAGAAAACAAAATTAAGTTGCGCCGAGCTCAACAATCAATCGCAATACCCAAAAATCATTCTATATCTCCCTCACAGACGGGTTAAGAGCACATTTAAGAGTTCTTGATATAGCGGTGACTGGTTTTGGTTCAATAGTTTTATCTTTACAAACTATTTTATAATCTTTTCCAGGATCTACACCGGGCAAATCAGAAGATGCTGGGTCTTTACCATCACCAAGTGCAGTTTGATATGAAGTATCTAAAATGCCATATATTCCGCAGGTTGTAGTTGATGAAATTAATGACAAATATCCTAAATCATTTACTGTATCTATTCTTCCAAAACATTGTTTACCGATATCTACTATACTAGGCACTAGTCGAGCAGTGTTTAGAGTTTTTGGTTCTGGGTTGTCGTCAACAGGAGTACAGCCCTCAATGTTTGTACTATTTACTGGAGTTTGAAGAACCATTTTTGCTCCCTGTCCATCTTCTTTATCTGTACAGGTATATTCATATGTATATTTTTTACATTCTTTAGTTACTTCTGTTGTTGTACTGTATGTACCATTCAAATCAACATCATCACCGTTTGTTGGATTTACACAATATTCTGTACAAGAAGTTGAAGTCGCTGTACCAGTTAATGTACCATTAGTACAGGTTCTTGTTTCTATATTGGAAGAGTCATCACATCCTATTCCAGTAACATAATTTGATTTGTAATACGTGGTAGTTGCACCCTCTGGGATTGTCCTACCATCTAGAAGAAGACAGGATTGTGTTGTGGTTGTGGGAATGTCGAGTTGCCAAAGATCACTACCTTCCTGACCAGGATAATAATATTCTATTGAATCATTTTTATAATAACCACCCTCAAATGGATTAAGCCAGACCAGGAAACCTTCTGTATTAAGAAAAGGATTAAATTCTTTTAAACTCTCTATGTTTAATAGTTTCATTGGTGCTTGAACATTTTTATTTATGAAAGCATAATTCCCTGTGTTGACCATAGTATAATCAGTGCCTTCTTCGTTCCACTGACTAGTTTTTTCTGGAGCAATACACCATTTTTGAGAATCATCTGTTGGATTATATTCTTTATATTTCTTTATTTTATATCCTGTTGAATACTCATATCCTCCCCAAGGTGAATCGTAAGACATATTTTTACCTTTGTATGTATAAATATTCTCATAACCTTTTATGTATCCAGGAAACATATCTTCGCCGCGCGTGTACAGAGAATACAATTTTTCTCCAAAATGAGTCCAACCCCAATCAATATAACCATCTGTTGATAAGGCTTTTCCATCTTGTTTAGAAACAAGGATAGCGTACTTACTCTCATTACTTGGTTTTATGTACCATTCCTGATTAGTGCTTAAAGCATTATATGTATATTGCCCTAATTCATTATCTGCATTATTCCAACCAAGCACTTTACTAGTACCGAGAAAATCATTACTAAGTAGAACATTCTTAATTGTGAAAATTTTATTTGGGTCAATAGTATTTGGATCTATACAGTCATTGGAACATGTAGGTAGCGGTGCTACCCAATTAAATTCAACCGGCCAAGATTCTGCTCCATATTGATTAACTGCGGTGACGCGATAATAAACTTTTACTAAATAATCATCCGTGTCTGGTGGTGGTGTGTAGTTGTTATTAAATTCTACGAGATTATATCCAGTTGTTGGTTGTGTTAGTGTGTAGTCTGCTGTTGGTACTTTTGAAAAAGTACATGTAGTACCAAATAAATCGCTTTGAGTTTCTTTACACACTTCTCTATAGAAATTAAAACCGACCGAGCCTGTCATGTTAATATCATAGCCACCATAATATTGTGTTACTTCTTGATTTTCATAATCTTCATAATTATTAGACCAAGCAACAGAGTATAAATCTTTAAACTTATCCATACTAAATCCATATCTTTGAATAATGTCAAACTTATCATCAGCATTATTAATAGTTTCGTTAAAAAACCATCCAGTTGTTGAATTTTTAAAAGCATATTTATTTTCATTACAAGTTAAATCAGAAATTTTACTGCCCAAAGGTTCGTAAAGAGTAAGATTGAACCCTGTAGAAGTATTACCTGGAGTTTGAACAAAAGGACAAGAGTTTGAGAATTCGTATCCATACTCTGCCAAACCTTCACTATAAGACATGTATGTTGGTGTTCGTGGTGGAAAAGAATTATTAACAGGAAATACAGCACCATCAACATCAGAAACAACATTATATCCTGCTAACTTATTAAAATAATTTAACTCAGGTCTTTGAAAAATAATATTCGCATCGCTTGGAGCTTCGCCATAAAGAGGCTCAATATGATAATAATATTTATTACCTGGAATAGCAGTTAAATCTGTATAAGATTGATACTGTTGATTGGAATAAGAATACAAATCCCGATTTAATAAATTGGAAGTCACATTATCTGCATCTTGTGCAACATATGATGGTAAAGAGTAAATAACACCAGAAAAAATTACAGGCCAATTACGGAAATTTGATGTATAGGTTGTGGTTCTAAAAATTATTATTTCTGCTTTTTTATTAGAATAATTTATACATTTATTGTGATCACCCATATCTTCCAAAGTTATACATTGAGTTGTCTCGGCTGACTCCCATGTCAACCTAACACCACAAGGAGTACTAGTAGCATAGGTGTATGCTTTCGCAGAATTTGTAAAAGCAAAACTTACCAATAAAACAAATATGAAAATAAATATTTTTGTTAACCTATTCATACTTAAGGATTAAAATTCATTAAAGTTTTTCTATATTGTTCATCAAACTCAGACCATTTCTCCTCAGGAGCAGTGGCAGTCACCACATATAATTTTCCATCTTTAATAGTTATCAAAGAAAGATTTTTGTATTTAGAAATTTTTGGTTGTCTGGGAGTAGAAGAAGCAACATTTTTAGCGTTAATTATTTCATTTATGTCTCTTGGTTGAGTGTCCGCTGTTTCAAAATGAGTGCCTACGAGATAAGCGTGGATATTGTCATCTGTGGTAGTGGAAACCTCTTCTATAATTTTGTAATTATGCACATCATGGCTAAGTGGTCCTGGAACAAGTTTTGGTTTAAGTTGTTTAACGTATTCTTCTAAAGTCGTTGTTCCTGCCTCTTTACTAACCACATATATCATTGGTTCATTGACTTTAAAGACATCTCTGTTGGCTTTTAGTTTTTTATTCTGACTAATTACCGTAAAGTCTTTATATATAGCACTAGTAGTAGCTACATTCCACCCTTCTGGCACATTTATTTCAAAAGTAGAACCTTTGTAAACATGATTGGTTTGTGTATTTTTGTTAAAGAAAAAATAAATAACAGATAATAATCCAAGAAGAAGGATAAAGATTACTGCAATAGAAATTAATTTTTTATTAAAAGAAAATTTTGGTATTTTCACTTTTTAATTGTATCAAAAAAAATAATTACATCCAATTACTGATTTTCGGTGCTAGTGCCACCCTTCTCATCCCCAATTAAAATTGTTTGTTCACCCTCTTTAACAAGATCAAATCGCTGGCGCAATTCCTCTTCGACACCCACAGAACTATCCAAACGTTTTATTTTGTTTTGCAAATCATCTTTTCTCTTCTGTAATTCCAATAATTCATTTTCTGCCCGCTCTTTACGATTTTTGCTTTCAACTTCTTTTTGATAAAAAGAAAAAGTGGCTTTTACGAACAAAAACAAGATAAATAAAATCAGAATAAGAGCCAATTTTGAATAAATCATGTTCTTTATTTTCTTCTTTTTTTGAAATTGCAGCATTTTTTGAAAGTCTATTTAATGATGGATTTTTTCTGTAATTATGATATATTCTAACACATATGTCATTATTATTTCACAAGAAAAGTAGAAAAATCTTGAAAAGATTATTCGCAGTTATCGGTATTGTCGTTGCGGTTAGTATGATTCTATTGTACGCACCAGGTTTGATGACTCTATTTAAATAAGTAACGACCCGCAAGAAAAGCGGCCAAGGTTTTATTTAACCTTAGTCGCCGTTTTTCATCATTTTCAAGAAGACATCTTGACCAATGTTGACCTTACCTCGTTTCAACATTTTCTTCTTACCTTTCTTTTGTTTTTCTCGCAATTTCATTTTTCGAGTAATGTCACCTCCGTACATGTGCTGAGTCACATCTTTACTTAAGGCTGACAAAGTTCTCGAAGACACAATTCTCCCCAAAGCTTTTGATTGAATTTTTGTTACGAACATTTGACGAGGTAAAATATCATATAATTTTTCCACCATTTTTTCAGCTTCAATTTGAACGCGTTGTTTTGAAACAATTCTAGAAAAAGCCGGCACAATTTCTTCGGCAACAAAAACTTCTATTTTAGCAACGTCAGCATCTCGAAAATCTGTAATCTCATAAGATAGTGAAGCATAACCAGATGAAGCGCTTTTTAATTCATCAAAAAATCCTCGCATCAATTCTCGCAAAGGCATTTCTACTTCTAATGCACTTCTGTTATCACCAAGATTATCAGTGTTATTAGCCAAAGCTTCATGAGAATATAGAACTTGCATAACAGGACCTAAATAATCATTAGGTAAAATAATTTTGGCTAAAATCCAAGGTTCCTCGACAGTATCAATCAAACCATATTCTGGAAAATCATTTGCTGAATAAGCATTAATTCGCACACCTTTTTTATCAGTAATAAAATAATTAATACTTGGCATTGTCACAACTAATTCCATAGTAAATTCTCGTTTCAGTCTTTCAGAAATAATTTCCATGTGAAGCATTCCCAAAAAACCACAGCGAAAACCTCGACCCAGAATTCCAGAACTTTCCTCTTCAAAAGACAGAGAAGAGTCTGTTAATTTAAGTCGGAACAAAGCTAAACGTAGATCATTAAAATCATCTTGGCTTTCTGGAAAAACACTAGCCCAAACGACAGGTTTTGGATTATCGTACCCTGCTAAAGCGGGCGCTGGATTTTTTGTAGTTGTTACAGTATCTCCAACAGAAGCTACACCAGGCTCTTTAATTCCAGTGACAATGTAACCAATTTCTCCCATATGTAATTCGTCTTCTTTAAATTCTCCAGGTCTAAAAGTTCCAATCTCACTGACTTTAAATTTTTTCTGACTAGCCACAAATTGCATTTCATCTCCGTTTTTAACTTGCCCATCAAAAATTCTGGTGTATAAAATAACTCCACGATGATTAGAATAAGCAAAGTCAAAAATCAAAGCACGATTTCCTTTTTCATTTGTGGCTCCAGTTGGATCTGGAACTTTTTTAATAATTTCATCAAGCAGTGCCGCAACACCTTCACCGCTTTTACCGGAAGTGTGCATGATGTCTTCTTTTTTACAGCCCAAAAGTTTTACAATTTCTTCACTCACTTCTTCGATACGAGCTCGAGGAGAATCAATTTTTGACAAGACTGGAATAATTACTAAACCAGTTTTTTTAGCCATTTCCAAAGTAGTCAAAGTTTGAGCCTGAACTCCTTGAGTACTATCAACCAAGAGCAATGTTCCCTCCACCGCTTTCAAAGCTCGGGAAACTTCATAAGAAAAATCAATGTGACCAGGAGTGTCGATCAAATTCAAAATATAGTCTTGGCTTTCAAATTTATGAACCATGCGTACCGGTCGCATTTTAATAGTAATGCCACGTTCGCGTTCCAGTTCCATGTCGTCTAAAACTTGATCCTTCATCAATCGCGCTTCAATTGTTTTGGTAATTTCAAGCATCCGATCGGCCAAGGTCGATTTTCCGTGATCTATATGAGCAATGATTGAAAAATTTCTTATATTATTAGCCATGTTGTGTTCGTCATACTATCATAAAATGATGATTTTAAAAGTTTTTTAAAAGAGCCATTTCCTTTTTTTAAAGCTCTTCCTGTCCAGTAATAATCGGCTTAACTTTCCAAATTTTACTACTAAATGTTTTCCAAACTTCACGCACCTCATCATTACCGAGAACAACCAAAGTAATGCCACCAAAAAACAGACCCAAAATACCAGACAGAAAACCTTGGGCAAAAACTCCAAGGGTGGTTTCTAAATCGAATAAATTATCGAAAATTTGAAGGCCTGTGTAGGCAAAATATCCAATAACCAAAGAAGCAATCAAGCTGTGAAAAAATGGTCTTTTTATATAAGTACTGATACAGCCAAAATCTTCTTCAAAACTTACCCAAAGAATTGTAGCGTTCAAAATCATGCCGATAGAGAAAGCTAGCGGCAACACCAAAATTTCTGTTCCAGAGAGGTTTGAAACCCTTAAAATACCGTCAAAAAAGAACTTTAAGGTCTCGTCCGCTCGATACCACCAAATCAAAGCAAAGACAGCGCTAATGGTAAGAATGGTCGATAAAAGACTATATATAACAGGCTTTACAGTTTTACCCGCTGAATAATACCCACGCACAAATAGCAGAGTGATGCTTTGGGCTAAAATTGAAAGAGAAAAAAGAGCTAAAGCCGCAGCAGTCAATCTTGTATCATTCCAACTAAATTTTCCTGAACCTAAAATAGTTCTGACGACTTGAGCTCGCAAAACAATAAACAGCACGGTGGCTGGTAATGACCAGAAAATAATATGTTTAGCGGCGTTCGCTACTTGATTTAAAAATTCATCTTTTTTACCTGAAGCATAAAGACGCGACAAGGTTGGAAAAGCAGCAAGAGAATAACTGACACCAATCACCGCAAGTGGCACAGACTGGAGATTGTTTGCAAAACCAAAAATTGTAATCGAACCCACAGTTAAAGTAGATGAGATTGAAAATAAAACCAGAGTGGTAATTTGAGAAGAAGTTAAAGCCAAGGTTCTAGGTAAGGAAAGCATGGTAATTTTTTTGACAGCCTGCCAATCAATATCAAAAGTAATTTTGGGTAATGCTTTTTTACTAAAAATAAAAGGTATTTGAATAATTAAATGTAGAACAACCCCTAGAACAACTCCGTAAACTAAACCATAAATTCCAAATTTTGGATAAAAAAACAAAACACCCACTACCACCCCAACGTTATATAAAATTGGACTAATAGCATAAATGAAAAATCTACGATAAGCCTGAACGATTCCACCAAGCAATTGTGAAATTCCAAGAAAAAACGGGGAAAGTAACAAAATTCTTGTCATATCAATTAAATATTTTTGATAGACAGGATCAGTAATTCCTGGCAAAACTATTTTTAAAACAAAAGGAGTAAAAATAAAAGTCACAAGACAAATTAAAAGTGTTAGTGAAATGAAAACTGTAAAAACACTATTGATGGTTCTTTTGAATTTTTCTTGATCAGTGATGGTTTGTGAGAAAATTGGAATCAAGACGGCCGCTGAAACAAAAGTGGTGACAATGATAAAAATTAAATCTGGAATTCTAAATGAAGCATAATATACATCCAAAATAGCAGAGGCTCCAAAATGATGAGCCAATAATCTATCTCGAACCAAAGAAAGTAGTTGAGCAAAAATTGTGAAGAGCGCTAGTAAATAAGCGGCCTCGTGAAGGCCGTTTATTTCTTTTCCAACAAATCCAAATAATCTTTTTACCATTTATTTAAGTTAAATTATAACCTTAAAAAGACAAAAACAAAACCGGCGTTTTCACACCGGTTTTGATATTTTTAGCGCATCTATAAGCCGAATTCTGTCTTAAATATTTATTTATCTGGACCACAAATTACTCGGTGGTTCTAGCGGCACTTCCGATTACTCGGACACGGCCTTGCACAGAAGTAAGGATTTAGCCGTTTCACCCGCATGTTTCCATGCGATTAATCCTCTAATTAAATAGCCGGATTTGTGTCTCTTTCGATTCACACGTCTCTGCTCGCACCTCGTAGATTACTCTAGACGGGCGTTACCCGCTACCGTTTTTCAGACTTGCATCTGACTGTGTTCGGACTTTCCTCAAGTCGCCAAAGCGACCTGCAAATATTCAATGCGCTGACAAATTTATACCACTATTTTTTCTTTATGGCAACTGCTTCACCTACTGGAACGTCATCAATTTCACAAACTCCTCCAGCACATGCAAGTTCTGCTTTTCGATCAGTTTCATCTGTTACTTCGTAAGCCAAGATTTTTGAGAAATCAATATTTTCAAATCTCTTTGCCATTTCTGTATATTGTTCTTTTGTAATTTCTTCGTAAGGAGCAAGTTGATAGACGTGATTTGATCGTGGTAAGAATGATAGACCTCCCACAGCTTCAAAATTTTCATAAACCCAATTTCCTACTTTAATCCATTCTTCTTCACCAACAGAAACAGTTACGGATGGATTGTGTTCAGTATAATTTTGTTTTACTTTTTTCCAGTGTTCAAGTTGATCAAGAGCGCTAATATCATTTTTGAAAATTGAACCCTTTGGTGCAGCAACTGGAAATTCCAAAACAAATGTTGAGGCTTTGTCTTCGGTGTAACCAACTTCTGGATGATAAGGAACGTTTTGGTCTTTTAACATTCTAAATAATGCGTCAGTTTTTGCGATTCTAACTCGACGAATATAATACTGAGCGTGTCTTGGGTGCATACCTGATGCAGTGTCTAGAACTTGAGAAGCTGTTCCTGATGGTTTTACTGCAGTCAAACAAGTTGAAGCGTTAATACCAAATCGTTTTGAATAAATTTTATTTACTCGTTCTGCTTCGGCTCGAAGCTTTCTCAAAACTTTTTCATCTCTCACAACAGCAGAATCCCACTGACCTGTTAATGAAACACCTAGCAATGATTCTGCACGACAGTTATCTTGCCATTCTTTTGAAATGTATGGGAAGTCTGTAAGTGTTGCTTGGAAAGTTCCAAGAATAGTTGAGACACGAACTTTATCTAATAAAGTTTTTTCAG
>Ga0247840_10008803_pt1 | contig 13348 bp, 9 predicted proteins | sample LaCruzMarch2015__FD_192404 | JGI IMG/M metagenome (GOLD analysis project Ga0247840, IMG submission 192404) | Freshwater microbial communities from meromictic Lake La Cruz, Castile-La Mancha, Spain - LaCruzMarch2015_17m | ecosystem: Environmental > Aquatic > Freshwater > Lake | place: Spain...
GGCGAACGAGCAGAAAACGACGCTAAACGACTTGCTGCGCTCGGCCGCCGGGGCGACCCCGTATCTGGTCGCACTGGCAATTCCCGAAACCGAGGCGATCCTGTTTTCTGCACCGGAGGTTCTGGAAAGGATCATCGGGGCGAGTCTGAACGAGACCGACAGAATATCCGTAGGAGCCCGCTTGCGGGCGACGTGACCTGCCGGAATCGCGTCATTGTGCCCCCACCCGTCGCCCGCAAGCGGGCTCCTACGGGTTGGATTTTTCGCGGAAATCACCTTACGTTAGATTGTGGAGCAACGAAAAGCCTTTATATTACAAAATGTTCTTATCCTATGGGCTAAGTCCGACAGGCTGCTAGAGACATAGACGCCCCACCACAGCAGGGTTCGCAGGACGCCGCCGATTGTTGCCCAAGGGGTCGCGCGGTGCCGCCCAAATTTGGACATCGCTGCGTGGGTTTGTGACTCGGCATACCCTAGTTGCTTGACACAGCTTGCTCAACCTCCTGCCGCAGCATCCGCTCCGGCTCCTCTGCCAGCACCAAGTCACGCCACAGCGGGACCTGCCAGCGGTAGCCGGCCGCGTCGCGGCCGATCAGAAAGGCCAGTTCCAGCCGGGTCAGTGACTCTTTGATGGCCTCCGGCGCGGCCTGGTAACTGAGCCCGCCGAGCAGGTCCAGCACGACGGCTAAGCGGAAGTGCTCTTGCCCGATCAGACCGTAAACGATCACCCGGTCCAGTCGTGCCGCCGACGGGTCCGCGGTCAGTTCCCCCCAGTCCTCCAGTGCGCTGCGCAGCGACCGGCTGACCAGGGCGCGCTCCAGGTCCGGCTCGGTCAGCACCCGCTGTTCGAGCCCGAGCCCCTGGAGCATCTGGTCGCAGAGGATGGCGATCAGATTGGCCCGCCCGCCGGTCCGCTCCAGAATGCGCTCCACCATCCCCGCGTCGGCATAGGTCAGGCCCAGGGCCGCCATCGGCTTGGTCACCAGGTCCCGGCACGCCTCCGGCTCCAGTGCGCCGATCTGGATGGTCTCGGCGAAGTTCTTGATCGGCGACTGATAGTCGAAGCTGGCGGAGCGGTACAGGCTCCAGAACCCGGCCAGGATGAAGTGACAGCGACCCTCGTCGCTCAGGGAACGGAAGCCGTTGAGACAGACATAGCCGCGGGCGGCGTCCGCGGCCACGAAGGCGTCCGCCTCGTCCAGCAGCAGCACCCGCCGGGTGCCGGGCGGTACCTGCGCCAACTGCCGCAGCAGGTCCGGCAGGGGCGTCGCCGCCGGCAGCCCCAGCGCGAGGGCGAGCCGGGACTCGATGCTCGCCAGGCCCACGGACAGATAGCGGCAGTCGATGCCCTTGCGCCCACCAAAGCGGCGTTGCAGGGCCAGCAGCAGGCTCGACTTGCCGAGTTGGCGCCCGCCCACCACCAGGTAATTGGCCAGGTCCCCACGGTTGAGGATGTCCGACAGGATGCGGGTACGGCCAAAGAAGCCGGACTCCTTGCGCACGCCGAGGCTCGTCTGGTAGGGCGAGATGCGCGCCACCTTCACATAGCGGGCGATCAGGCGGGCGAAGGCGTCCACTGGCTCCGCGGCCAGCAGCAGGGCGGAGAGTTCGCCGTCCTGCGGCGCCACCCACCAGGTCTCGGGGGAGCGGCAACGGCGGCTCAGGTCCGCGCACTGATCTGCGCTGCGCCCCAGCACCAGGCAGGGCCGGTCGCCGCCGGTGCCCAGCAGCGTCAGCACGTCCTGCGCCGGCCAGTCGGCGGGCGGGAAGGCGACCCGGCAGGCGCTTAAGCGCAGCGGAAAGCCGTCACCGAGCGCCAGCTCGAATTGCGCCATGGCCCCGCCGTCCCCCAGCCCTTCGAGCCGCTGCCAGCCCGCCCCCAGCCGCTCGGCCAGCCAGCGCACCTGGCCCTCGGCCGACTCGCCGCGGAACCGGATCGCCCGGTCCAGCCAGCGCCCCTGCACCCCGCCGGCCGCGAGCACCGAGCCGAGCCGACGGGTGCGCCGCAGCAGGGTGCGCGCCCGCTCCAACTGCGCGAGCCCGAGCCCAGCCAGGGCGGCCGGGTCCGCGGCCAGCCGGCGGGTCAGCGGATGGGTGTATTGGCGCAGCGACCAGAGCAGCGCGGACAGGGTCAGGACCAGCGCGGCGAGTCCCGCGTAGAGCTGCCAGGGCGGGGTGGGCAGACGGATCGGCCGGTCGGCGAAGGTCCAGTCGTGGGGCGGATAGGAGCGCTCATCGACGATCAGGGTCAGGCGGCTGTCCTTGTCCACCTTGGCGCCCTTGGGCAGTGCGAAGGAGAGTGGCAGATCGGCGCCCGCCTTGACCAGGGGTTGGCTCTGGCGCGGGAGGTCCGCGGCGAGGCCGGTCAAACGGGCGCGAACCTCCGCCTGCTCCAGGTCCTGACCGCCTTTGTTTTGGAGCATCACCGAGAGTGCTGGGGCGTCGCCCGGGACCAACTCGGGCTCCGCCACGACGGCGATCTGCGGGGTCGTGGCGCGGATCGGGACCTCGACGGTTCCCGCGGTGCCGTGGGCATGGTCCAGTTGGAGCCTGAGCCGGCCCGCGTGGGCTTGCGGGTCGGTCCAGGCGGCGAGATAGGAGACCTGGCCGGTCAGGTCGACCGACTGGCCGGGGTCGAGACGCGGAACGACCGGCGGCGGGGTATAGAGCAAGGGGTCGCCGAAGTCGCGCGTTTGGTGGATGCGCAGCCAGTAGGCGGGGGCCGAGCCCTGGTTGACGACGCGCACCGTGACCTCGGTGGAGCGACCGTCGCCGGTGGCCAGGGCCGGATTGGACGCTGGGAGTGCGACGATCTCCAGGCGGGCGGGCTCGGCGCCAGCTGGCGGGGTCACCGGGGTCAGGAGACCGTCGAGACCCTTGCGAACCGCGAGCGAGCCGTCGTCGTGCCGCCAACAGCGCCCCTCGACAGGTCGGCAGGCGACCCAGGTCCCATCGCGACCGCCGGCCAGGATCAGCTCGCAGACCCTCGATTTCGGGTCCCACAGGCGCACCGTGCCGTCCGCCGAGGCGCTGGCGAGCAGGCGCCCGTCGGGGCTGAAGGCGACCGCGTTGACCCACCCCTGATGCCCCGCCAGGGTGCGACTCGTGGACCCAGTGGCCGGGTCCCGCAGGTCCCACAGGCGCACGTTCTCGGTCTCGTCCCACGAAGCGCTGGCGAGCAGGCGCCCGTCGGGGCTGAAGGCGACCGCGTGGAGCTCCTCCTGATACCGCCCCCCCCATAGGGACCCCGTGGCCGAGTTCCACCGCAGAACGATCTGCGGGTCTGCCCCGGCGCTGGCGAGCAGGCGCCCGTCGGGGCTGAAGGCGACCGCGTTGACCCCCCCCTGATGCTCCGTCAGGGTGCGAACCGGGGCCCCCGTGGCTGGGTCCCACTGGCGCACGGTCCCGTCCCCCGCGGCGCTGGCGAGCAGGCGCCCATCGGGGCTGAAGGCGACCGCAGTGACCACCTCCCGATGCCCCGACAAAGTGCGCACCGGGATCCCCGTGGCCGGATCCCACAGGCGCACGCTATTGTCGCCTATGATCGCCCCGGAGGCGCTGGCGAGCAGGCGCCCGTCGGGGCTGAAGGCGACCGCGTTGACCGGCGCCTGATGCCCCTCCAGGGTGCGCACCGAGACCCCCGTGGCCGGGTCCCACAGGCGCACGGTCATGTCCTCCGCGGCGCTGGCGAGCAGGCGCCCGTCGGGGCTGAAGGCGACCGCGTTGACCGACCTCTGATGCCCCTCCAGAGTGCGCACAGCGGCCCCCGTGGCGGGGTCCCACAGGCGCACGGTCTTGTCCCAAGAGGCGCTGGCGAGCAGGTGCCCGCCGGGGCTGAAACCGACCGCGGCGACCGGCCCCGGATGCCCCGCCAGGGTGCGCGCCGGGGCTCCCGTGGCCGCGTCCCACAGGCGTACGGTCTGGTCCCACGAGGCGCTGGCGAGCAGGCGTCCGTCGGGGCTGAAGGCGGCCGCGATGACCGGATTCTGATGCCCCTCCAAAGTGCGCACCGGGGCCCCCGTGACCGTGTCCCACAGGCGCACGGTTTTGTCCGCCGAGGCGCTGGCGAGCAGGCGCCCGTCGGGGCTGAAGGCGACCGCGAGGACCCGATCCTGATGCCCCTCCAGGGTGCGCACCGGGACCCCCGTGGCCGGGTCCCACAGGCGCACGGTCCTGTCCTCCGCGGCGCTGGCGAGCAGGCGCCCGTCGGGGCTGAAGGCGACCGCGGTGACCCAGTCTTGATGCCCCTCCAGAATGCGCACAGCGGCCCCCGTGGGGTCCCACAGGCGCACGGTCTTGTCCCAGGAGGCGCTGGCGAGCAGGTGCCCGTCGGGGCTGAACGCGACCGCGGCGACCGGCCCCGGATGCCCCGCCAGGGTGCGCACCGGGGCTCCTGTGGTCGGGTCCCACAGGCGCACAGTCTTGTCAACCGAGGCGCTGGCGAGCAGACGCCCGTCGCGGCTGAAGGCGACCGCGGTGACCGAATTCCCGTGCCCCTCCAGGGTGCGCACGGCCGCCCCCGTGGCCGGGTCCCATAGGCGCACCGTCCTATCCCAAGAGACACTGGCGAGCAGACTCCCGTTGGGGCTGAAGACGACCGCGTTGACCCCATTTCCGTGCCCCTCCAGGGTGCGCACGGCTGCCCCCGTGGCCGTGTCCCACAGGTACACCGTATTCCCCGAAGCGCTGGCTAGCAGGCGCCCGTCGGGGCTAAAGGCAACCGCGTCGACTGCCTCCCGCGGCATGATCCCAGCAATGATCCCTTCCGGATCATCGATCACCTCCCCCTCCGCCACCAGCGGCGGATAATCCCCAGCCGCCAGTCCGCGGGCCAGGCACAAGAGCAAGAGCCCCCACCAGCCAAACCCCAGCCGCCGCCAAAGCCCCCCCGCCTGGCTCACTAGAGTACCCTCAACCCCGCCCGAACCACGGCCGAGCAGCGCCAGACCAGCCGCTCCTGCCCCGCCGGACCCTCAGCGCGCAGCAGGTTCAGCCAGTAGAGCCGACGCAGCAGCGGGTCGCCGATCCAGGTCCGGAAGGCCCCCAGGTCGGTCCGGGCCAGACAATCCTTGAGGTCCCGGCGCTGGTCCGGGTCCTGGGCGATGGCGCTGAACTGGGCCTCGATCTGGCTGGAGTGCTCCAGCCGCCGGATACACTCGGGCAGCGGCCGGCCCTTGGCCCGAAGCCGCAGGGCGTCCAGGATCAGGCGCGGGTGTCCGCCGCTCGCCGTCAGGATCGCCAGGGCGTCCTCCGCGGACAAGTCCAGGGGCGGGGTGCAGTGCCGGGCCTGATCCATCAGGTCGCCGGTGTTCCACTCGGGCCAGTGCCTGGGCTCGGCGTGGCTCAGCAAGGACAGGTCGCCCTGGGCGTACTTGAGCCCGGCGAGCCCCTCGCCGCCCACCAGCACGACGCGCAGGGCCTCACCGTGGAAGTCGGAGAGTCCGCGCAGGCAGGCCGCGAGCCGCGAGCGACCGGCGTCGGAGCAGGAGTCCAGGCCGCTGATCAGCAGGAACAGCCGCTCACCGGCGGCGAGCCGATCCTCCAGGCGGGACTCGAAGGCGCCGGCGTCCTGGGGCGGCGGTTGCATCCCGGCGCGCCGGCCCAGAGTGGCGAAGAATTCCGCCTCGGTGGCATCCGGACCCTGGGGCGGGGCCAGGCGCAGCGCCCGCTCGGGACCGCAGCGTTCCCTCGCCCGCTCGTGCAGCGCCGCCAGTGATCCGTTGAGTTCCCGATCCTTCTGCGCGAGCAGGATCAGCGTCGGGTAGCTGTAGAGAAGCTCGAAGACCTCGTCCAGGAAGACGCTGTCGCTGGGCAGCGGCGGCGGACCGGCCGCGGGGCCGTCGGCGGGAGCGGTCGTTGCGGCAGCGTCGGTCCCTGGTGCCGGGCGCCGGCCGGTGATGCCCCAGACCAGGCGGGCGAGGCCCTCGCCGTCGAGCCCGCCGCGCAGGTCCACCCAGGTGCGGTTGGTCAGGAACAGCGGCAATTCCGGCTGCACCGGCGCCCCCGGCAGGACCACCGGAATGACCGGCCGGCCGTCGCGCACAGCCAAGGTCAGTGCGGCCCGCATCTCCTCGTCCTCCCAAGGCCCAATGCCGTCCGCGGCGACACAGACCGCGACGCTCGCGGCGCCCTTGATCCCCTGCTCCAACAGGCTCTGCCAGGGCAGACCTGGGCGCAACTGCTCCTCGTCCAGCCAGCAGCGCACACCCTGCCCCTCCAGGGCCAGTTTGAGCGCCCGCACGGCGGGCTTGTCCTTGCTGTTGTGGGAGAGGAAGCAATCGAAGCTGGGCATGGCCGGTTCCTTTGTCGGATCGCGAGCCGATTATGCCTCAGACGACGACGGCCGACACTCGCGCGCGAACCCGGTAAGGTCGCCAGGGTCCATAATCGCATCAACCACATCGACGCTTGGAGAATGGCCAATGCAATTATCCATCCCTGAGGAAGCCATCGCCGATCCGGGTCTCACCGAGGATGTCCTGCTGCGGGAGCTTGCCGTCGCGCTCTATCGGCACGGCCGGATCACGGTCGGCCACGGCTGCAAGGTGACCCGGCTGTCGGAGATCGAGTTTCAGCGCCTGCTGAGTACAGAGGGCGTGGATCTGAGCTATCCGGAGCACAGCCTGGACGACGATCCGGCAACGCTGCGCTCCGGTCTTTAACCCATGCGTGACGCGGCCGAGATGCATATCAGCGACACGACGGCGATCACGAACCTGGCCGCCATTGGCAGGCTCGACCTCTGCGCAACGCCAGGACGGCCTTGGACATAAACCCGCCCACCGCGCGATCTGCACCGTCGTCGGTCCGCACAGCGGACCCTACAGGTCACCGTGTCACCGTAGGGTCCGCTGTGCGGACCCGTCCGCGGCCGGCCGGAACGATGATCAAGGCCCGTGATGGCCTCGATCAAGATGCCGGCCACTTGGTCTCGCCGGGTGCGTAGTCAGGCCATCCTGGCCTGACACGGTCAGGGCTGGAAGCCCTGACTACGCACGCCGCCGGCCGGGATTACGATCAAGGCCCGCGTTATCACCATCAACCAGACTCCCCTGGTTGAAATTCACCACCGTCGCGCCATTTTCGATCCCCAGATGAACCCCGCCATCCAACTCACCCTCAACCAAGCCTTCGAGTTCCTGCTGAATGTCGCCGTGGTGCGCCCGGTGTTCTTGTGGGGCGCGCCGGGCATCGGCAAGACCGCCTTGGTCAACCGCTTCGCCAAGGAACTGGGGCTGGAATGCGTGTCCTTGTTGGGCAGTCAACTGGCGCCCGAGGACTTGCTGGGGGTGCCGCAGATCGACGGCGATTGTTCGCGCTTTTTTCCGCCGGCCAATATCGTGCGCCGGGAGCCCTTCGTGTTGTTTCTGGACGAGCTCAATGCGGCCAGCCATGAAATCCAAAAGGCGTTTTATTCGCTGATCCTGGATCAACGGGTGGGCGAGTATCGGTTGCCGCAGGGCACGCTGGTGATCGGGGCCGGCAACCGCGCCAAGGACGCGGCGATCGTCAAGCCGATGCCCTCCGCGCTGATCAACCGCCTCGCCCATATCCATTTACGCGCCGATCATCGGCAATGGCTGGACTGGGCGATCAATCAGGGCGGTATCCATCCCTGGGTGGTCGAATACCTGCAACTGCGGCCGGATCATCTGTGGAGCGAGCCGCCGAAGCATGAGGAGCCGTTTTCCACACCGCGCTCCTGGCACATGCTGTCGGACGCGCTGCATTCGTTCAGCGGCACCATGGACAACACCTTGCTGGAGGCCCTGGCGTTCGGTTTGCTCAGTCCACCCCACGCCGGCCAGTTCAAGGGGTTCCTGAAACAAATTCAGCAAAAGCATACCCTCGCCGCCATCCTCAAGGGCGACGCGCATTGGCCGGATGCGCCGGGTGATCGCGATATCCTGTATTTCCTGGCGCAGTCGCTGCGCGGACTGTTGCGTAAGGAGTTGCCGCAGGACGAGGCCGACCGGCGGGGCGAGCACCAGCAGTTGGCGATGCGCGCGAAAGACCGGCTCAAGGAGCTGGCCCGCATCAGTGTGGAAATCGCCCAGTCGGTGCTGGCGGAAGATGACGAGGGGCGACGCCTGCCGACCTGGTTCCTGGTGGAAGTGGCCCGCGACCTGCCGCGTCTGGCCGGACACGATAAGGCCAAGGCCTGAGCCATGGCCCGCCCGCGACGCCCCGACCCGGCGCAAGCAGCCCGCGATGCCGGGATCGCCTTGCTGCGGGAGAAAGCGGTGCTGTTGCCCCTGCTCGGGGAGATCCATTTCATCCCCGACAAGACCCACCTGTTTGTCGCTGATAAAGGCTGGCTGGCCGTCACGCCCAAGGGGTCGGTGTATCTGCATCCGACCCGCCGCGCGGCACCCGAGGAATGGGCACGGGTGATCGGCATCGCCGCGGTCTGTCTGGGCTTCGGCATGGTGCGCGGGCGCCAGCCGCAGGACCTCTGGGAGACCGCCTGCCTGCTCAGTGCCGAGCGGTTCTGCGAGGAGTTGAAACTGGGGCAAGCGCCGGAGGTCTTGTGGCACGGACCGGTCGTGGTTCCTGCCGGGGGTGAGGACACCTTATTCAGCCGGTGGTGTGCCGATGGCGTCGAGCCATCCCTGGCGCAATGGCATCGGTTTTGGTGCGGGGACCGGCCGCTGTTCGTGGGGCTCGACGCCACGGGCGGCGACCGTTGGCGCAAGCCGCCGGACTGGCCCGCCTTATTGGCCGAGGGCATCGCCCGAGGGGTGGGCCGCGCCTTGCGGGTGGTCGGAGGCCGGGAGACCGCCGCCGGCCAGGTCACCGTGGCCGACAGTCCGGCCCAGCGGGCCAAGCGCCGGTTGATGGATAGCTACCCCTTGCTGGGCGCCCTGGCCGCCGGTTTCGACCTGGAGGAAGACCTGGCGCAGTGCCGGCAGTACGACATTCAGGTGGCGGCGATCGATGTCGGGGCGCGGCGGATTTGGATGAATCCGGCGGCACGGCTGAGCCAGCCGGAGGCGCTTTTTGTCTTCGCCCACGAGCTGCTGCATGCCGGGTTGAACCACGGCTCCCGGCGGCGCGGACGCGATCCATTGCTGTGGAATGTCGCCTGCGATTTCCTGGTCAACGCCTGGCTGATCGACATGGGGGTCGGTACACCGCCCGCTTTGGGCCTGTTGCACGATGCCGCCTTGGCCAAGCACAGTGCGGAGGAGGTCTACGATCTGCTGGCCCGCGATCTGCGCCGCGCCCGCAAGCTCGCCACACTACGCGGCCCCGGTCAGCCGGATATGTTGGGCGAAGCGCGGGACGGGCCCTTTGTGGATGCCGAGGAATACTGCCGCCGCGCCCTGGCGCAAGGGCTGGAGCGGTGTCTGTTCGGCGGCGGGCGCGGCACCGTCCCGGCGGGGTTGATAGAGGAGATCCGCAGCCTCAGCCAGCCGCCGATTCCCTGGGATGTGCGGCTGGCGGACTGGTTCGACGAGCGGTTTCCGCCGCCGGAACTGCGCCGCAGCTACGCCCGACCCTCCCGCCGTCAGTCCGCCACCCCCGGCATCCCCCGGCCGTCGCCGCTCAAACCGCCGGAGGAAGAGCGCAAGAGCCGGGTCTTTGGCGTAGTGCTCGACACTTCGGGGTCGATGCCGCCGCAACTGCTGGGCAAGGCGCTGGGCGCCATCGCCAGCTACAGTCTCGCCCGTGACGTGTATGCGGTCCGCCTGGTGTGTTGCGATGCCGCCGCGTACGACAGCGGTTGGGTGGAGCCGGAACGCTTGCTGGAGCGCTTTACGCTGAAAGGTCGGGGCGGCACTGTGCTGCAACCGGGAGTGGATTGCCTCCGCCGCCTCGCCGAGCGCGGGGAGTTTCCCCGGCAGGGTCCGCTGTTGGTGATTACGGATGGGGATTGCGAAGACGCGGTGGACATTACCTTCCAGCACGCCTTCTTGCTGCCGGAGGGCCGGCGCCTGCCGTTCGCGCCCAAGGGGGAGGTGTTTGCAGTGAAATGAACGCGGACGTACCGCTGACCGTACTCGACACCGTGCTGCCGCTCGTCGAGGTCTATGACAAGGTCGCGTTCGGGCCGGGGTCCTAGGCGGGGACGAAGCGATCCGCCAAGGCCCAACGCCGTGGGCGGTTCGGGCACGACCTCCATGCTGGTTGGTCGGGTTCTATGCCTGCGGCTCCCACGCGTCGGCGGTGGAGCCGGTGCGAACGCTTGCGTTCCCGGGGGAGCAAACGGGACGCGGAGCGCCCGCTCGACACTCCCACGCGGGAGCGTGGGAGCGAGAGACCTCGGGATCGATCGGCACAGGATAAAACGGCGCCCCGAATCCCCCTGCGAGCGCGAGTCGTGCAGGATCGTCCTCCAGTCCAGCCATCACTTCGGCGGCAACCTGCTCCGGTATCAGGAGCTGCCGTCCATGCCCCATGAGTAGGGGGAGTTGCTCGACCTTGGCGAGCGTGATCAGGGGCGATGAATTGACCACCCAGAGGTCAGCCACGGTTCGCCTCTTCTGCATCCTGCACCAATTCATCTGCTATCTGTTGGAACGGTGATACGCCATAGCGGCCGAGTGCATCAATGAACTCGCCCCGCGAAGAGCCCGGCCAGTCACCCGAAAAAACGGTGTAAAGGCTTGATATTAAATGGTGCGCGGAGGGGGACTCGAACCCCCACGGGTTGCCCCACTGGAACCTAAATCCAGGGCGTCTACCAATTCCGCCATCCGCGCTGAACGGCTGTCCGTCGGAGGCCGCCGCGTAACGGGGGCTCCGGTTGGGGCAGGGTCAGGAACAGCCACGGCTGGGGGGCGGTGACCGATCCGTCGTCAGGCAATGTATCGCCTGTCTGCGGGCTTATTCTACACCGGATGGGCGTTGGGCGAGTCCCACGCGCGGCAGCAGTTCCAATTTTGGGCGGCTGCCCGCCGACAGCGTGCCGGCAGCGAGGCTGGTGGTGGATGCGCTGCGCTTATCCACCCTACAAAACCGGCCCGCTGTAGTCGACACACCGGAGGGGCGCCTGCGATGCAGTCCGACAGTTCCCGGCTCGCCGCAAGCGACCTTCCCTGGCACTGGATTCCGGCATCCTGCCGGAATGACGGAGCTGGTGTTCCGACAATCGCCTAATTGTGGCTGTGACTGTGCCCGTGGCCGTGCTCCACGCTTTCCGCGCAGGGGGCCGCGGCGGTCAGTTGGCCGCCCAGGAAGTGTTCCAGCGCTTCGCGGACGGTGCCGCGCGCACCGGTCGCGGCCTGGATGCCGGCCTGCTCGAAGAACCCGATGGCACGCCCGCCCATGCCGCCGCTCAAGATCACATTGGCGTTCTGCGCCTTGATGAAATCGGGGATCTGGCCGGGCTCGTGCGCCTCGGCAAAGGGGTTGGCCAGCGACTCGGTGGCGGTCATCACACCGTTATCCATGTCCACCAGCACAAAGAAGGCCGCGTGGCCAAAATGCTGGGCGACCAGGCTGTCGAGCCCGTCGTTGCTTTCCGCGGTGACTGCAATTTTCATATTAAAGTTCCTGATTAATTGAGTGTTCCAAGACCTCTGCCTGCACATAACCGCTGACGGTGATGGCTTGCGAGGTCACGCCGGGCACTTGGGCCACGGCTTTCTTGATGTCCACGGCCAGGGAGACGGCCAACGGACAGACAAAGGACGATGGGCGAAAGGTGTAATGCACCCGCCCGTCCGGATCGGCCCGCACACCCTCCACCAGGCGCATCCGCACCACATCGGTGTTGGTTTCGGGATCGATGACCGACTGTAGCCGCTCAAGCACGGCCTGTTCCAAGGCGGTTTCCTTCATGCCGGCGCTTCCAGGGACGCAAGGACACGCTCCCAGACCGCGGCAATGGCGAGACTGGCCGGGGCCGCGGGCCGAAAGGCGGTCACGGCTTCCCCGGCCACCATGGCAGTGGCCACGGTCGCATCGAAGGGAATCCGGCCGACGGTCGCCACGCCGTCCGCGCGACAGGAGGTCTCGATCGCCGCGGCGCCGTCCGGGTAGATGTCCGCCTTGTTGATGCAAACCAGCGCCGGGACGCCGAAATGGCGCAAGGTACCCAGCACCCGCTGCATGTCGTGCACGCCGGCCGCGGTCGGCTCGGCGACGATGAGCGCCAGGTCGGCGCCGGACGCCGCCGCGATGACCGGACAGCCGATGCCGGGCGGCCCGTCCACCAGGACCAGTTGCCGGTCGTCGTCCAGCGCGCGTAACCGGGCACGCTGTTTGACCAGGGTCACCAGCTTGCCGGAGTTTTCCTGTCCAGGGTCCAGGTTGGCGTGATAGAGCGGCCCATAACGGCTTTCCGAGACATAAGATTTGCCCGCCACCTGCGGCTCCATGTGGATGCTCTCGGTCGGGCACTGATAGACACAGGCGGCGCACCCGTCACAGGCGATGGGGTCGACCAGGTACTGGCCGTCGCGCTCGATGATCGCATCGAACCGACAGACATCCGCACAGCCGCCGCACACCAGGCAGGTGTCCTGATCGATCACGGCCACCTGCCCGCCCTGGAACGGCTGGGTTTCCAGCACCTGGGGTTGCAGCACCAGTTCCAGGTTGGCGGCATCGACATCGGCGTCGGCGATCACCACCTGACCGGCCAGTCGCCCCCCCGCGGCCAGGTGCGCAAAGGCGGCGGTGACGCTGGTCTTGCCGGTACCGCCCTTGCCGCTCAGGACGATCAGTTGTTTCATCATGGTGCGTACTCCGCATTCACCCGGTCCTGGATGGCCGCCAGCAGGGCCTGGAAGGCCGGCCGATAATCCGGCGCGGTCTCCAGCAGCGACCGGCCGCGCGCCAGCCCCTCGGCAATGCGCCGTTCCATCGGGATGCGCAGCAGAATCGGTAAGCCCTGATCCGCGCAGTAAGCATCGACCCCCTGATCGCCGATGCCGTCGCGATTGACGACCACCCCCGCGGGGATCTCCAGCGCGCGGGCGATGCCGACGACCTGTTTCAGATCGTGCAGACCGAAGGGGGTCGGCTCGGTGACAAGCAGCGCGAAATCCGCACCGCGCAGCGTCTCCACCACCGGACAGGAGGCGCCGGGGGGCGCATCCCAGATCTCGAGTGCGGGCCGGCGCAGCGGCGGCCAGCGTTTCAGTTCGCGGATGACGGGCACGGCCATCGGCTCGCCGACCTGCAGCAGCCCCCGCGCGAACTCCAACCCGTCGGCGGTCAGACCGCCCTCCAGCACACCGGTGACATGCAGGTGTTCGGTGATAGCGGCCTCCGGGCAGAGCCGGGTGCAACTGCCGCAGCCGTGGCAGAGTTCCGGGAACACCAGCGTGGTCTGGCCGAGCACGGCAATGGCGTGATACTGGCAGACCTCGGCGCATTTGCCGCAGTGGGTGCA
>Ga0247840_10008806_pt1 | contig 13345 bp, 22 predicted proteins | sample LaCruzMarch2015__FD_192404 | JGI IMG/M metagenome (GOLD analysis project Ga0247840, IMG submission 192404) | Freshwater microbial communities from meromictic Lake La Cruz, Castile-La Mancha, Spain - LaCruzMarch2015_17m | ecosystem: Environmental > Aquatic > Freshwater > Lake | place: Spain...
CTGATATTCCGTTCTTATTTACCGGTATACAGCATTTTTGCTTTGGTTACCATGGACCGGCAAATAAGAACGGAATATCAGGTGGTAAGCCGGTACCGCGGTTCATTGTTGATTATGGTGATGTGAAGGTGGCAATCAACATGCATAGCGTGGGGGCATTTTGTTACTATACCAAGGAAGTGTTACAGGATGTGGGCCTGATAGATGAAGAGTATACCAATGCCTTTGAACATGTGGATCACGATTACAGAATCCACAAAGCAGGGTACTCCACACCATATTGGAATTTTCCAGATATTGCTAACAGCATGGACTATCTCGATGAAATAGAATGCTCTGAGAAGAGCAGTTCCATTAAACATAGAAAGGATTGGATGGATAATATTAAGAGTGGTGTTGAGAAATTCAGGCAAAAACATGGCTATCTGCCTGCTTGGCAGGGCTGTGTGCCAGATTCCACTACAGATGAAGTTAAGAAAATAATGAAAGAGATTCACAGAAAATATGCTAATAAAACCTAGCACAGCTTATCATTATTCAGACATCTGCTTGATACCACAGAAGGGCATACTCCCATCCAGATCAGACGCAGATACTTCAGTTACACTTGGTAAGCATACTTTTGCTCTACCAGTGCTGCCTTCAAACATGAGATGCACCATTGATTCTTCTTTAGCGCAGACGCTGGCTTATCAGAAGTATTTTTATGTTATGCACAGATTTGATGATAGTAAAGTTTTTATTAGAAATGCCATAAGCGAGAATTATTATGTATCCATTAGCGTTGGCATAAAGGAAGAGGATAGGTGTTTGATTGATGGGGTAAAAGATTTAGATATAGAATATATTACGGTGGATGTTGCCCATGGTCATTCTCTACAAACCATGAAGATGGTTGAATATATTAAAAGTAAAATGCCTAACGCTTTTATTATTGCAGGGAATATAGCCACTGCCGCAGCTGCATTTGATTTGAAGAGCGCAGGTGCAGATGCAGTCAAAGTAGGCATAGGACAAGGCAATGCTTGTATAACCAAAGATAAAACTGGTTTTACAGTGCCCATGTTTACATGTGTGAGAGATATCTATGAAGAAAATATCGGCATTCCTATAATTGCAGATGGTGGTATCAAGAGCAATGGCGACATAGCCAAGGCCATAGTTGCTGGTGCAGATATGGTGATGTGTGGATCATTATTTGCAGTGTGTATAGATAGTCCTTCTGAAATTGTTAAAGATACCACCGGTCAAACTTACAAGCTGTATTATGGATCTGCATCTGAACACAACAATTACTATCAAAGACATATCGAAGGTACATTGAAGAAGATACCTCAGAATTCAATGACTTATGTTGAAAAATTAGAAGAAATAAAACAGGATCTATCTTCAGCCATAAGTTATAGTGGTGGCAGTAATTTAACAAGTCTCAAAGGCAGTGTGAAGGTGTATGCAGCCAAATAAAAAAATAGCTTTTGGTGTAAATTTGTTCAGTGATAGTAGCAGGACTGATTTAGCCATAGAATCTTTCTTAAAATTAAAAAACAAATTCAGTGATGTTCTGGATTTGTATAATATTCAATTTACTGATGAAAGTTTAAAATTTCGTAATCATGATCAATTCAAGCTGCTCAGATGTCTTACCAGCAGTAGTAAGAATTATATTTCTGGTGAATCTAAGAAAACACTTCCAATGACCAAAGATTGTTTTAATGAATTGGCAAAATTAAATTATAATCACTTCATATTCACCAATGATGATATTATAGTTTCAGATAGATATATTGATTTCATATTGAAAACCAATTATGATTGTTACCCGGCATCGCGACTAGCCATCACACCAATCAAATCTCTCAAAGACATTGTTGTTGTGGACAATCATTATCAAGTTGCAGGTTTTGACACTTTCTGCATCAAGACTGATTGGTGGTTGCAGAATGGTGATAAATTTCCAAATTACGTTCTTGGGCATCCTTGCTGGGATGTACATTATGCAACACTGTGCATGAAATTAGGCAATTCAACATTATGTAACAAATGGCCACCACCTACGTTTCATCAGATACATGACAGTGAGTGGAAGACTACTTCATGTCCTGAGACTGATTACAATTATAACACATTCTGGAAGCCTCATAAATTTGATTCAGACATGTGGCATAATTATCTTTTTCACATCTTGTTGAAACGGCCTGGTGTTAACTATTGTCAGCCGCATGAAAATGAAATGGACTTGGAGAAGGAGTATTTTGACGAAACTTGGTTTAAGAGCAACTACTGGTCCTACCAATAACAACCATCTTCAACTAGTTCCTTCTTTTCTGGAACTTCTGCATGAGAGGGTCTCACCCAGAAGTCGTTATAATAAACATTGGCTTTTTTCATATTATCCCAGCGCTTGCCTTTGATACCGAACAACATTTGAACTGCACCCCCAAGGTGTATTCCTTTTTTGCCCAATCTTTTTGCATGTGCTGCAATGGGCAGAGATGAAGCACCTGTGCCAACAATCGCCACATCAAAATCTATTTTCTCCATTTTCTCTTTGACATCATTAACCATATCCTTCCAGCTACTGTATGTGTTCTTGTTGCTTATGGCCTTGCTGTTGGGATGGTACAAAGTCTTGAGATTGAATTGCGGTAAAATATCCAGATTAAAAAGCTTATCCCTGATCTTGTATTGCTTTTCAATGCTCTCAGCAAACGGTGAAATGACCAATACGTTCTTACCTTTGAGGTGCACTGTCCAAGGATTTCCAAAATAGTAGGGCTCCAAGCCGCACAGGTTCACCAATGTACAATTAATGTTTTGCTTTTTTATAACTCTTTTCTCAAATTCAGCTAATCCACTGTTCCAGGCACCTATGTAGTCACCTTGAGTGAGACCATCAAGCAATTGTTCACAAAAATAAATTCTAGATTCTTCTGTTTGCGGGAAAACACCTGCATTGATGTAATTCTCTTTGACAATTGTCGGGTCCCAAGGAATAGGATTTAAATTTAAATGCTTTGCATGCAAGTAATTGTACAGCGTCATTAATTCGCAGTTACCTATTTTCCCTGCCATCAATGGTTTGTCTGATTTAAACCCTTCATATAGTACCGCTGCTGAATCTAACACATCTAATACTTCGAAATTCACACCATTATTATATTAAAAAATATTGCAATATCAAGATTTAAGTATAAACTTTTATTGTGAAGCGTATAATGGTTAGTTTCGCCAATGAGAGGTTCTTCAGATCTCAATCTTTTCTGGTTGATTCCGGTAAAAAGTATTTCGATGGGCATGCTTCTTTTAATCCAAATTATATTGATAGGGAATTCGCAGCAAAGAATAAGCACATATTCAATCAAAAGCGTGGATATGGATACTGGTTGTGGAAACCATATATCATCAGAGAGACTCTCAAGCAGGTTAAAGAGGGTGATGCGGTGTTTTATGTTGATAGTGGCAATTTGATTGTGAGTGATCCAAATGTTCTAATAGACATCTGCAAGAAAACCGACAAAGGCATTCTGCTGTTTGAAAATAGAGACGGTGCACCTGCAAATACCATATGGAAGAACTATCAGTGGACCAAGTATGATTGCTTCAAGAAAATGAATTGCCTGAATGATACTTACACACAAGGCAATCAAGTGGATGGATCTTATGTGGTGACCATTAAGAATGATTTTACCACGTCGTTTTTCGATGAATATGTTGCACATTGTGAGGATGAGGACATACTGACTGATGCGCCAAATAAACTCGGTAGCAACTTGCAAGGATTCAAAGATCACAGACACGATCAGTCCGTTCTATCGTTAATGGCCATAAGGGAAAAGTTAACAGTGGCACGCGAGCCCTCAGAGTGGGGTAATGACTACATGACGGCAGAATATAATTACCCGCAGATATTCTCCCATCATAGAGGCATAATATGAAGATTTTATATGTCTATCATTGCCTGGGGCTTGGTGATACTATAATTTGCAACGGTATCATTAACAACTGCACTACCAAATTTGATAAGGTGGTAATATTCTGCAAGCCTCAATTTTACCCTAGCATAAGTTTTTTATACAGAAATAATGATAGAGTTTTTATAATAAAAGCAGATGATGCTCAAGCGGGAGCAATTTTTGATAATATTCTACATGATACAAAGATCAAGGTTGGCTTTGGCAATATTCCTTCTGATTATAAATTTTTTGATGAATCTTTTTACAAGCAGGTTGGTTTGAATTTCAATAAAAGATGGAGTGACTTCAAGTTGGAAAGAGACCTTGCAAAAGAACAAGAGCTGTACGAAAAACTTAACCCGGGTGATAATTACGCATTTGTTCATGAGAATATAGCACTAGGTCACATAGTTCCAACCAAAGATATTGAGTCAAGGGGTTTAAAGATATTTCGTCCAGATTCAAATTATTCGGTTGATAATATCTTTCTGTATGGTAAAATCATAGAGAATGCAAAGGAAATACATTGTGTGTGCAGTAGTTTCAAGAATTATATTGACAGCATGACAACCATCAAATCCAAGCTTTATTTTTACCCTAATCGCAAAGATACATTTTTTGTTTCTTCAAGTAAACTCAATTGGGAGGTGAGGTGATGCTGGATAAATTTATAACATGCTCTCAGGAAAGATGGAAGGAAGCTCAAGAGTGGGAGCTTAATGCCTGGTTGGGCTCTGAGAAAAATCTAGAAGATTGGAACAGCTGGTGGTTCAATCATTTTCAGAACTTTAATTATCTGCAGGCTAAAAGCTTCAAGTCTCTGCTTGAAGTGGGATGTGGTCCATATTGCCGTAACACAGAATACTTCATGAAACTATTTCCAAGCATAACAACTGTTTCAGTTCTAGATCCTCTTCTTGATGACTATACAAAGCACGAATATTATGTTACAACTGTTGTGAAGCGGTATGGAGCTCGGATGTTCTCTTGTGCATTGGAGGATTATTCTGATGATAACAAATATGATGCCATACTGTGCATTAATGTGCTGGACCATGTTAAAGATGCTAATGCTTGCATGGGTAAGATGTTTGATGCATTGAATAAAGATGGTGTGTTGATCTTGGGTCAAGATTTAACCTGTGATGAAGACTTTAAATCAGATCCAGGTCTTCTGACAGATCCTGGGCATCCAATCAGATTGGATCATCTTTATTTCAGGGATAAACTCAAACCCTACAATCACATTTTCCATAATATATTGCCAAGAGAATTGGGTAGAAATCCAAAAGCTCATTATGGTACTTTGTTTTATGTGGGTAGCAAGAAGTGAAAATAACTTCTGGCACACTACTCTTTAATGGGAGCAGTCTCATGCCTGAGGGCATGCTCAAAGCACAACTTGATCAATTGTATTATCTTTCAGATCAAATAATAATTGTGGAAGGTGCAACAAAGGCAGATAAAACCTCTCACTACTATGATGGCAATGCAACACCGTTTACACCGGATGGTAAATCTACAGACAATTGTCTTGACATAGTAAGAAACTATCCTGACCCTGAGAACAAGATTACTATCATAGAGTCAGCAGGCTTCTGGAACGGCAAGACACAGATGTGCAATGAATGGAGCAAGATTGCCACCGGTGATTACATCTGGCAAGTTGATATGGATGAGTTTTATTTTAAAAAGGATATAGATAAGATCAAGGACATTCTGGCTAAATATGATCCAAATATCGTTCATTTTTTTGCTAACAATTTCTGGGGAGATTTTAGACACTGTATAAATGAAACATCCCCCAGTACATGGGGCAATGAAGCTCCATGGATGAGGATATTCAAACATACACCTGGGTGCAGTTGGGAGAGACATGAACCACCTACTTATATGTTTCCTGATGGTACAAAGGTTAATGATGCAAAAATAATACCCAGGGATGAAACCTTGGGAATAGGCATCAAGATGTTTCATTACAATTATGTAACTCCGCAACAGATAAATTTTAAGACACAATTCTATCACCAAGACTGGACATCTGTTTTATATGAAAAATGGTTGAATGATAAGAGCACCCTGATCAACAATTCACGGGCAGTTGAATATCATGGTGAACATCCAGAGTGGGTTAGAGATATAATTAAAAATCATTAGCCTGGTTGTGATGAAATTTATTATTGGGCTTTTGTCAGTGTGGATGCTGTGTTGCACATTGAAGGGTGAGAGATTTGCCATTGAAGGCAATTCCATGTATCCAAATATTTGCAATGGGGACTTGGTGTATGTGCAACACAAGAATTTTGATGCAGTTAAAGTTAATGATGTTGTAGTTTTTTCGGCCACTTGCAATGGTGACAACATGGTTGTTTGTCACAGAGTGGTGTCACGCAATTATATATTTCTGAATACTTGTGGTGATAACAACATGTATAAGGATAATTTTGTTGTTACTAAGGAAAACTTTATCGGTAAAATTAAGAATTGAAAAGACTTGATAAATCTATGTCGTATTTGTTTTTGAAATAAACACTGCACTTTTTAAGTGTTTCAAAGTAAATTCTTCTGTTGTACTGATGTCTGCTTTCCAGCTCCATAAATTTTTCACTCAGTCTGTTTACTCCCACCATGTTGTCATTGTCAAAAGCTGCAGTAATTTTTTTGTCTAGATTCTCCACTTCTTCGTTGATCCAAGCAAAGTTTTTATCCAGTAGCTCCAAATCATTCAACATTTTATCCACTTCATTATTCATCACGGGTATTTGTATGTCTTTTTACCTTTCTTCTTTACATAAGGCCTGATCTCTTTGCCTTCTGCAGTTGCCCAGTTGATCAGATCGAAGTTCTCTTTGAACTTTCTACTGAAACAACTTCTCGGTTTGGATCCTTTGCCTGCCATAAAAATAATAAATATAATTCATTGACATGGAGCTGCTGGGAATTGAACCCAGGTCTTGAATAATTTCATTCACAAGCCCTACAAGTTTATCTTAGTTGATATTTCATAAGGATTAAACTAATCAAAAATCCCTTACTCATAACAATTTTATACGTATAAACTATTAATTGTTATAACCCAATTTATACGAAGGTCAGTAACACGCTCCATCTTACAAACCTCAATCTACAATGGAACGCTCAAGTCAGTAAACTAACTCAAGGTTGGCTTCTGTGTCTTCAAAGCCGGCTACTGCAAGAATTGCATCAGCCTCTTCTAAACTCATGGCCATGTCGAATGTGTCTTCGGCATTTAATGTTGTTTTGCTATTGATAAACCGGCATGCCCCGGTACTTGCTCTCATGAACTCCACTGTTCAATCGAAACCTTTACAGCCCCATGTCAAAGAACTCCTATATTATATATACAAACAAAAAAAATGCCAGACTTAAGTCTGGCATTTTTTACCTAATGTTAGTGAGGATTAGGCCACCTGCAATCCGTTCTTACGAATGGCACGCGTTAAGTCACGTGCGTCAACCCGACGGATACGGCGCGAGTGCTGATTGGATTGCTCCAAAACTTTGGCACGCTTCACGGTAAACGTGCCATTGCGAGAGCGCTCCATCTTAACGAAGAACGTCTTCGGCCGAAGATCCTTGTTTTTATAATCGATCATCTTAAATCCTCCTTTCATATTCATAATAATAACATACATAAACGTTATTTCCACTGTAAAGATAAAGATTTCGGTGACTAAATAATTTAAATGAAGGTTAATCTTAACATCACCAAAACACACATCAAAAATGGAGTAAAGACAGATCCTAGTGATTGCCCTATTGCCAGTTCAATAAAGGACAAGATCAAGAATCTCAAAAGAGTGAGCGTATTCGTGGACTATGCTACGATAATTGTTTCTCGTAACAATAGGAACCAATACCTCAGGGCCAGCTTGAATGACATGGCCAGTTCTTTTGTGCGCCGTTTTGATGGTGGCATGGCAATAAAGCCATTCAAAGTTACTCTGAATTTTGCCAAGGAAGCAGCCAATGATTACTTGGTCAAGACCAAGGGATAATTTTTTTAGAATGTTGTGGGGCCACCAGCTGGGCTACCAGGTGTGGGCATTGGCTCTGTGCCAGCCCCTAATGTAGAAGCAGTTGTTGCGGCATTGCCTGTTGCAACATTACTGGTTGCTGCATAATCATTCAGCACGCCTTGCAAGGCACTTACAATTTCGGCTGTTTTCAATTTATGATTCTTCAGAAAATTGTGTATGTCCACTTGAGCCCTTTTGACTGTTTGTTCTGATTTCTTGGCTCCCATTTCTTCTTCCTCTTGTCTGCACTTTGCCTCTTCTTCTTCTTTTTGCACTTTCTTACCAATCTGCTTGGCAATGGCATGACGACGACGCAACAAAAAGGTGTCTGTGCTGTCCACTTTGCCATCATTATTGATGTCAGCATCTTCTTTGCCCACCTTGTCCAATTTGTTGGGCTTTTTCTTTTCCTCTAATATCTGTTTGTAGTTTTCAAAAATAAATTTGGCATCATCGTTCATGACATTATTTATGTGATTTAACTTGTTTATTTTTAAAGTAGCATTAAAATAATGCATGTTCTACATGGAAGCAAATCAAGTGAAGGATGCATTCTCTTCCATAATCAAAGAGCAGAAGGAAACCATTCTATTTAATGAGTTTATAACAGAAAAATTATATTCAAATTTCAAGGACAGGTACAAACACTATTCTTTTCTGTATGACAGTGAAGATGACATGGTGAGTGTGTATGCATCACTGGGCACTTCATATTTTGTTGTGAACAAGAAGTTTTACAAAATACCCATACAAGAGGTGTTTGACATTGTGAAGGAATACTACAGCAACAGCAACATTGGATTGATGTATGACAACAAAAGCAAAACCTATCTCACAGATGAATCTGATGAGAAATACAAATTGTGGGAACTGGGTGACAGCAATTACAGTCTGTCATTTGCCTGTCGCTACACAGGCACCATATCCAAAGGATTCTCAGAAGATTTTCTGAAAACATTTGAAAATAATGAATTGAAACCTTTCAAGAAAACCGTGAACATTATTGCAGCCAAGGTGTTGGCTCTGCTGGATCACTACAAAAAAATTGTTGAGAACACAGTTGATTTAAAGAATAAATGAATAAATGTATGTATGTCAAACACATCTGAAACATTAACTAATCTAGTCACAACCTTCAACGAGGAGTATGCCAAATTCTCCGGTGGCAACAGTGCTGCAGGGACTCGTGCACGCAAAGCATTGGGTGAACTCACCAAGCTGGCTCGTGCCACACGCAAGAGCATTCAAGAAGAAAAGAATGCTCGCAAGAAGAAGGCCTAACCACCTCAATGCAAGACTTCTGTTAAGAAGTCTTTCTGTTGTCTCTTCTGTAAACTTGTGCCATTTTGCGTAGCACTGCTTCTCTCATTTGCACATTGGGACACACATTGTATATGAATTCAATGATGTTGTATGCTGCATGTTCAGCAGCTCGTGGAGTGGTCACATACCCCATGTTTAAAGTGCGCACATTGGATGCAGCAGGTGTCATGGGGGCTTGAGCAGCCACATAATTTTCGTATATGGTGTTAATATCCTTGTTGAACATATTGTTATTTATTTATGTATGGATATACTAACTATGTCAAGTAATTATTAAAATGAGTTGCACCGCACAATGCACTGAGCCTTGCGATTGGGATGGGCTGTTGTTGAGCAGAGCCAAGGAGCTCATCACTGCCAATTCAGTGGTGGCAGATGTGGGTGCAAATTTCGGCAATTTTACACAGAAGATTGCCACACAATGCACAGTGGACACAGTGTATGCATTTGAAGCAGACACACACAACTTCAACACTTTGCATGACAATGTGGTACACTTGAACAATGTGAAAATTATCAATGCTGCAGTGTCTGATCATGTGGGCAAGATTGATGTGCATGAAGGCAATGGCACACCAGAAACCTGCAACATTCTGGGCATCAATTCACTGCAAACCAATTTTACTCACAAAGAACAAGTGAGATGCACAGTGCCATGTGCCACCATGGATTACATATTCTTGGAGAAATTGAAAGAGCCCATCAATTTTGTCAAGATAGATGTGGAAGGTGCAGAATTGATGGTGTTGGATGGTTGCAAGAAGATCATGCCACAGTTGGATCATTTGCTGGTGGAAGTGCACAATGAATACACTTTTCGTGAAATAAGAAAAATGTGCCGCAAGAACAAATGGCAATTGAGGTGTTTGAAACATCTGCATGAAATTACTCCAGACACAGATTTGGATTATGTGTATCAAGTGGTGATCACCCCCCATAAATAACACATGCAATTTGACAAGCTTATCGATCAAATCATAAGCATGCATTCTGGTGTGGCACCTGCATTGTCAGGAGTTACCAACACTGTGCCTGCCAATCCCAATCTGAATTATGCAGAACATCCCCTGGGCATGCCAGGTGATGCAGCTCAATTGTGATCAGCTTCTGCTGGAACCATGATCAGACCGACGAGCACGATATGCAGACTTTTGTCTTTGCCCCAGGGGCACAATGGGCTTGATGGTGGCTGCACGGAACTGTTTGGCCAATGCCTTGTTGCTGCTGTTGCTGTTGTTTCTGTGATATCCAATGATTTTTGCCATGTCATGATGATACTGCAATTGCACATGAATGCAAGTGGCATGTGTAAATAACGCATGGATCAATTGCAACTCACAGCTCAACAATGTGAGGTGCTGCATGCTGCCATGAAGCATTACCATGCACATGTGAATCAACCCAATGAAATGGCTGTGGACAACACTGCACAGAGACAAGCTGTGCAGACTTTGTTGCAATACATGGAAGACAACACTGCCCTGGGCATGAAGACATACAAGATGGTGAATGGTGACTGGGTGTTGCAGAATTAATGGACTGCCAATGGCCACTCAAAACCGCAGGTTCCGTCCTGAAAGTTCTTTGGCTGCACACCCCTCATGCAAACCACTCAGAAGCCGCAGGCTTCCGTTCCGAAAGTTTTTTACAATAGAGACTAAATAACACAATGAACAAAGACAATCACTTGATGGTGGAGATGTACCGAGCAATCCGAGAACAAAACTTGGCTGGTTTCAGTCAAACACAACAAGGGGTGACACCTTCATTGATGAAGATGCATGGTGCCATGCAGTCTGCTGGCCAGGGTGCAGACAACATGAAAGCCAACAAGCTCATGGATGAATTGATGCAGGACATGCACATTGATGCCAAATACAAAGGTGAATTGATTAAATTGGCCATATCTTTGGCACAGAAGAGTGCTGCAGAGAAGAAATAAGCCCGGTGCCGGGGATGATTGCATAGGGGTAAAAGCCTGGGATGATTGTAAGTGCTATATGTTATATTTATGCAACTCCATTGGCTAAATTCTCACGAAATTTTGCAAAAAAAATTGGAAGCATGCTGGAGGACTTCCGTTCCGAAAGTTTTTTTTATAAATAACTAGTGCACAAAGATGTTCATCTTCTGTATGAAAAGTATAGATTGATAAAAGAAAGCAATGTGTGGCATAAGATTGCCTCCATGTTGGGAATAGATCCAGAGAGTCTTACTCAAGATGATGCAGATAAAGCTTTGTACAGTCATAAGAAGAGAGATGTGTCGTTTGAGGGTTGGCAGGCAGTAAGAAATTACTTCAACACCAGGATAGATCCCAAGTATAGTAATTTTGCAATCTTGTTGCCGGCAAGAGGGGTTGGAGAGTCAGAGAGTCCAGAGAAAATTATTCTGAACTATATCACAAGGTTGGATGGTGCAAAACAAAGTCTTAATAATCCTTTGAATTTCTATAATACAAAGAATCCTAATTGGTTTTGGAGGGCATATAGTGATGAAAGAGCGGGAGAGGGTCCTTTCAGTCACAATTGGAACTGGCAGCAAATATTAAGTGCACGCAAGAATTCATTAGTACCCATGGACCAGGGGCCTTTGAGCTTTGAAGAAATTTATGATTTCAAGGGATATGAAGCACCACCTCAACAGCAAATGCCTGGCCAACAGCAAATGCCAGTGTATCAATATGCCCCTCCACAATATTTAAACCCCTAGTAAACATATGCACGTGGGAAGCAGAATGACTGCAAAACCCCATGTCTAAATTGACTCAAAAATTTTGCAAAAAAAATTTGGAAACATGGGGTTGGAACATACCCCCTTCAAACTGTGTATATACGTATTCCCGTACTTGTGCCATATGGACCACTGGCTCTCAGAGCACACCATCATGCCATAACACTGGTGCATCTAGAAGCCATCACTGCTCAGCTTGCCCATGAGTGTGTCTCTTGCCTGTGCACCTTGCTCATTCAGATTGGCTATCTTCATTAGGTATGATCTCACTTGATCCACCTTCAACATCTTCACCCATTGTGCATTAGCTTGCAGGCCCATGCCATTGTATATGTGTGCACTCACAGTGAGCAACAAGCCATGCTCTTCTTCTGTTAATGATTGTAACACATGATCATGTATCATTGCATGTACCAAGGTATGGCATCGTTGTTGTATGACACCGATTGCATCATGGTACTTGCATCTGTATCACCCAACCATGCATGCTCACCTTGCACATACCTGTCAATCTCTTTGCGTCTCTGTTCCATGTACTCAGTCAATGACATGGTTTGCACTTGCATGGTTACCATGGTATGTGCTTCAGGCCATCTGTTCAAGTGCTTCAACACGGTCACTGGCATGATGCATCACTGCACCCTCGGACACATATGATGCCAGCAAGTGCTCCACCAACTCACGCAACGTGCCTGACTCATACTGACCTTCTGCCTCTGAGGCCAACATTCTGTCAATGGCAATGAACCGCTTGTCTGACTTCTTCACAATGGTCCTCTCTGCACCAATGCGATACACATGAAAGGGATTCTTGTCATCCTTGCAATACTTTGCCTTGTACTTCTTAACCAGGTTGGAAGCCTTCTCATCCAGAGCAGTACGAGCATAGCCTTTGTTCTTAACCCGCTCTACCTTCAAGCCAAACTCCTCGGCCTTCTTTTTAAAATGTTTGTTATGATACTGATTGGCATTACAGTCTGTAACACCAGCCACATTGTTGGCATAGTGAACCATCTCATGAATGATGGTCTCACATATGTCCTCTACACTTCTCTTCAACGTATCAGCGGTAATATTAATCTCAGGCAGGGTCTTCTTACCATCCTTCCACCTGCCTTGCCAATACCATCCATAGTAGCTTTGACGTCCACGGTTGGGTATCAAAGTGAATACGGGGTTGTCTAGCTGGGTATCCAGTTCGGCATTGAAGAACTCAAATGCTTCTACTAGTTTGTCGGTTACTGCTCCTGTGATGTTGGTATTGTTACTCATTTCTGATTCTCCTTATTGTATTGG
>Ga0247840_10008807_pt1 | contig 13343 bp, 9 predicted proteins | sample LaCruzMarch2015__FD_192404 | JGI IMG/M metagenome (GOLD analysis project Ga0247840, IMG submission 192404) | Freshwater microbial communities from meromictic Lake La Cruz, Castile-La Mancha, Spain - LaCruzMarch2015_17m | ecosystem: Environmental > Aquatic > Freshwater > Lake | place: Spain...
AGCAGATTTCATTAAGACCCTTCGTTTCTGGGCAGATCGTGGAGTTGATGGATTCCGAGTAGATGTTGCGCACGCAATGAAGAAAGATCTCTCAGAACCCCTTCGTAGCCAGCCAACTCTCGGATATGACAACCCTCGCTTAGACGGCAAGGGAGTTTTCTTTGATCGCACCGAGTTGTTTGAGGTCTACAAACAATGGCGCAAAGTATTTAACGAGTATGACCCACCACGTGTTGCTGTAGCAGAGGCAAACGTCCCTATTGAACGTATGCCTTTATATGCCAGCGATAAGACACTGGGACAAGCATTTAACTTCGCTTTCCTTGATGCCAAATTCGATCCTTCTGATTACCGCGACACAGTTAAGAAGTCACTTGAAATTGCTGATAAGAACCACTCATCTTCAACGTGGGTTCTTTCAAATCACGACAAGATTCGCCATGCAACGCGTTACGGATTACATCCAATTGTTGATGAGAAGAAGTGGCTACTTGCAGATGGTACGACTCATCCTTTAGATCGCGAGGCCGGAACACGTGCAGCACTGGCTGCAACCATGTTTATCTTGGCACTTCCTGGGTGTACATATATGTATCAAGGTGAAGAGCTTGGCCTTCATGAAGTCACAGATATTCCACATGATCAAATTCAAGACCCTGCATACGTTGGCAATCTATATACCGAAAAGGGTCGTGATGGTTGTCGTGTTCCTTTGCCATGGGCTGCATCCGGCACTTCATATGGATTCGGAAACGGTGGCTCACACCTTCCGCAACCAAAGTGGTTTGCAGATGTGAATGTCGCTGCACAAGATGGTGTTGCTGGATCACCACTCGAGATTTACCGCAAAGCACTTGCGCTTCGTAAAGAGCTACAAGGCGAAGAGCTTCTCATGTGGCATGAAACCAAGAACAAAGAAGTTCTTCACTTCTCACGCCCAGGTGGTTGGAATTGCATGATCAACTTCCGAGGATACGGACATAAGTTTGAAGCGAAGGAAATTCTTCACTCTTCTTCTCCAGTAACAGACTTCACGCTCAAAGCGGGAACTACGGTCTGGTTTAAGGTCTAGGTGTTAGGGTCTTTGACATGACAAGTCGTGAATGCGCAATCGTCACAGGAGCAAGTAGCGGAATTGGTGCTGCAACAGCTCGTGCCTTAGCCGATAGTGGTTATGAGGTAATTGCATGCGCACGGCGCATGGATCGTCTGGAGGCGCTAGCTGCCGAAAACGATGCAATCACGGCCCACCATTTAGATATCACGGATCAGAAAAGTGTTGATCAATTAGTGAGTGATTTATCTGATCGAAATGTTTCAGTACTGGTCAATAACGCAGGTGGAGCATTTGATGCAGCCTCTGTCTTGGATTCCGATCCAGCGGTATGGAGTAAGACCTACGATCTCAACGTTGTAGGAACTGTTCGAATGGTGAAGGCTTTTGCACCAGCAATGCAGAAACTAGGACACGGACATATCGTGATCATCTCTTCGACTGCGGGTCATGTTGCCTATGAAAATGGCGGAGTTTATGTCGCTGCAAAACATGCCGAAACTGCACTTGCTCGCACATTACGTCTTGAACTTAACGGTCTACCAATTCGAGTGACAGAGATTGCACCAGGCATGGTCAAGACAGAAGAATTTGCAAAGATTCGATTCGGTGATGCTGATCGTGCAGCGAAGGTATACGAGGGTGTTGCTGCACCGCTATTGGCCGAAGATGTTGCTGAGGCAATTAGATGGAGCGTTACCTTGCCAGCACATTTCAATGTTGATTCTTTGGTAATCCGCCCGGTAGCCCAAGCTGCAAACCATAAGGTTCACCGCACAAATTAATTACTTAACTACAACCCGATATTTCGCAAGGGTTGGATCTGTTGCATAAGCAATGCGCACTCCCGCTTTCTGGGATGCTGATAAACCTTGCACAATTTGTTCCGTCAAAATCTCACCTGGCGCAATAACTGCAACTCCAGGTGGATACGGTGCGATTAAATCCGCGCTCACCCTTCCTACGGCATCTACCGCAGAAACCATCTCAGTTGAAGCAAAGTAAGCATCACGCATAGAAATCCCAACAGTTGGAACGACAGACCAGCTCAGCGCAGTAGCACTTGGCCGCGGAGTACTTTGCTTGGTGCCAGCGATTCCAATCAACACATCAGCGAGGTAATCAAAATCTGCTCGCGTATCGGCCAAAGTTGCCAGGAAGACGACAGTGTCTTGATCTGCCATCTCAACTCGAATTCCATGCTCGCCCAGGGCGTTTTCGATCGATACTCCCGATGCGCCTAGCTGGTTTGCTCGAAGCACAATCTTGGTGGGATCAAAACGTCCTGCAGGGAAATCGCTGGCGTTGAGAAAAATCGGCAGCGAAAACTCGGATTGCACCTTCTCTATAAAGTAAGAAACATTGCTGAGTAACTCACCGAGTAACTCTGGCCCACGTGTCTGCAGAAGCGCCCGCGTTGCATCGATCGATGCAAGAGGTGCACCCGCAGGAGAAGTGGTGTGGGTGGTTTCAAAACTTTGCTCAAGGCGGTCAGCGCTTAAGAATTTCGTTTGTGCCAACAAAAGAGCTGATGCGCTATATCCAGGAAGTGCTTTATGCACACTTGTGATCAGTGCATCTGCGCCCATCTGCAAAACATGGGCAGGCATTTCTTTATGAAAACCAAAGTGTCCGCCCCACGCTGCATCGATGATGACCGGTATTGATTGCGCGTGTGCAATCTTTACCAGCGCAGCAATATCTGAAAGTGTTCCAAGATACCCAGGTTCAGTGAGCAATAACGCGATCGGATTTTCAGGAAGCACTCGCTCTAATTCACTTACAGGAATACCGATCGGAACCCCTGTTACTGAATCTATCTCAGGTGAGAGCCAGAGCGGTTCAAGGCCTGCCAAAACGAGCGCACTTAACACTGAGCGATGTGCGGTACGACTAATTGCAACTTTGTCGCCAGGTTTTCCGAGCGCAAGAATTACCGCCTGGTTTGCATGCGTAGAGCCACCAGTTGAAAAGCGAGCAAAGTCTGCGCCCCATAAATCTGCTGCAAGTTTCTCTGCTTGCATCAATACTTTATTGGTGAGCTTAATTTCATCGAGTCCGCCATAGAGTGGGATATCTGAATCAACTAGCGCTCCCAAACCAGGATCTAAGCGAGATGCTCGCTGCTTGTGACCTGGAATAGTAAATGGGCTTCGCTTACGCTCGAAGTAAGAGAGGTATGCATCAAGTAGAGGTGCGATGTTTCGAAGATCACCTGTATTCATACGGCTAAGCCTAACTTCTCGGCCCGCCTCTCATTCCCCAAGGCTCTATGATTTACCCATGACTTCCAACGCACACGAACCGCTTCCGCAATCACGTCATATTGCTACGGAGATTCCGGGCCCTAAATCTGCCCAGGTGCTGGCTCGACGTAAAGAAGCAGTATCTGCAGGGCTTGGCATGGCTTTTCCGGCAATCATCGCACGCGCAGAAGGTGCGATTATGGAAGATATCGATGGCAATCGCATCATCGATCTTGGCTCAGGAATTGGCGTAGTTAACGTAGGCAATGCAAATCCACGAGTTGTCTCTCGCGTAATTGAGGCAGCGCAAGCATTTACACACACCAACTTCACAACCGCTCCTTACTTGGGATATATCGAAGTATGTGAAGCGCTCAATAAGTTAACACCGGGCACATTTGCAAAGAAATCAATCTTGCAGAACTCTGGTGCAGAAGCTGTAGAGAATGCAATAAAGATTGCTCGCCACTATACAAAGCGCCAAGCGATCGTTGTCTTCGAGCATGCCTATCACGGCCGTACAAACTTAACGATGGCACTGACTGCAAAGAACATGCCATACAAAGAAGGCTTCGGCCCATTTGCTAATGAGATTTATCGCATGCCGATGCCATATGCCTACCGTTGGGTTGGCAATGCATCAACTATGGCTGCAGATGCGCTCGCAGATGTCACACATAAAATTGAGAAAGAGATCGGGGCAAAGAATGTTGCTGCGATCATCATCGAACCAATTCAAGGTGAAGGTGGATTTATTGTTCCACCAAAGGGATTCCTGCCTGGTTTAAGTGAATATGCAACTGCGAACGGCATCGTATTTATCGCAGATGAAGTCCAAACAGGATTTGCTCGCACAGGAAACTACTTTGCAGTCGAAGATGAAAATGTTGAACCTGACATGATCGTTACCGCAAAGGGAATTGCTGGCGGCCTTCCACTTGCTGCAGTCACCGCTCGTGCAGAGATTATGGACTCATCACATGTGGGTGGCCTTGGCGGAACCTACGGTGGAAATCCAATCGCATGCGCGGCAGCACTCGGTGCAATGGAAGCTATTGCCGAAGATAAACTCGTTGAACGCGCACGTGCGATCGGCAAAATCCTTAACGAAAAACTCACTGCAATGGCTGCAAAGTATTCAATCATCGGTGATGTTCGCGGGCGCGGTGCCATGCAGGCAATTGAAATTGTCGTTGCAGGCAGCAAAGATCCAAACCCCACAGCAATGGCCAGCGTTATCAAATATTGCCAAGCTCAGGGTGTATTGATTCTGACCGCTGGTACCTACGGCAACGTCATCCGTTTCTTACCTCCGCTTGTTATCAGCGATGAGCTTCTTATTGAAGCCCTCGGGATTCTTGATGAGGCTTTCGCTGCTCTGTAAATCACCCTCGTCTCACCCCTAAAACACTCACCCTGACCTTCCCTCACCCCATCATTTAAGTCACCCTTAGGCGTGGCCACAAAGAAGATCGCGGGGGATAGACGCTCTCTGCCTATTCTTGAAGGGGTGACCCTCTCCAGAACGTTACCCCCTCTCCTCCCGGCCAAATTTCTTTCGCGCTCGGCTCTGGTCGAGTCAATCTCTCTTCAGGCTCCGGGAACAACCCTCATCAGCGGACCTATTGGTTATGGGAAGACCTCGCTGGCAACCGAGATTGCAGAGCGCAATTCTGGGCGAACCTTTTGGTACACATTGGTCGATGAAGATACTCCGGAAAAATTCAACACGCACGTTATTCAATCAGTGCGCAATGTAATTTCCGACTTCGCTCCTTGGTTTACTGCTCAGAGCAAATTTGATCCGATGGAGCTAATCGTTAATTTCAGCAATGAACTTTCCACACGTCAAGGTGAGTACATTTTTATAGTTGATAACCGTCGAACAGTGGCCGCTGAAGATTTTGCAATAGCTGCTCAAATGATCCGCTCATTACCTAGCAATTTACATTTAGTTCAGATTAGAAGAGACGTGCCTGGTGCTCCAGTCGATGAGTTGGCACCCATGGGAAATTTGCAAACTGTTACTTCAGCTGAATTAAAATTCACTTCTCATGAAGTAGAACAAGTTGCCTCGCTTAATGGGCTTTCACCACTCGATACCGGAGTGATTGAGATTCTTCAAAGTGCGCAAGGATGGCCTGCCGCCGTGCAGCTTATTGCTCGAGGTTTATCCAAGGGCGAAAAATTCAAAGCCTCCCCTACTGAAATTTCGAACTCTGTCGAACCACTACGGCTTATAGTTGAAGAGGTCGTCCGTGGTCTCACGACTGAAGAAAAGAATATTCTTGCTCCACTTTCTGCAGTGAATGATTTTTCAAGTGAACTCGCTCAGCGGATACTAGGGAAGCAATTTTCGCAACACAAGATTGGCTCTTTGGCATTTGAAGGCTCTCTTCTTTCAAAAAGTACCGCTGAAGAGCCTAGATACAAGATTCACAGCCTTATCAAGGAATACCTGTATCAAGATCTAGCAAAAAATGAAGCGAGATTAAAGGAAGTTCATCGCGTAGCTTCAGAGTATTACGAAGAGAACTTGGATCCTACGAGCGCCATGGAACACGCATTTTTCTCCCAAGACTTCAAAAGATTTGAAAGCCTGTTTCGTAAAGGTGCTCGAGTCTATGCGGCCACAGGACGCGGAAAAGATTTGCTTCGATGGGCCAAATACGCTGGCGATGATTCAGTCGAGGGAATACTAAAACGCCAAACAGTAGAGATTGCAGGTCATCTAGCAAATTTAGACTTTGAAAAAGTTGAAGCCCTCAATGCGAGTATGCGCTTGCAATCAAAAGGAACGGTGCTTGAAGCTTTCATGGAGAGGTACTCATCTCTCATTGAGATCTCGATTGACTCAGCCTTTGCACGATTTGAAAGCCTTGAGAAAAATGTCACCAACGCTATTCGCCCAGATGACCTTGCCGAAGACTCCGATTTCACCGATGCCTTATTTAGCCTGAGGCGATTGGCAGGTTACTACCTTCTGACAGATCAATTCGACAAACTCGAAGCGTTGGATTCAAACGCTAAGGAGCTTCTCGATAAATCTTATAGTCAAGTGGGGCATATTCATCAGCTAGCTATACGCGCCCTTTGCACCTATCAACAAGGTTATTATCAAGATGCCTATGAATCGTCACGAATGGCCCTGTCGCTGAGTGATAAGAATGGTTTGACATCATTTCATTCGGCAAACGATGTGCGCTGTATTTTTGCTAGATGTAATTATGAATTTACTGATATGGAAAGCGCACTGATCGAGTACGAAAAAGTGATTGAAGATGCTGAAGTAAATCAGCAATGGATTTGGTATTGCTCGGCAACTTCTTTGGTTGCAATGCACATTGCTGAGTTTGGTGAATCTCACTTAGCACTCGAACGGATAAGTGTCGTACGCGAGCGAATTGCAGCAATTCATTCGAAGAATAATCTTTCCTCGATTCTCGATCGTGGAGAAATGTCAGTGAGATTGGTAAACGATGAATTTGATCGGATTAGGTTATTGATCGAGACGTGTCTTCCGGGGGAAATCGTCGATTCGATGAGATTTCAGCTCCTTCGTGTAGATGGTAAAGATTGGTACCCCACGGACGAAAAGGCTCTGCCTGATAAAACACCACGTCAAAAAATTTACAAGCTACTCACAGAGACTGTTTCAGCCGTGGATAAAGATGAAGCTGCGGCAATCACTTACTTGACAGAAGCCTTACGAATCGGCGCTGAAGTCGGTGCGAAGGCAATTTTCTTGAGTCAAGTTGATCTGTTTCCGCTCTTTCACAAAATCGCTACCAAGACGCCCACTTTCTACAATGAAGATATCTCAAGAAAGGCGACAGCCCGCATGCAAGAAATTAACGTCTCCAGAAGCATCAAGCCTGAATTAACCAAACGTGAGATTGAAATAGTTAGACACCTTGATTCCGGTAAGCCAATTACCTCAATCGGTGCATCTCTTCATATCTCTCACAATACGATGAAAACGCATCTCAAGAACATCTATAGGAAGCTGGCCGTCGATGGGCGCGATCAAGCGGTAGAGAAGGCAAAGTCACTCGGTCTGATCTAGTTTTTAGACAATTGGGTTACGTGGGATACTGCTCTCATGTCAGACGAACTGGAGTCCTTGGACGATTTTGATGACGATCTAGATCTGACTCTCTATGCCGACCAAGCTGAATTGCTACAAGAGGTCACAACTCAACTCATTGAAGTTATAGAAACTGGACTTCGCGTTAATGGGATTTTTCATCTTGCTCTAACGGGTGGAACTTTAGGAAGTGATCTCACTCGTGCCCTGGTCGCTAATTGGAACGCTCATCCTGAGATGTACCAGGGTCTTCATATTTGGTGGAGTGATGAGAGATTCGTCGAACGCTCTAGTGCCGAACAGAATTCTTCGCCCGCACTTAACTCTGTTACAAGTAAGAATATAGCGATTCACATGCTTCGCTCAAGTGATGAAGTTGAAAATATTGAAGTTGCTGTTGAAGATTATCTTGCACAACTTGGTGAAACCTTTATGGATCTCACAATACTTGGACTTGGCCCAGACGGCCATATTGCATCCTTATTTCCGGAGGCTGCTCATATTGACCGATTAGAGAAGGTGATCGCAATCACCGATTCACCAAAGCCACCTGCTGTTCGTGCAACGTTTACTCTTTCAATGATTAATACATCAACTCTGGTGTGGATTATTGCTGCTGGAGCTTCAAAGGCTGATGCAGTGACCAAGATTATTGAGGGAGATCTCTCCATTCCAGCCAGTTATGTAAGAGCGGCAGATCACACGCGACTAATTGTCGATACGGATGCCTTCTTTACCGAGTAATTAGAATAGACTTCACAAGAAATTTCGAAAGAGGGAATGAGGATATGAGCCAGAACGTGAATTTTGGAATGGTCGGCCTTGGAAGAATGGGCGCCAATATCGTTCGTCGCCTCTCTCGTCACTCAATTACATCTGCCGTTTATGACGTAAGCCCAGATGCGGTCGCCACATTGGCTGCAGAAGGTGCCATCGGGGCAAAAGATATGGCTGAACTTGCTGCAAAGGTCACAGCACCCCGAACAATCTGGATCATGGTTCCTGCCGCTGTCACTGATTCGACTATTGCTGCCATAGCAGAACATCTTGAAAAGGGCGACACCATTATTGATGGTGGAAATAGTTACTATAAAAATGATGTAAAGAATGCAGCACTACTGGCAGAAAAGGGAATCAACTTTGTTGATGTCGGCACCTCAGGTGGTGTCTACGGTCTTGAGCGCGGTTACTCATTGATGATTGGTGGCGACGCAAAAGTTGTTGCATCCCTGGATCCAATTTTTAAAGCTCTCTGCCCAGGTGTTGAATCTGCAGAGCGCACTCCCGGTCGCACGGGTGAACCAGCGCAAGCTGAATATGGATACTTGCACTGCGGACCGGTTGGTTCAGGTCACTTCGTAAAGATGATTCATAACGGAATTGAATACGGCATGATGGCAGCATTCGCCGAGGGCCTTGCAATCTTTGAAGCAGCAGATGAGATGACACCTGCTTACGATCTAGACATTCCTGCAATTACAGAAGTGTGGCGCCGCGGATCAGTTGTTGCGTCTTGGCTACTTGATCTCACCGCACAAGCACTAGTTGAATCAGAAGAGCTCACCGAATATTCAACACAGGTTAGCGATAGCGGTGAAGGGCGTTGGACTGTCCAAGCTGCAATCGAGGCAGGCATTCCAGCACATGTCTTGAGTGCATCTCTCTATGCACGCTTTGCATCACGAAATAATGATGAATTCGCGAACCGTGTCTTAAGCGCGATGCGTTATAAATTCGGCGGCCACAACGAGAAGCCAACTAATAAGTCAGAAAAGGCATAATCACATGCAAGCTGATGCACTAGTTCTCTTTGGCGCGACCGGCGATTTAGCAAAGAAGAAACTATTCCCTGCTCTTTATGACCTACAAGGGCTTATCGAACTTGATCTACCGATTTTCGGTGTTGCATCATCGAAATGGACGCAGGAAGTTTTTCATGAAAATATCGAAGCAGCCATTCGTGCTCGTAAGTCGGATGTTGACGAAAAGGTTTTAGGGAAGCTACTCAGTGAAATGCAGCTGTTGGTGGGCGATTATGAAAATGAAGAGACCTTTAGCCAGCTTGCCGAATTGATCAAAGATTTTAAGTTGCCAGTCATCTACCTTGCGATAGCACCAGAACACTTTTCGAAAATTGCCAAAGGATTAGCAAAAGTGGGAATCACAGATCGAGCCAGAGTTGTTGTAGAAAAACCATTTGGCCGCGATCTGCAATCAGCAATCCAGCTCGATAGTGAACTGAAGCAGGTGCTCGCAGAGGACCAGATTTATCGTATAGATCACTATCTTGGGAAAGAGTCTGTAGAAGATCTGCTGGTATTTCGTTTTGCAAATACTCTCTTTGAACCTGTGTGGAACCGTAATTACGTCTCAAATATTCAAATCACCATGGCTGAAAGTTTTGGCATTGAAGGTCGCGGTAAGTTTTATGACGGTGTAGGTGCCACCCGAGATGTCCTGCAGAACCACATTTTGCAAGTACTCACCATGCTTACGATGGAACCGCCGATCAGCATTAGTTCTGAGGATATGCAGAACGAGAAAATAAAAGTGCTTTCAGCGATTCGTGAGATCAAGTCCGAGGATGTCGTTCGCGGTCAATACGTGGGATATCTGACTGAAGATGGTGTGGCACACCATTCAGACACTGAGACTTTCGTTGCGATGAAAATCTTTATTGATAACTGGCGCTGGGCTGGTGTACCTATCTATATACGTACCGGTAAGAAAATGCCCGAGACTGTCCTTGAAGTACTTGTTGAGTTTAAGAAGCCACCTCGCGAACTATTTGGTCGCGGAAATCCGAATGCGGTTCGTTTCCGCCTCGGTGCAAAAGATGGCGTGGATATTTCGTTACTAGCCAAAAAACCTGGAACCAAGTTAACCACGGAAGAAATCGATCTCACCGTTGAATTCGTTAATGAATTTGGTGACCGCCAAGGTCCTTACGAGCGTCTCTTGCGTGCTGCGATGTTGGGCGATCACTTTAGATTTACACGTATTGATGCTGTCTTGCATTCGTGGAAAATCCTCGAAGATATTTTGAAATCTCCGACCCGAGTTCATCCATATTTTGAAGGTACTTGGGGGCCAGATGAAGCCCAAGAGATGATTCCTGGAGGATGGAATCCAGTCGGTACTCAAGTAGATGTCTGAGAAATTAGGACCAGCATTTAATCGCCTCTTTAGCGCAAGTGTTATCAGTAACCTTTCAGATGGGCTCTTGGCTGTAGCAGCACCGCTCTTGGCGATCTCGCTCACAAAAGACCCAATTTTGATTTCGATGCTCAGTGCATTTGTTATGTTGCCGTGGCTTCTATTTGCGATCCCGATTGGCCTTATTGTCGATCGCTCGGATAAGAGAATCTTAGTCACCTTTACTAACTCAATCCGATTCATTACTGCTGGCCTTGTCGCCTTGGCAATCTCCACAGATACCATCACGATCTATTGGTTGCTTTTTGCAACTTTCCTCATCGGTACATGTGAAGTAGCAACCGATACTGCAGCCCAGTCTCTGATTCCAGTGATTCTGGATAAGAAGAATTTTGAGCAAGCTAATTCTCGTATGAATATTGCTGAGACAGTGATCCAGAATTTCATCGGTGCTCCATTGAGCGGATTCCTTTACGCAACAGCAATCGTTCTTCCATTTATTCTCAATAGCCTTGGATTCCTGATTGCAGCCATTTTTGTGCTCATGATCCCCGCACACCTGATTTCGCATGGCTCTTCTGAAGCTAAGAAAGAGGAAGAGAAAGAAACCTTTGTCAGCGAAATCAAATTTGGCCTCAATTATCTCTGGAGTGACAGACCGCTTAGACGATTAGTCGTAACGACAACGTCATTAGGGTTCTTCTACTCACTTTCGACATCGACGCTCATCCTCTTCATTACCCAAACACTTGCAGTTCCCGCCAAGTTCTTTGGTGTGCTCATGGCCGGTGCTGGTTCGGGTGCTGTTCTGGGAGGAATTCTCACCCCTGCCTTATCGAAAAAATTTGGTCGCGGTAGAGTGCTTTCGATTGCAATATTTCTTTCCTCAATCACAGTAATTTTCCAAGGACTCGCACCGAATGTATGGATATTTGGAGTCGTTGGCTTTATCTCTTCATTTGCAATCACTAATTGGAATATCTTGTTGATGTCTTGCTACCAAGTTCTTATTCCTTCAGAGCTGTACGGTCGAATTCATGGCGCCCGACGTACTTTTGTGTGGGGCGTGATGCCTATCGGAGCATTTATTGGTGGAGTAATCGCTCACAGTGGTTTGCGAGTTCCTTTACTCGTGGGCGGCATCGCAACTACTCTGATCTCACTATCTGCATTCACATTTATTTATCGGTTGGGTAATCAAACGAGCCAGGGAGATCACAGTGAAGTCATCCAAGGTGAAGGCTAAACTCGGAGCTTCTTATTGGAAGTTGTGGAGTGCCACCACGGTCTCAAACTTGGGTGACGGAATAGTCTCTATCGCTTACCCATGGCTGGCTTCAGCCATAACAAGATCGCCACTACTTATCGCTCTCTCCGCCGTGGTTTCACGCCTCCCATGGCTCATCTTCACCTTGCACGCCGGAGTAATCACAGATCGTTTTAATCGCAAGCGAATCATTGTTGCCATGGATAGCGCGCGCGGACTCTTGACGATCGCAGTAGGAATTTTTGTCTACCTTGAACGAGACTCTCTGCCATCGCTAAATGAGTTAACTTCACTGACAGATTTAGAGACTAATTACACGCTCTACTCCGTCATTCTGGTGACAGCATTCCTCTTCGGCCTAGCTGAAGTCTTGCGCGATAACAGCGCTCAAACCTTGATGCCGGCAGTTGTAGTAGATAAGGATCTGGAGAAAGCCAACGGCCGCATGTGGTCGGCTGAATCTCTCACCAATTCATTTATTGGCCCACCACTTGGGAGTTTCATCATCGCCATCGCGATATTTCTGCCATTTTTTGTCGATGCAATAACTTTCTTTTTTGCAGCAGCGCTGATTGCAAGTATGAAACCAACAGTGAAAAGTTTTGCACCTGAAGCTAAATCTGGCCCCATCAACTTTAAAGCTGAGATAAAAGAAGGATTCGGTTGGCTCTGGAGTCACACTCTGCTTCGCCCCATGGCAATTATTCTTGGATTACTCAACGGCATTGCATCGCTTACCGCAGCTGTCTTTATTCTCTTCGCACAAGAAGTTCTCAACACAACAGTATTTATCTTTGCAGTTCTTGGCACAGCTGCTGCCGTTGGCGGAATTCTCGGCGGACTGCTCGGTCCCAAAATTTCTGAAAAGATTGGAAGCGGTCGTTCTCTTGCCCTCGCACTTTTTGTCATGCCACTTGGAACGCTACTTATTGGATTTGCTTCCCAGTGGTACATCGTCTGGGTATTAGTGGTTATCGAAACTTTTACCGCAGTCTTATGGAATGTGGTCACTGTTTCACTTCGTCAGAGTTTGATTCCGACCAATCTCTTAGGTCGCGTAAATAGCGTCTATCGATTCTTCGCCTGGGGAACTATTCCAATCGGCACTCTGCTCGGTGGAGGATTGATAGCCGCCCTCGAAGCCCCATTCGGGCGCGAGATGGCATTCCGTTCGGTCTATTTCGTAGGTGCAACTTTGGGTTTTCTCCTCTTTATGTACGCGATCAGAGTGCTAACGACTGAGGCCATTGATGAGGCCCGTGCCGCAGGCGCCGCAGGCGGTTCGGCTGATCCAGCCACATAAATCACCCTCGCCCTTTATCTTGGGGAATTCCTACACACGTAATCGTGGCCTAATCGTTATCTACGCCAATTGCCTATTACTTAGGGCTAAGGCAGACTTTGCCCACCCAAAGATGGCTGTGAGGTAGGTCGACTCTTCACATCCGTTTTTTCAACCCCTCGAGGAGGAAATATGAAGCTAAACCGTGTCGCACGCGTAGCAATCGCTACAGCTGCAACGGCTGGTCTTGC
>Ga0247840_10008811_pt1 | contig 13337 bp, 7 predicted proteins | sample LaCruzMarch2015__FD_192404 | JGI IMG/M metagenome (GOLD analysis project Ga0247840, IMG submission 192404) | Freshwater microbial communities from meromictic Lake La Cruz, Castile-La Mancha, Spain - LaCruzMarch2015_17m | ecosystem: Environmental > Aquatic > Freshwater > Lake | place: Spain...
AACGCGCAAATATTTTTTCCACTATTTTTTCCGCGACGCGGCGCGGCTGGTCAAGACACTCGACCCTGCGATCGTGGAGCCCAGCCCCAAGGTCGGCATACGTCCGCAGCTCATCGACACGCGCACGGGCGAGCTGGTCATGGACTTCGTCTTTGCGCGCGATGAGCGCAGCCTGCACGTGCTCAACGCCATATCGCCCGCGTTCACGAGCTCACTGGCTTTTGCCGAGGTGATTGCCGATGAGCTGGGGGCGTAGAAGCATAGGCGCTAACTTAAGAAAAAGTCCTGGGGGAGGAACTTTTTGAAAAAAGTTCCTCCCCCAGACCCCCACCTCAAAAACTTTTATCATTTTAGACTGTTATCAATTCGAAATCCTCGAATTGAAGGCCGAGTAATAATAGAAAATTTGAAGGGGGGGGGTGCAGTGGGTAACTTTTTATAGTTTCCACCTGCCCGCCGGATGCTTCTTATTGCTTAAGATAGCGCCTATGGGGCTTAGAAGGGACAGTTTCGTTCCGTGTAAGTTCGGCAACCAGGAATAGCAGAATGGGCTTAAGACCTTGGAAAAAGGCGAGGCATAAAATAGGCGTCATGTGAGGCAACTCCGGCCCCTTTCCGTGCGAATGTTTTTAGCGTAGAGTGAATTCATTCATTTCGACGCCATAGCCCCGCAACCGTGGCACAGCAACTGGGATTGACGCGCATGCCCCTGCCCTACGAAGACATCTACCCAACGCCCATCGCGGCCTATTATTCCAAGCTCCACACCGACGAATGCCTCTCCTCCGAAGAGACACAATTCAAGTACATCCTGTGCACCGCTGAAGCCATCGCGCGCTTTGTCGGCGCCATGGTGCTCTGCGAATGCCGCGACGCGCTCGAACAGCGGCCCGCGCCCCTGTCCGCAGGGCTGGCCGCGGACTTCTCCAAACGCTTCAAGCGCCCGAGCTTCGGCGTCTGGGTCCAGTGCGTCCGCGAGGGCCTGAAATGGCTCACCGCGCAAGAGACCCAGCTCTTCGTCCCCGAGCTCCCGGGCTTCTATTTCGAACCCAACGGCAAGGAAACACCCGCCGCGCAGGCGCTCAACCAGCTGGTGACCGCGCGCAACAAGCTCGCGCACGGCGACAGCGCGGGCTACCTCGACTTCGAACAGCTCTGCGCCGCGAACCTGCCGCTGCTCATGCAGGTCCTGGCCGGGCTGGAGTTCCTGCTCAAGTACGAACTGCTTTTTGCGAGCAAGATCGAGGTACGCAAGACGCGCCGGCGACAGGCTGGCTTTCTCCACTACTTGAGCAAGTTCGCGGGCGCGCCGTCGAATTTCAAGGGCGCCAAGGAAATCCACGAAGAGTTCATGGACCCCGCGCTCGTGGTGCTGCAACGCGTCGCAGACGGCAAGAAGTTGGTCATGGACCCGCTGCTCGTTTTCGAGCCCGCGGCCGGCAAGGCGCCGGATATCTTCTTTTATAACGGGCTGTTCGACAACGGCGAGGTCCTCTACATGGCCTGCCGCTGGGGCGGCGAGTTCAAGAGCGCGGCCGCGGCGCGGGGGCAGGAACTGGCCGCCGAGGTCAGCCACCTGCTCGAGCTCTTCAAACAGAACGCCGGCGGCGCCAGTGTCTGAGCCCTTCGACGACTATCAATCGCTCGACGCGATCTTCGACCGCTTAGACCGCGCCAAGCCCCAGGCCGCGCGCCGCAACCCCTTCAAGTTCCTCGATCCCTACGGCCCGGAAGACAAGGACATCTTCTTTGGCCGCGATCAGGAAATCCGCGAGGCCTACACTGCCTTCTACACCAGCCCGCTGTTGCTGGTCTACGGCGAATCCGGCTCGGGAAAGACCTCGCTCTTACAATGCGGCCTGCGCACAGAAATCCCCCCCGAAGACGCGCTGCTGGTCTTTCTGCGCGTGGCCGTGGACCCCTTTGGCGCGCTCAAGGCCGAGCTGCGCAAGCTGCTGCCGCCCGACGCCGCGCCCCCCGACAGCGTGACCGAGCTGCTGCGCGCCGCGGCGGCGCACAAACGCAAGACCATCGCCCTGGTCTTTGACCAGTTCGAGGAATTGTTCATCTTTCATCCGCTCGAAACGCGCGCGCGCTTCTGCCACGAGCTCGCGGCCTGGTTCGGGGCGGAGCTGAATATCCGCGTGGCGCTGTGCATCCGCGAGGAGTATTTCGGCCGGCTCACCGAGTTCGAGGGCCTGCTGCCGCAGCTCTACGACAACCGGCTCTGGGTGCGGCGCATGGCGCGGTCGCAAGCGCGCGAGGCCATCGTGGGCCCCTGCCGCCGCTGCGACGTGGGCATCGAAGACGCGCTGGCCGACGAGCTGCTGGATTCCCTGGCCAAATCCGGCAAGGACATCGAGCTGCCGATCCTGCAGGTGGTGCTCGACCGTCTGTACCGCGAGGCGCTGGCGGCCGCGCCGGACGCGCCCGTGCTCACGGCCGCGGCCTACCGCGGCCTGGGCCAGCTCGAATCCATCCTGGCGCACTTCATCGAGAGCCAGCTCGTGGCCAGGCCCGACGCCGAGCTCTACCGCCAGATCCTGAAGACCACGGTCTCGCAGGACGGCACCAAGGCGGTCATGTCCGTCGCGAGCATCGCCGCCGCGGCCAGCCGCTTCGGCGAGCCTATACCGAATGAGGAGCTGCAGCACGCGCTGGACCAGCTCGTGGACGACCGCATCCTGCGCTGCGACCCGGCCACGCAGTTCTACGAGCTGCGGCACGACACCCTGGCCCGGACGATCTTTTCCTGGATGACGGCCGAGGAGCACGAGCTGATCAAAGTCCGCCGGCTCTTCGACCTCACCTACGAATCCTGGCGCGAGCGCGGCATCCCGCCTGGGGCGGAGCTGCTGCGCACGCTGGCGCCGCATCGCGAGCGGTTGCAGCTTACGCACGAGGAGCGCACTTTTCTGGAGGATTTCCGCGCCCTCGAGCAGCAGGCCAAGCGGCGGCGCCGCCGGGCGCGGCTCGCGGTCCCTATCGCGCTCGCGGTGCTGCTGGCCCTGCTCCTGCTGTATGGAAAATACAGCTCGGACCAGGCCGCGCACACGCGTTACAGCCTGCTCTCCAGCGAATCCTTCGCGCGCAAGGAATACAGCCTGGGGTTGGTCTACACACTCCAGGCGCGGGAGTATGTGAACTGGCTACACAAGCCGAGCGCCGTCGAAAGCGACAAACAGGAGACCGCGCCGCAGGCCGAGCCCGGGGCAGAGCGCACCATGATCGCAGACTGGGCGCGGCAGCGCGACGACGTGCCAGTCCAACTCTTAGAGCCCGGGCAGACGCTGGCCATCGACCCCGCGGGCAAGGGCCTAGTCCTGAAAGAGGGCGAGAGGCTGCGCTATGTCCAATTCCCCCGCGCGAACGCTGCCGAGAGCATCGGCCTGGGCCTGGGTTTCGGCGCGGGCGGCGCCAAGGGCGCTCCAGCCCGGGAATCATTCCAGAAAGTGGACCTGCCCCTGCCCACCGCGGAGGTGCAACAGCTCGCCTTTACCGGCAACGGCGCCATCCTGCTCGGCGTGGCGCGCCCCGGCGCCGCCACGCTGCCACGCGTCTTCGCCCTGGACCTCAACACCCTGGCCGTAACGCCGCTCTTCGAAGACTCCGAGGGGGCGCCCGTGCGCGTCGTGGGCAGCCGCGACGCCGCGGCGGCAGTACTTTTGTCCAAGGTTTCTTCCCCGGATGGAAACTTCGATGCGGTGTCGGGCCTCAGGGGTGTGCTGGGCAAGCGTTTGTTTACATTCGAATTCGTTTTTCAAGATATTGAAGACTTCGCCTTGAGTCCTGACGGGGAATACTTAGGGCTCCTGAGACAAGAGCGGGACGCGCAACAGGACCAAGCCGAGGCAGGCAAGGACTAGGCCAAAAAAGATGCCGCGCAGGAAAACAAACCGCGCAAATGCGTCCTGTTTCTCATAGCATTAGGCGAAGTAAAATCTGGGAAATGGTACGCGGAAACGGGGATCACCTTGCCGCCAAGTCGTTTTGGCCAGGCGCGGCTTTCCTTTGTTCGCGCCGCGTCCGCCCCGGCGCTGGTGCTGACCTGCAAGAACAAGCTTTGGCATTGGAACATCGAGGACGCGTTGCAGCAAGAGGCCTCGCCGCGTGCCGTGACTCTGCCCTTTGCCCTGGCTGGCCTGAGTCCGGACGGCAAGACGCTCGCGACCTGGTCCGAAAAGATTCCGCAGCTCCGGGGCCAAAGCGCGAACGATGGTTCGCCGCTGGAAAAGGGGCAGCCGCTCGAACTCTGGACCTGGCGCGACTTCGACCCGGCCAGCCTGCGGCAGGAAAGCAGCTTGCGCCTACTTTGGGACCAGCGCATTGCCGAGCCCCTACGCTGGCTTGCGGACGGCCTGGCCGCCCTCGAGGGCGACCGCGTCTCCTTCTGGCACGTTGACGATCGCATCCCCGCGGCCACCGCGGCCGAGGCCACGCGCTCCTACCTCGGCCGCCCCTGGGATAAAGCCACGGTCGAAGACCGCTACGGCTGGGGCGTACGCTCGGGCAAGACGTTTCGTTTGTTCCGCGATTCCGGGCTGAACGCACTTCCCCCCTGGTGGAAGTGGGTGGAAAAACTGCTCTACGACGTTGCGGGCCGCATGGTCTTTTTTGGCGGAATTTTTCTCTACTGGATCACCATGGCCTTGGGCTATATCCTCCTGCAACGATTCCGCAAACCAGAACCGGCTTGGCGCGAAATCGGCCGGCAGTCGGTCCCAGCCGAGCAACGCGACGGGCTTCTCGCCCAGGTGGAGGCCTGCGGTTTTCGCTGGATGCGGCGCGAGGCAGGCATCGACCAGTACGAACGATGCGCCTTGTTCAAGAGTTGGCATGGCTTGTTCGGACTGCGACCGACGCGGCTGGAGTTCGCTCCTGGCGACAACCCGCGCAAGGATCTGGATTTGCGTTATTCGCTCGGAAGCATCCCCGGCGGCTACGCACTCTGGCCTGTTGACAGACTCGCACTGCAGTGGCGCTTGTGCCAATTCGAGTCCATCGTCCAATCAAAAGCGTCATGGAACATTCGCTTGGCGTTACGCGGGCGCAGGCTTATCCTGTTCCTACTTATGTTGTTCCATGACGTGCTTTTCCCGGCCCTGCTGGTGCCGGCCCTGTTGGTGTCGGTTGGGCATCCTAACGCTATGTTTTTCAGATACCTTTTGGTCTTTCTACCGCTCGGCGTCTTCGGAAATACCTTCGGGTTAGAGGCCATCACCCTCGGGCTGACGCGTCTTCTTACCTCCCCCTTCCGCGCCGTCCTGACCATGGATGTCGCCAGGTTGAACAAGTGGCTGCTCAAGCCCGTGACGTATGTATTCTTGACTCTGGTGGCGTTTTATCTCGGCTTGGTTGTGTATCATAGATTCGATGACCCTCTGGCGCCAGGCATCGAGCGGCTTCTGTATGTGGAGCCGCGAAATATCCCCCTGGAGCAGGACGGCTATTTCTATTTCCTCGGCTTCGAGGCCCCCGCAGGCGCCGATCCCTTTCAGACAGGGGTTGGGATGGTCAAAAAGGCAATGCCGCAACTGAAAATGCCGTGGAATGTTGTGAGTGGGAGGGAGTTACTGTCAGAGAGACTTCAATTCGAGGGCGAACTGCCGAAATACTTGGGGCCAGTCAACCTCAATGCCTGCTTTGAGAATACCGCCGAGATTGCTCAACTGACTAAGGACAACGCCATACTTCTCGAGCGATATGTTGCGTTGCAACAATATAAAGCTATTTACGGCGGCAACCTGAGGATGCTAAAAGCCTATCAAATAATCCCACAATATAGCTCAATACAATATATACATCAACTTTTCCTGGCTAACCTGGCCCTTGAATTGGGACCGCCGGACAAAGCAACGCCGGAGTCAATCGAAAAAGTCCTTCGAAAACTTTCAGGTGATACAGCATACTGGAGACAGCAGTTAAGCGTCGCAAATTCACTTATAATTCTTGTGGCTAGCGTTATTATTGTAGACGGAAATTTTAACTTTGCTTCCGAGATTGTCCATCAATATTGCTTGACGGAACAGCATATTCTTCTTCTTCAGCAATTCCTTTCGACTCCGACTGACGAAGAAGACAACCAAATTATGAAGATTGTCTTTTCTTTAAACTTTATGAGCCCTATTGACGCGGCTTATATTCAGTTTCAGGACTACCTACCCAAGCATATGTGGATCGACATATCAACAACAATCGATACGATAATGGCAATATGTCTATACCCTCTTTATATTGTAAATAACGATGTCAATTTCAGATATACCTTCAAAGCATACTACGCCATTCACCGAGGATACGATTCAGTCGAAATGCCTCGCCCACTGCCGTCAAATCTTGGTTGGCACATATTTAAAAATCCTTTTGCAAAGTTAATACTGTATACTATCGCTCTGCCTAGATATCAGGACCTCGGTAACGCATTCTTCCAGAAATGCTTCGACAAAAGCTTCCTCGCCTCCCTTCAGCTCGCGATCAAGGTCAACAACATCGCGGAGAAGGACATACCGGCCTTCCTTGAACACGCGCCGGTCTGGCAGCGCTCGCCGTATAGAGAAAAAACCGTGCTCTACGACCCGGCAAGCAAGCAATTGAAACTGGGCGAGGCCGCGGTGTCGCTCGCGGGCGGGTGTCCCGCGGAACAAGAACGTGAAAAAATGCAGGAGCGCGGGAAGCCGAGGTGATGCCGTGAAATTTTTCACCCTGCCACGACTGGGCGTTCCGTTCGCCACGGTCCCTTTTCTGCCACGGCGGGCCTGGCTGCGCGCGCTCTGTCTCTTGGCCGCGGGCCTCGGGCTCGGACTGCTTGCGCTTGTCGGCTACCACGCCCGGCCTATTCCCCTCGACCCGCGCATCGAGACCTGGCGCAAAAACGAACGGTTGGTCAAGGCCGCGGACCAGGACAACGCCTATTTCGCGCTCCTGGGCTTCAACGCCCCGGCCGGCACAGAGGCCCATACCCTTGGGAGCGAACTCGCGGCAGCACCGAAGGCCCAGGCCACGCCCGCGATCTCAGAATCCATCCCCGTCGCCGGGCTGCTTCCAGTCGCGACGCTGCGACTGCAAGGCCAACTGCCAGCCGGCCTGGACAACGACGCACCGCCTACCCTGGCGCGGCTCTCTGAACTGCGCCGCGAGCTCGACGCGCTCATCGCCGCCAACGCCGAACTGCTCGCGCGCTTCCAGGCCCTGTTCCAATACCCGCATTGCTACGATGGGCCGCGCTATGTTCCTGCCCGGCGCGCGGTCCCGGACTGCGAGGCCCTGCGCGTCGCGCATCAGCTCTTTCTCGGCCGTCTGGCCCTCAGCCTGGCCGAGCCCGCGGCCGGCCTGGACCTCAAACGCAAAGCCCTGGCCGAGCTAGCCGCGGCCAACGCCTTCTGGCGGCTGGTCAACGTCGAGACCAACATCCCCGAACTCGCGCAGCTCGCCGCAGGGTGCCTCGAGCGCGATTACGCGCTCCTGGCCGACTTCGTCGCCCGCGACGCGCAACTCCCCGCGCTGCTCGGCGCCGTGGCCGCGGTCCTGCCCGCGCCGCTGCCGCACGAGCTCGACTGGCGGCGCTTCAACAGCGCCGAGTTTCTCGACCTCATCGACCGCGTGCTGGCCGGCGACCAGAGCCTGGAGACCACCCTACGCCGCGAGCTCGGACCGCTGCGCGCCGCGCTGCTCCAGCTATTTTACATCAAAAACCAGACCGCGAACGCGATCTTCGACATCCAGTCCCCCCTGGGCCAGACCTCGTCCCTGCAGTCCTACGAATGGGCCAAGGACCTCCGGGCCTTCCTCCTCGGGGAATGGACCGCGCCCGGCCTACACTACTTGGTGAATCCCTATGGCAAGCTGCTCGTACGCGCCATCCTCCCCGCCCCCGACGAGCGCGGGAACCAGGCCTACGGCAAGCTCTACGACCTCAACCTCCTGCTGCGCGCGCAGCTCGAGCTCTTGCGCGCCAGGCCTGCGGTCAAGCCCGAGGCCGCGGCCGCCTTCATCGCCGACTTGCCAGTCTGGTTCAACGACCCCTTCACCCGCAAACCCCTGGCCTACGACCCCGCCACGCGCACGCTGCGCTGCGGCGCGCATGCTATTGTTTTGAGGCTTTGATGTCACTTTTCTACGAGACAGGAGGCTTGAGATCTCTCCCTGCGGTCGAGATGACAGCTGGAGAGTCTTTTAACCTTGAAAACTCTAGATGCTCAGGTCGTCACCGTCGCCAGCATCGACAGCAGGGCAGACGCTCGGCTGTCGATATCAAATTTCTGGTGCGGTCAGCCGGCGCAACGCCTCGGACTTGCACAGGCTGTTCGACGCGAAGAGCTCCCAGAGCTGGCCCGCGAACTCGCCCTCTTCGGTAAAGACCGGCCCGACCACCACCGTCACTGCGCAGTTGTCACCCTCCGGACGCAACACCGCGGTCTCGTAACGCGCACAGACCCCGCATTCACCTGCGACCGCGCCCTGGCCGGACGGCGAGGTGCTCTCCAGATAATCGACCAGGCGCCGGCCTACGATTTCACAGCGACTTGCCCCTGCTAGGCTAAGGAACGCCGCGTTGGCGTAGACCAGCATGCCGCCCGCGTCGCTCACTGCAATGCCCTGGCCGCTCGCTTCGACAAGCGATTTAAAGATGTAGCCGTATTCGCAGCGCGGCGAGGCCGCACGTCGTGCGCATTCTGCCTCGAGCAGGGTAATGCGACGCCGCAGACGTTCGAGCTCGGCGACCGGGGCTGTCGGAGCCGCCTCGCGGCCGGCATTGCTAGCCGAAGCGGAAAAGGACCGTCGGCTGCTGCCGACCATTCGTTTCAACTTCCGTTCCATTATCCGATAGATTCTCAGTACCATTGCTTTTTCCTTTGCGGAGCGCGGCGAAGCCGCTGCTCTTGGTCTTGGTCGCCCCTTTACTCGCGCCTCAGCAGCCGGCCGTGCGTCCATTCTCGTATTTGACGGACAAAGGCGCCAAAATTTTCCCTGCCAAACAAAAAATCCTGAATTATTCACCCTTGCCCCGCGACACGAGACATCGTAGTAACAATTATTTCCATTCGCTCGACAAAAAAACGGGCCGCGTGTCCGTCTATAATGAAACGAGGGTTTCGCATGCGGCACAGGTGCGGCGCTCGAAACGAAACGATTCTGGATGGTGCGCGGTGAAATACAAAACAATGGCCATATACTGCAAGCACTGTAGCGACATAGCGCTCGTGCGGCTGGATCAGGACGAATTTACTATTTCGGATGCAATTCAATGCGTACAATGCGGCGCGACATTGACTGGCGCCCCGGAGAACTCCCCTCTTCCTCAGGAGCTCCAGCAAGATGCGCCTCCCCCCGCGCCGCAGAACTGTCAGCCCGTGGCAAAGAACAATGGCGGCGCAGTCGCGGCCAAGTCGCCGTCGCGAGTCTCAAAAGACGTCGCAGCCATACTAAAGAAATGCCCGAACTGCGGGCTGGAGGTGGACGAGGCTTACGTGCAGGCGTCCGGGTCGCGCGACTGCCCATTTTGCGGCTTTAGCCACAAGGAGCGTATGCGGGCCCACGCAGCGGGCAAGGCCCAGGAAATGGCGATCTATGAGCACATCACCCCCTCGGAACTGTTTTCGCTGGACCATGTCCTGGAATTGGGCGGGAGGCGCTGTTTCCTCGCCCTCTGTCTTCTGGTGCTGGGGCTCGCGCCGATTGGCTACAGCTACCTGGCCAGAGGCGCGGAAGTGCAGACACTGTATTGGTTTTTTACCAGCTATTTCAGCTTGATATGGGGAATGATTCTCCATTACTTGATCAAGCCGCGTAACGTTTTGGCGCCCGTGGTTATCGGCGTGTGCCTTTTCACCATACTTATCGGCATTACAGGGCTGTTGCTGGCCCATCATCTGCCCCTGGTCAAGCAAGTGTACGCGCTCACGAACTCGCCATCACTGGCCATGCGTCTCACGGGATACATTTTTGGCGTGGGACTCTGCGAGGAGCTGGTCAAGGCCTTGCCTATCGTTCTCTTGATCCGTATGAAGCTGATCAAGGAACCTGAATCCGCGTGTTTTTACGGCGCGGTGTCGGGTTTGGCCTTTTCTGTATCAGAAGGCGTGGAGTATTCGTTTCGCTACGCCACGGGACTCATAGCGCAAACCATACGCTTCGACACCTTTCTTCTGGCGCACATGGTGCGTTACATCACGCTCCCCCTGGCGCACGCGGCCTTTGCCGGGTTGGCCTGCTATTTCATAGGGCTGTCCACATACAACGCGCGTCTTTTCCCAGTGCTTTTCACCCTCGGGCTGGGCGCCTCGGCCCTGCTGCACGGGGTCTACGACACCTTCTGCTCAGGCATTCTCGGACTCGTCATACTTGGAATCACCATCGCACTGTTCTGTCTGTTCGTGTTCAAAAGTTCAGACCTGGCCGATCGCATGGAGTCCATCGCTCGCGCCCAAACGAATCCAGAAAGGAGCTGACGCCATGGCCATGAAAGAAGTCAAAGACATCTATCCCTTGTCGCAGTTTTACGCGGAACATATCGTGGAGATCGTGCGTATCGTCGGAAAACTCGGCCGCGGGGTCTCAATAGAATCCGACGGCGCGCCGGGTGAAGACAGCGAACGCGCCGTGTCGTTCTATCTGCCGCGCGAGAGCTTTCGCATCGCCACGGCGGACAATTGCCTGAGCATGGAAATGAACCTGAAAGGCATAACCTATCTTTACGACCATACAGACAGATTTTACGACAAGTCCATCCACCGCCTGTACGACTATCACGAACAGGCGTTCAAGGAGAAGCGCAGCGATGACAAATGGCGTGGCTTCAGACGCGGGATTGTCTGGTACGGGCTGGAAGTGCTGATTCTGGCGCTAAGCTTCATCGCGATGTACAGCGTGTTCATGGGGCTTTTGGTCATTGGCGCGGCCTTGCTCTCGTTTACGAGCCGCATGATCGCGCACATCGCGTTCTCCTTTTTCTGGGGCTGGTTTGCCAGCGAGCTTGTCTCCCAGTTCGGCATCAGTCTGCTGGGTGGACTGGAGAACGTCATCGCCTTCTTCGCCGCGTTCGTCGTCTCCTTGTGTCTGCATCTAAAACTGGAGCAACGTCTGGAGGGGGCCTATGACATGTAAGCAACGGCTTGCGCTCCCCTTGCCACCATTGAATACGAACCTGACCGCCCAACGTTTGATGAGACGCTAAAGAGGTAATATTTTGGCTTGCTGCACCTGGTCTGCGCCTTCATCTGGCTTCTCTGATACATCAATGGAGAACACGCACGGCTAGTATATTTTAATGTGGAGATGCACTATTGACATTGGTGGCCCAGGGCCAGCGTACGTGAACGGATTCAGTCACTACAGCTTTACCGATCGGATTGCCCAACGCGAAGTGCCAAGCCGAGCAGACGCTTTGCTCTCGATATCCGTACGGCTCGAAGACTCGCCTACGGCTAATCGGGCTCAGCGTTCCCGGGTGAGGCGAGATTGCCGTGCGTTGCACTGCTCATTCTGTCTTCTTGCTCTCGCCGTACCCGGGATCGCTGAGCCCGATTAGCCGTACGGATATCGAGAGCAAAGCGTCTGCTCGGCTACGGTGTCGGCGACGGTGACGACCACAGCATTAGAGCTTTTCAAGGTTAAAGTGCTCTAGTATATCGCGTTTCTTTCACCCAGCAATTTTGAAAAAAAACGGCACAGATTCACGCCGATCATGGGGTAGAGCTTCATGATCTCCAGGAAGGACGCCGAAGGAATCGCGAACAACTCTACCTCTTCCATAGCGATGTAGTCTTTATCGGCAGGGTGTTCCGAAAAGAGTCCGAGCGCCCCGAAAAAGCCCCCGGGCCTTATTTCAGCAGCGGTTTGGATCCTGGCGCCGCGTGCTGCTACGCAGCCCCTGAGGACCAAGTGGACGCCGGGAAAAGCTTGCCCGCGGGCAATGATCACCGCGCCCACTGGAAAGGTCGCGGGAGTGGCGATGGAGGCCACCGCGCGCAATTCTCTTACGCCAAGGCCGCTGAAGAGGGGAAAGGTGCGCAGACTGCGCACATGCATAATGATGGAGGGCATGCTCGTCTCCTGGTCGCGGCAGCGTTCAAGGGCATAGAGGGCGGCGGCGCGAACGGCCGCGTCCGGGGCGGCGAGTCCAGCCTCCGCCACGGGCAGAAAGCTCCTGCTGGCGAAGGATTCGCCCAGGACGCACAGCGCCAACATTCGCGTTGTTGGATCCTCGTCCACGCACAAGGCATTCAAAACCCGGTCCGGAGTGTCCCCGCGCATGAGCGGCAGGACCCGCCGTCCCCTGGCGATGCGCTCCTCCTCCGGAATGGAGTCCACCAAGGGCACGATCCGAGCCGCGGTGAGGGGATCAAGTGATGTTTCCAACAACTCCGCCGCAGCCGAGGCTTCTTGCGTGTTTTGGGCTACGAATATCAGCCGCATGTCGGGATAAGTCACCCACAGCGCAAGAAAAGCACTGTTCAACTCTTCTTGAGATTTTTCCCGCAAATGCTCGACAAACAAGGAAAGTGACGGGCCGCTCGGCGCCGTTTCCAGAGTCCGCGCCGCGATCAGCGCGTTGTATGCACCGGTCAATTGGCGCCCGAGAAATGGGACAATATCCGCGTCGCGCGTTCGAGCCAGTCGCAGCGCCTCGAGAATCCCCCGTTGGACGCGAGGGGGGCCGTGGCTTAGGCGTTGTTCGAGAATCGGCAGGATATCCGGCGCGTAGCGAGAAAGAGCGTCGATAGCCGCCCGCCGCACGCTTTCGATGTCCTCCAGCAGGAGCAGCAGGCCGTTGATGGCCCGGAAGTCGCAGCTCAGGGCGAACGAGGCGGCGGCATGGGCGCGGGCCTCCGCGTCGGGCGAGGCTAATCCGGCCAGGGCGGCGTCTGGGTCGATGTCCGGAATATCCAATTCTTCCATCAGTTCGAGCACTTCCTCGGGGTAGCTTTCTGGATCCAAGGTGGAAGGCGCCGTGTCGGTCAGACCCGCGGCCACCTCGTTGAAACGGTCGTAGTCGAGCCCTTGCTCGGTGAGGATCTGCTTGAGGCCGGCGCGGTAGCGGACTCGAAAGCGAACGGCTTCGCGCGTCCAGATTATGCCCAGGACCAGGGCCGCGAGGCTCATTGCGCGCGGCGTGAGCTCCTGCTTCAGGGCGAGTATGAGCAGAGCGCCGCTGAGCGTGGAGGCCTGGACAAGCGTACCGCGGGTGAAGACCTGGCTCCAGGCCGCGATCTCGCGGGGCAGCAGGCTGAACAATTGCTTGGTCAATGGGCCGAGGGCCGCCCGTTGCAGAAAGATGCTTGAAAACTGCGCGTAAGCCACTGCCGGCAGGTTAAATAATAGTCCCAGGGCGCCAAAGG
>Ga0247840_10008812_pt1 | contig 13337 bp, 10 predicted proteins | sample LaCruzMarch2015__FD_192404 | JGI IMG/M metagenome (GOLD analysis project Ga0247840, IMG submission 192404) | Freshwater microbial communities from meromictic Lake La Cruz, Castile-La Mancha, Spain - LaCruzMarch2015_17m | ecosystem: Environmental > Aquatic > Freshwater > Lake | place: Spain...
CCAGATGCCAGGAGCACTGAGTACCTCAGTTAAGGTGTTAGATGTGTTTTGCAAAAATTGTTGCCAAGTGCCAGGTTTAACGTAGCCGGCCATTTCCAACTGTTGGCAACTAAGGCCATATTGTCCAACTCCAGTTTCGTCAGTTATAACGTCGGCCGCTTGGTCCACAGTGTTGGCCACTTGCGCCATGAGTGCTAGAGTTTGATCGCTGGTTAATGATCCTATGGCTGGAGCGGTAAATCCTGTGCCGGCTATTGAGGCTATGTTGGCCTGTGTTACGGGGTTAGTTAAGGGAATGTTGATCAAGGACGGAATGTCAGCAACTGTGGGTAGGCCGTTGATGATTGCTAAGATCACAGTGTCATCAACTCCTGCGGTGCCACGATCCAATCTACTAAGCTCAAACTTGGCCAAGGCAGATGTGGTTCCGCTGACGCTTTGTCCGGGCTCAAATCCTACTAACGCACCTGCGGCTACTTGACTGTAAAATGTAAAGTCGGCCTGTGCCTGCGTAGTACCAGCAGGGGCCTGCATGGTAAATGTGTCGCCAGATGGAAGGGTATAGTTGAATTGTGCCATTATGTTTTAGTAATAGTTGTTCCGGCTGGTAATGCCGGTGCTGCTGGCGGAGGAGTAGGTGCAGGTCCTGCCAGTTTAACTGACACACTCACTCCTTTGTTGTGATACGGGTATGGTTCATGTGTGGGCGCACGAGTTACTATGCTGTCTAGGCCTGTGGGCTGTGCTATCCAACCAGCGCTGGCATTAAACTCTACCTTGGGCAACAGGTACTTGGTTAATCCAGTAGGTGTTGCTACCTCTACCTTTGGGCCACCGTTGAGTTGTATTTTACTACCATTAAAACTTAATTCAGACCCAGAGGCCCAACTGCCCAATTGACTGCTGATAGCCACAGTACCGGGACTTTTAATTCCAATGGATCCTTGACTAAACAATGTTAATTTACCTTTGTTTGACACTGTCATATCTGTGTCGCTTTGCATGATTGTACCCTTGGTACTTTTCATGTTGATTTTTCCGCCGGCAAACATGTTGATATCTTCGTCGGCATGCAGATTAATAGTGCCTTGTGTGCGTAAATTTACACTGTTGGTAGTGTACACATCTAAGGTACCTTCTTGCCCCATCTCAATCCATGCCTGGCCGTTGGCATGACAAATATAAAAACAATCACCATCGTCACTCATGGTAATCTGATGACCCTTGGCTGTACGTATTCTAACCAGATTATCTTTGCCCGACAGGTCACCGTCGTCCATGACAAAAGTATGGCCGCCTCGACGCCCAATTATTCCAACGTCTGCTAGTTTTGCCGCTCCAGACTGAGCTTGTTGTTGTATTTTTGCATCAGTAAGACCGCCTTGATAAATGGCGCGACCCGGAGTACTAATACCATAGCAATTACTAGGACTTTCTCGTTGGCTTGAGCTGGCTATACTTCCTCGTATGGTATCAAGCGCCAATCCTTGTTGAAACAATATACCTGCTACATAACTTTGTACCGGTTTAGGTTGATTAAAGAATTTAGGATTGTTTTCAATCGTTGCATTTTTAACGTTAATTTCTGTAACAGGTAATTGTGGTGCTCCAGCAAAATAAGTTTCTTGACTAGCATTTTGTGCTTCGTACTGTTTAACAGCACCAATAGCCGGAATCATTTGATTAGCACCTTGAGTCGGAATACATCCAACATAGTATCCTTGTTTAGGATCTCCACCAACAAAGAAACAAAGCACACTAACTCCGATGTCCGGCGGAGTAAACCACATGCCGTAACTGTTTGTATTACCGGGATATTTTCCCGCGCCGGTTGAGGTTCCTGATTGTGGAGTGGCTCCGTAAAATGGTGGACAATAACTTACTGTTCGCCATAGACTTTGATCGGTAAGATTAGGAGCGCCGGTTTTTGTTGTTGACCCAAATTCTTCAATATACACTTGTAATCGACCACTGCGAGTGTTATCAACAGTATTAACTACAATGCCAATAAATGGACCCATTTCCGCAGGTTGTCCGCCACGATCAAATTTATATCCTTCGGGCCGGCCTTTACTGCGTTGTACGTTTTCTGCCATTATGAATCATCCTGTGCTATTAATTGTGGTGAACTATTTACTCCGGCTTCGGTATTGTCTCCAGCTAATCCAGCTGCAAACTCAATGTCGCCGCTGGAGGTTGGTGCTTCTGGCGGTGCAGACGGTTGTGGTGTCGGTGGTTGTGTTGGCTCGTCAAATAGCCCGGCATCTTGTGCGGCTAACATTTTGGTTTGTTCGGATCCTTCTGCGGTACCGTATTCAAACGAAGCATTTTGTTCGGCTACGGTTTGTTCGGCAGTTGTTGGTGCATCGGCTTGACTTTGTGGAATACCCGTATTACGAGTATCTGCTGAATTGAAAAGATTTTTTACTGCTCCGGTAGCAGAACCTATTAGTGATCCTAATCCACTGCCAGCACGACCGTTACTTGCAGCCGATGATGGAGTTGTACGTTGCAACAATGTACCTTTAAGATTTTGTGTAAACTTACCTTTGACAAATTCGCTGATACATTCGTTAGCAATATACACATAACTTTCGTTAAGAGGTTTTCCTTGATTATTAATTTGATTGGTATTTCTGTTATTAACATCCATAATTCCTGTGCTTAGGTCATAATCCGTAGGAGTGTTAATTACAATTTCAAATAATATCTGTTGACTATCCATATTAATTGTGCCGTCGGGCAAAAATGCGCTGGCATTAAAACTATTTTTACCCGGAGCCGAGAAGGACGCTTCGCCTTGTTGTAGCCACGCCGGGTCTCCAACAATGTTTAATTTAGCTTCGGCCAGGTCTGCAGGATTGTACAACGAATCGGCTAAGTTGGCCGCTGGTTCATTAGTTCTTAAATCAGCGCCTTGACTGGTCTGTCCACTACGAGGGCCAAAGGTTGTTTTGGCACCTGTAGTATTTGCTGTAGTTTGCGTTCCGCCAGACAGTATATAGGTGTAAGCGGCATTATACTGTTGCTCGTAGCTTATTACCTGTGTATTTTGTCCCGTGAACCAATAATTATATCGTTTTTGTGATCCTCTATATTGAGGTTGAGTAAAATAATTACTGTTAGTTGCAACAAGTCTAAATGGACTTATAATATATTTTACGTTATAGGCATAATCATTACGCTTAGGATCATACTTAATAGGCGTAGCCTCTACATTAATTTTAAACCAAGTGACATCCTTTTTAGTGCTGCTGTTGGCTTCTTGCTTTTGTGTGTTTTCTTTTACAGTATCTTTTGCTTGTTTTCTTATGTAATCACTATTTCGCACCGCTTGTTCTATGACTTGTACAATTTGTTGACCTGCAGTTATTGTAATAATTCTACTATTGGGATCTATTGATTGTTTTTCAGTAAGAACCTGATCCCCGGCGGTCTTTGCTACTTGAGGACTTGTATTTTTAAAATCGACGCCGGGTACCGTTATTTTTGCCTGTTCAATACTAGGGTCTGTAAATTCTACGCTATAAACATCGGCTACTGTGTAAATTTTACGGTCAACTAAATCTTTTTGATATTGATTTAGTGCTTCCATTAATCCTTTGCGTATAGTTAACTTTGGACTCGGCGCAGCAGATGCCTTGGGCGGTGCATCGGGCGGAGTGTTTTGAGGATTGTCTTGCTCCTGCCTTTCTTCATCTGTTAAAGTTTTTGTTTTGGTGGACGTCGATGGGCCAACCTCGGCACTACCTGATAGTGCATCTTTTACTGACATGCCGCTTAATTCTACGTTATAGGGAATGGTTCCACGACTTTGGCCAACCGCAATATTATATTGAGGTGCGGTAGCTTCAATTTCATATTCGACTAGTTTGTTGGCTACTCTGAAATTAATTTTATTAATAGCCATTGGGTAATATTTTTCCACATTTGCTGTTCCAGCACCGGCGCCAGTTGCATTGGTAATACCACTGGATTTTCCGGCCTGTACTAGATTGCCATTCGCATCATAGCCAAAAAATTTAATTACTAACAAATACAATGCCGCCGCAAAATTTTTCTTTGCATTATCGGCACCTAAATATTGTTGTACTGCCTTGTCGAGATTGGACATTAATGTGATTCCGTTGGGCTCGACTAGAGTCATTTTAATTGTGTTTACATTGTGTGCGGAATTGGTTCCTTTGCCCATCATTGTAGATTTAAGTTCAATTTTATCAATATAATAATCGTTACTAAAATATGGGTTACGACCGGCTATTGGTGCACCACCACTTTGAAACAGTAATTGGCTTCCTGACGGGGTAAACTTTTTATTCTTAACCATGGCATTAAAGGCTTCTGGTTTCATTAGATATACCGATGCTTGATATGTATAACTAGCATATTGGTCAAGTACGTTATCTTGTGGTGTAATCGATCCTTCACCAAATACGTTATTAGAGGTCTGTGTTGCGGCATTTGTGGTGCTGGTCGACGAGTCAACTCCGTCATCTGCGCCTTTACTAGTAAGGGCATTACCCGTAGTACCTGCGCCGACTCCACTTGAAGTGGGGGCTTGCTGAACGGCATCGTCTTGTGCGGCAAGATTTTTATTAACTTGATTTTCTGTATATACAACCGGACCACCTATTGTTTGGTTTGGTTCTGATGTGGCCTGCGTTTGTCCTACTGTACCCGATGTTGACTGTGGATTGTCTGCTTCCCAGGTTGATCGTTGGTTTGGGGTAGGTGGTGTGTCTGACAGTATAAAGTCGCCGGTGGCTTCATTAAAATATCTATACTGGCCGGTAACAGTGTCTGGTCCTGAATAATGACCAAGATTATAATTGGCCATGTTAGAATCCTAACACTGTTTTTAAGGTATCCATTGGTGGTAGATAAATCGAAGTTCCTGCCTCAAAGTCCATAGGGGGTGCTGTTAGTGTATTAGGATTGCGTTGATAGAATACCCACCATAATCCAGCATCACCATATAAGTCAAATGCTAGTAGGTCAGGACGATATTGAAAGGTTAGATTAATAGTAAACAATAGATCGTCGGTGCTCTTAGGTATAGGTCTGTTGACCATAACATCTAAGAAAAATTGACTATAGCCAGTTTGGTAATATGGACTGGTAGGACCGTAGTTAGCACTCATTACCAGAATCCTCCCTTAATTAACTGTCCATTTGCAAAACCTTTGAGACTAAATTGTTTACTAACCTGCTGACGGGTTTGTACCGGTAACAATGTAATGTCTAGGTCTATCTTGCTGGGCACGTAGGTAGGATTATTTAACAAACTCTGCAATGGTGCAGGCATAACATTTTGTGCACCAGTTGGCAAGAAAGCTGCGGCCAGTCGTGAAACTGTAGGTGACACAGCATTTAGTGTAGTAGAGTATAAATTTTGTAAGGGTTGCAAATTTAATCCTAGATTATTAGGCGAACCAGAACTAATATAATCTACGTCAGCAGGCAAGGAATAACTAAAGCTGGTGACTACACACGGATGATTATTAAATTGATAGTCGCCTAGGCCACTTAAGAATACCAGGGGCGGAGGACTTCCGCGTTGTGCATCTTGACCATAAAACATCTTGGTCACACTGCGGAAAAAATGTATCACGGCCAACACATAGGCTGCATCACTGGTGCTTTGTGCTGTAAAAGTTGCTTTTAATGCAACTGCATCGGTATAACTATTTTTATAAAAATAGCCACGATAATTACTATGAGTTAAATCGTATGTTTCATAATTGGCCTTGTAGGCTGTGGAAATACTTGGAGTGTATGGAAATACCACCCCATTAGTTACTTTTAATGGTGCTAGCAACCCAGCGTCTGCAGCATTGTACAAGTAGGTGGCACCTGGGGCCAATCTTAAGGTTACACGCCAGTCGGTATTGACTGGGTATTGAGCGGCCATGTCGCTGTTATTTTGTTGCGCTGTGGCCAGGCCTGAACCAATTTCGACACGGCTGGCGCGAGTTGCATCAGCTGATGCTTGTGTTGCTGGTTCCACAAAACCATTGCCCACAAAAACTGGATCGTTATTTTCAGTAAGAGTATAGCCCGGTAAGAGATTACCCTCCTCATCATATGCGGCACCGAACCCGACCTGCTGAGGAGTGAGTGGCTCTGCAGAAGTTCTAATATCGCTTACCGGTACTGCAAGGTCTTCACCAGATCCGTTTTCTAAATCCTGTGCTACTTGTGGGTCAACAGGCGCTGGTTCGCGGTCAATTTGGGACTCCGAAACTTGAGTTTCGTGTTGCTCTCCGTAACCTGATGTATCTTCGACTTCTGGATCTGCCATGATTGTTTTCCTATACGATATTTACCGATAAAATAAACCACCCAGATAATGATTAAGAGGTTGACAACTGTGGTTTTTATGCTACAATAAATACATTACTAGGAGATATATCCGTGGCCACACCCTTGCCAAGAACACCAGCAAAAACGAATTATCTAAATAATCGTGACATTTTAAAACAAATACACCTAAGCAAAAATACCTACTGTACATATACAGATCCTGTAAATGATCACCAGTATGACATTATTTTGCCCACTTTAGCCAAGATCAATCAACGTACTATTGCTGAAGCACGTCGTAATCGTGCAGATCGACTCAAGCGTGAAGGTACGATTGTGGACCCAAAAAAGATACCAAATACGGACCTAGTATTCCGTATTACTTGCTGGGAACACATACCCATGGCACCGAAAAAGATTCCAAAAAGTGCCGCTAAAAAGAAAAAGATTGAAGATATTTTTGAGCTAGAGTTAGATGCAGAAGATGATCCATTGGCGGAGTTGCTTGATATTCTGGTATTAGACGAAAAGCATGTTCGCCTAAACTTTCCGCCGTTTTATCACTATCGCTTAGATGAAAATAAACAGCCATTCCAAGTGGGCAAGAGCCACTGGCGTGGTGAGTTTGAAACGGGTGAGTTCTCCAAAGACCATGGGAATGCCACACGCACCTTAGCCACTATGTATATGAAATTATGTGAACGCTACGCTACTAGATCAAACTGGAGAGGCTACTGTGTGGATGAATCCACAGAAGCACTGACTAGTAGAGGATGGGCAGGCATCAACGACCTCACCGAGGATGATACAATTTTATCGTATAGTAATAAAAATTTAACGTGGTCGTCGATTAAATCGATCTATCGTGGCAATTATAATGGCCCAATGCATTACATCACATCAAGAAGCATCGATTCCTTGATTACCCCCAAACATAAACTTGTAACTGCTCGTGGCTTGGTCGAAGTAGAATTGGTCAAACAAAGTGATCAAGTGATTGTCATGGGCAATGCAGTATCAGCGCCAACAGAAAAGACAGTTACCGACTCATTTGTTGAACTTGCGGGTTGGATCATGACCGAAGGGAATTATCAACCAAAGAAACAGCTGGTAACAATTTATCAAAATCCCGGAGTCAAGGCAGATCGAATTCGTAAATGTTTAACTACACTAGGGTTCAACTTTAGTGAGGCTTTACAAAAGAAAAATCTCAGTTTTTTATTGTCTAGACCTGCATCGAATGAGATTTTTAAAATTTTTCCGACCAAAAATTTAACAATGGACTTCATTCTTAAATTAACCCAGGATCAGCGCGAACTATTAATAAACACCATGGTTGACGGAGATGGATGGCGGAGAACGGGCGGCCATATGTCGTACTGCCAGAAAGACAAAGAACACATTGATTTATTTCAGGCGTTGTTGACCATGTCTGGAAAGAAATCAAATTATCACTATGTTACTGACCATCCAGCATTTGGCAAGTTGGTAAATTTCTATTCTATTAATATTTTTTCCAAACGTGGCAATAAAACACTCGGTGCGTGTTTGAATTTTAACGGGGGCTTAAACAATGGCAAAGGGATTAATCGAAGTCAAGGTAAAGTTGCTTTCCCAAATGTTCCAACAGTTCCGTACAACGGTCAGGTCTGGTGTCCAGAAACCGAATATGGCAGCTTCGTTGCTCGTCGTAATGGCAAGGTCTATCTGACTGGCAATACCTACAATGAAGAAATGCGGGGACAAGCCTTGTTACAGTTGAGTCAGATTGGCCTACAGTTCGACGAATCAAAATCACAGAATCCATTTGCCTACTACACCGCGGCCATTACTAACTCGTTTACTCGTATTTTAAATTTAGAAAAGAAAAATCAAAACATTCGTGACGATATGTTAGAACAGGCCGGATTGAATCCATCGTGGACTCGTCAGAACGCTGGTAAGAAGAATCCTAACTTTGGCGCTGTGGTTACTAATATTGACATCTCTGAGTATAACAACGAGACTTAACCAGATGGGTTGCAAATACAAAATCTTATGTTACTATGTAGTTTCAATCGCCTAATAATAGGCAATTGATAAATAAACATATGATTTACAATAAAGATTATTACGGATTTGTTTATCGCTGGTACGACAAGAAACGCTTGATGTATTACATTGGAAGTCATCACGGATCACTTGATAGCGGTTATGTGTGCTCTAGCGAGCGCATGCTTCGAGCTTACAAGCGGCGACCTGAAGATTTTAGTAGAGAGATTTTAGAGTTCAATACAACTCATAATGATTGCAACATATCGAAAGAACTAGAACAAGTTTGGCTAGACTCGGTTCCTAATATTAAAGACGATCCTAGGTATTACAATAGGAAGAACGAAGCCGAAGGTGGTTGGTCGTTTATTAAATCAACACACGTAAAAAAGAGGGCCAGCACATTGGTGACGAAACATAAAAAGCAAGGGTTATCCGAAGCTGAGAAGAATAGTTACAAAACAAAAATAGACACTCGCTTAAAGCGAATCGAAACTATTGGGTTTACACAAAAAGAAATAGATCAACACACTGCGTACGGCTACAAAGTTAAAGTAAGTTTACCGGATGGCACTGAAAGAACATATCCGTCTATGGCAAAAGCATCAAAAGACTTGCATATTGATTGTCAATATGCTAGAATAGTAACGATGCAGAATAGAACACACAAAGGATATCAAGTGCATTTATTAGAAGAACCTAAAATTGACTGCCGTGGAATACTAAAATGAACTTATTTAAAAAAGCTGCGGTATTCACTGACATTCATTGGGGCCTTAAGTCTAATAGTATCATACATAATCGCGACTGCGAAGCATTTATTGATTGGGCTATCTCTAAAGCTAAAGAAGAAGGATGCGAGACGGGCTTCTTCTTGGGAGATTGGCACAATCATCGAGCTTCGATTAATTTACAAACTCTACAGTTTAGTTTACAAGCCCTTGAAAAACTATCTGCCGCTTTTGAAAAGTTTTACTTTATTCCAGGAAACCACGATTTATATTATCGCGACAAGCGCGATATTCATGGTGTAGAGTGGGCAAAACACTTATCTAACATTACGATCTGTAATGACTGGTTTAAACAGGATGATGTTATTATTGCTCCGTGGCTAGTCGGAGATGATCATAAGAAGTTACATAAAATGAAGGCCAAATACATGTTTGGCCATTTTGAACTTCCTCACTTTAAAATGAATGCCATGGTAGAAATGCCAGATCACGGTGAGATCAAGGTTGAGAGCTTTGGCGGTATCGAAAGTGTGTTTTCTGGGCACTTCCATTTGCGACAACAGAAAAAGAATATTAACTATATTGGTAACTGTTTCCCTCATAACTTTGCTGATGCCGGTGATGCCAATCGCGGCATGATGGTACTAGAGTGGGGCAAGGAAGAACAATATTTCTCTTGGCCAGGACAGCCCTTGTATCGTGTGCTTAAACTAAGTCAGGTCATCGACAACGCACCCAACATACTTGTGCCCAATATGCACGTTCGCGTAGAACTAGACATTGACATCAGTTACGAAGAAGCTAATTTTATCAAAGACACATTTGTCAAGGATTACAATCTGCGAGAAATGGCATTAATTCCTGTTAAGAGTAGTACTGTAGATTTAGACATGTCTCCAGGAGAAGTCAAGTTTGAAAGTGTGGATCAGATTGTTACAGACCAGTTGACCAACATTGAAAGCGACTTTTACGATCCTAAGTTATTGTTAAAGATCTATCAGAATCTCTAATGCGTCAATTTGATAATGCCATTGCCAATCAACAAAATCTTTACGACACCGTCGGGCCTTACTACTTGTCTAATGTTTTTCAACCCAACGGGGACAAACATTTACATGATTTTTTAACATCTGTCTATCAGACTGAATACCCTCCTGACTTTCGCATACTCATAATTCAAGATTGCGTAGATACGTATGATTATGCAGATCTGCCAGGTAGTGCCATTTGTGCTTTACAGAAATGTGCTAGCCAAATTGATATTAGTAATTTTTTTATTTTGGTCATCACTGGTAACAAAAACATATCAGCAGAACTTGAGCAAGTTCGACAACTGTATTCTACTGATTCTAATGCTATACAAAGTTGTGTTGTAGAAGGCATTGAATACACCGAGATACATAAAAAACAAGATACTTTTTGTGTATTGCCTTGGATGCATCTATATGTAGGCACTGACGGAAATGTTTTGCCTTGTTGTGTAGCCGATTATCAATACCCAATGGGCAATATTGAAGAACAACAAGTGGATAGTATTTTAACATCTCCTGCATTTAATCAATTACGAAAAAACATGCTGTCTGGGGTACGTAGTAAAGAATGCAACAGGTGTTATGCTCAAGAAGATGCCAACTTGAAAAGTAGTAGACTAGGTCACAATAATCAATGGAAAAACATCAAACAGTATAATCTTAATGAAGATGGATCGATTGACAAAGTCAACCCTGTGTATCTTGATATTCGATTAAATAATATCTGTAATCTTAAATATCGTATGTGTAGCGGATACTTTAGCAGTGCTATTGCTCAAGAAGAAGTTGTATTGTTTGATAAAAAAGAATCAGTGCAGTCGTCTCTAAAATTTCAACAACGAAATTTAGGATTAAAAAAAATTATAGAATATGTACCAACAGCTGAAAAAATATATTTTGCTGGAGGAGAACCGTTACTACCCGCGGAACATTATGAAATTTTAGATGCGTTGATTGCGTGTGGCAACACTGATTTAGAAATTACATACAATACTAATTTTACAACATTAAATTATCAAGGCCGTAGTGTCCTAAATCTTTGGAAGAAATTTAGTAATATTATCGTTGGCGCAAGCCTAGATGCCGAAGGTTCTGTGGCTGAATATGTCAGGCACGGCAGCGACTGGAATATAATCAAATCAAATGTAGAATTAGTCAAATCTCAATGTCCACATGTAAATTTTACTGTAACATCAACCGTGGGGTTGTTAAATGTACACAGTTTGATTAGATTGCAACAAAATTGGCACAACACCAAAACTTTAGACATTTCAAAGTTTTCTCAATCTATTATGATTGGGCCAAATCACTTGACTGTATGTGCGTTGCCGTTAGAGTACAAACAACAGTTAGAGCAAACAATCAATCATCATATCGTTTGGTGTGAAGAAAATAATGCCAATGGTCTTGCAAAACAGTGGAAAGATGTGTTAAACTACATGTGGTCCAAGGACAACAGTCATTATATGTCGGAATTTAAAAGATTAACAAATCTAATGGATGTCCACAGAAAAGAATCATTAGCACACGTATTACCGGAATTACAAAATTTATTATGATATCAACTAAAAACCTACTTGTTTATTCTAACTCTTGTAGTTTTGGGGCGAGTGGCCAAGGGCATAAAATTTATCCAGAAGTGGTGGCTGAAAATTTTTCAGCACAGTTAATTAATTGCGGATTACCAGGATCGTGCAATCGACGCATTATTAGAACCACTTTAAGAGATCTAGTTGAATTAAAAAATCAACATAAAAATATATTAGTGTTACTTGGGTTAACATTTATTTCAAGAACCGAATTATGGCAGCCCTGGGTAACACCTATAAATAACGACGGACACTTTTTGTCTATAACAGTTGATCATAAAAAAATAGATTGGAGTGTTGATGGGCTAATAGATACTATTGTACCCGATATTTCAAACTTGGCCGATAGACAACTACAAGAATACTATAAACAGTGGTTAGATCATTATCACCCAGAAAGTGCAATGACCGACTTGTTAACAGACCTTATAATGTTTACTGGCTGGGCAAAAAATAATAATATACAATATATTATTTTTTCAAATGTTGATATGTTGCTAGGGGATGATAAGGTTGGATACAATTCTCCATTTATAAAAAGTTTAAAACACGAAATTGAAAATGACAAATGTGTTATTAATCCCTGGACTTTTAGTTTTGGTAGTTATGCATTAAATTCTGGGTTAGTCCCAAAGGATTATCACTTGTACAAACAACACGGCCACCCGGGCGAGGAAGCACATACATTATTTGCAAATTTTATATTAAAACATTTAACAAATAATCAACCCCTATGATCCATATTAAGATTAAATTTAAAAATAATACAGCTAATAGGTAAATACTGCGAAGGAGTATTTACTATGAGAGTTAAAGAACACATTTATACAAATAACGAATTGATACTATTACAAGATACCAAATTAAGCACCAAAGAATTAAGCGTATTGCTTGGGCTTCGCGTTGGCACAATAAAAAGTAAGCGTATTAAGTTAGGAGTAAGGTTAACTAAAGGTGCTAAACAAGGTAAACCAAATGTTAATAAAATTAGAAATGAAGTAAGAGTTTGCTTAAACGAAAAGTGTTTAAAAGAGTTTACAGTCAAACCAGCTATGATTAAAAAGTTTTGTTGTAAGTCATGTTCTACCACGGTAAACAATCCTGCTCCAAAAGGTAGAGGTAGTCGCCCTTATCGTGTTAAAGATACTACACCCAAATACACACGCTATGCTCAGCTTGTGCATAATTTAAGTCATAAGATTTATTTAGAGAATATTAACACAATAAATCCTAACGGATATCCTCGGACACGATGTGGTGTAGAGGGCGGATATCAGTTAGATCATGTTACTCCTATTAAAGAATGTTTTAATAAAGGACTAACAGCAGAACAAGCAGCGTCTTTAGAAAATCTAAGAATGCTCCCGTGGAAAGAAAATTTAATGAGGAATTATAGTTGATAAGCATAAAAAATCTTACCGTTAAAAATTTCATGAGTGTGGGCAACGCCACTCAGGCCATTGACTTTGACCGCAAGGACTTGACTTTGGTCTTGGGCGAGAACTTAGATCTAGGTGGTGACGGATCAAGAAACGGCACAGGTAAAACCACAATTATTAATGCTCTAAGTTATGCCCTATACGGGCAAGCACTAAGCAACATCCGTAAGGATAATCTTGTAAACAAAACTAATGGTAAGAACATGTTAGTTA
>Ga0247840_10008813_pt1 | contig 13336 bp, 9 predicted proteins | sample LaCruzMarch2015__FD_192404 | JGI IMG/M metagenome (GOLD analysis project Ga0247840, IMG submission 192404) | Freshwater microbial communities from meromictic Lake La Cruz, Castile-La Mancha, Spain - LaCruzMarch2015_17m | ecosystem: Environmental > Aquatic > Freshwater > Lake | place: Spain...
CGGCATTCCGCAACAACGTGCTGTGGATTGTCTTCGGCGCCACCTTGTGCGTCGTGCTCGGCCTGCTGATCGCGGTGTTGGCCGACCGCAGCCGCTTCGAGAACTTCGCCAAGTCCATGATCTTCCTGCCGATGGCGATCTCGATGGTGGGCGCGGGCGTCATCTTCAATATGCTCTACAACGTCAGCCCGAACATCGGTCTGCTCAACGCGGTCTACACCGGGCTGGGCGGCAAACCGGTCGCCTGGACCGCGGCGGCTAGTCTGGCGCCGTGGAACAACATCTTCTTGATCATCATCCTGGTCTGGCTGCAAACCGGCTATGCCATGGTGCTCTTCTCGGCCGCGATCAAGGGCATCCCGGCTGAAATCCTGGAAGCCTCACGGGTGGACGGCGCGACCGAGATCCAGGTCTTCTTCAGGATTATGATCCCGTACATCATGGGCACGATCATCGCGGTCTCGACAACGATCGTGATCTTCACGCTGAAGATCTTCGACGTGGTGCAGGTGATGACGGGCGGGCAATTCAGCACCCAGGTGATCGCCACCGAGTTCTACCGGCAATACTTCACCGCCCAGAATTCGGGCTACGGCTCCGCCATCGCCATCGTCCTGTTGATCGCTGTGGCGCCGGTGATGGTCTACAACCTGCGGCAGTTCAGCGAACGGGAGGCATTCTGATGGCAGCCAACAAACAGAACAGCCAGCGCAGCCGGCTCTGGTCGGATATCGTCATCAACGGCGCTTTGGCCCTGCTGGTGCTACTCTGGACCCTCCCGACCTTTGGGCTGTTGATCTCATCCTTCCGCACCCGCGCTGACATCCAGGCCTCTGGCTGGTGGAGCGTCTTGCCCCATCGCGAGTGGGTGCAGACCGAGGAATTCGAGATTCCTGCGGATTTGAACCGCGACGGCGTCATGACCATCCGCAAGGCCACCGGCACCTTCGAGCAGTTCCGGGAGGGGGTCGTGGCGGCCGACGGCGCGACGCGGCTGATCTGGATCGGCAACCGCCGCCTCGGCACCATGCAAGTCCAGGAGTTACGCTGGACCACGGGCTTCAAGTTCACGACGGAGAATTACGGGCAGGTGTTGGCCGGCAAGACGTTCGAGATCAAACAGCCAGACGGCAGTGTCCAGGTGGAACAGGGCGACAACTTCGTCGGCGCCTTCCTGAACAGCCTCACCGTCAGCGTGCCGGCCACCGTCATCCCGATCCTGATCGCGGCGTTTGCCGCCTATGGCTTCGCCTGGATGCGCTTTCCGGGACGCAAAGTCTTCTTCATCATGGTGGTGGCGCTGCTCGTCGTCCCGCTGCAAATCGCGCTGGTGCCCATCCTGAAGGACTACGTCGGCCTGGAACTGAACGGTACGTTCCTGGGCATCTGGCTGGCGCACACCGGCTTCGGGTTGCCCCTGGCAACCTATCTGCTCTACGGTTACATCAGCACCTTGCCCAGGGACATCCTGGAATCGGCGTTCATTGACGGCGCGTCGCATTTCACGATCTTCGTGTGGCTGATCTTGCCGCTGTCGGTGCCCGCGCTGGCGTCGTTCGCCATCTTCCAGTTCCTCTGGACGTGGAACGACTACCTGGTGGCGTTGATCTTCATCGGCTCCAAGCCCGATGTCCAGGTGCTCACCATGCGCATCGCCGAGATGGTCGGCTCGCGCGGCAACGACTGGCACCTGCTCACGGCGGGCGCGTTCATCTCGATGCTCCTGCCATTGATCGTCTTCTTCGGCCTGCAGCGTTTCTTCGTGCGTGGGCTGTTGGCCGGATCGGTCAAGGGGTAAGTTGTTCGGCGTGTTGCGCCGGCCGGCGGCCGGCGCAACACGCCAGGTGACGATGTGGAAGGAGAACGATCAGAATGAAAGAAGCACCAGGATCGAGCTGGCTTGCCGATGAAGCGCAGCGCTCGCTGGCGCGGCTGTTGCCGGGTTTGCAGGCAGGGTACGCCGCCCAGGATCCGGCCGCCTGGCAGGTCTTCGAGGGGCGGCTGCAAGCCAACTTCCCGCAGTTGTTCGAACTGCTGCTGCACCTCTACGGCGAGCGCTACGACTTCTTTTATCACTTGCAGAGCATCCTGGAGACCGCGGCGCGGATGTGGTTGGCGCGGCCGGCCGATCTGAAGGCGCTGGACGCCAGCCGCGAGGCCGCCCCGCACTGGTTTCAATCCCAGGAGATGCTCGGCGGGGTCTGCTACGTGGATCTGTTTGCCGGCAACCTGGCCGGCATTCGCAGCCGCATCCCCTACTTTCGCGAGCTTGGCCTGACCTATCTGCACCTGATGCCGCTGTTCGCCTGCCCGGCAGGCGAAAACGACGGCGGCTATGCGGTCAGCGACTATCGCCAGGTACACCCGGCGTTGGGCACGATGGCCGAACTGGCCGAACTGTCCGCTGAATTGCGGCAAAACGGCATCAGCTTGGTGATGGATTTCGTCTTCAACCACACCTCCGATGAACATGCCTGGGCAAAACGTGCGCTCGCCGGCGATCCCGAATACCAGGAATACTACTTCATGTTTCCTGACCGCACACTGCCCGATGCCTACGGCAAGCACCTGCGCGAGATCTTCCCCGAAGTGCGCCGCGGCAGCTTCTCCTACCGGCCCGAGGTCCACCGCTGGGTCTGGACCACTTTCAATAACTTCCAGTGGGATCTCAACTACGCCAACCCCACGGTGTTCAACCGCATGGCCGAGGAGCTGCTCTTTCTCGCGAACCAGGGTGTCGAGGCGCTGCGGCTGGATGCCGTCGCTTTCATCTGGAAGCAGATGGGGACCGACTGCGAGAACCTGCCCGAAGCGCACATGCTGATCCGGGCCTTCAATGCGCTCATCCGCATGGCCGCCCCGGCGCTGGTCTTCAAGTCGGAAGCCATCGTTCATCCCGATGAGGTCGCGCGGTACATTGCGCCCGGCGAGTGCCAGCTCTCATACAATCCGCTGTTGATGGCGCTGTTGTGGGAGTCGCTGGCGACGCGCGGGGTGCGGCTGCTGCGGCGCTCCATGCAAGACCGCTTCAAGATCCACGCGGACTGCGCCTGGGTCAACTACGTGCGCTGCCACGATGATATCGGCTGGACCTTCGACGACGGCGACGCGGCGCGGGTCGGCATCCACAACGGTTTCGACCACCGCCGGTTCCTCAATGCCTTCTACACCGGCCGCTTCCCCAACAGCTTCGCCCGCGGTCTGCCGTTCCAGGAAAACCCGCAGACCGGTGACTGCCGCATTTCAGGTTCCTGCGCTTCGTTGGCCGGCCTGGAAAAGGCATTGCGCGACGACGACGAAGCCGCGGTCGAGCTGGCGGTCCGGCGCATCCTGCTGATCCACGGCATCATTCTTTCCATCGGCGGCATCCCGCTGCTCTACCTGGGCGACGAGTTGGGCACGCTCAACGACTATCGCTACCGCGATGACCCGGCCAAAGCAGCAGACAGCCGCTGGGTGCATCGCCCCTTCGCCGATGCGGCCACGGCGGCGCGCCGCGGCGACCCCACGCGCATCGCGGGCCGGGTCTACGGCGCGCTGCGGCGGATGATCGCGCTGCGCAAGGGATGCGCGGCCTTTGCGGGGAATGCCACGGCCGTCTTTGACACCGGCAACGATCACGTCTTCGGTTTCGTGCATCGGCGCGGCGCCGAGCAGGTGCTCGTGCTGGCGAACTTCAGCGAAAGCGAACAGACCGTAGCCGCCAACATCTTGCGGACGCATGGCCTGAGCTACGTCTTCGACGACCTGATCACCGGAGAGGCGATCTCGTGCGCGCGCGATCTGGAGCTGGCGCCATATCGTCTCGTGTGGCTGGCGGCGAACTGCTGATCGCTTTCGTCTCCACTCGATCGGGCGTCACGCTCGGCCAGGCAACGATGAGCGTCAGGAACGCGATAATGCGTCGCCGGCGCCCGCTGGTTGTCGGTCCACTGCGAAAGCCTCGTGGAAAGCGACGATCCCTTGCGGCATCTGCCCATCGAAAGATAGCGCGAAGAAGGCCTCCGGTGGCACGCCGACATGCGCCAATCCCACCGGGTTCTGGAAGCCGAATCTTCCGTAGTAAGCTGGATGCCCCACGAGACAGCAGCCCCGAGCATGTATGTCTTTTAGCCGAGACAGCCCGGCCCGGATCAGGGCGGCGCCGATGCCCTGCCGCTGATGCGCCGGCAATACCGAGACCGGTCCCAGGCCATACCAGTTCCGCGTGCCGTCCGAAATGGTCACCGGAGAGAAAGCAATATGCCCGATCACGCGGTCAGCCACTTCTGCGACGAGCGACACTGTCAAAGCCTGGGCCGCGCGCAGCGCCGCGATGATAAACTGCTCCGTGTGATTGCTGATCTCCAGGGTCTCGAACGCGGCGACGGTCACCTCAGTGATCGCACGCACATCGTCAGCGGTTTCGCTCCTGATAACGATCTGTGGATTCATGGTTGCGGATTTCCCTCCAGGTAGTTGTATTCAACGCGCTCTGCGGCAATCAGTAGGCCCGCGTGCGGCCCAATTGCGACGCCCGCCGCCCCCGTCGTGGGAGCCACACGCGCCGATCTGATCGCTGTGGATGCCGTGCTGGCCGGATTGCGGCGAAGGGCACGCGCGTGTAGATCTTCAGGCGGATCGCCCAAGATCAGGGGCAGGTAGAGCCGGCGCGGTTCGGGCTGCAACGTGACCAGCGTAATGGACGCGCCCGGAAAGAGCGCCGCGAAGACGCCATCCGCCGTGGTCTCGTCGGGTTGGCGGACGATGGCGCCGAGGTTCGCCGCGCTATAGTGATAGGTCTGGACGCGGGCCGCCTCGGCGAAGCCGGTGATCGTCACGGTGGTGGTCAATGGGCTGGCGGTCTTGTTGATCACCACCAGCGTCAGGGCGTCGTCGCTGCTGCGCTGCGCGGCATAGACCGCCAGTTGCGCCTGATCCGCGCTGACCGCCCGCACGCTCGTCTCGCCGAACGCGCCGCCCGCGCCGTCGTAGTTGCGGTAGATGCGGAAGGCGAAGGCCCCCGGCCGTCTGGCCGAGGGCGGATTCCACAGCGTCGCCAGATCCAGCCCCTCGCGGCCAAAGATGCCCAACACATCGGCCTGCGCCAGCGCGCCGTTGATGTGATTCAGCGCGCCCCAGTTGTACTCGGTGATCGCCAGCTTCGTGCCGGGATAATTGGCGTCCGCCCATTCCTTCATGCGCGGGATCAAGCGCACGGCCGGGCCGCCTTCGCTGCCGGCGATCCAACTCTCATCCGCGTAGTCCGGGTCCCAAAGCGAGCGGGTGGAGCGCAGGCGTAACGCCTGGGTGCCGGCATTCCCGGCCGGCGCGAGCGCCACGCCCGCCGCCTGGGGATAATAGTGCAGGTCGAGATAGTCCAGGATGCGCACGCCGTTCTGCTGCTCGTAAGCGCGCATCTGCTGCAAATACCACACGGTGAAGGGGAGGCCGCCGTGGGCGTTGCGATCCGGCGGGTGGTTCCACCAGTCGCCGCCCGGCGCCCGATCCAGCGCCGAGTAGAAGTAAGCCGTCCAGCCCCACAAGACCGGGCCGAGGGTCAGCGCGCCGGGGTCGGCGGCTTTGATGGCGGCCGCGTACTCGTAGGTGCGGTCGCGCAGCTCATCGTAGCCGGCCGGCGCGGGATGGACATCGCGATGGGTATGGTTCCACAGCATCGGCTCGTTGTCCAGGTTGTAGAAGCGCACCCCACCCGCGGCCGCCGCGCCGTAGCGGCCGATCAGATGGCCGATCCACGCCTGCACGAAGGTCGTGGTGATCGGAATGCTGGTATCCGCCGGGGCGTTGCCGGTGATGAGCGTGCCGTCGGGCCGCACGCCGTTGCCGCAGTCGGGCCGCCACGCATCGGTGTACTGCTGCGCGCCGTACTTGGCGACGCTGAAACCGCAGGCGTAATCGCGGCCTTTGGGCGTCCAGCCAATCAACGGCAGGGTGAGGATCGTCTGGGTTCCCGTGCGCCGATCTTGCTCGATGAACCGGTCAACGGTCGAGCCGGCCGGCAGCGTGCCCGGATTGGCGTTGCTTTCGGGGACGTTCTCGAAATACCAATCGCTGGCGTGGTTGGCCGAATCAGATTGCCAGTTGTAGCGGGTGGTGCTATTGCCGCCCCACCGCCGCACCGGCAGCCGCAGCTCCGCCGCCAACGCTTCGTCGGCGAAGTTCATGCCATAGATGTCGGGGCTGATGGGGTGGCGGTCAGCGGTCATGTCCACGTGCAGGGCCGGCCCGGCGCGCGGCGGGGGCGGCGGCGCGGCCGCGGTGTCGAATGCGATCTCGTCCAGATAGAACGTCGGTTGCGCCGCGCCGCCGCCATCCTGCAACGCAACCGCACGGATCGCCGCCGGACTGCCCAGATCGGCCAGCGACACCTGCACCAACTGCCAGGTGTTAGAAAGCGGCGTCGTCAGCGTGATGCTCGCGCCTTGCTTGTACGCATCATCATGCACCCAAAGCTGGAGCGGCTGTCCACCCACCACGCCGCCGTGGATCCAGAAGCGCAGGCTGCGGTAGTCCACCGTGCCGACCGGCGGGTCAACGTGCAGGTATAGCCCGCCCCACGGCGCCCGATAGGTCACAGACAGCGAGGCCGTGCCGGTCAGGACCGGGGCCGGGTTCGCCAGGCCCACCGCGGCGTCCCAGGAGCCGGCGGCCGTCCACCCTACGGCCAGGGTGTCCGTGTAGATCGCCAGATCGGGGGGCGGCGTCCGGTAGTCAAAGCGCACTTCATCCAGGTAGAGGGCATCGGCCGTCGTGCCGTTGACCCCGTTCGCCTCCTGGATGCCCCAAGCGTAGATCCCGTCGGCGTCGCCCGCCAGGGTATCCAGCGGCACCGTGACGGTCTGCCAGGTCGTGGGGTCGGTGTCGAACACGCCGCTCGTGGCAAAGCGCGCCAACGGGGCCTTGAAGGCGATGCCGCCGTCGCTGCCCACAGCATAGATGTCGTAGGTCTGCCCCGCCGGATCGAGCGGGCCGCGATTGAGGTCGAATTGCAGCACGTTGGCAGTTCCCGTCGCGAACGGCTGCGGGGCCTGCCAATCATAGTCGAGCGGCCAGAACTGCAAACCGCCATACCAGCTAAAGCGCGTCGCCAGGCTAAAGGAACCGCGGCTGGCCGGCGTCCCTTGCAGGCGAAAATCAGCATTCCAAGAGCCATCCAGGCGCGCGTTGCGCTCGTCACGATAGAGCCAATGCAACCCGGCGGTGTCGCTCATCGGCTCGCGCACCGCCACGACCGGCGCGGGCGCTTTGAGCAGCTTGATATCGTCCAGCAGAATCGGCTCGGTCGCCGCGCCGTTGCCGACCCAGGCCAGGCGCGACAGGCCGAGATCCACGCCGTCCAGTTCGCTCAGGGGAATGACGATTTCGTGCCAGGCATCATCGGTCGGCGCCACAAAGCTGACCCGGTGGCGCCACGCCCAGCCTGGCAGGATATCGCTGACCTGCACGCCCACCGTCTGTCCGCCCGCCGACGCGCCCCGATGCACCCAGAAGCTCAGCCGGTCGAAGTCGGTCGTGGTCAACCCGGTGTATTCGGGCAGATTCCAGTCCTGATCGTTAGAAAAGAAGGGGCAGAAGGCGCCCCAGCCGTCCAAATCGGTGACGATCGCCCGGTTGCCGGAGTGCGCCGTGGACGTGTAGGCCGTGGCCGCGGCCGTCCAGGACCAATCGTACCAGTTAAGCCCCAGCGTTTCGGTATAGACGATCAGGTTGCCGGCCGCATCATAGTCAGCCTGGTTGCCCACGGCTGCGGGCGTCGCGCCGGTCGCCAGCACACCCCAGGCTGCGATCCAAAGCAGGAGCGGCAGGGCGACCCCCAGCGCGCGCCAGACCAGAGGGCGTGAAAAGCGTTGACGGATCATGCGTATGTCTCCTGAGCGCGACACAGAATCATGGCATCGGGGCAGCACTGATGGTGTCAGCGCACAGCCCCATCATGGGTTCACTGCGATGATAGCCGAACTGAACCTTATTTGCAAACTACATGGCGTATTCGGGTGTGTTTCAACTTTGGGGCGGTCATTGCGAGGAGCGTCGTTTGCGACGAAGCAATCTCCCCCGCCCAGGGGATTGCTTCGCTCCATCCGGCGAAAACCATGCCGGATTCCGCTCGCAATGACGCGCGCCCCCAAACTGAAAGACACCCGCGTATTCACGCCGCGAACGCCAGCTCGGCCCACTGATGAACTCTGTAACCGGCCTGCCAAATCACGGTTCACCGGCCGGCCCGAATCAAGAACACACATTGACACCAGCCGCGGGGGGTGCTATGATCATGCGCGGAGACCCGTGGCCGCAATAGTGCGGGTCCGAAAGCAGTTCTTGAGCGCCAGTTCGCTCCAGGAGGTCGTGATGCCCCACGTTTTGCACAGAGACACCATCGGATTGCGCCGCTTTGCGGCCCTGTTCGCCGCGTTGGCCGTCCTGCTGGCCTTCGCCGCCCCACCGGCGCACGCCGAGCCGCTGGCGCCGATGGCGTGCGGGCCGGATGGGGTGCAGGCCAGCGGCGCGAAGTATCGGATCTGCATACCCATCTTCCCGCGGTGGAACGGCGACCTGATCGTCTACGCGCACGGCTACGTGCCGGCCACCGAACCGGTCGCCATCCCCGAAGACCAACTCTATCTGTCGAGCGGCACGTATATCCCGGATGCGGCCAACCTGCTGGGCTATGCGTTTGCGACGACCAGTTACAGCGTCAACGGGCTGGCGATCAATCCCGGTCTGGCCGACTTGGTGGACCTGGTGGATATCTTTCGCGCGGCGCATCCCAAGCTCAAACGCGTGGTGCTCGTGGGGGTGTCGGAGGGCGGGCTGATCACGACCCTGGCGGTCGAGCGGTATCCGGAGGTGTTCAGCGGCGGGCTGGCAGCCTGTGGGCCGATCGGGGATTTCCAGGGTCAGGTCAACTATGTGACCGATTTCCGGGTGGTCTTCGACTACTTCTTCCCCGGCCGGATCCCCGGCAGTCCGGTCGAGATCCCGCCGGCGATCGTCGGGACCTGGGAGAGCTACTATACCAGCACCGTTGTACCGGTTTTGACCGCGCCGGGCAGCGCGATCAGCGTGACGCAGTTGATGACCGTGACCGGCGTGCCGCACATACCCGGCGACCCGACGACGACCGCGGACGGCATCAGCACCGAACTGTGGTACAACATGAAGGCGACCAATGACGCCACCGCGAAACTGGGCGGGCAGCCGTTCGACAACCGCACGCGCGTCTATGCCGGTTCAATGAACGACGCCGCGTTGAACGCGGGTGTCCAACGCTTCGCCGGCAACCCGGCCGCGCGGGCCGAGATCCAGATACGCTATGAAACCACGGGCCGGCCGCTGGTCCCGCTGGTCACGATCCACACCACCAACGACCAGACCGTGCCTTACTGGCATCAAACACTTTACCGCGCCAAAGTCGAGGCAAAGCACGCCACCCCGCGCCATGACTTCATCGTGGTGGATCGCTTCGGGCATTGCAACTTCACGGAACCCGAGGTCGTGCAGGCGTTGCTACTGCTGCAAGCACGCATCAATAACCCGCCGAAGTGGCCGATCCATTTTCCCATGATCGTTCGGTAGTGGAATCGAGGCGCTCGATCTCCGCCAGCACCTCAACAAGCGCAGGCGCAGAGGCCGGGATCACCGTGGTTTCTGCGCCTGCATGTTTGTGATATGGGAAGCCAGGCAGGCTGCGATGATGCGGGGTATCGTCGTAACGAAAAATAAGCGAGCCGTTGGCGGCCTGATAGTGGTAGCTGTACATGAGGCGAACATTCTTGGCCGACAAGTCCACGAGTTCCCGGAAAGACAGACGCGAGCCATCCACGAAATAAAGGTCGCCTCGAATGATCCCGGAACTGAGTGTGCGTTTGTCTAACGCCAAGTCAGATGCCCGAATGATCGGGCACCCGGCGATCGCATCAAGAAGAAAGCGATAGTAGCCCTCAATCGAGCGTGGCATCGCGTAAGGCCTGGTCCTGTTGTTCCAGGAGCCGCAGCATCCCGATTTCCATCCGCCAATCGGTGAACTCAACGGTCTCATCGAGTTGAGCCACGTTGAGTCGGCGCTCGAATTCGAGAGAGGTCATGCCGAATCGCCGCTCGAATTCGGCCAGCCGTTCCCGAGTGCGCTTCAATCCCAGCCCAAGCATGTTGCGTTCATGTCCCAAAGCCGACTTCAGCAGTGGCCTGAGCGCGGCTTTGTTCGGCGTCCTCACGGTCAGTGTTTCTAGCACGAAGAGCCTCCTCCATGTTGACTTGACGCAATTATACGAGCGCTCGGAGCGCGTGTCAAACAGACATCAGGGCAACGCCTGCGCTGCCACCACCCCTTCGTTCGCCGCCTCCAACGCGGCGATCTGCTCCACCGGCGTGCCGGAGGCGCCCCCGGCTTGGCGAAGCACGTCTCAGTTGCGGTAGCGCCGGTTGGCAACCGGCGCTACACACCGACGCCGAGGCGCCATTCCCCCGATCGTTTTGCGCTACACCCGCAAGAGAAACGAGATGCAATGCCCCCGGCAGTTCGCTTCACGCCGCCCACTGCAAATCGAGCTTGCGTTGAGTCGCGGCGCAGTCCCGCAGATACAGGTTGATCAGGCTTTGATAGGGAATCCCGGTTTCATCCGCTAACCCCTTGAAATACTCGACCACATCCAGGCTCATCCTGATCGTAACCGGCTTTTTGAGCCGCTTCGCGTACGGATTCGGCCGGGATTGCATCTGTGACAGATCGTATTCGTCTTCCATCGTCTTCACTCCGATCTTATCTTCGGTAGAATGTCGCAAGAATGCGGGCTATTCGGTTAAGATATGAACAGCCATCGAGTGGAGGATGTATGCTTGCAGAGTATGTCAGTCAGCTGGAGGATGAACGTTCTATGGGCAAGCGCTTATGCATCCACCCCAAGCAGCGCCAGTACCCCCAACAAGTAACTCTTTGCCCCAAACCCCGCAATCTGCCCCTGGCACACCGGCGCGATCACCGAGGTGTGGCGGAACGGCTCGCGGGCATGGATGTTGCTCAGGTGGACTTCGACGGTCGGGATGCCGACGGCCGCGATGGCGTCGCGCAGCGCGTAGGAGTAGTGGGTGAACGCGCCGGCGTTGATCACGATGCCGTCGGCCCACCCGCGGGCGTCGTGGATCGCGTCCACCAGCGCGCCCTCGTGGTTGGATTGCAAGATACGCAACGTTGCTCCGCGCTGCGCCGCGACGTCTTCCAGCCGCGCGTTGATCTGCGCCAGCGTGACCGTGCCATACACGCCCGGTTCACGCGTGCCGAGGAGGTTGAGATTGGGGCCGTGGAGGATGAGGATGCTTTTCACAGTGGCTTGCTCCGACAAACAGCTGTACAACTTCTATTCAGCCCAAAGCGAGTATTGCTGTGGCTGAAGTGATTCACCATCAGTACTTCGAACAGAAGATGGCGGGATGGTGGCTGCTGAACCATCGACCAATCCTTCTAATGCAGCCTCTTGCTCAAGAAGGGCGCTTACGGCAGCCTCTGGGCTTGTTTTTGGGTCCAAACTAGCCACAAACTGACCCACGAAAATGATACGGCGATCGTTGCGAGAAAGTTTGAGACCGAGCGACTCCAGCCGGCCCAACTTTTGACTCGCACGTACAGCCGCTTCCGCTGCCGTTCCGTTTGCACAGCATTCACTCCGCGCATCTGCCGCCTTTTTTTTACAGACTAGCACCATGTCCAGTTGAATGGGTTCTTTCGCTTGGGTCTTGGGAGCCGCTACGATCATTTCCGCTCTGACGGGATGTGCGTTTACGACCGTGAAGCCTGCCCCGAAGATGGCATTCGCCAAAGATCTCCAGCCCTCTTTGCGAGAGTGATGATAGGTGAAAACGAGCAGACCATCGTCTTTGAGTACTCGACCGCATTCGGTGAAGACCGCGCGGAGCTTCAGCGCGAATCTGTCTGGATCGGTATCTTGCACTTCGCGTTCGTGGCGCGTGGTTGACGCGTTCGATATGAAACCTCGTGGGTAGAGTGTCTGCCAGGCGAAGAAGAAATCTGCCAATTCCGAGTAATGGACATTGTCGAAGAATGGCGGATCCGTCACCACAAAATCAATTGACTTGTCGGGCAAACCGGTAGCGTCGGAACTGCCGCAAGAGAGATAGATACCCTCCTTTCTGTCCTCACCTCCGATCGGCCAGACATCGAACACCTTACCAGTAAATGGTTTGGCGGCGCAATAGGATTTCCCGGCACCCTGAGTAGTCGCCTCAAAGGGTGCATCACGATATTCCACGGCGCGGAGCAAACGACTCTTGTATAAATTAGAGAACGAACCGGAGCTTTTCGGCGTTCCCCATACATTCGCTTCAATAGGGGTGCGCTCTGGTTTCAGGATGTGATGCGCGAACATATGGCGTACAGCACCGGTTCCTTCGCCTTTGTAGGAGGCAAAGATATTGTTGAATTCCAGGACGCCAGAGAAGAGGACGAGAAAGGCATCGCGCGTCACGGCATCGGGTATTTCGCCGATGGCCTGTTGAAGCCAGCCCAGCGCAAGGAGTTGGCGGTCATTGAAGAAATCGCGCCAACCGTGATAGGCATAACCTATCGCTTGCCGTGTGTTATACCCGTCCTCAAGTAGGCTGTCAGGAAGACGGATGGCGCCCCGTTTGAGTTCATCAACTAAGGACAATTGGCAGGTTTCGTAATCACTGATGTCTATTTGCGTAGGTGGCAGGTAGCGCTTTTTGCCATCTGGAGAAAGCAGGAGTTTGGCATAGAGCCTGTGAGCGGGAGGTCGTCCTGCTTTCCGGACAACCGCGGCGATGGAGAACGATTGCGCGCAGGTTGTACAGGTCGCGTTTGCTCCGTTGGCAGGGCCGGTGTGTGGATCAAACTGCATCCCACATTGGGGGCAATGCGCCTTTGCGTCTCCGTTGTCCGCGGAGAATATACCTCCACACCTGGGGCAGCAGATACGCACTTCAGGTTTGCGGTCTGGGTAGGCGTTGCGGGCAAAGATACGCGAGGAGAACAAGTCCACGGGAGAATTACAGTTAGGACAAGAGATCCACTTGGCCCAGAAGTAATAAAGTACATCGCACAATACGTCATTGTCATCCGGTGCCTTGTACAACCGCAAGAGTCGCTTACCCACGGTCTCCGACAGTTGAACAAAGGCATCCTGCAGCCGATGGCGGTTCAGCGGGCCGAGCGCGACGCGCACCACTTCGCAAGCCACTGGATTGATATCACGGCCCACAACAGTGCAGCCGAGTTTATGCGCTTCCCCTAGCGTTGTCCCGCTGCCCATGAAGGGATCAAAGATGCTAATCTGCCCAAAATCATGTCTTTTGTAGAAGGCGT
>Ga0247840_10008814_pt1 | contig 13335 bp, 8 predicted proteins | sample LaCruzMarch2015__FD_192404 | JGI IMG/M metagenome (GOLD analysis project Ga0247840, IMG submission 192404) | Freshwater microbial communities from meromictic Lake La Cruz, Castile-La Mancha, Spain - LaCruzMarch2015_17m | ecosystem: Environmental > Aquatic > Freshwater > Lake | place: Spain...
GGGCGCCCGATCCGCTTGGTGCGATCCTCTCCGCGGATCTCTCCAAAAAGAACGCGACGGTAAAAAAGCAACCCGCGCCACTCCCCGCCCTGCCGAGTCAGCGGGATCAACGCAGTGTGCGTGAGGAGGAGACAGAACGGGATATCATGGAAGAGGCCCTGCTGCTGCTTGACGAATCGCAGAAATACTGGGTGAACGGCGAGCTCGAAGACGCTCTCCAGATGCTGGATCAGGCGTACGCACTCATGCTCGACACCAACGGCAACCCGGACATCGTGCGGCAGAAGGATGACCTCCGGCTGATGATTTCGAAGCGAATCCTTGCCATCTACAACTCAAACCAGTCTGTCGCAAACGGCAAGCGCGGAGAGATTCCGCTTGTCAGCAATGCGGACGTCGAAAAGGAGATCCGTTCATTTCAGGGAGGCGAACGCGATTTTTTCATCTCGTCCTATCAGAGGTCGATGATCTACCGCCCCGTGATGTTGCGTGAACTCAAAAAAGCTGGCCTGCCGGAGGAGCTTTCCTGGCTGCCGCTCGTGGAAAGCGGCTACAAAATCAGCGCGCTATCGTCTGCAAGGGCGCTTGGCTTATGGCAGTTCATCCCCTCTACAGGCTACAAATACGGGATGAACCGGGATGACTGGGTGGACGAACGGATGGACGTCGAAAAATCGACGCGTGCGGCGATCGATTACTTCAAGGACCTGCACGCGATGTTCGGCGACTGGCTGACTGTTCTTGCCGGATACAATTGCGGTGAAGGGCGGGTGATGCGCACAATCGCCTCGCAGCACATCAATTATCTGGATCGCTTTTGGGACCTCTATCAACGCCTTCCCAACGAAACGGCGCGGTATGTCCCTCGTTTTGTAGCCACATTACTCATTGTCAAGGATCCGCAGAAATACGGTTTCGACCTCGGATCGGGAAGCCCCAAAATAGACATTACATCTTATGAAATTGCAGAGATCAACCGATGCGTGCGCTTGCAGGATATCGCCCAGAAACTCGACATACCTGAGGAAACCATCTATATTCTGAATGCCGAACTCCGCCATAAAACTACACCGGACAGACCCTATAAACTGAAGGTTCCGGCAGGTAAAGCCGAGTTGCTGCTCAAGATCGTCGAGGATATTCCTTTGGCGGAGAAGCCGCGCCTCTCTGCACAGATGGTCCGCGGGGTGTTCATCAAGCACAAGGTCCGGCATGGGGAGACCGTGACGTCCATCGCCGAGAAATACAAGATTTCCGCTGAAGCGGTCCGCACAGCCAATCCATCGACGAAGAAACGGCTGGTGGTGGGCCAACGGTTGAATATCCCGATCCGCAGCGCAAAGGCGGCGCCTGCGCCTGCCGGGAAAGCAGCCAAGCCCGGCAAGGCATCAAGCCATAAGGTTCAAAAAGGGGATACACTGGCCTCCCTTTCCCGTAAGTATGGCATTCCTGTTCCTGAGATCCGCAAGATCAATAACTTGAAGATCGACGGCTTGAAAATCGGCCAGATACTTCAAGTTGCGGTAAAAACCGAAGAAGCAGCTCCGACAAAGGAGAAGAAAAAAACGGAGGCCCAAGGTAACAAGAAGAAAGCCATACCGGTGACAAAACCGGTCCGCTGAATACTTTCTGACAGGTGATCCCGGTTTAATTTTAATAAGACGGGTGATGCTCTACTCAATCGAGATGGTAATGCATCCGGAGGAAAAAGAGCTCCCGTTCCATTTTCTTCATCTTTTTTGCGTCACTGATATCGACGTTTTCGTGATTGTATCCCAGGAGATGGAGAAGACCGTGGATCACCAGAAATTCAACTTCATCCATAAAATCTATCCCACAGGCTATCGCGTCCCGGGCAGCCGTTTCGACGGAAAGGATGATATCCCCGAGAATCTCCGGATGGACTTCGCTGAACGCGCCTTCGGTCATCGCAAAAGAGATCACGTTGGTGGGGCGATCCCGATGAAGATAATCCCTGTTAAACTCCCGGATCTGCACATCATCGACAAGAAGAAGGCTGACTTCACTCTCGCTGACACCGAGTTCCTGCAGAAGTCGCTTCAGGCTTCGCCGCACCCTGCCGACATCCACGGCAAGCACTTTCTGCCGATTCCGGATTGAAATGGTCATCGTCTTCAGCCCTCCATCCTTGGTCCACAGCCCTCAGCCCTATGTTTTTTGCCGGTCCATCCTTTTTCTGGAATCCTGATTGTTGTAAGCGCGGATCACCTCCTGGACGAGCGGATGCCGGACCACATCCCGTTCGGAGAAATGGACGAAGCGGATGCCGTCGGTCTTGCCAAGGAGTCGCTCGGCTTCGACAAGACCCGACATTTTGTCCGCCGGAAGATCGATCTGCGTTACATCCCCGGTAATGACCGCCTTCGATCCGTAGCCAAGCCTCGTGAGGAACATCTTCATCTGTTCTGATGTCGTATTCTGGGCCTCATCGAGGATGACGAAGGAGTCGTTCAGGGTCCGGCCTCGCATGAAAGCGAGCGGCGCCACCTCGATCACCCCTTTGTGGATCAGGGCCGTGGCGCGTTCAAAATCAATCATGTCATGGAGGGCGTCGTAAAGGGGGCGCAGGTAGGGGTTGATCTTTTCCGCAAGGTCTCCCGGTAGAAATCCAAGTTTTTCACCGGCTTCGACGGCAGGCCTGGCCAGGGAAATGCGGCTGACTTTCTTTTCGAGCAGCGCAGAAATGGCCATCGCCATCGCCAGATAGGTTTTGCCCGTTCCCGCCGGTCCGATGCCGAAGACCATATCCGAACCCCGGATCGCATCGATGTAGGATTTCTGGGCAACGCTTTTGGGGGTGATGACCCGTTTTTTGGATGAAATAAAGACCGTATCAAGAAAGATACGTTGCAGATCCGCTGCCGCGTCTTCGGAAAGGATCCGGTGGGCGTACTCGATATCAGCCGGGAAAAGCGGGTATCCCTTCGCCGATATCTCATACAATTGCGCGAGAAGATTACGGATATGAAGGACGGAGATGGGGTCGCCGGTGATGGAGACCGCATTCCCCCGAATCACAAGATTGACCACGGCGAGCTTCTCGATCTGCCTGATATTCTTGTCGTGCTCTCCACAGAGAATGCGCAGGGTTTCATTGTTGGCAAATTCGACAGATTCAGCGGCGCCCTTTTTCATCGATTAATTTCACTCATTATTTCAGTCAGTTTGCTTCAATCGGGAAAACTTTTCCAATTTTTACTCAGTTAGCTTCAATTCGGGTAACTTTCCCAAATTTTTCAGCGACCTCCTGATAGACACTTTCGTTTCCGACAACCAGTAGGACCGCCTTCTCCGGGTCAAGCGGTATCGCTGCTTTCCGGATATCCGCCGCCGTCACATGATCGATTCTGGAGCGATATGTCAAAAGATGATCCCTGGGCAAACTCTCATATTCAATCATCATTTGCTGCAAAGCGATCTGCTGAGCAGAGGTGAAGGAAAAAATGAAACTGTTCAGCATCGCCTTCTTTGCCCCTGTCAGCTCATCCGGGGAAACGGTTTTCCGGCCCGCCTCCCGAAAAATATCCCCGATCCGGGAGATCACCTTGACGGTAGATTCGGATTTCGTCAGCGCATAGGCGCCCAAAAAGCCGTAATCTCCCCTGGTTTGGTAAAAACTGCCCGTGCTGTAGGCGAGCCCGAGATTGGTCCGAATCTCCTGAAAAATTCGGGAACGGAATCCGCCACTCCCGATGATGAAGTCCAAGACCTCAAAAGGATAAAATTTTGCATCCTTTTTCGCCGGCGCAAGCCAGCCGAAAAGGACGACCGATTGCGGTATATCCTTGGTCAGGAAATAAATTCCGCCCTCCTGTTGCCGGGGAAGGGGAGGGGGAACCGGTCTCTTTTCCGCCGAACTCCACGCCCCGAGATAACGCTCGATCAGGAGTTTGGCCTCCGGAATATCGATATCTCCGCTGATCGATATCATCACATTATCGGGATGATAGAATAGCTTGTGGCAAAGAAGAAGGTCGTCCCGCTGGATCGCGCGGATGGTGGCCGCTGTGGCCAACCTTCCGCGCGGACTTCCCGCATGAATGAGACGCCCGAACTCCCGGAAGGCGAGCTTCTGCGGGTCGTCCCCAATCCGTCGCAGCTCCTCCAGTTTCAGATCCTTTGCAAGCGTAAGCTTTGTCTCCTCGAAAGATGGCTGGATCAGAATCCGGGAAAAAAGATCGAATCCGCGGTCAAGATCCTTCTTCAGCACCGAAAAAGAGAAGTTGCCGGAGTCGCGATTCACTGAGGCGTCAAAGGTTGCCGCTATCGTTTCCAGCGCTTCATCCACGGCATCCCCGCTCATGCCGGCGATTCCTCCGGTCTTCATCATGTTGGCCGTCAATTCGGCAAGGCCCTCACGACCGGCCGGGTCATACATGCCGCCGGTTCTGACGACAGCCTTGATCTTTACCAGCGGCAGTTCCCTGTCGGGAAGGATGTAGAGGACCAGGCCATTTTCGAGCCGCAGACGTTCTGCCTGAGGCGGTTCGAAAGAGAGGGGTTTGTAACGGATGTGATTCGGGTCGGGCAGGGCGGCGGGTGATGCGGCAAAGGCAACTCCGAAAGAAATCAGCGCAGGGGAAAATGTAGGTGCAGGTTTCAAACCTGCACCTACGAGAATCAAGCTTAGCGAGAGGATGATCAGGAGCTGTTTGCAAGAGAAATTCGGTTTCATCTTCATTTTCAGCGTTTCCGGGTCAGGGTTGCAACCGTCCGGTTTTCCGGTGTCAACCAGATTTTTGCCGCTTGCATGATATCGTCCGGTGTAATCCGGTCAATGGTGGCGGTATATTCGGCGATGTAGCGATAATCACCCAGCAATGCATCATAATAGGAGAGCATCCCGGCAAGTCCGGAATTGGAATCGAGCCCCCGGATAAATTCTGCACGGATCTGATTTTTTATCTTTTCCAGCTCTGGTTCGGAAACGGGTTCCCGCTTGAGCCTTTCGATTTCCACATCGATCGCCTGTTCCATCTCGACCAGGGTATGGGGTTGGCGCGGCGTTGCAAAGATAACAAACTGATCGGGATAGCGTGAACCGGGCATACCATTTGCCGCCTGAATGCTTTTCGCTAATCCCTTTTCCTGAACGAGGGTTTTGAAAAGTCGCGACGTCCTTCCCTTCGTGAGAATGGACTCGATGATATCAAAAACGTAATCGGTAAAATCCGGGGGAGGCGGTTTGTGGTAGCCGAGGATCATCTGTGGCTCCGCGTCAAAAATCACCTCAACCCTTCTTTCCCCGGACTGGCGCGGCTCTTCCGTCAGAAGAGGCGAAACCAGCTCGTGTCTGGGGATACGGCCAAAATATTTTTCAACAATCTTCAGCGCGGAGGATGGCTGAATGTCGCCCACCATGACGATCACCGTATTGTTGGGGGCGTGGGTATTTCGGAAAAAGTTTGTCATGGAGGCGATGTCGAGGTTGCGCATATCGGAAGGCCAGCCCACTATCGGCCGCCGATAAGGGTGGGAGATGAACGCCGCTGCCATATAATTTTCAAGAAGCTTGCCGCTGGGGTCCGATTCGGAGCGTTGCCGCCGCTCTTCCATGACGACATCCCGCTCCGTGTAAAACTCGCGGAATACGGGATTAACCATTCGGTCAGCCTCGATTCTGGCCCATAGCTCGATCCGGTTGGCAGGAATGCTAACCTGGTAGGTGGTCAGATCCTGGCCCGTGGAGGCGTTTATACCCACTGCGCCGTTTTCCGAGTAGAGGCGGTCGATCTCGTTCGACAGGGTCAGTTCCCTTTGTTTCTTCTGGAGGGCGGTCAATTCAGCGGTCAGGCGCGCGATACTCGGCGGAGCGGCTGCCTTGCCTTTTGCCTTTTCACGGTCCAGCGCTGTTCCCACATGTTCGATCCGGACCAGGAGTTTTTTTTCTGCGACATAATTCCGGGTTCCGATGGTTTGCGTTCCCTTGAACATCATGTGTTCCAAAAGATGGGCCGTTCCGGTCTTGCCGTCAGGCTCATCCACTGCACCTGACCGGTAACGAATGTAAATGGAAACCGTGGGGCTCAGATGCCTCTCCAGAATGAGCAGTCGGAGGCCATTCTTCAGCGTAAAGGTCTGGACCTTTTTCGCGAGTTCATAGGAGAAAAGAGGGGAGGGGAGAAGAAAGAAAAGAAACAAGAGTCCCAAAAAAAATGACTTAAATCTCATCGGAATGATTCTTCTCCTGCGTAAGATGCGCGTGAACCTGAAAAGCGGGATAGAGGACTCCGACGAAACTGAGCAGAATCATCAGGCTGGCGGAAAAAAAATACATTATAAATTCCAATGGATTTGTAAGCTGAAAGGCGCCAATCAAGTTTCCGATGCCGAATAGAAGAAAAAAGAGGGACAAAAGAGCAACCAGAATCATTTTTCCCCACCAGAGGCCTGAACCCATAAATTTCTTCTCCTCGGGGCTGACTTGGTACGGGGTTTTAAAAAAAGTGACGACGTAATCCGCTCGTGCCGTCGTATCTGTGCGCTGGAAAGTCAATCTCCAGAAGGGTTGGCCCTCAATCGGGTGACTCGCACCACAGGACCCTGTCGCTCTTTAACTGTTGCAATCCAGCATACGATCCATTAGCGGACACAGCAGACCCGTCGTCAATTCACATATAGCCATACGCAAACCGCTTGTCAAGCATCTTCTTGTGGAATTCGCGTCAAGCGTTTCAGGTTCTGATAGACGGGATCGGTCAGGGAGGCGCTTTTGCAGGGGAGAAGCGTGTTGTTCTGGAACAGGGGCTCTTCTGTGATGGCGTAGGGAGAGCTGGCTACGGCGTCTGGCCACATATCGGTTCCCGGAATCGGGGAATATTCAGCAAGGATGGGACGCGCGCCGAAGGATTGCGCCAGGCGGATGCTTGCCTCGACCTCATCTGCCGATTGGCCCGGCAGGCCGCAGAGGATATAGATTCCGATCTCCCGGGAGCGATAGCCGGCCCGCTTCAAATGCGCGATTGCATCAACCAGTTCGGCGTTGCTGACCTTTCCGCCGGTCTCCTTCTGTCGAATCAGGTCGGAGGTTTCAAATCCAAAACGGATCGTTTGGAAGCCGGCCCTATAGAGCAGAACGCTTAACTCCGGTGTAATTTCTCGCAAGTGAAGGCCATTCGGACAATGGAATTGAACCGGCAATTTTCTCCGGACGATTTCCTGCAACAAAGGGATCGCCATGGCCTTCGCATCCACCAACAGCGCGTCATCATAAAGCGCGTCATCATAAAAAGAAAAATTCCTGACTCCGAAACGGGTATGCCAGAAGGTGATTTCATCTGCAACGAGAATGGGGTCCCGTCTGTGAAACGAAGGATTCAGAAGGTGGGATGCACAGTAACTGCACCGGTAAGGGCAACCCCGCGAGGTCAGAAGGGGGACGTAATGCAACGACCGGATCAGATCAAAGGCGGGGTAGGGGGATGAATCGAGATCTTGAAAATCGGGAATGAAAGAGAGATCCATCCCGAGGAGATCCTTCAGCAGAGGAGGAAGAGACAATTCTCCCGGCCCGGGAAGGCAGAAATCCGCGCCGGACAACCGGGCATGCTGCGGGCAGAGGGTCACATAATTGCCGCCCAGAACGACAGGCACGGCGGGCCAGAGTGTCTTGACCATGGAGATGGTGTCGAAGAGCCCGGGGTACCAGTAGGTCATCATGGACGTGATCAGAATAAGACCGGGCTTGGGGATGGCGTTCAAGGCATTCCGAAAGACGCTCGGTGTCATGCCGAAACGGTGGTAATGCCGGGGAATTGATTTTAGCGGCGGCGGCTTCGGGACTCGTTCTGCCGAGTAGAATCCCTCTCCGGAAGGTTTTCTTTTGGGCATTGCAAAATGAGGCTCCAGCCCCATGGCCGTCTCATCCGGATGAAGACAATCGATGAATGTGATCCGGGCGCCATTTCGCCGGAGCAGCGCCGCCAGGGAAAGAAGCCCCATCGGCTTGTACCAGAGATCGTACGCCGAAAAATCATGAATCCAGGGGTTGATGAGGAGGATGTTCAACCTTTAATCACCGCAAGGGGTTCCAGCTTGACGACGACATCGACGAGATCCTGCTGTTCTTCCATGACCACATCGATGTCCTTGTAGGCGCCTGCCGCTTCATCGAGGTCCTGCTTGCCGCGGATGGCATGGAGAATCCCCTTTTCGTCGAGGGCCTTTGTTTCCGCTTCCAGATCGAGGGTTCGAATGGCAGCCTTTCTTCCCATTTTACGACCGGCACCGTGGGAACAGCTCATGAAACTCTCGGGATTTCCCTTTCCCCTGACAATATAGCTGGCCGTTCCCTGAGAGCCGGGGATGATGCCCATCTCTCCATCCCGCGCCGATGTTGCGCCTTTTCGGTGGACGATGACGTTCTTGCCGAAATGGTGCTCGAATACTGCGTAATTATGATGGATATTAATTGGTTTGTCAAACTCCACATCCGGTATTTCCGTGCGGAACGCAGTTCGCACCCGGTCGGCCATCAGTTTTCGATTGGCAAGGGCAAAATCCAGACAGTAACGCATCTCCCGCAGGTATGTCTTGGCCTCATCCGTTTCAATGGGCAGGAAAGCCAGCTCCCATTTCTTCGGGACAGCGGATTGCCAGCGCTCGTTCAACGCAATGGCCGTCTGGTTATAGTGGCTGGCCACCTTGAGCCCAATGTTCCGGCTTCCTGAATGGATCATGAACCAGATCCGGTCATCCGATCCTTTCTGGATTTCGATGAAGTGGTTGCCGCCGCCCAGGGTTCCAATCTGCTTGCACGCGGAGCGGTATTGGCGGTTCACCTCCGGATAGAGGTCCGGGTCTTCCATCTGCGGCATCAAACTTTCATCCTGGGCTTTTTTCTGGTGGTCGAAACCGACAGGAACAGTTTCTCTGATTTTGCCGAGGATTTTCTTAAGGGTCGGCAAAGCGATGTCCGTCAGGTTCGATCCGGTCGCCAGCATTCCACAGCCGATATCGACGCCGACGGCATTGGTAATAACAACACCATTCGTGGCAATGACTCCGCCGATGGGCATCCCGTAGCCCTCGTGGGTGTCGGGCATGAGGCAGACCTGCCTGAAAATGAACGGCAGATTTGCCAGATTCATAGCCTGTGCAAGGGCGTTTCCTTCCGGGTTGTCGCACCAGCTCTTGATGATAACGCCTTCAGTATCGATGAATTTCATCTTTCCGATCCTTTCTTGTACGGCACGATACTATGAATCATCCAGGGCCGCAACAGTGATTCGGAAAGCATGCAAGGAACTGGGTACATGTCTGCACAAATAGCTTGAAGCCGGATCGGTTTGTTGCTAACATCCCGCACCAAATAAAGCGGGTTTCTTACTTTGGACAGCAGACGGATTTTTAAAAAAAATGGAGGTGTCATGTTAGAGGATCATGTTGTAGAAGCGCTTACTTTTGATGACCTGCTGCTTGTTCCGGCAGCGTCGAATATCCTGCCACGGGACGTAGATACGTCATCTTTGTTAACCAACAACATTAAGCTCAATATTCCGATTGTCAGCGCCGCCATGGATACGGTCACGGAGTCTAGAACGGCGATCTGTCTAGCCCAGGAAGGCGGGATGGGGTTCATCCACCGGAACATGAGCATCGAGAGACAGGCGATTGAAGTTGACCGGGTAAAAAAATCGGAAAGCGGGATGATTGTCGATCCGATCACGATTGAGCCGGAACAGAAGGTGTATGAGGCTCTTGAACTGATGAACCGTTACCGGATATCGGGTGTTCCGGTCGTCAAGAAAAAGAAGCTGGTCGGTATTCTGACAAACCGGGATCTCCGCTTTGAAACCGATCTTGACCAGCCGGTCGCCAATGTGATGACCCACGAACACCTTGTTACCGTTTCATCATCAAATATTTCGCTGGAAGACTCCAAAAAACTGCTCCACAAGCACCGGATCGAAAAACTCCTCGTCGTCGATGAAAATTATCACCTGACAGGCCTGATAACAATCAAAGATATTGAAAAGATAAAGAAATATCCCCTTGCTAGCAAAGATCCACTCGGAAGACTCCGGGTCGGGGCCGCGGTGGGGATTATCGACCGGGAAGCGCGGATCGATGCGCTGTTGGCTGCCGGCGCCGATGTCATCGTGATCGATACCTCCCATGGCCATTCCGCAGGAGTTCTTGATGCCGTCCGGGATACGAAGGCCCATTTCCCGAAATGTGAACTAATTGCCGGAAATGTAGCAACGGCAGAGGGGGCCAGGGCCCTGATCGAGGCCGGGGTCGATGCAGTCAAAGTTGGTGTAGGACCAGGTTCCATCTGCACGACCAGAATTATCGCCGGTGTAGGAGTGCCTCAGATGAGCGCAATCCGGGACGCCTATAAAATGGGGTCCAAATACAATATCCCGATCATCGCCGACGGCGGGATCAAGTATTCGGGCGATATAGTCAAGGCACTGGCAGCGGGCGCCCATTCGATCATGATCGGCGGACTTTTTGCGGGGACGGAGGAGAGCCCCGGAGAAACTGTTCTCTTCCAGGGAAGGAGCTACAAGGTCTATCGCGGGATGGGATCGCTCGAGGCGATGAAGATGGGCAGCCAGGACCGCTATTATCAGGATGATATCGAAAGCAGCCTGAAGCTGGTGCCAGAGGGGATCGAGGGGAGGGTGCCTTACCGCGGCTCTCTGTCGGCCAGCATCCACCAGTTGCTGGGCGGCCTCAAGGCCGGCATGGGTTATGTCGGATGCCAATCCACAAGTGAATTGCGACAGAATGCCTGTTTCGTCAGGATCACCTCAGCCGGACTTCGCGAAAGTCATGTCCATGACGTGATCATCACCAAAGAAGCCCCAAACTACTGGCTGGATTAACATGAAACACACTGATTTTGTTCATTTGCACGTTCACACGCAGTACAGCCTGCTCGACGGCACGATTCGTCTGGATGACCTTTTCCGTAAGGCGAAAGAGTACCAGATGCCCGCCGTGGCCATGACCGATCATGGGAATCTCTACGGCGCAATCGATTTCTACAAGCATGCCTACCAGCACGGGATCAAGCCGATCATCGGCTGCGAACTCTACGTCGCGCCGAAGAGCCGCCTCGACAAGACCGGTTATGGCGCCGGCGAGACGGCCCACCACCTGGTCGTTCTCGCCCGGAACATGCAGGGATACCGGAATCTGATGAAATTATCAACCGCCGGATTTCTCGAGGGTTTTTACTACCGTCCGCGGATTGACATGGAGATCCTTAAACAATACCATGAGGGGTTGATCGGTCTGAGCGCCTGCCTTCATGGCGAAATTGCCTCCCACCTTCTCCGGGGGAATTCCGAGGAGGCCGGCAGGACGGCGGAACAATACAGGACCATTTTCGGCGAGGGGAATTACTTCATTGAAATCATGGAAAATGGCCTTCCCGAACAGAAGAAGGCCAACGAAGGGCTGATCGAACTCAGCCGCAAACTCGGCTTGCCTCTCGTGGCTACCAATGATTGCCATTATCTGAAGCAGGAGGATGCCGAGGCGCATGAGGTGCTGCTCTGTATCCAGACGAGCAAGACCATTGAAGATTCCGACCGGATGCGGTTTGGGACGGATCAGTTCTATTTTCGCTCCCCAGACGAAATGAAACGGCTCTTTTCCTACTGCCCGGAGGCGATCGAGAATACGGTTAAAATTGCTGAAAAATGTAACCTTACCCTGGAACTGGCGTCGCAGACCGGCAAGTTCTTTCTCCCCAATTTTGAGATCAGCCCGGATGAAACGCTGGATGACCGCCTCAAAAAGGCAGCGCGGGAAGGTCTTGCGGTAATTCTGCCGAATATCCTGGGCAAGGTCTCCCCCGATGAGAAAGATGATCTCCGGGAGACCTATGAAAAACGGCTTCAGCAGGAGCTGGAGATGATCCGGGCGATGGGTTTTGCAGGGTATTTTCTCATCGTTGCCGATTTTATCGATTATGCCCGAAAGAAAGACATTCCGGTTGGACCAGGCAGGGGCTCGGCCGCCGGTAGCCTCGTTGCCTATGCGACCGGAATCACCGACATCGATCCCATTCGCTACAACCTCTTTTTTGAACGGTTCCTAAATCCGGACCGGATCAGCATGCCGGATATCGATACCGATTTCTGTCCCGAGGGAAGGGATGAAATCATCCGCTATGTGACCCAAAAATACGGGAGCGACAAGGTATCCCAGATCATCACCTTCGGGAAAATGCAGGCGAGGGCGGTCATTCGTGATGTCGGCAGGGCATTGAGCATTGCCTACGGCGAGGTGGACCGCATCGCCAAACTGATTCCAAACATCCTCAATATCAAACTGGAGGAGGCAATCAAGCGGGAACCCCGTCTCCAGGAAGAGCAGAAGGCGAATCCGCGAATCAAGAAACTTCTCGACCTTTCCCTCGCGCTGGAGGGGCTGAATCGCCACTCTTCAACCCATGCGGCAGGGGTCGTGATCTCGGACATAGCCCTGGTGGACCGGATTCCGCTCTGTAAAAGCCCCAAGGAGGATGTCGTTACACAGTTTGCGATGAACGACATCGAGCAGGTCGGGCTGACAAAATTCGATTTTCTCGGATTGAAAACCCTGACGGTTATCAAAGACGCCCTTATGTTTATACATGAGGTCCGGGGGGTCGATGTCGATCTTGTAAACCTCCCGCTGGATGACCGGAAGACTTATGAATTGCTGATGCGGGGCGACACTGACGGGATATTTCAACTTGAAAGTTCGGGAATGAAAGACGTTCTGGTCCGGATGAAGCCGGACTGTATCGGGGATGTTATCGCATTGATCGCGCTCTATCGCCCCGGCCCCATGGACAATATCCCCGAATTCATTGCGCGAAAGCAGGGTCGGACAAAGATCGTGTACGAGTCGCCCGAGCTGGAGGCAATTCTGAAGGAGACTTACGGGATTATCGTCTATCAGGAGCAGGTGATGCAGATCGCCGTGGCCATCGGCGCCTATTCCCTCTCCGAGGCGGACACCCTTCGCAAAGTTATGAGCAAGAAGAAGACCGAGGAGATGGAGCGCAAAGAAAAACCGAAGTTCCTGGAAGGGGCGCGAAAGAAGAAGATCATCGAGGCCAACGCCGCAAAAATCTGGGAACACATGGAAACATTTGGGAAATATGGTTTCAACAAGTCGCACAGCACCGCTTATGCGATCATTTCCTACCGGACGGCCTACCTGAAGGCCCATTATCCGGCGGAATTCATGGCCGCCCTCTTGACCAGCGAAAAGGACAACCGGGACAAGATCATCAGCCATATCGGCAGTTGCCGTGAGATGGGGATCAATGTCCTTCCGCCCGACATCAATGAATCAATGAGTGATTTC
>Ga0247840_10008817_pt1 | contig 13327 bp, 17 predicted proteins | sample LaCruzMarch2015__FD_192404 | JGI IMG/M metagenome (GOLD analysis project Ga0247840, IMG submission 192404) | Freshwater microbial communities from meromictic Lake La Cruz, Castile-La Mancha, Spain - LaCruzMarch2015_17m | ecosystem: Environmental > Aquatic > Freshwater > Lake | place: Spain...
CGCCGCGTTGGCGGGAGAAACAGTCAAAAAACTCGCCAAAAGGACGGCGATTAAAATTACCATGAATAATTTTTTCATGGGTTTACTCCTTTTTCCCGGGTTGGCCGGGCTTTCTAAAATCTAGGTGTAATTATACATTACTATAGGGTATATGTAAAGTCTGCGAAATGTCTAATCTATATATCCTAAATCCCTATTCTAAAGCCAATATTCTGATATAATAACAGCTGTTATGTCAACATAGCTCAGTTGGTTAGAGCGGGCGTTTCATAAGCGCCAGGTCCCTGGTTCGATCCCAGGTGTTGACACCAGATATCTTAGCGAGATTACGAGCTTAGGTTGTTAAATTAGGTATTTAATGGTAAGCTTTCAATTGATATTGACGCGGGGTGGAGGAATGGTACCTCGGCGGGCTCATAATCCGTAGGTCTTGGTTCGAATCCAGGCCCCGCAACCAATAATCCACAGAATAACCCTAAAAGAGTAATTTTACCCACTTTAGAAAAACAGTATCCTTTTTAACATCTATATCTTTAGTAGTTATAATTTCAGTATTTTCAGGAGTTTTATTAGAAACTATTACAACATCTTCCCCAGGTTTGACCAAATTTAGCTCATTTCTGGCAAATTCTTCCACAAAAACATCTGTCTTTTTGTATTCAATGGATTCTTTAATTCTATTGGTTTTATCCTCTAAAGTAGCCACTTCTACTTCTAAATCTCGTAATCTATTTACATTTTTTAACATACTAATAGTAGTTCTAGTTAGGTTAATTGATAGACCTATAAACGAAACTATTAAAACTAGGTGTATAATGTCAGCTCGCGTCATTTAGTTAATAATAGATATAAAGTTGGCAAGATGCAATCAAAGGCGTATAATACCCTATAGGATTGCCGAAGAGGCATAAAATAAATATATGATAAGTTTAAAAGAAGGACATAAAACATTTGTTGAACACTTAACCAAGCAAGGTAAATCCTCTGCTACGTTAACCGCGTACAACAAAGACATAGAACAACTAATTAAGCACCTAGAAAATGAGGGGCTTGTTTTGGTGAATGAAATACAAACTACTCACTTAGAAGTATTTATGCAAGGTTTGTCCGATAAAAAATATACTGCTAAATCAATATCTAGAAAAACTAATGCTACAAAGACATTTTTTAAATTTTTAAAAGAAAATAACCATATTACCGAAAATGTTTCTACTGCTTTAAAACACCCTAAATTGGATAGTAAAGCACCTAGAATATTATCTAAAATAGAGTACAGAGCTTTAAGAGATGCTGCAAGACATGATTTAAGAAGCTATGCCATGGTAGAAGTATTATTACAAACAGGTATTACAATATCTGAAATATCCGAAATGGAAATGAAACACATCGAAATCAAAAATGGCGAAGGTAACTTATTTGTACCTAAAAAAAATAATAAGGATTCTAGAAATATTCCTTTAAATAAAGCTGTTGTAGAAGTATTAACTAAATACATCGAAACAGAAAGACCTAAAATGGAAAAAGCTATTCATTTATTTGTTACTAAAACAGGTAACTCTCTTTTAGTTAGAAATATAAGATCTACAATTGATAGGTATTTTAAAAGCGCCGGTATAAGTAAAGCTAAAGTTAATGATTTAAGACATACTTTTGTTGCATATCATTTAGCACAAGGTGTAAATATTTTAAAATTATCTAGAATTGCTGGTCACAAAAGAGTTTCTACTACTGAAAAATATTTAGCATACATCGAAAAAGTGGAAAGTACTGAAAAAGCTGAGTTAATAGCCCTTTAATTAAGTTATTTGGTGGGTGAACCTGGACTCGAACCAGGGACCGGTCGTGTATAAGACGACAGCTCTACCAACTGAGCTATTCACCCTCAAACTCTAACAAAAAGTATTATATCACCAAGAGTTAGAATTTTAGTATTTTTTAGACTTTACACCCAAGAAATACTTTAGTATTTCTTATCGCGTTTAATCATTTCAAACAACTCTTCTACAGTATTAACAATAACCGATTCTAAACCATATCCTGTTTCATCAGAAAAATACTCTTTGCCATTAACCAATAGGTGCATTTTTACAGTAAATGTTTCTTCTTCGTGGCCTTTATTTAATACAATTCGTACTGATTTAGTATCATCTGGATAATCGGATAATAATCTTTCGACTCGTTCAAATTTATCGGTAGCCAATGTTTTCATACTAGGAGATAAATCTATATTGTCTGAAGTTATTTGATAGTTCATGTACTTATTTTACCATTTGTTTTCAAGTTATTTTTAGTACATAAATAAGTATAAAAAACTAACCCCCTTAGAAATTATATAATTCCTAAGAGGGCCATTATTACAAAAACTTTAAGTAAGTTCTGTGAGAGAATTCGGCACTTGTACAGTTGGGTAAAGTTCTGCAAAATGACGCCACCAATTTACACTAAAAGGTATAAAGGTGGCAGGCATCTTACCTGCAGTTAAAATTCGTGCAGATAATACTTGTGCCATATTTCTTGCATTTAGTTCTTTGTGATACTTGCAACATTCAAAAGTTTGATAAAGGTAAGGGTCACATCCAAACCTCATACGCTTATCTGCCCCAAGAAGTTGTTGAAAATCGTATACCAATTGACGCGCCATATCTTCTTTTGCCATAAGTATCTCCTTGAATGATTTTTGAGATTATACAATGGAAAAGACTAAGAACAAAGGAAATAATAATATTAACTATTCACCAGTTTCAATAAATTCGTTTAAACGATCAACCATTTCAGCTATTTCTTCGTCGTCCATACCATGGATTTTAGCTCCGGCTTCAACAGAATCAAAAGCATTTAAAGAACAACCAACACAGTGTAAACCATAATCAGTTAAAATTTCTTCAGTACCGGGATATTGTTGAATTACAGTAGCCAAATTATCATCTTTTGTAACTTTTAGGGGATACCCTGTAGTATTATTAGCTTCTTCATACGATCTAATTGCATCTACTAAAGCGTTTAAAATTAAAGTGGCGCATTTTACTCTACTTGTGGTTAGGTTCATCCCTATAAGATTTAGTAAGTAGTCCTTATCAATTGACTTAATTTCAACCATAGATTTGTTGATAATATCTTCTAATAGTTTGTCTGCAGAAATAACACTAACAGCACAGGCGCTACCGTTAAATTTTGCATCTTTTATAATACCGTTTTCAACAGATAAATCTAAAGTTAAGTGATCTCCACAAACAGAATTATCCTTACTTACAGAAATTGTGGCATTAGAGATATCTCCCTTGTGAGAGGGGTGTTTGTATATTTCCATTAATTCTTCTTTGTATAAATCGTCCATATTTTTAACCTAAAATTTCTTTAGCGTACATTATACCAGCAACCAAAGAATCCATATCTTGCTTGGTATTGTACAAATAAAAACTTGCCCTTGTAGAAGAATGTACTTTTAAAAATGTATGCAAAGGCATTGCACAATGATGACCTGATCTTACGGCGATTCCTTTTGTATTTAAGACTGCGGCAATATCATGGCCATGAATACCCTCTAATGTAAAACTAACAAGTCCTGTACGATTTTTGGGGTCTAAGGGGCCTAAAATTGTTAATCCTTCAATTTTTTGTAATTTTGGTAATACGTATTCCAAAAGTTCTATTTCATGGTCTCTAATATTTTCTATACCAATTTCATTAAGATAATCTACAGCGGCACCTAAACCAATAGCTCCTGCGATATGGGGAGTACCTGCTTCAAATTTTTCTGGGATTTCTGCCCATTCGGATTTTTCAAGGGAAACACTAGAAATCATACCGCCACCATATTCATAAGGATCTAAAGTATCTAAAATTTCTTTTTTAGCCCATAAAATACCAATACCGGTAGGACCTAACATTTTATGACCAGAAAAACTATAAAAATCACAACCTAAAGATTTTACATTTACTTTTAAGTGAGGAATTCCTTGCGCACCATCAACACTAACTTTTACTCCATAATTCTCCGCAATTTTACAAACTTCTTTTACAGGAAAAATTGTACCTAAAACATTAGAAGCATGTGAAATAGCAATTAATTTTACTTTAGGATTTTTTATTTTAGTTTTTAAATCTTCAATATCAAGTAAGCCTTCTGGAGTTAGATTTACTATTTCAAGAGAAGCTCCTTGTTGTTTTGCGTATATTTGCCAAGGAATAAAGTTACTATGATGTTCTGAAATTGTAGTCAAAACAATATCACCATTAGAAAGATTTTTGGAACTCCAAGTTCTAGCAACTCTATTTAGTGATTCTGTTGTACCATTTGTAAAAATAATTTCAGAAACGTCTGCACCTATAAAGTCTGCAATTTTTTTTCTAGCGTCTTCAAATAGAGAAGAGGCCTCCTCACTTAAAGTGTGAATCCCTCTATGAACATTGGCGTTAGTATTTTTATAATGATTAGATATTGAATCTATGACGGATAAAGGTTTTTGTGTTGTAGCCCCATTGTCTAAGTAAACAAGATCAACCCCACCAATTTTCTTGGTAAGTATTGGAAAGTCTTTGATAATTTTTTCTAAGTTAAGCATGGGGAAATTATACTATAGAAGGTGGGTAATATGGAGGATTTAAGGGAAAGAAAAGAGGGCGGGTGCAAAGCACCCGCCCTCTAACACAAATCTAATTAAAATGAATTAAAGAGATAAACTACTTAACTTATCGCTAATTGCAGAAGCTTTTTTAACTTCAGCAGCTGTTTCATTTTGTAAATCCCTTAAATTGGCTCTTCTTCTCTTTTCGTAGTCAGTCATAGCTTCTACTTCACTAACTGCAAGAGTCATTAAATCTTCAATAAACTGACTATCAATTGCTACAGCATCTAAACCTGTAAATAATTCAGGATTTTGCTTTGCAATGTCACCAACTAAAGCAATATGTAATACATTTGAAGATCCGTAAGCTTCAGAAGGTAGTTTCAAAACTATTCTTCTAGCTGAACCATCTCCTAATAACCCAACAGTATCATCTTGTAAGTGGCTTGTATGTTTTAAAGCATCTTCTAATTTTGATGTAATAGCAGAAGAAGCTCTTATAGCATAAACACCTGATTCAGTCATAACACCAAAGAAATTTACTCTTTGGGTACCTGTTTTTCCGGTTTTTGATGTATAAGGCATTTCTTTTGTTAAGAAAGTATTAAATATCAAAACTTCACCAGAACCAGTACCAAAAGTAGTTATCAAATCAAAGCTGGTTTTTTGTTTAATGTTTTCTGCAGAATTCTTTACAGAATTCATGTTTTTTCTCATTTCAGCGTATAAAGAATTTTCAATGGTATCAAGTGTTACGCTAGGATCTGCTAAGTCAGTATCATTTTTTACAACAGGTCTTGGGGCATTAGTATTAAAAGTATTATTATTTGTGGACATAGGTTCGTTTACAACAGGTCTAGGTGTAGGAACAGTGTTTTGCATTGGCATAGGAGGTACTGGCATTGGGGCAACAGGTGCTTGCATCTGAGGTCCTGTAGTAGTTCCAAAATTAGTAGGCATTGGCTTATCATCATCCTCATCTTGAGCATCGTCTGAGAAACTCAGAGAGTGTAAGGACTGAAGTAAACTTTTTTTAGGTTTATTTATATCGTTTGTTAAGTCATTGGGCATGACTTAATACTACATGGGTTTATATTGTGGTGTCAACAATTTCTGCCTCAAAACATTTGCCATATTTTGATCTGTAATGTCATTAAATGTCGACTCAAAAAACCCTGATACTATAATATTAATTGCATCATATTTATCAAATCCACGACTTTGTAAATAATATAATTTCTCTTTATCAACAGATCCCACACTTGCCCCGTGGGAAGCCTTAACATTATTGTTATAAATACGTAAATTAGGCATAGAAATTGTTCTGCTATCGTCACTTAATAAAAGGGTATGATCGTTTAAATAAGATTCCGTATTAAAAGCAGTTTCTCCAATAAATATTTCACCTAAATGATTAGAGAAAGCATTGTCGTACAAAGCTCCTTTAATATCAATTAAGCAAGAAGTATCAGAGGTATTATGTACAGCTTTAATTTTTGTAATAAGTTTAGAATCTTTATCTAAAGAATATATTCCAATTATATGAGCATTTACATTTTTAGTATTAAATACAAAATCAATGGATACTTCTTCTAAAGCCGTTAAAGAAGCAAAATCAATTACAAATTGAGTGTCTTCTGTAATTTCAATTGAATTTGTAATATTTTTAATTGTTGTATTATCTAATAATTTACAAATCATCCAACGCTTCCTTCCATTTCTAGTTCAATTAATCTATTTAATTCTAGGGCATATTCTAGGGGTAATTCTTTAACAATTGGTTCTATAAAACCAGATACTACCAAACTCATTGCTTCATCTTCAGATAACCCACGACTTTGTAAATAAAACATTTTTTCTTCTGAGATTTTACCCGCACTAGCTTCATGTTCAATTGTTGCAGTACTATTGTTAATTTTCATTGTAGGAAAGGTATTAGAAATAGATTTTTCATCCAAAATTAAGGCATCACATTCAACTCTTGTTTTTACATTAAAAGCATTTTTGTTTACTTGTATAAGTCCTCGGTATGTAGAATTACCTCCGCCAGAACTTATTGATTTAGAAACTATTTTTGAAGATGTATTTGAGGCTAAATGAAACATTTTTGCTCCGGCATCTTGTATTTGATTTTCACCCGCATAGGCAATAGATAAAACTTCTCCGTGGGCGTGTTCACCAGCTAAAATACATGCAGGATATTTCATATTGGCTTTAGAACCTAAATTACCATCGATCCATTCCATAATTCCATTTTCTTCAACATAAGCTCTTTTTGTTACTAAATTGTAAACATTGTTTGACCAGTTTTGAATTGTTGTATACCTAAATCTTGCACCTTTTTTTACAATAACCTCAACAACCGCTGCATGAAGTAAATCATCAGAGTAAGTTGGAGCGGTACATCCTTCTAAATAATGTGCCTGAGCACCTTCATCAATAATAATTAAAGTTCGTTCAAACTGACCCATTTTTTCGGCATTTATTCTAAAATAAGCTTGCAAAGGTCGTTTAACTGTTACTCCTTTAGGGACATATAAAAAAGTTCCCCCAGACCAAGCTGCGCTGTTTAAAGCACTAAATTTATTATCTGCACTATCCACAACTGTTGAAAAATGTTTTTTAAATAGTTCGGGGTATTTTTTAAGAGCCACATCTGTAGAAGTAAAAATAATTCCTTGTTCATCTATTTCTTTAAGTAATGATCCATAAATTGCTTCTGAATCAAATTGAGCTTCCACACCAGCTAAAAAATTACGTTCAGCTTGAGGAACTCCCAATCGTTCAAAAGTATTTTTTACATCATCAGGAACATCATCCCAACTTTTTTGTTTGAGACCTTTTGGTTTTATGTAGTAATAAATATCTTCAAAATTTATATGGGATAAATCAACGCCCCAAGTGGGTAAAGGTTTATTTTTAAAAAGTTCGTAAGCTTTAAGTCTAAAATTTAACATCCATTCTGGCTCATCTTTTAAACCAGAGATTTGCCTAATAATATTTTCGTCCAAACCTTTTCTAGGTTTTAGAGATATATCATCAGATACACTAAACCCGTAGGTATCATCGTAATTACTTCGTAAATTATTTAGTTCCGTCATAGCCACTGGCTTCAATTTCTAAAGCTAAATTTTTATGACCTTCTTTTACAATTTTACCCTCAGACATTATCACAACTCTATTAGGATTTAGGTATTGAAGTATACGAGAATAATGAGTAATTATTAAAAAGGTAGTACCCTTTGCTTTTAAATAATTTACAGCTTCTGCAACCACTTTTAAGGCGTCTACATCCAAGCCACTATCTACTTCATCTAAAATTACAAAAGATGGTTCTAAAACCAGCATTTGCAACATTTCCATACGTTTTTTTTCACCACCAGAAAATCCTTCATTTAAGTAACGAGATAAAAAAGTTTCATCCATTTTTAGTAAAATTAAATATTCTTTTACTAATTTTCTAAATTTAATTGGGGATAAATTGGTTTCATGGCCTTTGTTGTAGATCAAACGTAAATAATTTGAAACAGTAACACCTTCTATTTCACTAGGGTACTGAAAAGATAAAAAGATACCTTCCTTTGCTCTTTTTGTAACATCTAAATCCAATAAGTTTTTATTATTAAAAACGATGGTTCCTTGGGTAACAGTATAATTAGGATTTCCCATTATAACTTGAGATAAAGTGCTTTTTCCTGAACCGTTTTGGCCCATTAAAATAACCATATCTTCTTTTTGAATTTCTAAATTAATTCCGTTTAAAATATCTGTTTTTTCAATTTTTGCGTGTAAATTTAAAATATTAAGCATCATTAATTGGTAGCCTGTTTTAATATACAATGGCCACAACCTTTTCCAATTTGGTAATAAACTTCTTTACCGGATTTTTTACTAATAAGTAATCCTTGATCTTCCATATCTTTTAAGTGATATGAAACAGTTGGTTGTTTTAAAGCAACAACGTCAACAATCTCAGACACACTTGCCTTTGATTTTTCTTGTAAATACATATATATTTTCATTCTCGAGGGTACCCCTAAAGAACGAAAGCAATGCGAGCAATCATCTTTTAACATAACGTATAGATATTAATCTATATATAATACAAAGTCAATCATGCTAAAATAAAAATATATGAAAAAACTTAAGGCATTCTTCTATATTTTTTATAACAGTTTAACTTCTTTTGAGTATTATAAAGATATTTTAAACACCTCTTTTTCTTTTTCTATAAAATATTTGGCTATGTTAGCCTTAGTAGCTACTATAATAACCACTGCGGTTTTATCTACAAAAGAAATACCTCAAGTTACAAAATGGATATATGAACAAAAAGCTACTTTTATAAATTTATATCCACAAGATTTAGAAGTAAAAGTGGAAAACAACAAATGGAATATAAATCAACCACAGCCTTATATTATAAAAACACCTGAAATTTTTGTACAAGAAGACACTTCCATGCCCAAAAATTTTGTAATTTTTGATCAAAAAGGCACTATTAACGATTTTGAAAGTAGAGACACCCTGATTTTAATTAACGAGACAAATTTATTGGTTAAAACTGAAGGAAAGTTTGAAGTACATCCTTTAAAAGATTTACCAAATGGAATATTAAACAAAGACAGTTTTATTGGAGCAATAAATCAATTTGATGGAATTATTAAATATGTCCCAGGGGTATTTGTTGTAATAACAGCTGTTTTTATGTTTTTTTATTACTTTGTATTTAGATTGTTTTATTTAATATTTGTTGCTGTAACACTACTTATTGTTAATATAGTTTTAAAACCAGATGTAGAATTTAAACATTTATATAGAATTGGATTACACGCTATGACAGTACCTTTTATATTAGATATGGCCCTAAGAATTAGTGGTATTGAGATTACAGCAGCTATTCCATGGTTTTTTATTTTAAACGTGATAATTGGTATTTTGGTAATGGCAAAAGCCGCCAAAATTAATGAATAAGTTTTAAGGATTGAACGGATACGCTTGCTGTGGTAACATTCTTTTCGATAGTTTAATATATTGTTCCTCTGTAGCTCAATGGTAGAGCAGGAAGCTGTTAACTTCAAGGTTCCTGGTTCGAATCCAGGCGGAGGAGCCATATAGGATTGGCGGTTGCCAAGCGGGCAGTTTCGCTTGACACACCAACCAAATCAGCAGGTTCTAACGCAGGTATTTTATCTTTTGGAGTATTTTTACATTTTCTAATTTCAGTCAGCCCTTTTTTCAAGTCACCACTGAGTATTCCGTCTTTTAGAATGAAGTTCTTACCAAGCTCCGCCAAAACAGCCCTCGCATGAGTATCGGGTTCGTAGGTGAACTTGTATCTCGCACGTTCGGCAAAATCAAACAAGTCTTCTGCGTCTTTAATAAATGCGTCTTTTTCCCTCTCCAACTTTTCAATACTGCCCTTAGCTGTTTCACGTTCAAAAAGAGCTTTTTCTTTTTCAATCTTGTATTCGTCGGCAGTAAGTTCCTCGTTCATTCTCATGTTTAAAAGCTTCCCCAAACGCTCCTCAACCTCTTTGTAGTTAGTTTGCTTTGTCTTCAGATACTTCAATGCTTCTTTATTCTCATATTCACATTTCTCTCTAAGGTATTTAATTGCCCACTCACGAAAGTCGTCCTCAATTTCAATACCTGTAAGAATTTCAATAATTTGGTCTTCAAGGTACTTCTGTGTATTTGGTTCCTGATTACAAGTAATACCCTGTCTACGTTTAGAGCAGTGATAATAATCATAGATTGCGGTATTTTTTGTTTTGGGATAAAACTTTTCTTTATGAGTGGCTGTTATAGCACACCCACAAATTCCACAATGTATTAGACCTGTATATCTATGTTCCAAAGTTTTTGGTCTTGGTGCGTCAAAACGACGTAATATCGCTTGTGCTTTGTCATACTCCTTTTTAGTTATCATTGGTTCATGATTACCGTGATACAACTGACCGTTTACTTCAAACCAACCGTAGTAAAAAGGGTTTCTAAAAAGGTCGTACAAAGCACTTCGTGAAATAGATTTTCCGCCCATTTTCCTATGCTTAGGTGTCTTATAATCCCATTTATTGTTAACTATATCTAAAATCTGCGGAACATTATATTGACCTGTTAAGAGTAAGTCCCACATTTTTCTAACCATTGGAAAGCGTTCGGGGTCTTTCACAACCGTTTTTTCACCCTTAGCCCTGTCAGGAGTATTAAGATAACCCTGCCTTGCCACAAAAGGGTAACCGCCTCCCTCTAATTTAGACTTCATACCTCTTTTCACGTTCTCGCCCTTATTATCATTTTCCAATTTAGCTGTAATCATTAGAAATTGGAGCATAAACTTGTCCATAGGGGTATTGCTGAACGTTTGTTGAGGAGTTATTACTTTAACCAATTTTCCTGTATCTATCAGGTACACTATTGCCGAAGCGTCAACGGGATTACGAGATAGGCGGTCAGGGTGCCAAACAACAATACAATTAGCTTCACCGTTCTCAATCCGCTCTAACATTTTGCTAAACATTGGTCTGTTGTTAGGTTTCTTGGCACTTTTTGCCTCCTGATACGTTTCCACAACTTTCATGGGAGTGCGCCCCGCCAAATCAGCCAACTCTTTTACCTGAGAGGGTAAAGATAATACCTGTCTGTCGTCAGGTTCCGAAGACTTACGGGCATACTTTATAGCTGTTAATTTTTCTACATTTACATTTTCCATATACATTTACCTTTCTATTCTATCTCTAATAAAGAAATAGAACTAAATACAAAATAGATAAATCAAATAAACTTAAATACCTTAGATACATTAGAGGACACCGACAGGGTCGGGTCACGCCCTAACTATTAGTTGTATTGCCAAACAAATCAGGTTTTTTCTTTTCTTGGCGTGTGTGCGTAATTGCAATCTGACCGTCACCTTGGTAATCAATAATGAACGGACTTTTCTTTGCTTCTTTCTGCTCTTCTACCCAACCACTCAATTCGTCGTAAGTATCCAATTGAAGCAATCCGTCATAACGAGAAATAATAAACCCCTTGTTAATTAAAGCGTTCATATTTCTACTAACCGTGGAAGTATGGCAACCTAAGAAAGAGGCAATCTCGGCATTTGTATAATCAAAAGACCCGTAGGTTGCATGTCTAACGTCCCAATCAGCAAGCACTGAATAGCAAAAATCCCAAAGTACATATTCAGGAAAAGTTAAAGTATTATTTTTCAGGAGTAAGAACCTACCACGAAAGAACTTGTTAAAACCAACTAATCTATTTGTTATTTTCTCTAATCTGTAAGGTTTTATCTGCATTTTCATTTTCATATTTATCACCACCTTTTTTGGGCAACAAAATAAATAAATAATCAATAAGCTCATTAGCCCATTGTTTGGCTATATCAAAAGGAAGTTCTTTGCCATACTTTTTGAGGTATATGCTTTGATATTCTTTTACTGCGATATCTTTGAGCATAGAATTACCTCCCGTTGGAAAATAACCTTTCTTTTAAGCTCTTGATTGCATCTGTTAATCTTTTTGCATCAATGGAAGTGTTGTATGACCAAAAGTCATCACGTGCCTTTTCACAAATTTGTCTATCTGCAAATATAAAGAAATAGGAATTACCGACTTGTTCAAGTCTTATAAGGGGAATGTTTGAGGCATAGATAAAAGAGGCTTCGTATAAGTCCTTTACCTTGTATACATCTTCATTTGTTTGGGTCTTAATTTTCATCACAACCCCATCATATAGAGAGGTTTGTGTGTATTTGTGACCTCGCTTTTATCTTGTTAGTACGGGGTATTTTTTAATAAGCCTGTTGATTTGCTTTCGTAATCTTTGAGAGGCAACTTTTACTGAGGGTACTTTCTTTTCAGGGTAAATTAAATCTGCAAGATTACTGCTTTTCCAAATAAAAGGTTCATCAGCATCAGTAATTTTTGTTTTATATTTCTCTAAATTTTGAATGATTTTAATATCTGTCTTCAAATCGGTTAATGGGGCAGATTTTCGTTTATTATTTTGAGCATAATTTTCAATTAGTACATCTATATCTTTTGCAGTAAATTTATCTTGAAACTTACTAAGCAAGTAGTTGCAATGCGCTCTAACTACATTTAATTCTCTCTTGGTGTAACCTAAACCATTATCAACCATCTTACCCTCGGCCAATAATGTTTGGGCGACGTCTAAATAATCATAAAAAGGAACATACCCTTTGAATAACTTCTTATATAAAAAATAGTACGTTAAAGGGCGTACAGCACTCATAGGCAAGTTTAATTCACGAACAACAGCAGTTACATCCTGCTCAAATTCTGAACTGTTTTTATAGCCTTCTAACCAACGACTTGTAGCGTCAGTTATATCTGTATCTCCGAGGTCAATGACATACGTATAATAATCATTTATTGGATTTAAGCCATTTGGAATAGGGTGTTTTAGTAAGATTTCATTTCGATACTTAGCAAGTATCTGTGTTTTAGTCACTACTTGCCAAATGTCTTTAACTGTTTGGTTTCTTCTCGCCAATAATTGTGCAATTGGTTTTGAATAGACTTCTTCAACAGCTTTTATGATCGAAAAATCGTTTTTAATCTTCATATAAATCTATGAGTATTATAAACGATGGCTTAAAGAAAGGGTCAGAAACAGTGTGTTCGACGTATTAGACCAAATGTAGTATTTTGTAGTTTAAGTGTCCAACGTATTGGACTTTTAGTAATAAAGTATCATCTATTTGTCCAACGCATTGGACATTTTATTTTCA
>Ga0247840_10008819_pt1 | contig 13322 bp, 13 predicted proteins | sample LaCruzMarch2015__FD_192404 | JGI IMG/M metagenome (GOLD analysis project Ga0247840, IMG submission 192404) | Freshwater microbial communities from meromictic Lake La Cruz, Castile-La Mancha, Spain - LaCruzMarch2015_17m | ecosystem: Environmental > Aquatic > Freshwater > Lake | place: Spain...
CAGGCCATTGGATTCACCATGAAGAACTGAAGAGCATGAAGACCTCAACAACCCTTCGCGTGCTTGGCGACCTTGGCGCGAACCCCTCGCTGACTTCCTCGCGCATTGATCCCCGCTTTGTGGATGTCAAACCGGTGCGGGGAACGATGACCGTTGAGGAGTCCGAACGTATCATGCGCAAACACGGCTTCGATATAGCGTGAATCGGACACATTCAGACCAATGGACAGGCAGCTTTTTCGACTTACCTCATGGAGGAACATGCTGGCCAGTTTGTTGGCTACATCAGACTTTGCCCGCGAGGTGGCCCTGCGGAGGTAGGATTCAGGATGAAAGCTCATGCGCCGGGACCACCTGTGCGGCTGTTGATTCCGAGAAGCCAGTTGGGCAAAAACCGTCCTCCCGATGAATGGAAAGCCTTGCTGAAAGAGGCGGAGGGAGCCGCTGCGGAGTCCAAAAAACCTCTGGCTCGAGGGAGAAAATCAAAATACGTGCGTTTGTCCCCAGGTCAGCGCCTGGATTTCAGGTGTTCGAAATTACGTTGGAGGATGGGGAAAACGGCATCTGCTCCCTGGCATTCTTCGCGCGAGAGGTTTTCGGCGGCTGCCAGAATATGCTCTGCCGTGGCACGCAGGCGCTTATGGGCAACGGCATGGCTCATGCCGGCATGGTCAGAAAAGAAACGCCAATTCTTTGTCGCCAGTCTCTGCGGGTCTCTTTCGCCGCCGAGTTTCATTGCCATTTCGCTGGCGAGTTCGGGATACGCTTGCGTGCTGACCAAGTCGTAGAGCGGTGCGAATCGAATCGCGTTTCTCTCCCGAAGGAGGGAGAAGTTTTTGCCGTGGGCATCGCAGTTACCGATCAGGATATTAAAAACGACCGCATCGAAAAGACGCAGCAAATCCGGACCCGGTATGGTCGAGACAGAACGGACCAGCTCGAAGCATTTCTTGAGGCTTGGCCCCCCCTCCTGCTGGTATTTCAGTTCGGGCGGAACGCCGAGCGCCTGACAGAAATCTTCCTGGTGAATGCGTTCGAGCCGGCCATCTGAGAGCAACCGGCGGTCATATCGTTTCACCTGGAGGAACCGAATTCCACCGGCTTCCCCAATTTCCACCTCGGCCGCCTCCAACGCGGCCTCGGCAGCCAGCCTCATGCAAAAATGCTCGTTTTCCATCAGCCCGGGGAAGTGCGGATTCTGGGGCTTGAGAATGTGGCTGCTTGGGGAGCCATCGAGCGGCAGGAACATGCGCCCGTCGCTGATTTTGACGGCGAGCTTGCCTTGCGCACCGGCAAGGGAAAGCCGGATTCCTTTCTCACCCGCGAGCAATGGCCGACGGGGTAGCAGTCCCAACCTTTCGGCCAATTCGCCGGTATTGATTTCCTGGTAGGAGGGATGGCTCGCGACGGGAAGTTCTCCAGGCAGCAGGAGACTGACGGCTCCGGCGCACTCGGCTCCAAGTCGCGCGAGGAGCGCAAAGTCATTTTTGTCACTGACCCCGAATGCCTTGGCAATCAGCCGACGACTTTCCTCCTCTGGCAGCACCCCGGCAAAGAACGGGCGGGTTTCGTTCCGGCTGAAGGGCTCGGGACGCAGCGGGAGAGAGGCTGAGAGCGGCATCGCATTTGGAGAATCCAGCCACGCCGGGGCGTATTGGAAGCGGGTAGTTCCGGATTCGTCCTGCTCAAGCTCTCCCGCCAACTCCTGGCCGAGGAAGACGTTTAAGAGTTGTCGTGCCATAGCTATTGACGATCCCGAGGCCGAAGCACCGGATCCATTCCGAGGTTCTCCAAGACCTTCAACGTCTTGCCCACCACGCAGGTCTCCTTGCCATTTTCCAGATCACTGATAAACCGGATGCCGGTTCCAGAGACCAATGCCAGATCGGCCTGTTTCATTTTGAGGCTCTTCCGGCGGTCTCTGACAATCTTGCCAAGTTCTCTAGCGGTCATTGGATTTTCCCGAGCGGGAATATAACGATAACGGACAGGATTTCAACGATGATTTTTCCCGAGCGGGAATAGTTTAAGTTGCAGACTGAAGGTCAGACTGTTTATTCCCGAGCGGGAATTTTCTGGAATGATATCAGGCCGTGATACGATTTCCTTGATTAGAGCGGTTCAATAAAAACTGTAGTCGCGCCCGTGAGGGCGTGGAGGGAGAGACTCAATTGAAGGGCGGCGGCCGCCGTCTCACGACGGCGGCTACGACATTTTTTAAACCGCTCTAACGCCCTACGCAGACAGGCGCTGATTGGCATTTTGCGTGAGTTAAAATAAAATCGCGTTTTACCCTGAAGCCCGCATCAAGACTGAAATAATCAATATTATGGGACTGGAGCGAGTCTGAGAGAAAAGCCTTTCGCGTCTGGGGGATTCAATCGTGCTTCTCTTTGAAGGTTGGCTCCTTTGCCGCTTATCATGCGGTTTCGGCTGCGGCAGTAAGACCGTGGACGGTATGGCGCAGGGTGTCGAGGTCGGTGAACGCGATGATGGTGGCGACTGTGACCGTTCGGGGGCCATGGTCGGAGGCGAGTTCGGCGGTTTCGCCGGGCTTCTTCCCGAGCAGCGCCTGTCCGATGCCGGCTTTGTAGGAAACAATTCCCAGTTCGGGTGCGCTGTCCCATGCGCCCAGGATGCTGAAAGTTTCTTCGTGGCCTGCGGCATCCCGCACGGTGACCACCGTCCCGATCGAAACCTGGGATGTGTCGGGATTTTCGAAGTTTGATCCGCGGGCGAGGCCGAGGTCGCGTTCCGACTCCGCCTGACGGCGCATCAAAACGCGTTGTTGTTCCTTGGCGGCCTTGAACCCGAAGTTTTCCCGGAGATCGCCTTGATCACGTGCCGTGGCGATGTCCTTTGTGTTCTGCGGGATCTCGACGTTGATAAGACGTTCGTACGCAGCTTTGCGGCTTTCGAGGCTGGCCCACGAAACGGTGAGCGAATCATCCTGGGTTTGCTCTCCGCCGCCGATCATCGACTGCATCTCGGGGTAAAGCTTCACGATGCGGCCGAGAAGTGAGCGTTTGTTCAGGTCATCGAAAACCGGCGTGAGCAGGAGGCGGCGCATCACGTCGCGGACAGCGTCCGGCGGTGCCCCGTCGAAGAGTTCGGCCATAAGCGTCCTGTCGTCGAGCAGGAGATCATGCAAACGCGAGCCGCGCTTCTCGTTGAGCATATCGCGCTCCAGGCCGCTGAAGATCGCGTTGACGAGGTCCACATTGAAAAGTTCTTCAAAGCCGGCTCCACGTTCCTTGGCGAGCCAGATGAGAGTTTCGGTGGAGACCGAGCGATCGCTGAGCCAACGGGTGAGGGCCGCGCGCTGTTCGTCTTTTTTGCCGTGACGCTCGAGGAGTTTGGTAATTTCGACAACAAGACGTGCGGGGGCCTGTTTTGCGAGGCGCAATGCCATTTCGACCCAGCGGTCCCCGAATGCCTCGGGGAAAAGATCCAGTGCCCGGCGTTGTTTGGCCGCGGGGAGTGCCGTGAAAAGCTCGCTCAGGCGCGATTGTTCGCCGACGATAATTTCGGCAGCGGCAGGGGCATCCTGACCCCGCTCAAGGGCCTCGTGACGGGAAAGGATTTCATCGCGGGCGAGGAGGAGTTCAAGAGCCTGGGCCGCCTGGAGTTTGCGGCCTTTCTGTGCGGCTTCCTCGATTCGGGAAGCCAGACCGCGGAGTTCCTCGACTTCATGTGCGAAGTCGTCGAGTGCCTTGGTGATCTGGTCGAGAGCGGAGACCTGATCTTTCAAAAACCTTGCCGCCTGGAAATTCTCGATAAGGCCCTTGCCGGGCTTGGCAGGCTCCGACAGCAGCACCACGGGATCACTCTTCTTCGTGGGCAGCCGGAAACATCCGTCCGCCTTGAGCTTCTTCTTCGCGGAATCCCACCACTTCTTGGCCGCGGGCGCTTCGAAGACCTCCGGCACCAGGGAGACAACAATCTGCTCGGACGTTGCGCTGCCGCCGAGATCGCCCAGAATTCCGCGGATCAGTCCCACGGGATCTTTCGCCGCTTGCTCACGGACGGCTTGAGGTTCCGTGGCTTTTCTCGCGAGGACGTGACCGGCCGGGATCGGCTGTAACGTGTCCGCCGCATACTGGGCCTGCATGGCGTGGCCCTTTCTGGTCGCGAAGTCGACGATGATCTGACCCGCAAGCAGATTCCACTCGGAGACCTTTCCGAACCCCCAGCTCTTGTGCTGACAATACCCTCCGGGAGGCAGCTTTTCCAGGACCTCCGCAGCTTCAAGGGTGAGTTTTCCGGTGTCTACAGCTTGCTGAAGTTCGTCATGCATTCCCCTCTTTTGTGCGGAATCGCCTTCGGCTGCAAGGGCAGAGGTTGGAAACGCTCTGTCGATTCCCATTATTCTGTGGGGAGGAAATCCCGGTTTCGTGGAAGAGGAGCCCTCTAAACTTTCCTATTAAATCGTAAATGCATTTTCATTTGGCCCGGGAAGGCAAACAAACCCGGACCCGGATTTTGCCCGCGAATCTCTCCATTGAACGCGAATAGGATGAGGAAAAGGAATGCGTCCTCCCAGGCTGAAAGTCCCTCACATTCGAGGGGATTTGCGTCATTCGCGGGCGCTCCTGCGGTTTTGGGATAAAATATGCCGTGGCGGATGCCGGTCGATACGGATATCAAGGCCGGGTGAGTGATTCCATTTCCAGTCCGGACTATTGGCAGGAACGGTATGATTCCGGAGAAGACCGCTGGGACAAGGGATCGGCTGCTCCGCCTCTGCTTGAATATCTCCGGACGGAACGGGTTGGGGGAGATGTTCTGGTTCCCGGATGTGGTGCCGGGCATGATGTGCGCGCCCTGGCCCGGCAGGGTGCCCGGGTGGTGGGACTCGACTTCGCGCGAGGGGCCATCGATCGGGCCAGGGGATATCCGGCAGTCGGCAGCGAGCTCTACATCCAAGGCGATTTCTTTTCGCTTCCGCCCGGGATGGAAGACCATTTTGATTGGGTTTTCGAGCACACGTGCTTCTGTGCCATCGAACCGGCGCGGCGTTCCGCCTATGTGGATAGTTGTGCCCGGGCATTGAGAGATGGCGGCCAACTGCTGGCGATTTTCTACCTTGATCCCCGATCCTCCCATGAAGAAGGGCCTCCCTTCGGCGTCACGAAAGACGAACTGGACCACTGCTTTGGTGAAAAATTCATCCTGAATTCGGAAAACGTTCCAACCAAAGCCTATCCCGGGCGGGAAGGCTGCGAGTTGGTGCGATTCTACAAACGGAAACCGGGTTCTGCGTTGCAAAAAATCTTCAGCGAGGAACCCGGAAAGGCTTCCTATTCGCGGGGATTGGCGTGATTAGCGGGCGCTTCCGTTTTTCTTGCAGAAGGCGAAAGGTTGCAGCCAGCGGGTGAACCGTGTTTGCTGAACTTCCGATGGATTGTGATTTTCTTGTGATTGGCGGGGGCAGCGCGGGCTATGCGGCTGCGAGGACTGCTGTCGGGCTTGGACTCAAGACCGTGGTGGTGGAGGGGGGCCGCGAGGTCGGCGGGTTGTGCATCCTCCGCGGTTGCATGCCAAGCAAGGCCCTGATTGAGTCTGCGAACCGCATCCTTGCCATCCGGCGGGCGGGAGATTTCGGTGTGCGGGTGGGCGAACCAACCGCCGATTTGCCTGCGATCATCGAGCGCAAGCGGGAACTCATCGGGGAATTTGCATCCTACCGCCGGTGCCAGCTTGAAGACGGGCGTTTCGAATTTGTCCGGGGGTTTGCCCGGTTCGCCAGCCCGTCGGAAGTCCATGTGCACCTTGCAGAGGGCGGAGAAACACGGATCCGCGCGAAAACAATTCTTGTGGCGACAGGCTCTTCAATCTCCGTGCCGGGGGTGCCTGGTCTGGCGGAGTCGGGATTTTTAACCAGTGATGATATTCTGGATGCAGAGACTTTGCCGCGGTCGGTTGTGGTCCTCGGAGCCGGTCCGGTCGCACTGGAAATGGCCCACTACATGGAGGCGGTCGGGGTGCGCGTGACGGTCGTTCAGCGAAGCCGGCAGTTTTTGAGCGGCACCGATCCAGAACTTGCAGCCGTGGTCGAGGCGGGGTTTCGCGAGCGCGGGATGGACGTATATACCGGAACCCGCTTGCTCTCGGTTGGGCACCGGAATGGGCAGTGTGTTGTGGAATTCGAGCAGGACGGTGTGCGCCGCGAAGTGGTTTCAGAAGCCGTGTTGAATTCTCTTGGCAGGGCTCCTGCCTTGGAGGGTCTCGGGTTGGAAGTGGCAGGGCTGAAAACTGAGAAGGGAGTTCTGGCAACAGACACTGCACAGCGAACCGGCGTGCCTCACATTTTTGCGGCGGGGGATTGCTGTGGTCGTTTCGAGATTGTTCACGTTGCCATCCAACAGGGTGAGATTGCGGCACGAAACGCAGCCCGGTTCCTCAGCGGAGAATGGCCTCCGGAGAAGATTGATTACCGCCTCAAGCTTTACGTGGTCTTTACCGAACCCCAGGTGGCGGTTGTGGGAATGAGCGAGGCGGAAGCCGGTGAAAACGGGCGTCGAATTTCCGTTGCATGCCACCCGTTTGGTGACCACGGCAAGTCGATGGTCATGGGAGAGGCACACGGCTTTGTGAAGTTGATCGTCGATTCCGGGACGCGCGAAATTCTCGGCGCGGGAGTTGTTGGTCCGCACGCAGCCGATTTGATTCACGAGATCGTGGTTGCCATGGGCTTCCGTGCCACGGCTGGTCAGCTTGCGGCGCTTCCCCACTACCATCCGACGCTCAGTGAGATCTGGACCTATCCGGCCGAAGAACTCGCCTGAGTTCCCCTCTGGCTTGCCTTCCGTCGCTTCCGCTGGAAGGATGTCGTGATGGCACTCTACCGACACCCCTCCTCTCTTCGCGGTGCAGCGGCGAGGCGCGGGGAGCGTCAGGCCGAAGTCTGGGCATTCCTGAACAAGATTTTGTCGCTGGCGGTCTTTCTGGCGTTGGCGGCCGTGCTCGGACTCTGGATCTATCCAGAGGTCGTCACCCGCAACCGGCTCGCCTCCAATCTTGAGGAAAAAAAGGAAGAGCTCTTCGAAGAGCAAGTCCTTCGCAAACAGCGCGAGCGTGAAAAATTTCTGCTCGAGAACGACACCGAGTACATCGAGACCCTCGCCCGGGACCGTTTGGACCTCATGAAAGAAGGCGAAACCATTTTCCGGCTCGACGCGCTTCCCGCACATTCCCCTGCTCCACCGCCCGCACCCTGACCCGAGCCGTGGCAGCGATCATCATTCCCGCACGCTGGGCCTCGACCCGTTTTCCCGGCAAGCCGCTCGCGATGCTTGGCGGCAAGCCCCTTGTGCGCCACGTATGGGAGAGGTGTTGCCTTTCGCGCGAAGCGGGAAGAGTGATTATAGCGACTGACGACATGCGGATCGCCGAGGCGGCGTTCGGTTTCGGAGCGGAGGTTTCTCTCACAAAACCATCGCATCCGAGCGGCACCGACCGTGTTGCCGAGGTGGCTGCAAAGCTGCCGCGTGAGCGCGTGATTGTGAATGTGCAGGGTGATGAGCCGTTTGTGGAGCCGCGGTTGATCGACCGTTTGGTCCGATTGTTTTCCAAGGACCGCTCCCTCCGCATGGCGACTGCAGCCTCTCCAATCGCGGACTCCTCTGAGTTTAAGGATCCGAATGTTGTCAAGGTGGTCACCGCTCGTTCGGGCAATGCCCTTTATTTCTCGAGAGCTTCCATCCCGTATGATCGCGATGAATCGGGCCGGGGAAGACCCCTGCGCCACCACGGGATCTACGCATTCGAGCGGAAGTTCCTTTTGGACTTTGTGCGGTGGAAGCCCACACCACTTGAGCGGCTGGAAAAACTCGAACAACTCCGGGCCTTGGAACACGGTGCCGCAATCCGGGTGTTGCGCACTGCGCAGTGCCCGCCCGGGGTGGATACCCCTGCGCAAGCGGCACACGCGTCGCTCGCTCTGGCACCCCGCGCACGATAAAAATGGGAATCCGTGGTGCTCTCGTTCTGCTGGTCCTCTTCGCAGGGTTCTCCGGCTGGCACGCATCCGCCCAACTATCGGAGGAGCAAAAACGGGCGTTGTTCCTGAAGGCGCGCGAGGACATCCGGCCCGTGCCGCGCCCCCAGGCAAGCCCATCACCCCGTCCCAAGCCGCGTCCGGTTGCCACTCCCCGCCCGACACCACGCTCCACCCCGCGGCCCACACCGGCTCCAACTCCGGCTCCCGCACAGCCTCCCGACGACAATGATGTGATTCCCCTGGAAAAGGAAGTGACACCAACCCCGCGGCCTCGCGAGACAAAGGAGCCCGAGCCGGCCGCGACACCGGAGCCACGGGCAACCCCCGATAAGAAAACTCCACCGCCACCTTCCCGCCCGGCTCCCTCCCCGCGCAGCAAAGATGTGCCGATTGTGATCGAGAAGTCCGGTCTTGCCGACGAACGGGGCTACGAGCCACCGCCATCGAAGGCCCGAAGCGGCGGCTGGTTCAAGCGCTACCGGTATCTGACTCCCGCGGTACGCCGTGCCATCGATCAAGCTCCGATCCGCAAGGGTCAGTGGCAATACATCATCATTCACAACAGCGGAACCCGCCAGGGGAACGCCCGCATTTTCGGCAACTATCATCTCAATGTCCGCAAGATGAAAAACGGGCTCGCCTATCATTTTGTCATTGGCAACGGAAACAGTTCCGGGGACGGAGAGGTGGAAATTGGAAGCCGGTGGACGCGGCAAATCAATGGAGGCCATGTTGCAAGTGACTACCTCAACAGCATTGCCCTCGGAATCTGCCTCGTGGGTGATCTCAACCGCGACAAGCCAACAGCGGCACAGCTTGCTGCAATCGAAGAATTGGTGGACTACCTGCGCTCCCGCGTCGGCAAGACAAAGGGAAAGCCGGCCGCAGTGAGGGGGCACAAACAAATCAACCCGAAACCTACAGATTGTCCCGGCGATCGCTTTGACTTGCGCTGGCTGCGCAGGAGATTCGGGTGGTAAGGGGCTCCATGAGAATCGGACTTACCGGAGCCAGCGGATTCCTCGGCACAACGCTCGCAGGACAGGCTTTGGATAACGGACACTCCGTCGTCCCTTTTTCACGAAATCCAAAGTCTGGTGGCAGAAAGTTTTCGCTCGATTCACCCGTGGACTGCTCTGGCCTGGACGCCATGATCCACCTTGCCGGCGAGCCCGTGCTGGGCTTGTGGACAGCTTCCAAACGGCGGAGGATTCGCGAGAGTCGAGTCCTTGGCACCCGCCAGGTGATCGAGGGAATGGCTGCGGCGATTCCGCGTCCGCGGGTCTTGGTTGCTGCCTCCGCCGTTGGATATTACGGAGATACCAGCGGGCGGCCCGTTGACGAGTCGTCACCCCGCGGGGAGGGATTTCTCGCGGGCGTTTGTCGTGAGTGGGAAGCCGAGGCGACACGTGCAGAGGCTTTCGGAGTGCGGGTGGTTTGCCTCCGGATCGGATTTGTGCTCGGACCCGGAGGAGGCGCCTTGAAGTTCATCGTGCCGTTATTCCGTGCCGGTCTTGGAGGGAGACTCGGAGACGGGCGGCAGGGAATGAGTGGCGTGCATGTGGACGATGTTGGTGGGATGGCACTCTGGGCGGCAGGGAATGCGGAGGTTTCGGGGGCGCTCAATGCGGTCATGCGCGAGCCATTTTCCAATGAGCAATTCACCAAGGCCATTGCATCCGCGGTGCACCGGCCCGCAATTTTTCCGGCTCCTGCCTTTGTGCTCCGCTCCGCGCTGGGCGACCTTGCCGGGATGTTGCTGGGAGACTGCCGTGTCCTGCCCCGAAAGGCGTCAGCCTTGGGATACCGGTTCCAGCACCCGGATCTGGATGCAGCGATCCAGGCCAGCGTGTTCAGGGCTCAGCGGGCTTCGCCGAAGTCTCCCTTGCGATAAATACCATCACGAGACACCAGGCGCCGTTCAGAAAGATGAACAGCAGAAATTGGAGCTGCGTCGGCAGGGAATAGACCGCGATAAGCGATGGGATCCAAAAAATGCAGTTGGGAATGAAGAGCGGCGGGATCCGCCCGGCGAAGAGCGCAGGCCGGAGTTTGCGGGCGGTGCGGGCGGGAGAGTAGTCGTTTTCCTTCCATGCAAACCACGCCACGATGACCGGCATGGCAAAGAACAAGGTGTAGATGAACTGGTCCACCACGATTTTTACTGCAAGGGTCCCGATTCCCCGCCCGGAGCCGAACCAGGAGCTTTGCAGGTGGTAAAAAATATCGACCATCACGCCGAGGATCGCCATCAGCGCGCTGAGGTGGATCCAGTCCGCGAGTCCGGGCTTCACACGTTCCGGTGGACGAAGGCCGGCTTTGAGGAGTTCCGGAATCACCGCCCCGCTCAGCACATTGGCGGCAGCAACAAACGCCATTCCTCCCGCCTGCTTCCACGACAGTATTTCATGCGCCACGGATCTCAAGGTTTCCGAGGAGTAGTAGCCGACAACGGTCGCAATGGCCGCGAGTTGCAGAGCCACAAACGCCGGCCAGTAAAGCCGCAGCGCCTGAATGGCGGGTGTTGCGGCGGCACGGAAGGCTGGGGATTGCATGTCCACCGAACGTGGGGGGCAGCACACAACGCCGCAAGTCGAATCTCCCCAATCCGGCGGAGGGCGGGGTTGTGGGCAGGGAGAGCCGGTGAGAAAGGCGTTCCTTTGCCGCCGGATTAGGAAGACTTTCTGCTCTTCCGGCGTGTTGCCTCAAAAGTAAATGACACCGAAGTCATCCGAGCGAGAGGGGGTCGTTGACTCATAAATCATGACACCGATGCTTCCTCCAATATTGCTTCATTTGGCCCGCAACGCAAGGAGGCCGTAGGCCGACTGGAGTTGCGGGCCAAATGAAGCACGCTCCGCAGCCCCTCCTCCAGCCGCTCATGAAGTTCAAATGGATCAAGGCCATCTCGCCTGGCTCGCAGCTCCGCCTTGGCTTTGGATGGCACATTTTTGCTTTCCAGCAAGCGATCACACGGAGTCTTGGGCCTGTCGTGCTTGCGTTTGACTTTCGCTCCATGACGACTTTTGGTCTCCAGCTTGGCACATGGTAAAAAGAAATTGTTCAGCGGTTCCCAAACTTCCTTATACAGCTGGTTAAGGGGATCGAGGATCGACGGGTCTTCAAACCTCTCATACCCCAAGAGCTGTCGCACCCGCGTCCAGTTCTTTTCCTCCACATGGCCATTGTCATCCTTGTGGTAAGGCCGCGACCGCGTGAACCCCACCCGCTTGGGCCGATCCTGAAAATAGCGCACCAGATGCCAGTTCAAAAACTCACTCCCATTGTCGCAATCAAATCCCAAGATCGCGAATGGCAACTCTGCTTCCACCTCCCGCGTGGCCGCCACGATCCCTTCGGCCCCTTTGTTCCACACCCCTCGGTTGGCCGTCCACCCGCTGGCGATGTCCGTGTAGGTCACGCTCCAGACAAAGTCACCCTCCAGGCTGCCCCCACAATGGGCCACTGTGTCGGCCTCCAAATACCCAGGCCGATCAATATCCCAGTTATCCGTGCGAATCGGGATCTGCGTTTTCAGAAGTCCTCCGGGCTTCGTCCCACACCGCCCCTTGCCTCCTCGAACTTTCCGATCCGCCAGCAATCGGTCAATTTGAGCCGCGCTAATCCCCAGAACTTTCCGGCGAACTTCCTCCTCAAGCTTGCCATAACGCTTCTCATAGCCGGGCAACCACAACCTCCGCAACTCTGCCATCCGTTTGCCACAAGGCTGCTCTGCCGCTTTCCATATCCGGTGCAGCACCCGCTCGACCTCTTCCCCATAAACTGGCGGACGCCCCTTCCGGACTGCCGGGTCCCCGCCCCAGCCCACCTTCGCTCCAAGTAACTTGATCGCATGTTTGCGGCTATAACCAAACTGCTCACAGACCTCATCCAGCAGCGCTCCTCGCCCCTCTTTTCCTCTCCCGGCATACCTCTGCCTCAACCGTGGCAACATCTCTTCTCGAACTTTTTGACTCATTGACATACCCCTCTTCTTGGGTGTCATCCTTTTTGAGTCAACGTCCTCTTCTGAACCTCCCCTCGGCCTCTCCCTCGGTGTCAAAACTTATGCGGCAACAGGTGGTGCCATTGCTGGAATCAAACGTTGTTCAACTAGAGGAAAATAGGTTTATGCTAGTTCAGCCGGATGGTTGGAACCGATATTTTGGAAGGGACAGCGCCTCCGACACTGACCTCCGGGGGGATGGCGGGTGGGCGGCTGAGTTAAAGGGCAATGTTTTCACGGCTTGGGCGAGCTGTGGATGGAAACTAAACTACGTCAATGGGAAAATTTCTTCCATGGTAAGCCCGGACAACCGGAAGTTTGACTGGATAAGAAGCGGCGAAAGAGTGACTGAGATTCGTGAGGGAGGAGCATCAAGGCTGGCGGTGAAATGGAATGATGCCGGGTCGGAAATGGTCGGAATCGAATCCGGAGGGGAAAAATTTGCTTTTGTTCGGGATGAGAAGCCGAGAATCCAGGCGATTGCGAAACAAAATATAGTCTCCACCATCGACAAGAGCTTGACGCGAATCACGCTCCCTGATGGCACTTCCAAAACGTATCATTTTGGACTCGATGAGCAACTTAATCCAAATTTGAAACTTGTAGATCGCGTCTTAACTTGGGACTCAGAAACTAAACACATCATTTCTGACGATGACTGGAAATATAAAATTACACCGGCAGATGACGGAGGCTATGCCGCAATTGGTCGCTCTTCCGGCAAAGGCAAGGAAGAGTTTTGGCACAATGACAGGAACAAAGGGATCGAGATTGTCCAAGGGCTAGATGGTGTAAAAAGAGTTACAACCGTTTTTCCAAATGGAAAGTTTGCAGGAAAGCTGCGGAAGCGCGAAGAATATCTCCAAGGCGTAAAACAAAGCACGTTTCAGAGATCCTATTCAGAAACCGGGCAACTAATTAGAGAAGATAATTTAGACTCCCAAAATAGGATTATAGCTTCAATTGAGTATATCTACGACATTCACGGTCGTCTCGCATGGCTGATAAGATTAAATGGCGAGTGCACAAAATACGATTACACAGATTCAAAAAAAACTGCTATAAAGTTTCAGGGCAAAAAAGTCCTCTGGTCGAAAACCTTTGATTCTTCAGGCCAAGTCGTTGAGATGTTAATACCTGAATTTCCTGGGATAAACTTTTCCAACTTTGAGATGGAAAAACGAAACGCTGAAGTCCTACCTCGTGAATTTGTTTCTCAGACATTTAAAAAAACGCAACAATGAAATACCTAGTTCCACTTATTACCCTGATATCCTTGGTCGGCATTCATGTAGGTTGGTCTCAAACGGCCGG
>Ga0247840_10008820_pt1 | contig 13319 bp, 10 predicted proteins | sample LaCruzMarch2015__FD_192404 | JGI IMG/M metagenome (GOLD analysis project Ga0247840, IMG submission 192404) | Freshwater microbial communities from meromictic Lake La Cruz, Castile-La Mancha, Spain - LaCruzMarch2015_17m | ecosystem: Environmental > Aquatic > Freshwater > Lake | place: Spain...
GCCGGGGCGCGGCCACGCCGTGCTCATCGGTGATCAGCTCCATGAGCAGCACGCCATCGACGAAGTGATAGGGCTGGGGTACCCGCACGCCGGCCGCCGCCAGCCGGTAGAGGGCATCGACCTCGGCGTTCTGCCAGACCTCCTCCTGCTCCTTGCGGCCGAAGCGCGTACCCTTTTCCATCGCCCGCGCCTGGCGGCTGTTGCGGACCTTGCGGCCTTCCCGATACAGCGCCTGCTTATGGAAGCCGCGCTGATTCGCCTCCTTATAGACCTTGGCGCAGCGAACAACGCCGTCGGCGAGCACCACATAGACCGCCGCCTCCTTCCCGCTCTTCAGCGGGCGGATCACCTCGTCGATCAGACCGTCGCGCACCAGCGACTCGAGACTCTTTGGAACTTTCATCGTCGTCCTTTCTGCATTGCCGGCGGGTGGCGAGCCTGGCGGGTGGGGGCCGGCAGGTCCGGCGACCGATCACGGCCGGTGACAGGCCCCGCGCGCCGCCGCGCCGCGGGTCGGCGGCCGGCGCGCGCTGGGGCCGCGGCAACCGGGAGGACCGGACCTGCCCGGCCAGAGGGCGATTATGGACGTTGCAGGTCTGCGTAGGGTAGAGGATTCGCCGCCGTAGCCGGTTGGGCAGCCGCCGGGACGGCGCCGCAGCGCCGGGATTGCCCGCGACCGGGCCAAGACCGAAGCCCTGGCCGATGTGCTGGGCAGGGCGGATGTGGTCACGCGCAAGGACCTGCAGATCGAACTGGCGCCGATCCGTGCCGAACGGACCCTGCTCAAGTGGCTGGTCGGCCAGTCGTTGGTGCTGTCTACCGGCATCCTGGCCCTGCTGGTGCGCATCGCCTTCTCGTTGCCACGGTCGCCATTACTTTCTGATACTGCGCCATCCGCCTCGGTTGGGCAGGCATTCCGAGCAGAAGGAACGCGCACCCGGATCACAGGCGTTACCGATGCCGTCCAGGTCGTCGTCGGCTTGATCGGGATTGACGGTCCTCGGGCAATTGTCCTGAGCATCGGCAATTGTGTCGCCGTCCGAATCCGTCTGGGACCGCTCATAGCGCAGGTCAAGCAGGGCGCTGGCCGCCCCGACTTCGACCCCAAGGGTCCGGGACGTCGGTAACTCGCCGCCGCTGAAGCTGACTTGGTAGTCTCCTGACGTAGTCATCGGGATGGCGTAGCCGCCACCGGCGGCGGTCACCGCATAGAAGGTTCCATGATCGGGTCTGACGCTGACATCGGCCAGTCCCTCGCCGGCATCGTACCGGCCGTTCTCGTTGCTGTCCCGCCAGACGGTACCGACCAAGAAGCGGTTGTAGTGATCAGGCGCTCCGGTCCTGGCGGTGGCGAAGTTTCCGGTCACGACCCAGGGTCCAACAGAGGTATGCGGGTCGGATTCCGGCACTGCCGCGATGCCGACGTTGGTGTAATCCCCGTCCAGAGACATGATCGCCTGGCGGTGGCCGCGCCCGTTCTGCATGCCGCCCGGCCCCGCGCCCCAGTCGATGTTGAAGGCGGCATGGCCATAGAGTGCGTACTGGCTGTACGAGAAGACATTGCCGCGGACTCGGGTCCAGGCGAAGCCCGCTGCGTCGATGCGATCGAACTGCCCGGTGTGGTCCTGGTCATCGCGGGCGATCAGATCCCCCGAGTGGGCCTTGGCGGCTAGATAGAGTCGGCGGTCGAAGGCGGCCGGTGCCGTCGGCGCATAGCCGGCAAACTCGCTTGTCATCAGCCTGGTTTCGACGCCAAAAGCGCGGATCGCGGATTCGATCGACGAGTCGCCGGTGCCCGCGAGAAACAGGCCCTCGGCCACGGGGTCTTGACGCGCCCGATTCATCAGCCAGAGGTAGGTCTGTTCCTCGGCGCTGGGGTGCTGGCCATCATCGCTCTTGTGATGGGTCCACTCGACCTGGGCAGTGGTGCCAAGCCGGGAGAAAACCTGTTTTTCTGAGGGTTGCGACACCGGTCTGGTCATCGGCGGTGGCGCGGGGGGCGGGGCATGGTTCTGCAGGGCCTCGGCGCCGGCGAACGCCCAGGGAAAGACGATGCAGATCGCGGTGAGGAAAACCGATATTCGGGTTGGACACGGTCGGTATCTAGACATCATGGGGTTCCAGGGAGAGGGGTTCCGGGAACAGTTTACTTCTTCCTGGCTGGTCGGAACCACGATCAAGGCCGAGTCTGGGAGCGCCGCACCCCAGTGCGGCGCGATCTCGCAAGCGATCACGGCGTTGCTTTTTGTAGATAGGCCGCGCCGCCTTGAGGTGCGGCGCTGCCAGTGGCCGGAGTGGTGATCGAGGCCGTAGGTACCGACCCGACACAATCGGGGTCGCCCTCGTCGTGGGACGCACCGTCGGGGGCCTCCCAAGGCGTCGCGCACGGGTGCGCGAACCGGCTGGCCCCGCAACGCGGGTTTGCACCGGATCGCGGAAGAATATTAGAATCCGCTAAATTGTCGCCCCGCCACTTCAGGTTCAGGTCGCCCCATGCAGGACCCCAGTCTCCACCCGGACGCAGACCTCGACCGGGTCGGAGATTTCCCGGGAGGCACCCTGTGGGCGACTGATACTGTGGCGGGGCCGGCCGCGTGTCGAGCACCCCAGACACGCGGCGTGCCTCGTCGCCGGGCGCGACCGGATGCCGGCCCTGATCCTGCTCTTCGCCAAGCAATCCGGCACCCCCGCGGCCCCCGACGGACTGCCGGGATCAAAGTACCTGACCGTTTCGTAACCTGTGCAATGGAGATTCCATGACGGCACCAATCGCGACTAGCCAGACGATTCTCGTGGTCGGCGGTGGCATCAGCGGCATGACGACGGCGCTCGAAGCGGCGGAATGCGGCCGTGACGTGGTCCTGGTCGAACGCAGTCCGACCCTGGGTGGACGCACCGCGCTGCTGTACCGCTATTTTCCGAAGATGTGCCATCCGACCTGCGGGCTGGAGATCAATCTGCGGCGGCTCAAGGCCAGCCGGCGCGTGCGCGTGCTGACCATGACCGAGGTGGTGGGCCTCACCGGCCGGCGTGGGGCCTACCAGGCCACGCTGAAGATCCGTCCGCGCTACGTCGATGATCGCTGTACCGCCTGCGGCGATTGTACGGCCGCGGTCAGTGCGACGATCCCCAATCCCTACAACTATGGCATGGATCGGCTCAAGGCCGCGTACCTGCCGCACGCGATGGCGTATCCGCAGCGTTATGTGCTCGACCCGTCCATCATCGGCACCGCCGATGCGGACCTGGCGAAGGCGGCATGCAAGATCGGCGCCATCGATCTGGAGATGCAGGAAGAGACAGTCCAACTCGACGTCGGCGCCGTGGTCTGGGCGACCGGCTGGCGGCCCTACGCGGCCGAGAAGATCCAGCCCTACGGTTACGGGCGTTTCCCCAATGTCATCACCAGCGTCGAGTTCGAGCGGCTGGCCGACCCGTCCGGGCCGACCGGCGGCAAGCTGCTGCGGCCATCCGACGGCAAGGAGGCGAAGAACATCGCCTTCATCCAGTGTGCCGGCTCGCGTGACGAGAACCACCTGCGCCACTGCTCGCGGATTTGTTGCATGGCCACCCTGAAGCAGACCCAGTATGTGCGCGAGGCACTGGGCGACGCGGGGCAGTCGACGGTCTATTACATCGACATCCGCTCCATCGATCGTCTGGAGGATTTTTACCGGATGGTGCAGCGCGATGCGACCGTGCGCTTCGTCAAGTCCAAGGTCGCCCGCATCGCGCAGGCCGACAACGGCGACCCGATCCTGCACGGGGTGGACACCGAGGGCTACCACCGCTACGCCACCCCGCACGACTTGGTGGTGCTGGCGATCGGCATGGAGCCCGAGTCCAACGCCATCACCCTGCCGGACGACCTGATCACCGATGCCTGCGGTTTCATCGAGGGCTCGGCCGATGGCGGTATGTGCGGCGCCGGCTCCGCCGCCAGCCCGCTCGACGTGAACCGCTCGGCGCAAAGCGCGACCGCCGCGGCCCTGCGCGCGATGAAAGTCATTCACCAGACGGCCAGCGAGGAGGCATAAGGTGGCAGATAAAAAATTTGGGGCGTATCTTTGCACCGGCTGCGGCTTGGGCGAGGTGCTCGATTTCGGCACGCTGGAAAAGGTGGCGCAGCGCGAAGGCAAGATGCAGGTGGTCAAACGCCACGGCTTCCTGTGCAGCGCCGAGGGCGTGCAGACCATTCGCGACGACATCGCCAATGAGGGCGTCACCCATGTCATGATCGCGGCCTGCTCGCGCCGGGCCAAGACCGAGGCCTTCGCGTTTCCGGAGGTCGCCATGGCGCGCGCCAATCTGCGCGAAGGCGTGCTGTGGGTCCTGGCGCCGGGCGCGGAGCATGACGAGGTCCGCCAGGAGATGGCCGACGACTATGTGCGCATGGGTTGCGCCGAGCTCAAGAAGATGGCGGTGCCGGCCGGCAACCCGGACTGCGCCTCGAACAAGCGCATCCTGGTGGTCGGCGGCGGCATGTCGGGTCTGACGGCCGCCATCGAGGCGGCGGAGACCGGCTATGAGGTGCTGCTGGTCGAAAAGGAACCCGAACTCGGCGGCTGGGCGGCCAAGCTGTACAAGCGCGTGCCCTTCCGCGCGCCCTACGCCGAGCCGCAAGACACGGGCCTGGCCGAGCTGGTCGCGCGCGTCACCGCGCACCCCAAGATCCGCGTGTATCTGGCCTCCACCCTGGCCGAAACGGCCGGGGCGCCGGGCCGCTTTGCGGTCAAGATTGCGGCGCAGGACGGCGCCATCACGCAGGAGGCCGTCGGCGCCATCGTCCAGGCCAGCGGCTTCTCGACCTATGACCTGGCGAAGCTGCCCGAACTGGGCGCCGGTCTGCCCGGGGTGGTCGATCAGGCCGGTCTGGAGCACCTGGCCAAGGTCGCCAACGGCGGTGCCATCCAGCGCGCCGATGGTCAGGCGATACGCAGTGTGGTCTTTATCCAGTGTGCGGGCCAGCGCGACGAGGGCGGTACCCATCTGCCCTATTGTTCGGGTCACTGCTGCGCCACCAGCGTCAAGCAGGCGATGTACTTCAAGGACGTCAATCCGGATGTCGATACGGTGGTCCTGTATACGGATCTGCGCCTGCCCGGCATGGGTGAGGATTTTTACCGCAGCGCACAGAACAAGGGCGTGCTCTTCACCAAGGGCAAGGTCAGCACGGTCACGGCGGCGGGCACGGGTTGCAGCGTGAACTTCCGTGACCTGATCCTGGACGAGGAGGTGACACTCGCCGCCGATCTGGTGGTGTTGGCCACCGGCCAGGTGCCGAACTCGGGTGTCGACATCGACCTCGTTGCCGAACCGCCCGAAGGCCAGGCGCCTGGGGGCCAGCCGGCCGCGGACCAGCCCCCGGTGGACCTGCCGCCCGTCGTCCTGCCGCCCTCCATCCTGAATCTGACCTATCGCCAGGGTCCCGACCTGCCGCAGCTCAAGGCCGGGCTGGCCGACTCGCACTTCATCTGCTTCCCCTACGAGACGCGCCGCACCGGCATCTACGCGGCCGGCCCGGTGCGCCGTCCCATGGACATGCTGCAGGCCACCGAGGACGCCACCGGCGCGGCACTCAAGGCCATCCAGGCAGTGGAGAACGCGGCGCAGGGCCGTGCCGCCCATCCGCGTTCGGGCGACCTGTCGTATCCGATCGTCCGCCTGGAGGGCTGCACCCAGTGCAAGCGCTGTACGGTGGAGTGCCCGTTCGGTGCCATCGATGAGGACGAGCGGCGCTTCCCGGTCTTCAACGAATCGCGTTGCCGGCGCTGCGGCACCTGCATGGGGGCCTGCCCGGTGCGCGTGATCTCGTTCGAGAACTATTCGGTCGATACCGTGGGCAGCCAGATCAAGTCGCTCGACATGCCCGACGAGTTTTCCGAAAAGCCGCGCATCCTGCTGCTGGCCTGCGAAAACGACGCCTATCCGGCCTTGGACATGGCCGGCGTGGCACGCATCGTCTATTCCGCCTTCGTGCGGGCCATTCCGGTGCGCTGCCTGGGCTCGGTCAATACCATCTGGCTCACGGACGCGCTCAACAGCGGTTGGGACGGCGTGATGCTGATGGGCTGCAAGCGCGGCGATGATTACCAGTGCCACTTCGTCAAGGGGTCGGAACTGGCGTATTACCGCATGAGCAAGATCGACGACACCCTCCAGCAGTTGAGCCTGGAGAAGGAGCGGGTGGTCAGCTTCGAGGTTGCGATCACCGACAGCCGGCGCGTCGCGACCCTGATCAACGACTATGCGGAGACGATCAAGACCATCGGCATGTCGCCGTTGAAGGGGTTCAACTGATGAACGCACTGCGCACGACCGGCAACCAGAGCACCGCCGCGGCGGCACCCTACCGCAACGACTTCCTCAAGGAAGTCGAGGCGCGGGTCGAAGACGGCGAATGGGTCAAGATGTGCATGCAGTGCGGCGTCTGCGCCGGCTCCTGCCCATTCGGCCCCTACTGGGAGCACACGCCGCAGAAGATCTTCATGATGATCCGCGCGGGCAAGCGCGCGGAGGTGCTCGGGTCCGACGCGATGTGGATGTGCACCTCCTGCTACAACTGCGTGGTGCGCTGCCCGCGTAAGCTGCCGATCACCCAGATCATGCACGGCATCGCGAGCTATGCCCAAGAACTGGGCATGGCGCCCAAGATGCAGCCGACGCGCGACTTTTCCATCCAATTCTGGAACAACTGCACCAAGACCGGCCGGGTCAACGAACTCAAGCTGACCATGGGCCTGTACTTCAAGGACGGACTGGTGGCGGGCTTCAAGCAAGGCTGGACCATGCGCAAGATCGCGCTGGGGCTGGTCAAGGCCGGGCGGCTCAACCCGTTCGAGCTGTTCGGCGGCCACGGTTCCAAGGACCAGAAGGGTATCGCCGCGATGCTGAAAAAGGCCCGCGACCTCCAAGCGCAGCGTCAGTCCCCAAACCACTGAGGCAATGATTATGGCCAAGAAGGAATACGCGTTCTACCCCGGCTGCTCCTCGCAGCGCAAGGCCTCCGCGGCCAACCTCCAGACCTCGGTCGCCTCGCTGTGCAAGGCCCTGGACATCACGCTGACCGAGATCCCGGACTGGAACTGCTGCAGCGCCTCGATCGCCTATGCCGGCGGCGGTGAACTGGAGCGCCTGGTCCTGAACGCGCGCAACTTCACCCTGGCGGCCAAGCACCTGCCCGGGCAGGACATCGTGGCCACCTGCGCCGCCTGCTGGCTCAATGCCCGCGAGTCGAAGGAAAAGATCGACGGCAGTGAGCAACTCAAGGCCGAGGCCAACGAGGCGCTGAAGGAGGCCGGGTTGAACTACCAGGGCAGCGCCCCGGTGCGCCATATGGTCGAGGTGCTGATCGAGGACTTCGGCTACGAGGACCTCAAGCGGCGGGTGGTCAAGCCGCTCGGCGGCATCAAGTGTGCCGGTTATGTCGGCTGCCAGACCAACCGCCCCTTCGGGATTGCCGGGGAATCCTTCGAGAACCCCCTGTACCTCGACCACCTGATGGAGGCCGTCGGCGCTGAGGCACTGACAGACTACGACCAGAAGGTCACCTGCTGCGGCGGCGCGCTGGCCTTCTCGGAACCGGACAAGAGCCAGAAGCAGATGCGCGACGTCGTCCAATCCGCCTACGACCACGGCGCCGAGATGATCGTCACGCCCTGTCCCCTGTGCCAGGCCAATGTCGAGGTCTACCAGTCCGAGATCAACCGCAAACACGGCACCAAGTTCAACCTGCCGGTGCTCTATTACTCGCAACTGCTGACCGTGGCCTATGGCGGCTCCGTCAAGGAGGCCGGGCTCGATGGACACATCATTGCTCCGACCAAGTTGCAGCAGATTGCGGCCAAGAAGTAAGCGGGAAGACCGGTCGCTCTGCCGCCCCGAAGCAATGGCAAGTGTTGGGAAGTCCGCCGGAGTCCTTAAGTCCCTGGCATGCAGGAACAGAGGCGAGAGACGCTGGAGAACTCGGGAAGCCCCGGGGGCTCCCGGACGCGGTGAAACGACGACACCGTCAGTGTTGGGACACGAGAAGCCGATGAGCCCTGAAACAGCGTGGGCACGACTTCACGGACAGGGCGAAAATCGGTATTCCGCAATTGAGTTTATTGAGGACCGGCCTGAAGCGGCGCGCGCCACTGATGATCTTCAATTGGCACGACACCCGTGGCGCGCGCTTGCTTTTCAGGCCGCTTGTCAGCCCAGGCGATGGAGTTCCGCTATGTTTGTACTGTAGGGGAAGCCCTCATGATACGTCCGATCAATCAGGCCATTATTTGCCAGTAATGATGTAACAGTTTGATAACTGACATTGAAGTTGGCAGCTGCGTCTTCAATGGCTTCCTCAGAAAAATCATTTTGCACAAACTCTAGCAACCCATTGATGGGGCACAAAAAATCGGCAGAAAATGCTCTCTGATATTTTTGTCTTGCGGTGCCTAGATCGGTGTTGGTCAACCAGCGGCTTTGTCTTCCGTTCAGGTAATCTCCAATAAAGCGAGCCAATTCGAAGCGCTTACTGATCGGGTGCATCTTGCGAGGAACAAATTTTATTGAGTTATCGGGGTTCGGTATGCCAACAGAAACACTTGACCTGCCCGCCGGAACCCATTTATCGACATCCACTGATGCAATACCCAACAAATCGCACAAGGTTCTGGTATCTATGGGCCCCCGCTCATTTCCAATTGCTTTTCGCACGTGTTGGGCATCATTTACGGCCTTTTGCCATGGTGCTGATCGTCTATTCTGCGTTGACGTGCTTGGCAAGGTAAGCGACGGTTTTCCAATAACCCCGGGGGCCTTGGTCAAGTTCTCGATAGCGCCAAGAGATTCTACATGGGTCGGCTTTCCATAAACCGGCGCAAGTTCCGATAGCGTTGCGTCACCATATCTTCTGCGTAACTCAATAGCATAATCCATGATATCCTGAGGGCACTCGTCAGGATCAAATCCCATTTGTGCTTCAAGTTTTCTGTAGCTGAAACTTTCGGAGTCTTGTTGTTCGTCGAGAACAATTTTCCAAAGCTCACTCAGTTCCGAATGTGGTAATCCGGTTGCCTCGAGCCTGCTAACTACTTTTGAAATGAAATCAGTTATAGAGTTTCTAAAATCCTTAATAGCGATTGACTCTGGAGCACTCAATCCATTCAGGTATCTAGCCGATTGCTGACATTTGCTGTCGGAAGGCGTCGACCAAATCTGAATTTCCTCGCCGTCGCTCGCGAAAACGACGCTTGGCCATACAAAGCCGTGACTTGATGCCGCCATTTCATGAGCCATACGCCAGTCTATTGTAGGAATACGTCCATGTGGCGGCAAAGGCTCGAAAATGAGCCGCCACCACGACTGTAAGCACCATATCGCTAAGGGATAGGTCGACACGACTATATTTTCTTGGATAGACTGTGACCAAATGTTCTCGTTCTTTGTCAAATTAGTGTCACCTACATGAAGCTCCAGCAGTGACATTGTCTTGCTGACTTCAGGCTCTCCAGTCCCAGGTGTTATCCAGCTTTGACGAAACTCAAGTAGCGCCATTACGCTTTCTCCACTCATTGATTACCGCGGATGCGAAAGGATCCGATGACGGCATCGGGTAGCCGTGATACGTTCCCAATTCCGCGTTCTCCAACTGGGCTTCTAAAGGTTCCCCATTATCCGTTAACGCCCAGATATTTTGCGGCCAAGCGCCTTTCGCGCTACAACTTACCATCCCTGACTTTAACGCGCGACGTAGATATCGAAGCGCGATCTTGCGGGAGAAAATATTTACAGTGTCGCAGAGTGCTTTTACCGGTCTAGGAATAGCGGGTGGGCTAAGATAAAAATCACCTGGGTTCTTCTTGTGTTCCGGGTTCCCGCCGTACTTAACCTTTTTTGCCAGTAAGGCAAACGACTTAAGATTGCTCTCGCTTGCGGGCGAAATTTTTCTCTTAGTATTGAACCGATCAGGTCTTCTCTGCATGTGAATGCGATTCCTATCTCGACAACATCTTCGGACCGATCTCTTCTCCATCATGGAAAGCGAAAACGAAGTCAGGATATCCCTTGCGTACGAGAGTCTTGTGCGACGCACTTTGCCGTTTGACTTGCCAACCAACGTCGAGAAGTGCCGCAAGAACGCGCTTCGCCTTTGTAGATGGCCAAGTGCTCATGCTGCTGCAGGGATGGAAAAGAAAATATCAATTGGCTGATCCTCCCCATGTTCCAGGCGTTCTGCAAGAACGCGTAACGCGAGAATTTCAGCCTTTGCCATCGCTTGACTACGCGAGGAACCGTAGACGAGTACGCCGGCTAGCTGGGGAACCTCGGCGAGCCAACGACCGTCGTTTTCTTGCTCACATTCGAGAGTGAAGTTCATAATTAAAGCGGCGCGCGCCCCTGATGACGCTGAGAATTAGCACGACGCCCGTGGCGCGCGCTCGCATTGTAACCAAAGGTTATCGCGCCGAGCAAAGCTCGGCGCCTCTAGCGGGGTGAAAGTCACCGTCGGGTAAGGGTTAGCCGCCCGCCCGTAGCGAGTGTTGGTCCCGTTGCAGAATAGGGTAACCTGCGAACAACAGACGGGGCAAGCGTACACAGAAAATCCTGTAGGCCGCGGGGGAGGTCGCGCTCCCCGAAGTGCCCTGGTTCCGATCGGGGCAGCTTCGACCGGCCAAGATGCGGAAGCCGGCAGTCTTAACTTGCTGGAAAGCAACACGAACCACCCGTAATGGCAAGGGTTGGGAGATCCGCCGGAGTCCGAAATTCCTGGCATGCAGGAAGAGATGCGTCGGAGAACTCGGGAAGCCCCGAGGGCTCCCGGACGAGGTGAAACGATGACACCGTCAGTGTTGGGACACGAGAAGGCGATGCGCCCTGAAACAGCGTGGGCACGGCTTGATGAGCGAGTACGACCGAGGAACCGAGATGCGGGAAAACTGCACGTCCGGGTCTGTGGCGGGGGCTCCGGGCAACCGGAGTCCTTACGCCGGAGGCATTCTTTATGCGCTTCTTGGTTCTGGAATTAAGTAAACTGTCCCCGGAACTCCGAGTGATTCCATCGCGAGGTACTAGCTCGCCTGCCGTAGTTCCTCCCGCAACACACGCCGCAACGTACTTTCAAGATCGGCGCTGCTCTGGCGCTGGATGTGTCCCAGCAGGGCGTCGTTGATCAGGGTTTGGTAGTTGCCGCCGCCCTTCACCTGCTCGCGGAACCACTCGATTACCTCGGGATCAAGGCGGATGGTGATCCGTTCCTTGTTGCTTTTGATGATCGGCTCCCGCTGACTCCCGGAAAAATCGTACTCGTCGCGCATGTTACTCACCCTTGCTCGTAGAAAACTTCGACGGCATCGGCAAAATCGACTTGGTGTCGCTTGCGGTTGATCGCGCGCTTGCGCTCGTCCCACTGAAAGTCGAAATTGTCGTTCATCATGAAAGATAGTGTATGCACATCTGTCGGCTACTGCTAGACCTAGCGGACTTTCTTCTCACGAACCTCTCGGCCAACCCAGCACCGAGGTACAAATCCTCCCTGGCGCAGACCGATCAACGAACTGCGGATGGCGTTGAACCAGCGTCAGCCGATTGGGAATCAACGATTCTGCGACTAGATCGAAGCGGCGACTGGCCAGCGGCACGAACTCAAGAAGCGTGGGCGCCCGCGGCGGCGAAAAGACGACGAATCGCCCCTCGAGGGAGAGCAGGGAGAGTTGCCGCCTCAAGACCCTTCTGGAACCTTGACGAGCAAGACGGTATCTACGGCCCTGAATGACCTCGATCACCATCGGTTGCGTTTTGGTTCATCCTGCTTTTCTGTCGCAGTTTTCCCGGACGAACACCGAAGCGTCGGGTGAAGGCGTTACTGAAATGATGGACGCTGGAATATCCCAAGCGCGCCGCCAGCACCTTCAAGGGCGTGTCGCTGCCGGTGAGGGCCGCATGGGCGGCCTGGAGCCGCAGGTCGGTGATGCAGGCGACGATCGACTGCCCGTATTCCTGCCGAAATGCCTGATTCATCACCCGCTCCGACAGGCCGTAGCGGCTTGCGAGTTCCGCCAGGGATGGCAGGCGCCCGTCGAGGGCATCGAGTTCACGCCGCAAGGCCGCAATCGCGAGACGCCTGGGGGGCGCTTGCCACAGTGGCCCGGCAAAATGCTCGTGCAGGGCGACCATGAAGTCCAATACCCGCGACTGGGCGTGAAGCCTCAGCAGGTTTCCAGTCAGATGCTGCGGAAAGCACGCCGTCAGCATCGTCCGGATGTGCGCCGGCACCGGGAGAACCGCGGCGGCTGGCGCATTGGTCAGTCCCAGGCGCAGCAGCAGGGTCTGCGCGCAGGCATCGCCCAGCAGCGCCCGCAGCGCGGAGGGCAGTTCCATGGTCTCGATAGAGCCCTGGCCGGCCCCATCCGGCAACGCGATCAGCGTCTTCGGCAGACCCTCCCGGTCCGCGCCCAGGGGCACGCCGGTCGGTTTGGGCGCGGTGAGCCAGAGGATGTTCAAAGGGGTCGCGAAGGTTGGCATGCGGTTCGGGTGAATCACGTCCGATCGTCATCAAAGTGTATAACATCGATCAACAACTGCAAAAATCAGCGCGGCATCTTCGCCGCGGCGTCCTCTAAACTGGTTGGACAACAATCATCGGCAGGCGCTCGGCAGCCCCGACGGGACGCGGTAGCGGCACCCGCTTGCCACCCACCCCGGTCCAACGGAGCATCCGTCGTGAAATCCCCCACAGCCAGCCATCCGCTTGCCCGTCCCATCCTGCTGGCCGCGCTGCTGCCGCTGGCCACCATGCCCGCAAGCGCGGCGCTGGTGGAACAGACCCAGCCCTTCAGCTTTTCCCAAACCGGCTCCGGTTCGACCGGCGCAAACGTGACACTGGTGGGGTCATCGGGCGTGAGTGAAAGCTTCAACCCCTTCAGCGCGTCCCTGGGCACGCTGAACGCATTTCAGATCGTCTGGGACGCCGTCATGGGTTGTCGCGGCCGACCTGAAACCGGTCTGAACTTGCCGACGTGAAACTGGCTCTTCTTCCCCGTCTTCTTCCTGGTTAAGAAATAATCAGGCTGGTGTTTTCTTGCGGTGGGCTCTTCTTCGGTCTTCTTCCGCGCGCGTGTCATAGCTGGATCGGTGATCTGGCGAGAGACACAACATGGGGCGGGAACAAGGGCGGACGTGTGCGCATTGCGGCGAAAACTTCACCCCGGATGCGCGCAATGCCCGTCACCAGCGCTACTGCTCGCAGGCTGCGTGCCGGGCCGCCAGTAAGCGCGCCAGTCAGGCCAAGTGGCTGTCCAAGGAGGAGAATCGCCACTACCACTGCGGTCCCGCCGCGG
>Ga0247840_10008821_pt1 | contig 13319 bp, 11 predicted proteins | sample LaCruzMarch2015__FD_192404 | JGI IMG/M metagenome (GOLD analysis project Ga0247840, IMG submission 192404) | Freshwater microbial communities from meromictic Lake La Cruz, Castile-La Mancha, Spain - LaCruzMarch2015_17m | ecosystem: Environmental > Aquatic > Freshwater > Lake | place: Spain...
GCTCGGCCGGAGGCCGAGCCAATAACAACGTATACCCATCGAATATAGAGCGCGGCCGATCAGGCCGCTTCCACTTTCAATCAAAGTTCGATACTTCCTCAGTATTCGCAAAACCGTAATTTTCATCTGCGATGGGTATACCAATCGAGAGTAGCGCGCTGAATGGATCTGCGATCTAGCTCTCTCATAATTTGCGTGACCGCCATAACTTTCACCACGAAATCTCGCGTCTCCTTAGGAAGAAGACCTGCGCGAGACAAGGAGAAAAAATCTCCAAAGGTATCTTCCTCCATAGCGCGAATCACACGCGCCGATCCCGCATTATAAGCGGCAAGCGCCAAGGGCCAGTGCTGAAATCTCTCATACAGATCTTTTAAGTGCAGAGCTGCTGCTTCAGTTGCCTTGACTATGTCCTTCCTCTCATCGTTGAAGAATGACACCCGTAGTCCATAGGCCTGGGCTGTTGGCTTAGTAAACTGCCAGAGACCGACTGCACCCGCATTGCTCTGGGCACTGGGATTAAAACGGCTCTCTACAAAAGCGACATTGCTTAGTTCGGCTGGGAGCCCGTGTCGGCGAAGTATTGGTTGAACAATCTCCTTAATCTCTTCCTTGCGGGAAACGCCATCTTCTATAAACGTCCGACCATCTCTCTCGTAGTACTTTACGAACTCTCTAACTTCGGGCTCTTGTGGAATTACCAAAGCAGGGTAACTCTGCGCCGGCTCTATAATGTCGGGTGGATACGGTAGCTGGGAGATCTCGTGCATCGTAAGCTCTTGTCTATTGAGCTCTTGCCCATCCTTTGAACCAAGCAACAATGCGATTGGGTTCTCCTCACTGCTCAATCTAGGATGAGATCTACTACTGGTACAGGCTGAAGAAACGAAAAACAGCAATCCGATCAACGACAACCTGAATATGGCTTTCAAGGCATCTATATTCATTTGTTTCTCACTAATAAATGGTCACTAACAATTTTTTAAAGGCCGAAGCTACGATTATTTGCCTGGCTTGGCAACTTACTACTTGCTTCAAGAGCGCTAGCGTCTTAATCTGCGGCGGTGTCACACCTAGATTACTAGGCTAATCAGAGTGGAGAACTTAAAATTCTATGGGCAACAACTACTCAAATAAAAACACCAAGGGCATCACTCAAATGGATTTAATTCTCAAATCTCTAAGCCTCGTAATACTTTTGATGCCGCTAAGCGGCTGCGGGTTCAACCAACTTTTAGACAGCGATCACCTGGCTTCAAACAACATAGCCTGGGAAAATGCTCAAAAATACGGGACCGCATCAAAAACGAAGTTTGCATCAAGCGGCTCTATGGTCATCAGCCGCACAGTATCCGGCACTCAAATGTCGTATGGACCTACCACTTCCGCTTCATCACAACATCAATCATTCTTCGGTCCGATCTTTGGCTACGCTCCAACAACACCAGGGTTTCTCCCTGCTGAGAATGAAGCGTGGTTGCTCGTCGACAAGGACTCTAAGGAAGTTGCATTATATGAAGGTCGCACGGAAGTGCTACGTTTTAAGGCCTTTGGTGAAGTCAGTCTCAATGAGGGTAAATATTTCATACAGAGCAAGGATGTCTCTCCGAGTTGGTATGCAAGCGATGAATACTTCACATCGAGAGATTTAATGGTGCCATCCTTGCAGGATTCTCTGCGTTGGAGGAAAGGCGTTCTCGGCAAGCAAGCGCTCCTTTTGCCAGAAGGCTTTGCCATTCATTCCGCCAGGCTCTGGACGAAAGAAGTCGGAGGACTTCGCCTCGAAGAACAAGAGCTGAGCAAGCTTTATGACAAACTCTCACCTTCCTCTTTGGTGGTAGTCCGTTGAGCAGGCAAGACTTAGAAAACCTCCAAGGTGGTCGCTTTCGCAGGCGCACTAAACGCAAGCTCGCTGTATTCATAGATGGCATCGGTTTAGATCGCGCTACAAAGCGCTTGAACCGAAAGGTCGAGCTCTCCTTGCTCTTAAAAGGCGTGTGCGAAGGACTCACTCCAGTGCTCGCAAAGTATTACACTCTCGTTCCCCATGAAGATGACGCGCGTCAGTTCTCTTTCTTAGATGCAGTTGAACGCGGTGGGCTTGAGCCAGTAGTTCGCCACCTTCCACCCAAAGGCGTAAAGCGCACAGTCTCCATAGATGTCCTCCTAGCTACAGACCTTCTGACTTTTGCAATGGCACAAGACAAGGACCCAAACACAACAGACACTGAGAATGCAGACACTGTAAAAAAACAAGCAGTCATCGTCTGCCCTAGTCGCGATCTAATCTACGCCATAGATAGAGCACACTCGCATGGAGTCGAGGTCTCATTGGCGGACTTTGGTTTCTACGGCAACTCTGATGGATGGAAAGGAGTAGACCGCTGGATCGACCTCTCGACCTCGGAGATTATCTGGCGGGGGTAATACCTACCGTCGGATTGATACAAAACAAATATTATATTGCAGGCAATCCGCTCTACGGAACGTGAACGGTTACTGAATCTGTAACCGTTCACGTCCTCGGTAAGTTGGGGCCTCATTGACGTAGATCGCAATAAAGGTGGTAACTCGATTGAACGGTTAGTTGTTGTCACCGCCGATTTGCATCCGCAAATCGGCCCCTGAGGGGCATTCGGGAGGATTCAATTGGGGGGGGACTCAACCGTTACTGAATCTTTCCTCACACAGCCTGAATCAAATTATCTAAAGTGGATCAGCCCTGCTGTAAGTTCAACGTGTATCTTGACTGTTCAGGTCTAGAAGGAGCTTGGAAAATCATGAAATATGTCGCATCGCTTCTCCTTGTAATTGCTCTCACTGGAGTCTCGATCACCTCGGCTCAAGAACAGGAGAAGCCCGCTCAGTCGGAGATAACGGAATTAGCTACAACCGAAGATCCCCTCGACCTCCCACCAGAAGAGTTCTTCAACTTGGACCTAAGCGTCTACTCTCCGGCAAAGAAGTTACAAAAACTGCGCAACGTCCCTGGTGCTGTTTATGTGCTGACAGAAGAAGACATAAAACGCAGCGCAGCGACATCTATACCAGACCTACTGAGGCTTGTTCCGGGTATGCATGTGGCGAGAGTTGGATCCAACGACTGGGCTATCGGTGCCAGAGGCTTCGGCCAGATCTACTCTGACAAGCTATTGCTGCTTATAGACGGAACGCCGTTTGAAACTCTAACCTTCAATGGTGTGCTCTGGGATGACCTAAATATACCCTTAGATGTAATTGAGAGGATAGAAGTCGTTCGTGGCCAAGGCGCATCGATGTGGGGCACAAGAGCAGTTAACGGTTTGGTCAACATCATAACTAAAGATGCTTTTACTTTTCCCTATCATAAAGTTTCAGCTGGCATAGGCACAGAAGATCAATACTCCGTATATTCCCGAACGGGGGCCGTGCTGTCACCAGAGGCAGCAGTTCAAGCTTACGTTAAGGCCGATCAGCACGATAGCAGCAAGAGCACAGAAACTGGAAATCAGATTGACGATGCATGGTCGATCATCTCCTCTAGTGTTCGAGGAGATTTTAAACCGAACGACCATGACTCTATACGACTCCTCTCGTCTTTTTCCGGGAAGCAGGAAGACATCCAATATAATTACATAGGCGACAACCCTCCATCCTCTGTGCCAAAGCATGACCAGTGGGAGCACTATCGAGGCAGCTTCTCTCTTTTATGGGACCGCGAAGCCTCAAAGAAATCTCTTTTTAGCCTAGAGTGGACAAACACAGCAGAACAGCAAGAACATATCTTGGGAGATTTTAGCAATTTCAATTCAGATCTTGAGTTGCGCCATCGTATTAAAATTGCGGAGAGTCATGAGATCACGTACGGAGGCAACTTTCGAATTTTTTCAGATAACACACAAGCTAGTGAAACAGCAGCCGAGCTGATTCCGCACGACAGAACGCTTGAATACTATCGAGGATTCCTCCATGACGAGATAGAACTCATCAAAGACACAGCGACACTTACAATCGGCTCACGGTTTGAATACAACGACCAAGTTGATTTTCACGCTTTGCCAACAGCTCGTCTACTCTGGAGCCTTTCAGATAAAACGTCTGTCTGGGGAGCAGTTTCGAAAACGGTAGGCACAAGCGCACGAATGTACGAGGATTTGAGGTTTAACGTAGCTAACACTTCAGATCAAGAGACAGGATTGCCAGTCTTGGTTCAACTTCAAGGCAGCCGAGAAGTCGACCCTGAAGATCTACTAGGGTATGAAGTCGGGGTGTGGACTGAGCCTCTAGATGAGCTCTACCTGAGTATCACTGGATTCATTTCGAATTATCAGAATCTCCTAAGCAGAGAGCCCTCTAAACCATACTTCACATCCGATGAAAGTGGATCGCCTTATTTAATGCTTCCACTTGTATATCAGAACAAGCTCTCCGGCGTGTCTCATGGAACAGAACTAGCTGCCGACTGGAAAGTTTCAGAGTGGTTCAGTCTTGCTGCAACATATGCTTTCCTACAAATCAACATAGATCAAGGCTCTAGTGAGGATATATCCTTAGCTGAGGACTGGGAGAGTGCACCTGCCAACATTGCAACACTAAGAGGTCACTTTAACCTTTCATCTTCTGTTAAGTCAGATCTAATACTTCGGTTTGTAGATGAGACATCAGCTGCTTCAATCGATGTAGACTCATATATTGAGTCTGATGCGAGACTCGCATGGGCACCTGGGCAAACTTGGGAGTTCTCATTGATCATTAGGAATTTATTAAATGATTCTCATCAAGAATCTGGAATCGACGCTATTCAGACACCTCTGAGCGAGGTAGAGCGAAGCATATTTCTCCAAACAACGTACACGTTCTGACTACTCTGCAAAAACATGATGCCATAATTTTCGCTGCGTAGTCGGCAAGGTTTATGATGAAGAGAATCTTGGATTTTATAAAGCTTGTGTTTTTTTCTACCTCGGTAGCTCTGGTACTAGCGATACTTATTGTCGCTAACCCAGTCGGTGTTGCGGCACAAGCATACACGCTGGACCAGACAAGAGAAGCGACCTTTGCTCGTGCGTACTATTACCTCTTAGCACATACGGAATGGCCTTCCGTTAATAGGTCGGATTTATCGGATCGAGTACAATTGCGGTTCTGCATCGAGAAAGACCATATCTTGTTCAGTGCCCTATCAAGCATAATTCCGAAGTATTCCATCTCTGGTAAGCCGATTATGGTCGATGTCCTCAGACCCGATGATGACGTGTCACTGATGGAATGCGATGTAATAGCTCTGGGCGGCAATGAGGAAGTAAATAGAACAGTGATAAAAAAAACAATTGGCGCCCCAATCTTAACGGTCAGCAGTGAAAGTGACATAACAGCTTACGGTGGCATATCTTATATTCCGCTTGGTGACCGACTCCTGCCGCCAAAAATAAGTATTTCTGCCTTAACAAAATCTCGACTAGTCATTGGGGCATCAATGCTAGACCTCAGCATTAAGTCTTGGCCACCGAAAGCAAACGGTATGCCAGCAGACTCTAACTAACGACTCACAGACGCACATCATCATAAGCGGTTTACACGATCGTATGCGGGGATATATATTCTTCTAGCCTTTGCGTGTGTTCCGTATTCAACTAGTAAGCCTTCACGTCCTGTGTAGGCTGGGATCTTATTGGTGTAGATCGCAAGAACGGGGTAACCCTATTGAACGGTTACTCAACTATAAACTATTTCATTATGTGGTGATCCGTGGATGACAATATTGGTGGAACTTATTTCCTTAATAAACTCACGACGACAGAGCGCAACGATGAGCTTGTGAGATTAAGATCTCAGGCACTCAGATTCCAAGAGCGAGAGATACAGCTGCTTTCCTCATTTAACTTGCCAAGTGCCGGCCGCTTACTCGATATGGGATGTGGACTTGCTCATATAGCAGAGATGATTGCGAGGCGTTTTCCAGACCTGGAGGTAACAGGGATTGATGAATCCGAAGATTTGCTTAGTCGTGCAAAAGCGCGCATTGAAGACTGGCCAAAAAATCTCAAACTCAATGCGTGCGATGCAAGAAATACTAATCTTAGCCAAGCCTCTTTCGATTTTGTTTACTGTAGATTTCTACTTCAACATTTAAGCGATCCTCTTATCGTCCTAGGAGAAGCCATGAGACTTCTCAAGCCGGGTGGCCAAATCCTCTTGGCCGATATAGACGATTCGTTTTTGAGCCTATATCCCGAGCCAGATTCCTTTACTCAACTCAAGTCGAGTTCGGCTCAGAAACAGGCAGAGTTTGGTGGAGACAGATACATAGGAAGAAAGTTGCCTAGCCTTTTGATGAGTGCTGGCTTTTCTAAAGTGCGAACTCATCTAGAGGGTATCTCGTCAACGCAGATAGGTCTTGACTCATTCTGCAACTTAGCGTTCTCGTTCCGCACATGGTCTACAAGCGGGGCTGAGACTTCTGCAATCTACGAACGCTTCATTGCCGAACTAAAAGTAGTCTCAGAAACACCGGTTGGAATTGTAGGAATCATTTTCGCAGGTGGCAAAAAATAACAGTCAGACAATATTGAGCCCAGGAAACGTACGACTAGTTGTGAGTAGGCCTCACATTGCCTGCCACTGATAGTAAATACTCTCTCTATTAAGCACACGTAAAACTTCTGCTGCAGAAAGCGTTAGGTTGCTGTCTTGGAAAACATCTTGCACTACCGAGCGCCTATCAGGATCTGCGGCGAGGAACATAACCTCGCACTCGGTCTTTAGTACCGGATCAAAATATGTGCAGTCCGGACAGACTAAGTAGCCAAGACGCCTGTAATAAGAACTCTTATGCTTCTCTACATTGATCAGGTCTAGAGTGACCCCAGCACGATTGTGTTCCCGCCATGCCTTGCGCAGCATGTGCACAGAAATAACACGATTCACCTCGCTTATTAGTTTCCACTGATAAGATAAGATAATACGTAGGCGCGAGGATGAGGCAACGCAATCTCTGAACTCTTCCATGAGAGCTTGCGGGTACTGAGAAAACGGATCGAAAGGCCCCGCCAACAATCTCGTGACAGCTAGTGAAGCAACAGGTTTTTCACCAGCATACAAGCAATAGTGATCAGAATACTCATCAAAGGAATACTCTTGAGTAGGCCAAGTATTGTCGGACCAACAAGTGCTAACCTCGGTCCTAACTGCTAATATGTCCTGAAAAAAAGAAGCATCGGACTTAGATCCTGCAGTGAGTAGAAGATCTTCTTCGGAGCTACTACTTTTCCAAACTGTCCGCAGCATTTTTTGATCCTGTTGAAGAACATGGGCCTAACAGAGAAAAGACTCAAAATGACACTCATCTTCTACGTGGTTCAGTCCAGAGTTTGTTTTCGATGTCATCCTGGTGTCTAGACATGGCCATGAAACAAAAAACAAAATCAGGGGAGACTACAAAACAATCTCACGAACACAACACCACTTCATCCCAAACATCCAACACTTTGTTCAAAAAGGCCAGAAATCTCTAACATTGAAGACGATTTCAGGCAAGTTTTAGTCGGAAATCAGATTGGCGATAAATCGAAGCTTCCTCCTGAAACAAAGTAGAGAGCCCTCCACATTTTTTTTAATCCATAACAACAAAACGATCATCCATCTGAAACTTAAACGGCACTCCCGACATCATAAGTTTGTCGCGAGGGGTGAAGATTTCGCATCTCGTAAATTCAAAAACTTGCCTGGAGGTTTTAGCCGTGATTGGGAAGAGTGACAGATTCAGTAGGGAGTCGAGTGTTCAGTGCTCATTTTGTGGCAAAGTCCAGGATGAAGTGCGAAAGCTTATTGCAGGACCTCGCGTTTATATATGCGACGAGTGTGTCGAGCTCTGCAACGACATTTTAATAGAAGAGCTGGCAGAGCCCGACAAAGAGCGGTCGAAAAAAGATCTGCCTACGCCCAGCGAGCTCAAGAACTACCTCGATCGCTTTGTCGTAGGACAAGACTCGGCAAAAAAAACTCTATCGGTGGCCGTATACAACCACTACCAACGCATTCAACATCGGGCCCGTAAAGGAGGCTCGAACATAGAGATCCAGAAGTCCAACATCTTGCTCGTTGGCCCAACGGGTTCTGGCAAAACTCTCTTGGCTCAGACATTGGCTAAAACACTGGATGTGCCATTCACTATTGCTGATGCAACTAATCTAACTGAAGCCGGATACGTGGGTGAAGACGTAGAGAACATCATCCTCAGCCTACTTCAAGCTGCTGATTACGACCTAGAGAAAGCTCAGAGAGGGATTGTCTACATAGACGAGATAGACAAAATATCCCGAAAGTCCGATGGCCCATCTGTAACACGAGATGTCTCGGGCGAGGGCGTTCAGCAAGCACTGCTTAAGTTGATTGAAGGCACAGTAGCCGGAGTCCCGCCAAAGGGAGGCAGGAAGCATCCTCAGCAAGAGCTATTACATGTTGACACGACTAATATTCTCTTCATATGTGGGGGCGCGTTCGATGGGCTAGGCGATGTAATCAGCAAGCGCATAGGTCACAACAAGATTGGCTTCGACTCAACTCTCACAAAGAAAAGCGAACGCGAGAAGAATCTGCTCTGCCAGGTGGAACCAAAAGACCTGATGAGCTATGGCCTGATCCCTGAATTCGTAGGGCGCCTACCGATTATCGCTTGTTTGGATGAACTCATAGAGGGAGATCTAGTTCGGGTTCTAACAGAACCAGAAAATGCACTGATTAAACAGTACCAAGCTCTGCTTGAATTCAGTAACGTCGCTCTGACTTTTACAGAAGAAGCTGTTAAGGCACTAGCTCAAGAGGCGATCAAGAAACAAACCGGTGCAAGAGGATTGCGCAGCCTGATGGAGAAGGCATTGCTCAACACTATGTTTGAAATCCCAGGACGCTCGGACGTGCGCGAAGTAATAGTAGGTGAGAATGTCATCATGAGCCAAGATGACCCTATGATTGTCTTGGAGCAAACACGACAGCTCGGCTATGTCTAGGCAGCTCCCCTGACATTGGGGATTATTCAATTCCTGGGTAATCAACGGTTACCAAAATTTCTTAATTGTCCTCAGGCGGAGAGCCGTATATATACCCATCAGATGTGGTCTTGCCTCAATGTTGGTGTTTGAGTTGCAGCGCACCCACATATACGATTTGTTTGCGCAGGGAAATATAGGAATGAGAGAGATGATTTCGTTGTCGAGATGTTGGAATGTGTGGTTAGCAATTTCTGCTTCTGTATGTCTTGCATGTTCAGCGTTTTTTTGTGGCCTCATTTGTAAGAACTCCGCTGAGGCTGAAAATCTTACGACATCTTTTGAGAATGAACACGGGAGCTTCTTTAGTCTGTTTATGGCTAACCCAACGCAGATGTCTGCGGGTTATCTCTACGAGCCTTCACATGCAGAAAAGGGTGGCCCAGGAGAGTTCGACCTGGATCGCTATTTTTTCCATTCAGAAGCTCCGGCCCCCATATCTGAGGATTTATATCTTCGCATAGGAGCAGATTACGATCGGAAAGATTATACGTTCACCCCAGTTTCTAATGCGGGCATGCAACTCGACTCTGAGACTATGCACGCATTTGTGCTAAAGGGCGGCCTTGGGTTTTTCCCTTCTGAGAATGTTCTACTGACCGGGGTTATTAAGCCCGGTATTTTTTCCGATCTCGATGGTGGGGTCGATCAAGAGGATGCGGATCTTTATTGGGAGGGCATGGCTGTCTACAAGCTCAATCCTGGAGCCCAGATTATAGGTGGAATAGCCAGAGATAATACGTTTGATGACGCCTCTATCTATCCATTGCTCGGGATCCGGCTCAGAGGGGAAGATGGCCGTTTAAATATAAGCCTCACTTTCCCACGTGAGTTTCGTGTCGGCTTTAACTTTAATCCTTCCTGGGAGCTTTATTTTGATAGCCGAATAGAGGGAGAGCAATACAGAGTCAACGCAGGCGCTTCGGACTTCGATGTAAGAACGCAAGACCCCCGCCTTGGAGTAGGAACCAACTATTGGATCGGAGAGCACCTAAATCTGCTAGCAGAGGTAGGTTGCAATTACGAGAGCACACTGTATTACGAGACTAGGAACTCCGGACAATTCTCCGGCGACCTCGATCCTGCATACTACCTCATGGGTTCTCTTGGTCTGCGCTTTTAACTCAGGCAACGAATGCATCTAAAGTCTATTGCGCCGACTGGTGGTACTCCCTCGTTATTAGATGTGCTCACTTACTTCGCACACAGCAAGAACCGCGATGCGGGTTCCTTGACCAAAGAGTTATCAGATCGTCTGATCGAGTTTTACGGATCTTGCTCAGTTTCCTTTAGCGCAAGCGGCACTCAATCCCTAGCTCTGCTCTTGTCTGCTATGCGCCGCGCTTGCGGTTGTAGGCGAGTTCTGACAGGTGCTTATTCATGCCCAGATATAGTCTCGGCCTCTCTTTGGGCGGGGCTGGATGTTTACCTCATAGACGTAGACCCTCACTCATTAGAAGTTCGGGTTGAAGATGTGCCCGAGGTATTTCTTGATTCAAGCTCAATTTGGATTTGCAGCAATCTCTATGGGCTTGCGGACTCCATCGATCATCTGGCACAGACTGAAGTCTTTCTCGTAGATGATGCCTGCCAGTCTGCGCTCACCTGTGAGCATGGATGTAGTCGCTTAGGTCTGCGCAATGATGCGTTTGGGCTTATCAGCTTTGGCAGAGGGAAAGCTGTTCCTGGCGTAGGGGGTGGCGCAGTTCTTGTATCGCCTTCATCCAGATGCGCTGATTTAGTTTTGCAGGAACTCGTCCCCAACTGTCTGAGCCTGAGTCAGTCATCTCAAATTAAAGCCTTGGTAAAAGGCATCGCGTTTTCTCTTGGAGAAAGTCCTCTGATCTTTAACCTCATTCGGCATCTGCCTTGGCTGGAGATAGGCAAGACGAAGGTCGCTCACAACCTGCATCCTCATCACATTGCACATTCTCAGCTGGTTTGGGCACTAAAGGCCCTAGATATGGCATCGGAAAGAAAATCTATCTCAGACGGTAAATGTAGAGACTGGCGCAATGCACTCAATCACACGGAGTTGTTCTTTCCATCAGAGAGAGCAAGCTCATCTGCCTACGATCTAGGGCTGATCCGCTACCCTGTGATATTTAAGAACGAAGCTCATGCAGATGCAGCATTCAAGCGACTCGACGACTTGGGTCTCGGAGCAAGTCGCTCATATCCTCTGCCACTAGATAGGTTCTTCATTGGGGATGAACGTGTGAAGACAATAGGCGACATGAGAGGAGCAAGGGATGTCGCCAATAAGATACTCACACTGCCTCTTCACTCCCATGTGACTGTAACCGACATAGAGTGTGCAGCCAGAGTCATTAACAAAACCATAAGCGGTGATTAAAATGCTAGCGTTACTCATGTTTGCAGGAGTGGCTTATGCCTATTTTGGCTATCCATTACTCCTCTTGTTGCTTGTGCGGATTGCGCCAAAGCGGGAACTCGATAGGTGGGTTATGATTGCCCCGAAACTCTCTATCATCATAACCGCTCACAATGAGGCGGGTGTTATCAAGGCAAAGCTCGAAAACACACTCATGGCCATCGCTGCTTATTCGAAAGAGAAAGGTCCCCGATGCCAGATCATTGTAGCTTCTGATAGAAGCACTGACGGCACGAATGAAATTGTCAGAGAATTTGCAGACAGGCATGTCATCCTCCTCGCCCAGGACATTGAACCAGGCGGCAAGGAACGGGCCCAAAAGTTAGCTGTCGAATCGGCTAGCGCAGACATAATAGTTTTCACGGATGCAAAAGCCGAACTCGACGAGTTTACCCTCATAGCTATTGCAGAGCCTTTTCAGGACTCCAGTGTCGGAGCTGTGAGCAGCACTGATGTCGTCACGGGTGAGAGCGGGGAGGGACTTTATGTGCGCTATGAAATGTTACTTCGCAAACTCGAGAGTTCCTTTTGGTCTCTCGTTGGTTTAAGCGGATCTTGTTTCGCCGTTCGCAGAGAGTTGGCCCAGCAGATTGCCATTGATAAGCCGAGTGACTTTGGACTATTGCTCATTGCCGTTCGATCTGGGCTTAGAGGGGTTCATGCAGAGAAGGCGCTTTGCTTTTATCAGGCGGCGTCTGCCCAGCAAAAAGAATTCGATCGCAAGGTTAGAACTGTTCTTCGCGGCATCACAACACTTTGCTCGAATTTGGAAGTGCTCTCCCCTTTTCGCTATGGAATATTTAGCTGGCAGATTTTTAGCCACAAACTGATGCGATGGCTTGTCCCTTGGATGTTCCTCTCGGGCTGGCTCACAAGCGGAGTCGGCGCAAAGCACAGCGGCCTTTCCCTTATGTTGTTCTTATTGAGCACATCGTTCTTACTCTTAGCATCATGTGGCATTGCCTCAGCGACACTTAGGCAGAGACCGATCTTTCGCATCCCTGCCTTCCTCGCTTTGTCTAACCTCGCAGTCGCGCTTGCTTGGATCGATTACTTTCGTGGAAGGCGTGTCCAGAGCTGGAAACCTACAGATAGGTAAAGACACTGTAGGCAAAACCCCCATCTGCCCAAAGGCAAAAATAAAATCTCGCGCCATCTCAGAATTGTGAGTTCTTACTATGTGAGATCCACGCATGACTGCGACTAAGGCAGTCAGCTGGGATACTGCATCTTTTGAATCCGGAGAATGTCCTGGAAGAAAGCCCTTGCGGGAAGTGCTAATTAAAAATGGGAATTGGGAGAGGCGCGTGCTTAGTTCTTCGAAACGAGCAAGCACAGCCCATGACACAGACGAATCTGCGCTCAAGAAGCGGCCCATTCCAGGGTCTAGGATAATGCGGTTTTCGTTAATGCCGCAGCGCAAAGCAAAGTCGATCTGTCGATTAAGAAATGTGACTATGCGCTCGATAATGTCTCCGTCAGAAGAGAACTCGCTCTTTGAGGCATGTGGATGATCCGCAGATTCCTTCGAATACATGAGAACTATATAAGAACCGTATTCTGCTCCGACTCGACCCATGTCTGGGTCAGCTCTAAGAGCCGAGACGTCGTTAATCATTTGCGCCCCTAGATCCAGGCACAAACGAGCAGTGCTAGCCTTATAGGTGTCAACTGAAACGAATATCTTATCTGCTAGGGAAGAGACTATAGGTAAAAGCCGTCTAGCTTCTTCCTCCTCTGAGACAGCTCTAGCTCCAGGCCCCGTAGATTCTGCGCCTATATCTATAATGTGCGCCCCTGCACTGATTAAGAGGTCGGCATGTTCGCAGGCCTTAATCGGTTCTAAATATTTTCCGCCGTCACTAAAGGAATCGGGTGTGGTGTTGAGGATGCCCATA
>Ga0247840_10008833_pt1 | contig 13304 bp, 13 predicted proteins | sample LaCruzMarch2015__FD_192404 | JGI IMG/M metagenome (GOLD analysis project Ga0247840, IMG submission 192404) | Freshwater microbial communities from meromictic Lake La Cruz, Castile-La Mancha, Spain - LaCruzMarch2015_17m | ecosystem: Environmental > Aquatic > Freshwater > Lake | place: Spain...
AAAGTTCTTTTGGTTGATGCTGACCCACAGGCAAATGCCTCGTCGGGCTTGGGGATTGACATACGCACACTTGAATTTACGATTTACGAATGCTTGATCGATGGCGTACCCTCGGCTCAAGCTATTCACCCTACGGCGGTCGATAATCTTTTTGTGCTACCATCGCATATAGATCTTGTAGGGGCCGAAATAGAAATGCTAAACATGGAATCGCGCGAACATGTAATGAAAAAATTGTTAAGTCCACTAAAGCCCCTGTACGATTATATTTTAATTGACTGTTCGCCTTCGTTGGGTTTAATTACAGTAAATGCACTTACGGCATCCGATTCGGTAATAATACCTGTACAATGCGAATATTTTGCACTCGAAGGTATTAGCAAATTACTAAATACTATAAAAATTATTAAAAGCAAACTCAATCCACTATTAGAAATAGAAGGATTTTTGCTGACCATGTACGACAATCGCTTACGACTTGCTAATCAGGTGTATACCGAGGTTAAAAAACACTTTGCTGACATGGTATTCGAAACGGCAATTACCCGTAACGTGCGCTTAAGCGAAGCTCCAAGTCATGGAAAACCCGTTTTACTCTACGATGCCGAGTCAAAAGGTTCAATAAACTACATGGATTTGGCTAAAGAATTGATAGTGAGAAATAGGAAGTAGTTTATAGTTTGCAGTAAATAGTTTACAGTTTAAAAAAATGGCAAAAAACATAACAGGGCTTGGTCGCGGACTTGGTGCGCTAATCGATACTGAAACAATCAGTACAGGCGGTTCGTCGTCGATAAGTGAGGTGGATATTGCCCTTATTATAGCAAATCCCAATCAGCCGCGTGTACATTTCGACGAAGAGTCTCTCGCTGAGTTGGCATCATCGATACGCGAACTGGGAGTTATTTCCCCCATTACACTACGCAAAAACGACGATGGAACTTACCTAATTATAGCGGGTGAGCGTCGTTATCGTGCCTCAAAATTAATAGGCCTTCGAACCATTCCGGCTTATGTAAAAACCGCTGCCGATGAGCAGGTTATGGAAATGGCGCTCATTGAGAATATTCAGCGCGAAGACCTTAACGCTATAGAAATTGCGCTAACTTTTTACCGACTGATGGAGGAGTACAACCTTACTCAGGAACGACTTAGCGAGCGCGTGGGCAAAAAACGTACTACAATAGCCAATTATTTGCGTTTGCTACGTTTGCCAGCCGAAATACAAATGGGTATTAAAGACAAAAAAATTGACATGGGACATGCCCGTGCCATTTTGGGTGTTAACGACCCAGCCGCTCAACTACATTTGTACGAAAAAATTATTTCTGAAGGTTTGTCGGTTCGAAAAGTGGAAGAGTTGGTTCGCCAAATAGCAAATGGAATAAGTATTGAAACAAAAATCAAAACAGAAAATCCTATTGTAAAGTTGCCCGAATATGATGAAATAAAACTACGTTTGAGCGATCTTTTTGGCACAAAAGTATTATTTAACTGTACTGCTGATGGCAAAGGAAAAATAAGCATCCCTTTTTCGAGCGATGAAGAGTTGGCTAAAGTACTCGAAATGTTTGACAGAATTTAAATTGTTCCGTTTGAAACCGTTCTTATACATACTTATTTTGCTGATGTTGTTTACAAAAGTGGTGCAAGCCAATGTAAGCAGTGCCGATAGTTTGTTTATTAAAGCCGATTCGCTTAATAAACCAACTATAGAGGGTAAAAAACAAAAAAAAGAGGCATTAAAAAAAGACTCATCAGAGCTTACCAAATTTCAGCCCGATCCGGTAAGGGTAGTGTGGATGGGAGCTATTATTCCGGGTTTTGGACAAATACTGAATCGTAGGTATTGGAAACTGCCCATTGTATATGCAGGATTTGCTGGTTGTGCTTATGCAATAAGTTTAAATACCACACGTTATGAAAAATATAAATTAGCATACAGAGATATTTCGGATATTAACGACCAAACAAATAGTTATCTTGATTTGTTGCCATCCGGCTATACTATTGATAATTATCCGGGAGGGAAATCAGGCTTAGAAGCAAACTTAAAAGCATTTTACGAACAATACCGACGAAACAAAGACTTAAGTATTATCCTTTCGATAGGATATTATGCAATAACACTGGTTGAAGCTTATGTAGATGCACAACTATTCGATTTTGACATTAGCCCCGAGTTGTCGATGCATTTAAGACCGGCTCTTATGCAAAATGAATATGGGAAAACAAACTCGGCGGGTTTTCAGCTAAGTTTAAATTTAAAATGATGATTTTCTTGTTGTTGATAAATAGTTTATAATTTGAGAAATAAAATTTTAATGAATTACTCACTAAAAAAAATACTGATTTTATTTATAGCTTTGCCGGCAGCATTGATAGCACAATTAAATGCACCAAATAGCAACCTCCCCGGCGAGGACGGAAAAGATACATCCATAGCTGTACCAAACGAATTTTACAATACACTCGATAATTTACTACATTCGTGGGTCGTAAAACGTGCCGAAAAATCAAACTGTCGCTCGTCCGATATACCATTAAATATTTCAGATTCAGTTTACCGACTTCGACTATCCAAAATGCCATGCATAATGGAAATGCCTTTCAATAACAACGTTCGTTCGTTTATCGAAATGTATACCGTACGCAAGCGGCAACAAATGGAATACATGCTGGGAATGAGCGATTATTATTTCCCGATTTTTGAACAAGTTCTTAGTAAATTCAATCTTCCTATCGAATTAAAATACCTACCTATAATCGAGTCGGCATTAAATGCAACTGCCTTATCGCGCGTAGGTGCTGCGGGTTTGTGGCAGTTTATGATTCCTACAGGTAGAATGTACGGGTTAGAAATAAATAGCCTTGTAGATGAGCGACTCGACCCAATAAAATCAACCGATGCTGCTGCACGTTTTCTGAAAGACCTTTTTTCGATGTATGGCGATTGGCATTTGGTAATTGCAGCTTACAATTGCGGCCCCGGCAACGTAAACAAAGCAATTCGTCGTTCGGGTGGCAAACGCGATTATTGGGATATTTATCCCTTTTTACCAGCCGAGACAAGGGGCTATGTACCCATATTTATTGCAGCAAATTATTCGATGCATTATGCAACCTATCACAATATTTGCAAAGCCAAAGTAAAAATGCCTGTTATTACAGATACGATTATTGTGAACGAAAAAATACATTTCGATCAAATTAGTGCTGTTCTAGACATTCCTATAGAGCAAATTAGACTTCTAAATCCTCAGTATCGAAAAGATATTATTCCAGGCAACATAAAACCTTATGCACTTTGCTTACCGCTCAATTATGCAAATGGCTTTATCGACAAGCAGAAAGAAATTGTGAACTTCAAAGCTGATTCCTTGATAAATAATCGCCGCGAGGAAACTGAGGTTTTATTAGCACAAAAATTACCCTTATCGTCGACATCTGTAGGTAGTAAAACCAAGTATCACACCGTAAAAAAAGGCCAAACTCTTAGTTATGTAGCCAATAAGTATGGCGTATCGGTAACAAAATTAAAAAAATGGAATAACCTGCGGGGAAGCAATTTAAAGATAGGACAGCGATTAAAAATTCTAAAATAACTTTTCTCTTTTAATGGAAAAACTGTATTATTCGATTTCCGAAGTAGCTGAGATGTTTCACATTAATCAGTCGAATCTTCGTTTTTGGGAAAAGGAATTCAGGCAGTTAAAGCCAAAGCGCAACAAAGGAAATACGCGCTTTTATACAAAAGAGGACATTCAGGTTATTAAAAATATTATTCATCTTGTAGAAGATAAAAAACTGACTTTAGATGGTGCAAAACAGCAATTAAGTCAAAAAAAAGAATCTGTTGAAAAACAACAAGAACTTGTAGAGCGTTTAAAAACAATGAGATTAGAATTAACAGCTATTTTAAAAGAAATTGATTCATGAAAAAAATTAAATTTATTGTTCTTTTTATTTTTACTATATCAATCGTTTTTGCTCAAAAGCAGCCAAAAAACGTTATTTTTATTATCGGTGATGGTATGGGTTTAGCTCATATTTATGCCGGAATGGTAGCCAATGGCAACAAACTTCAATTGGAACGTTTTAAAAATATAGGATTTTCGAAAACCTATTCGGCCAACAACTTTACCACCGATTCCGGTGCAGGTGGAACTGCACTTGCTTGCGGTGTAAAAACAAAAAACGGCATGATAGGAATGGGCGCAGACTCAGTAGCAGCCGAATCGATACTCGAAGTTGCCGAAAAAAACGGGCTTGCGACTGGCTTAGTAACAGCTTGCGACATTACTCACGCCACTCCAGCATCGTTTATTGCGCATCAAGTAAGCCGTAAAATGGCCGAAGAGATAGCTGCCGATTTTCTGAAAACGGACATTGATGTTTTTATAGGTGGAGGGCGCAATAATTTCGAAAAAAGAAATGACAATAGAAACATTAGCAACGAACTAAAAGAAAAAGGCTACACCATAGCATATACTATTGAAGATGTAAAAAAGACCAAAACCGGAAAATTAGCCGGATTACTTTACGATGTACATCCAACATACGTACCTGAACGCGGCGAAATGCTACCAGAAGCTACATTAGCAGCATTGGATATTTTGGACAACAACAAAAAAGGCTTTTTTATGATGATAGAAGGTTCGCAAATCGACTGGGCTGCACACGATAATAATGCCGAACAAATTGCAAAAGAAGTGCTCGATTTAGATAAGACAATTGGAAAAGTGCTCGATTTTGCCGAAAAAAACAAAAATACACTTGTAATTGTGACTGCCGACCATGAAACTGGTGGGCTTACAATGCCGAAAGGAAATATGTCGAAAAACGAATTAACGGCTGCTTTTAGCACAAAAGAGCATTCGGGAGTACCTGTTCCGGTTTTTGCTTTTGGGCCTGGTGCAGACAACTTTACAGGTTTTATGGAAAATGTTTCTTTTAAAAACAAACTAATTAAATTGCTGAAGTTAAAAAACTAAGCAGTAAAAAAATCTAAAATTTTTATACTTAAAATCACATGGCTGCATTTAAACGAATTCTACTAAAACTGAGCGGTGAGTCGCTTATGGGCGAAAAACAATACGGCATCGACGAAAAACGATTGAACGAATATGCCGAACAAATTGCTGAAATTTCGAAAATGGGTGTGCAAGTAGGCATAGTCATTGGGGGTGGAAATATTTTTCGTGGTTTGAGTGGTACTTCCAAAGGCTTCGACCGTGTACAAGGCGACCAAATGGGTATGTTGGCAACAGTCATTAACAGTTTAGCGCTGAATTCGGCACTTCAGGTTGCCGGGATTAAATCGCGCGTGCTTACAGCAATTCGTATGGAACCTATTGGCGAGTTTTATTCCAAACAAAAAGCGGTTCAAAGTCTCGAAGCGGGCGAAGTTGTCATCCTTTCGGCTGGTACAGGAAATCCATTTTTCACGACTGATACGGGTTCTTCGTTGCGCGCTATCGAAATTGAAGCAGATGTGATGCTCAAAGGTACTCGCGTGGATGGAATTTACACATCCGACCCCGAAAAAGACAAAACAGCAACCAAATTTGACGAAATAACGTACGACGAAATTTATAATCGCAATTTGAAAGTGATGGATCTCACAGCAACAACCATGTGCAAAGAGAATAATATGCCGATTTATGTTTTTGATATGGATACGCCCGGAAATTTGAAAAAAGTAATGTCCGGCGAGAAAATTGGAACTCTTGTGAGGAATTAATGAATTGATGTGGTGCCCCGATAGCTATCGGGGTGATAATGAAAGAATTTAGAAATTGTAATAAATTCGAACACGAAACTTGAAACACGAAACAAAATATATTTAATATTATGCAAGACGTAAAACCAATTCTGACAGATGCTGAAGATAGCATGGAAGCAACTTTGCTTTTCTTGGACGAATCGTTAGCACATATACGTGCCGGAAAAGCAAACATTCGAATTCTCGATGGTGTAAAAGTGGATTATTATGGTTCGCATGTGCCAATTTCGAACGTGGCAACCATTACAACACCCGATGCTAAAACCATATCGGTTCAACCTTGGGAAAAAGGATTAATAAGCATTATTGAAAAAGCCATTTTGAATTCTGATGTAGGAATTACACCAATGAATAATGGCGAAGTTATTCGTTTGGGCATTCCTCCATTAACTGAGGAACGACGTAAACAGCTGGCAAAGCAATCACGTCACGAAGGTGAGGAAGCTAAAATTTCGGTGCGTAACGCTCGTCGCGAAGCAATCGACCATTTTAAAAAGATGGTAAAAGATGGATTGCCCGAAGATATTGAAAAGGACTCAGAAGCTATTGTGCAAAAAATTCACGACAAATATATCAAAAAAATTGATGATATGATAGCCGCCAAAGAAAGAGAAATTATGACGGTTTAAGAACTATAGCTAAAAAACGACACCTAAAAATCAGTCATTTCGCTCAGGTCGGAATGACTGTATTTTTTTAAACCCAAAAATGAAACACTTCGTTCTAATACTTCTGCTCTATTTCGGTTGTTCATTCTCACTTTTTTCGAATAATAGAGATACAGTTGCCAGTCGGAAAAGTTTATTTCTGATACCTCATGTTGCCTATCAGCAGGAAACGAGCTGGTCGGGTGGTGTGGCTTTTGGTTATTATTTTAAGAGCAATGATGTAAGCCGCATCAGTTCCATTTCGGGGAGTGCAGTTTATACTGTCCTCAATCAGTTTATGCTCAACATTTCGCCCAAATTGTATTTTTTGGATAAAAAATATTTTTTGTATGCCAATTTGAATCTCCGCAATTACCCCGATTATTTTTTTGGTGTAGGCAATAAGCCTCAAAACCTCAAATTTGGATATGTTTCACGCAATTTTAATTTAACTTTGCAACCGCAATATCTTGTTTCAAAGCAACTTTATGTAGGTCTATCATTATCATTTAAAACAGAAAATTTACAAACAGACACCAATAATACATTTTTACAACAAAACATTTATGCTCATTTTGGCGATGCCGGTTGGAAACCTTACGGGCAATTCACTGCCGGAGTTGTAGCTGCATTCGATAGTCGCGATAATCAGTTTTATTCCGAAGAAGGAATTTTTGCAAAAATCATAGCAAGCACATCTCCCTCGTGGTTAAATAATACTTTCAATTTGAACGAATTTAGTATTGATGTGCGTAACTATCAGCCTTTATTCCGAAAGCACAATTTGGCGCTTCAAGGGTATGTTTCGGGCATGTTTGGCCAAAATGGTATTCCATTTCAGCTTTTACCAACGTTAGGTGGGCGCGACTTAATGCGTGGATTCCGACAAGGAATGTATCGCGAAAATATACTTTTTTTGGTTCAAACAGAATACAGATTGCCAATATATAAACGTCTTAAAGCAGCTTTTTTCTGCTCGGCAGGCGATGTGGTGAATAGCTCCAATTTTATAGTTGACAAATTAAAAATCGGTTATGGTGCTGGTTTACGTTATCGGCTAAACGATGCTCGGGTTCATTTACGCTTCGACATTGCCAAAAATAATTATGGCGAAAAATTGCAGTTTTACATTACTGCCACGGAGGCTTTCTGACGCAGAAATCCCTGTTTCGGTTTCCACTTTTTCAAAAAGCGTCTCAATTTCTGGCATAAATAGCTAAACTATAAGTGATTAGAAAATAAGAAAATGACATATTTTGTTTAACTACTAACAACAGTTATTCCGACTCAGCAGTAATTACTTCTTTAATAATTTACATTTCCAATCATTTCACTTTTAACTTTGCAAAATACATAGCAAACGAACGATACAGAAAATGTGTCCATTTACCAAACGGAACAATTATTAATGCCCACTGAACTAGCACAGTAAGGTGGAAGATATAGAGCCATTTGTTCATTTCGAGTATATCGAGGTCGATAAACAAACGAACCATAAAGGCCGACAAACCCATAAAAAACAACCATACTACGAAGAAAATATCCGAAGGTTGCGAGTATTTGCTTACTTCTTTATTCTTTTTCATGCGACTCGAAACGAAATCGACCGTAACTACAAATACGATTGCACTCATTACATAGCCCAAAATTATTACAAACAAGTTGTCGGTGCCAAACCAATCGAGTGCAACGGTAGTGAAAAGCAATGATAAATAGCCAATTACCAAAATAAAGTGCTCGAACCAGCGGAATTGATTATCGTCGCAACCCAAAGCTCGTTTTTGCGTAAACATGTGTACGAACAATTCGCCCATACTTTTTACATATTTCATAAAAGGCACTTTAACTTTTGGTTTCAGAATGGTAAAATACCACATGCGTGCAATGTTAGGCATTAAAATTACAAAACCGATTGTTCCAATGGCAATGCCTTCGAACAGGTGTCCGAAATGAAGCATTTTTTCGAGTTCGAAACCAACAGAGAATGCAAAAGCTATAACGCCCGCAAAAGTGAGTAAGAAAGCTGCCAAGCTGAGTGGCAACGATTTGTATAACAAGCCCGACAAGCCTGTCCAGTCGTACTGAGCAGTCAGATACCTACGCAGCGACATCATCAATTCGCCCGGATTTGCTTCTTGTGGGCAGTGTGTGGAACATTCGCCACAATAATAACACTCCCAAGGCTTTAGCGAAGCTTTAATATCATCTTCGAGACCAAGCGCACTTAACCGAACCATTTCGCGTGGGAATGAAACATCTTCGGTTGATAATGAACAAACAGCTGTACAGTTGCCGCAGTTGTAGCATGCGTTGAAATTTACAGCTCCATACTTGTTCAGTTCTTTTCCAAATGCAGGATTTATTTTTGCCATTAGATTAGTATTTTATTCAGATTATTTTTATTCATCTTAAATTGTAAATAGTAAATGAATAAATTGTAAATATCTTTATTTGTTCAATTTATATATATAATACTCGTCCATATCGTCGACGTCTCCGGTTTTCACAAAGCCATATTTTACCAACGACATTAGATAAAATACCACTTCGTCCGAAGGCATTTCGAGCTTCTCGGTGAGTTGTTTTATCGTTAAATCTTCATCTTTTAGCGCCTCTAAAATTCGCTTTTTGATGCCATTATAAATTTTCAGATTTTCTTTTGCCTGCTCAGGGATACCTCCCAATTTTTCGCGCAGGTATTTTGCTGTTGAACCCCCAGCCCCTAAAGGGGAGTTAGAGTTAGCTTCGTTTTGTATATTCTTCTCTGTATCTTTCATATCAAATATTTGTAATTATCAATACTAATATCTCTTATTCCCCGCAATTTATCCCGATTCTTATATCGGGAGGGGTTAGGGGCTTTCTTTCTCATTCCCCCTTTAGGGGTTAGGGGTCAGACTAATGCATCAATCATACTCATTATTTCGGCACTCGAGCAGGCAATCAAATTCACAGCATCGGGCTCGCACACCGGCGCACACATACCGCAACCTTTACAAACCGAATTGTTGATTTCGGCTATTACTTTTTTACCATTTTCAACTTTGAGTATAGCGTCGAACGGACAAGCTGCTTCACAAGCGCCACACCAAGTACATTTTTCGGGGTCGATAGTTGCCACCAATGGGTCGGTTTCTAACTCGCCTTTGCTTAAAATGGAATAGGATTTTGTTGCTGCCGAAAGAGCAGAATTAACCGATTCGGTAATATTTTTTGGTCCCTGACAAGCTCCGGCAATGGTAATACCATCAATTACCGTTTCTACCGGGCGAAGTTTCATGTGCACTTCGTTGTAAAATTTATCACGTCCTTTTGGTATTTTAAACAAGCTCCCAATAGTACTATTATCACTGCGAGGCACCATTCCGGTTACTAAAACTACCAAGTCGGCTTCCACTTCAATTTCACGTCCATTGGTCAAAATATCATTGATTTTTACAATGGTTTTCTTCCCTTCGGTAGTTACAGTTGGCAATCCATCTTCGTACGATTGCAAGTAAATATCGCCCTGACGGAGTGAGTCGGCATACAAAATTTCTTGTTTACCGTAGGTACGCAAACCTCTATTGAAATGGTAATTGTTGACACCTTCAAATTTGCCTTTAGCCGTAACCGCAGCATGAATGGTTGATGTACAGCAATTGCGCGAGCAATAGGTATTTTCACCTTCGGTTTGGCGACTCCCTACGCAATAAATATAAGCAATGTTTTTAATCTGTTTCCCGTTAAAAACTAATTTGTCGAATTGCGTATCAATCAATCGTTTAAATTGAGGCAAAGTAATTACATTTTCGGAAGTGGCATAGCCAAACTCGCCGTATTGAGGTATGTACGAATCGAAACCAGTTGCCATAAGTACCGAACCTACGGTAATTTCAACAACCTCTTCCTGTTCGGAAAAATCAACTGCTTTACAAACTTTTTCGCACTCACCACATCGAGTACAGTTTTTTATGTCGATAACAGGAATTTGCGGATATTCGCTTGGATAATTTTTGTAGATAGCTTTACGATTGCTCAATCTAAAATTAAAATCGTCGGGAACCACAATCGGGCAAACGTCAATGGCACGTTTTAAATCGTCGGGGTGGCAAGCCGCTGCTTTAATGTAGCGAGGTGTTTTGCGAATTTTCAACGATATATTTCCCACACTACCCTTATTTTCAATCACTTCGCAATTGGTCATAAGCGTAATATTTTCGTACTTAACAAGTTCGTTGTAAAGACGTTTAATCATATCTTTGCCACTTTCGGTGGTGGTGGATAGGGAATCCCATTGCGCCACACGGCCACCCACAAAAGGTTCTTTTTCGATTAAAATCACGTCTGTATCTTTTTCGGCAAGCGAAATAGCTGCTTTTAAGCCCGCTATACCCGCACCAACAACCGCCACTGCTTTTTTGGCTTTTATTTTGTTGGTTTCCAATGGCTGCGCATAACTCGATTTGGCTATTGCGGCTCTCACCAAGTGAATGGCTTTTTCGGTAGCACCCATTTTGTTGTCGGAATGTGCCCACGAAGCCTGCTCGCGAATGTTGGCGTGAACATAGGTATATTTATTCAAATCGCCACGCATGGTTACATTGCGAAACGTAAGCTGATGTAACTTTGGCGAACACGAAGCTACAATTACACCATCCAAATCATTTGCCTTAATATCTTCCACCATATCGCGCTGATTGGCATCTGAACAAGCAAACATCGTTGTTTTGGCAATAAAAACAATATCTTCACCTTCAACAGATTGGCGAACTTTCTCAACATCTACGTAATCGGATATATTACCACCGCAATGACAAATATATACACCTATTTTTTTTGGTTTTTTTTCCATGACTGATTATTAATAATCTAAAGTAATAATTCTACCTTTTGTAAAATTAAAAAACTTGTCTTTTTGAGCAATCTGAACGCCTACCATTAAATCTTCGGGCTTATATCCAGCCACTTTCAAACATGTAGGACAGGCATATACACCCACTTTCATTTCGGCTAATTTGCGAATATAAGTGTGCGCAGATTCGAAATCGGCATAATTCAAATCTTTAGCTCCCTTTACCAATAATTCTACGGCTTTAATATCCATATAAACCAAAACAGCTTTGTCGTGCGACATCATTAACGCCATTTTGAGCGGCATCAATACTTTGTGTGGGTCATTATAACCTTCGGAAATATGAATAAATACACCGTCGCGAAGCGAATCAACAACGCAACACGAATCTACTTTGCCCATCGACGAATTCATATTCATCATGTTTGAATGTTCTCCTTGAGCTGGTTTTTGATTACACGAAATAATGGTAATCAAAATGACGATAAGAAATGAAATCTTTTTCATAAATATTTCTTTTTAGTTTAATAAATAGCTAATTGCTTCGGAGGAGGCAGCTCCTGCCGAAAGGATTGAATCTGGGATATCCATTGGCCCGGTAGCTGTACCAGCCACAAAAACGCCTTCGATGCTTGTTCGAGCCGGACTTGCTAATCCATCAGTTTGTCCTACAAATTGATAAGGATCGAGCGATAAGGTTTGATTTTCGAACAATTTTTCGATACCCGTATTTGGCAAAACGCCTGTTGAAAGAATCACCATATCGTGTTCTGCTTCTTGCAATTTGCCTTCGTTGATATCTTCGTAGCGTAAAATCAAATTTCCGCCTTCTTTTTCGGAAATGCGTCCTATTTTGCCTTTTACAAAGTTTACGCCCATACCTTTGGCTTGTTGGTAAAACTCTTCGAACCCTTTACCAAACGAACGAATATTGATATAATATATGGTAACATCTGCCATTGGTAATGCGCCCATAAGTAGCTGAGCTTGCTTGATGGAATACATACAGCAAATTTGCGAACAAACGGGATTGCCAACCGAGGCATCGCGCGAACCTACGCACAACACGTAAGCTATTTTGTCGGGAACTTTGCCATCGCCAGGGCGCAAAATAGTGTTGAACGGACGTGTAGGCGCCAATTCGCGTTCCATTTGCATGGCGGTAATTACATTTTTATATTGTCCATAACCGTAGCGAGGCATATTTTTGGCATCGAACAAATTAAATCCGGTAGCTACTACCACCGTCTTCACATGCAAATTCAGATATTCCGTTTCCTGTGTAAAATCAATACAATTGGTTGGGCAAGCTTTTTCGCAAGCACCACAAAGGGTGCAGTTGTCAATATCGATAGCAGCAGCTTTCGGGCTACAAATACTGAAGGGAATAAAGGCTGCTTTACGACCAACAAGTCCAAATTGATACTGGTCGCGTACGTTTACCGGACAAGCTTTTTCGCACAACTGGCAAGCCGTACAGTCTTCGACACGCACATAACGAGGATGTTTTGTTACGACAGCCGTAAATTCGTTGTCGCTAATTTTGTTGATATTGCTCACTTCGCTACCCGTAAAAATAGTGATATTTGGGTGGCGCGAAATTTCGGATACTTTGGGCGTGGTGATACAAGCAGCACAATCGAGCGTAGGAAACACTTTACTAAGCATAATCATTTTGCCCCCAACCGAAAGTTCTTTATCAACCAAAAGAACTTTAAAGCCTGTATTTGCCAAATTCAATGCCACTTCGCCACCAGCAATGCCAGCACCGATTACCAAGGCATCGTAGGTAATGTTTTTAATAGGATTACTGCCCCCAACCCCTAAAGGGGAGTTGACCCCTAACCCCTGAAGGGGAACTGAGTTAGTTTTGTCTTGTATGTTTTGTTTTGTAGACATATATCATATTTTAATAATGAGTCCACTCCGAAAAGTCTGAGCAGACAGTTTTAATTGATTAATAATTTGGTTTAAAAAAGTCATATAATTGGGTGAATTTCCCAAAAAAAGTTCTTTGAAATATTGCGTATATCATTAT
>Ga0247840_10008839_pt1 | contig 13299 bp, 12 predicted proteins | sample LaCruzMarch2015__FD_192404 | JGI IMG/M metagenome (GOLD analysis project Ga0247840, IMG submission 192404) | Freshwater microbial communities from meromictic Lake La Cruz, Castile-La Mancha, Spain - LaCruzMarch2015_17m | ecosystem: Environmental > Aquatic > Freshwater > Lake | place: Spain...
CAGGGATATCAGCCACAATCACGCGCTGGATCGCCGTGTGCGCCTGGATCTCCTTGAGCCGCGCCAGATACGGGCGGAGGAGCACGATCGTCTCAGCGCCGGCGTCGTTGAACTGCTGCGCCATCTCTCGGCCGGTATAAGTCGGGTTGGTGTTGACGACGATCGCGCCCAAGCGGGCCGCGCCGTAGAAGCTGATGACGAACTGCGGCAGGTTCGGCAGCATCACCGCGACGCGATCCCCTTTGCGCACGCCCAACGCGTGCAACGCCGCGGCAAAACGATTCACCTGGTCGAGCAACTGCGCGTAAGTCAGCGCGCCGCCCAGGGCAAACGAACCGAAATAGCGCAAGACTAGTTTGATGGCAACGTGGTTCGCGTACTTGCGGGCCGAATCAGCCAACAACTGGAAGAGAGGCATCCGTGGGTAATCCAGGGAAGCGGGTACGTCCGGGTCATAGTGTGCCAGCCAGGGTTTCATCATCCAAGCCTCCAAAGAAACGCGCAGTCACAACTGAGCACAGATCACGCGCGAATGAAGCGCAGAAATGACTCAGCCGGACGTGATTATACGGAGTGCCCGAACGAATGTCAAAAGGCCGACAGACCGGACGCGCCCTTCGGTTTCCGCATTGTTCCCTTCTACTGGTATAATGCCTTTATATTCCGGTCGTAAGTTTCTTTGATCGCAGGTTATCATGCCCGAACGCACGATTTCACCCCAAAGTCGCCCCGAAGAAGTGGTCGTAGACGCCGCGCTGCGCCCGCGCGCCCTGGCCGAAATGCTGGGCCAGGATCGCCTGCGCGAGAACCTGACGATCCTGCTCCAGGCCGCGCGTAGCCGGGGCGAGGCGCTCGATCATGTCTTGCTCTATGGCCCCCCCGGCCTCGGTAAAACGACGCTGGCGCATGTCATCAGCAACGAGATGGGGACAGGGATCAAGATCACCGCCGGCCCGGCCATCGAGCGCGCCGGCGACCTGGCTGCCATTCTCACTAACCTGCGCCAGGGCGACATCCTTTTCATTGATGAAGTCCACCGCCTGGGCCGGGCCGTGGAAGAGGTGCTCTACCCGGCGATGGAAGATTTCGCGCTCGACATCGTGATCGGCAAGGGGCCGAGCGCACGCAACATCCGCCTGAAGCTGCCGCGCTTCACGCTGATCGGCGCGACGACCCGGCTGGCGCTGATGACTGCGCCGCTGCGCGCCCGCTTCGGCGCAGTGTACCGCTTCGATTTCTATGACTTGCCCGCGATGGAATCCATCGTGGCGCGCGCCGCGGGCCTGCTGAAGGCGCCCATCACGCCCGATGGCGTGACCGAGGTGGCGCGGCGCGGTCGCGGCACGCCCCGCGTGGGGCTGCGCCTGCTGCGCCGCGTGCGCGACTACGCCCAGGTCAAGGCCGACGGCACGATCACGGCTCCGATCGCCCGCGATGCGCTGGCGCTGATGGAGATTGACGACCTGGGTCTCGACACCCTCGACCGCCAGGTGCTGACGCGCCTGATCCGCGATTTCCGGGGCGGGCCAGTCGGCCTGGAGACGATCGCCGCCTCCCTCTCCGAGGAGCCGGACACGATCATGGATGTCGTCGAGCCGTATCTGCTCCAACTGGGCTTTCTCGACCGCACCCCGCGTGGCCGGGTGGCGACGCGCCGCGCCTACGAGCATCTCGGTGTGCCGTACCCCGAAACGCTGGAACAGCCGGCCCTCTTCAACGGGGAAGCCAGTGAACGATGACCGATCCTGGCCGCGGATAAACGCGGCTGAACGCGGATAGATTCATTTGAAGACGAGCGATTTCGACTACTTTTTGCCGCCGGAGTTGATTGCCCAAACCCCAATCGAGCCGCGCGACGCCTCGCGGCTGCTCGTCGTGGATCGTGCGACCGGCGCGTTGCGCCACCGCCGGTTCGGTGATCTGCTGGAGTATCTGCGGCCCGGCGATCTGCTGGTGGGCAACGACAGCCGGGTGATCCCCGCGCGGCTGCATGGGGTCAAGCCGACCGGCGGCGCGGTGGAGATTTTTCTACTGCGGCCGCACCCATCGCCGGAGATTGCTTCGGCCCAGACGACGGGCCTCGCAATGACAGACCCGCCCGCCGAAACGTCATTGCGAGGGGCGGGGGTGGCCCCGAAGCAATCCCCCCCATCGCCGGAGATTGCCTCGGCCCAGACGACGGGCCTCGCAATGACGGGGCACGGGGAGTTGTGGGAATGTCTGGTCGGTGGCAAGGGGCTGCGGCCCGGCGTCGCCGTGCAGGTGCAGGCCGCGGGCGCTGCGGGCGACATTACCGCGACGATCTTAGCCGAGACGGCGGATGGCGGCCGGGTCGTGGCGTTCGATCCCCCGGTCGAAGAGTGGCTGTGGAACGTGGGCGAGGTGCCGCTGCCGCCCTACATCCACCAGCCGCTGGCCGACGCGGAACGCTACCAGACGGTCTACAGCCGGATCGAAGGGTCGGTGGCTTCCTCGACCGCGGGGCTGCACTTCACGCCGGAGATGCTGATCGCCCTGCGGGAGCGTGGGGTGGGGCTGGCGTTCGTCACCCTGCACATCGGGCTGGACACCTTCCGCCCCGTGCAGGTGGAGGACCTGGACGCGCACCCGATGCACCGCGAATGGGCGCAGGTGAGCGCGTTGACCGCGCGCGCGGTCAACGAGACGCGGCTGGCGGGGGGGCGTGTGATCGCGGTGGGGACGACGGTCGTGCGGACGTTGGAGAGCGCGGCCAAGATCGCGCTGGGCTACCGGCCGGCCGACGCGATCCCGGAAGATGCCATCTGCGGCTGGCGGACCGTCACCGCCTTCGCGGGCGAGACCGACCTCTTCATCCGCCCCGGCCACCGCTTCCGGGCGGTGGATGCCATGATCACCAACTTCCACCTGCCCAAGTCCACCTTGCTGATGCTGGTCAGCGCGTTCGCGGGCAAGCCGCTGATGGACTTCGCCTACGCGGAAGCGATCCGGGAGCGGTATCGCTTCTACAGCTTCGGCGACGCGATGTTCATTGGGTAGGGGCGGGTTTTTCGTCGCTGACGAGATATCGCCGTCAATCCACTCGCGTGGGCAACGGCGACAACGTCGCCAAAACCGGAAAACCCGCCCTTACATTATTTCGCCAACCCCAACGCCTTCTCCACCTTCGGCAGATCGAAGTTCAGAACGATCGTGCCCTTGATATCGAAACACGGCGTCGTCTCGTTGCCGTTGGCATAGCCGCGCACGCGGCCGGCCGCGGCCCGATCCTTCGTGATGTCAATCTCCGTGAAGGCGACGCCCTTTTCCTTCAGCCAGAGGCGGGCGCGCTTGCAGCCGGGGCACCACGACGTGCAGTACATGATGATGTCGGCTTCGGGGCGGGACGCGGGCGCCAGGGTTTGGGCCGCCGCCACCGCTTTCGCCGACCAGGCGCGGGCGAGCATCGGCTCGAGCTTAGCCAACTCGCCGAAAAGCACCTCATTGTCGGGCTGCTCGCCGATGTCATGCACATCCACGTAGCGGATCACGCCACGCTTGTCAATCACGAAGATGGCGCGCTCGCTGTAACCTTCGGGACGCAACACGCCCATGAGTTGGGCGACCTGCCCATGCGGGTAGAAGTCGCTGAGAAGCGGATACGTGATACCACCCAGGCTTTCCGCCCACGCCCGGAGGCAGTCCGTGCTGTCTACGCTCAGACCCAGAACCTGGGTCTCCATCCCCTCGAACCGGTCTTGTGCGACCTGGTAGGACGGGATCTGACTCGTTCAGACGGGGGTCCAGGCCAACGGGAAGAAGGCCAGGACCACGTTCCTTTTGCCGCGGAAGTCGCTCAAGCGGACCACGCGGCCGTCATGGGTCTTGAGGGTAAACTCGGGAGCTACTTGACCAACAGACGGTGCCATGTTATCTCCTTTTCTGGATTTCGCTGATCGCCCACGCGGCTTCCTTGGCGACATCCGGATCGCGATCGGCGGCGAGCACGCCCAAGGCGGGCAAGGCGGCCGGATTCTGGATGTAGCCGAGAGCCGTGGCGGCGTGTAAGCGCACGACCGGGTTGTTCGAGCCGAGCGCCCGGATCAAGCTGGGCGCGGCGGCATCGCCAACCGTTTGCAGTGCGTTCATCGTGTTGTGAATGATCGAGTCTTGCGTGCTGTTCAGCGCAGAGACCAGCGATTCAATCGCGTCGGGTGTGCCGATCTGCGCCAGCGCTTCGGCCGCGGTGCGCTGCACCAGCACATCCGGGTCGCGCAGCGCGCGGCTCAGCGCGTAAGTGGCCGCGGTATCGCCCCGCTGGCCCAGCGCCAACGCCGCCCGGAAGCGCACATTCGGGTCCAGGCTGCGCAGGTCGGCGCGGAGCGCCGCCAGCGCCGGCGCGTCTGCCAGATCACCCAACGCCTGCGCCACGTAGAGGCCGACGGCCGGGTCAGGGTCAGCGAGCTGCGCCATCAGCAGCGGCACCGCTTCGACATCGCCCGCTCGACGGATCGCCTGGACGGTTTTGGCCCGCTCGGCCGGGTCGGGTTTGTGCAAGCCGGCATAATCAGGCTGACCCGCCAGGCTGACCGGCGACATTGCCACGATGGCAGCGATCACCAGGCAAACGCCGGACATAACTACCAAAATATACCGTATCGAATACATCACTATCGCCTTCATTATGATAGGAAACAGCGTTTATTCTGTATCCTTCGTCACAATCGAGCTAATTGCGCCAGCTATCGCGTAAGCCGATGCGCCAGCCAGTCACCCATCCCGGCCAGGTCCTCGGTGGGCAGATAGTGGCCGGCGTTGGCGTCGAACAGGATGCGCGCCTGGGCGGGGAAATCTTCATCGCCCTCCCACAGCAGCGCGGCCACGGCCAGCCGCGGGAACGCGGGAAAACGATACGCCGCGTCGGCCAGATCGAGCGGCTGGCCGCCCAACGCCTCCGCGGCGCGGCGGAAGCGCGGCAGGTCGGCGCCGAGCTTCTCGGCCAGCAGCCCTTCGGCGTGGCCGGCGAACGCTTGCGCGTAGAACAGCCCGTCGGGCAACTCCCGAAACGCCAACCAGCGATCGGCCGGCGGCGTCCCATCGGCGGTCAACAGATAGTGCAGCAACACGATCTGGATGGAGACGTGCGCATCGCGCGGCGGGGCTTCCGCGTGAGCCGGATTGATCGCGCGCACCGCGCCATCGGGATGCGTGATCAGATGCGGCCGGCCGAAGAACGGCACACTGACTCCATCCGGCGTCAGGCTGCCGCCGGCCAACGCGGCACAGCGCGCGGGATCAGCCGCAGCCCAGTCGGCCAGGGCCTTGTCTTGTGCGAATTGAAAACGTCGGTTGGGATCGAGTTGGGACATGTGTTTCGTGTTGCGTGTTGCGTGTTGCGTGTTGCGTATTGCGTATTGCGTATTGCGTTGTCCTATGCGGCGCGCTAACCGTTCGCGGGGAGAACGCACTACGCACTACGCCATCCTATCGGGGATTCGTGAACTCTCCCCCGATCAATTCCCGCGCGATGATCATGCGCATGATGTTCATGCCGCCCTCGGCGCCGATCGAGTAGGAGCGGACGCCGCGGATGCCCATTTCGATGGGGTATTCCTTGCTGTAGCCCATCGCGCCCAGCCAGTTCGCCACTTCGTTGAAGGTCTCGAACGCCATGATCGGCGCGCGCAACTTCGCCATCGCGCCGTAGAGCGCGATATCCTTGTGCTTGAATGGGCCACCGGCGTACATCTCATCGGCCATCCACGCGGCCTTGTAGGTGAGCAGCCGCGCGGCCTCGATATCGGTGAAACGCTCGGCCGCGGGGAAGTTGATCCCCTGGTAGGCCGCCAGCGGCTTGCCGAACGATTGGCGCTGCTTGATGTACTCGACGCCCATCTGCAACGCCGCGTCGGCCGCGCCGCAGCAGGTCGCGCCGATCAGCGCGCGGGCGAAGGTGAAGCCCTCCATGGCATAGTAGAAGCCGCGGCCCGCCTCACCGATGCGATAGCGGTCGGCCAGCGGCAGGTTCTCCATGTTGAAGCCGCCCGTCGAGATGCCCGTGCGACCCCAGTTCTCGATCAGCGTTGTCGTGACGTGCGGATTGTCCTTCAGCGGCACGGCGAAAAAGCTGAAACCCTTGTGCCCGGCCGCCGGATCGGTGCGCACGAGGGTCATGTGGATGCCGCCCATGCGCTGCGCCTCTTTGATGCCGCTGATGTAGAGCTTCTCGCCATTGAGCAGCCAACTGCCGTCGGCCTGCTGCGCGCCGGTGCAGCGTGTCACCCCCTCGATGTCCGACCCGCCGCCCGGTTCGGTGGTGGCGATCCCCAGGAACTGCTTCCCGGCCGTCACCTTCGGCAGGATCTCCTTTTTAAGCTCCGGGCTGGCGTAGCGGTCGAAGATGAAGGCCCAACTGGCCTCCACCAGGTACATCACCGGCAGCGCCAGGCTGATCTCCGCCCGGCCCAACTCCTCCGCGGCGATGGTCGCGAGGGTAACGCTCATCCCCTGGCCGCCGTACTCCTCGGAGACGGTGGGCGCCCACAGCCCCATCTCGGCCATCCCCTTGATGATGTCTTCGGGGATGGTGTGACCACTGTCAATCTCGCGCACGCGCGGCGCGATCTTCTTCTGGGCGAAGTCGCGCACGGCCTTGCGCCACATCTGTTGTTCTTCAGTCCAGCCGAAATCCATGCGACCTCCTTGAAAATGTCTAGCCGCCGAATGAATTCGGGGCGAAAGGGCCACGGGCCGCGATGTCGGCCTGCGCCGACCTGGCGACGCGTCCACGCAGGGGGACGCCCGGCCCCCGGCCCCTTAGCCGCGATTTCAATCGCCCGGCCCTTTTTCGGTCATTGCCTTCACCATGTCCGGGCTGGAGATGATCCCGGCCAGCCGATGCTCATCAATCACCAGCGCGTTCTGGATGCCGACGCGGGCAAAAAGCTGGGCGATGAAGGGCAGGCGCAAGTTCGGCGTGATCACAATCAGCGGTTTGACCATGATCTCGGCGACGCGGGTGCGCGTGGGGGAAAGGGACTTCGCCAGCAGCCGGTAGACGACTTCCTGATACGTGACCATGCCATAGGCGTCCCCTTCGTCCGCGCGATCCACGATGACCGCCTGACAATGGCATTTCAGCATCGCTTCGACGGCCTCTTGCACGGTCGTGAGGGGGTGTACCACGACAAAATCCTGGTTCATAATGTCGCGGGCACGCAATGAGTAGAGGCGGTGTTCTTCCATCGGTCGAATCCTTTTGGCCGCAGCCCTGGCAAGCGTTCAGAAGGCAAAGCGATTCTACCATGAAATGCGCGCAGGGACAAAGACGCGCGGCGCCGCAACGCGCGCGCCCCATGTGGTGATTGCGAATGATTCCGCCCTGGTAGTTTGACGAAAAAAAGTCACCAATGTACAATTGAATTATCGCAATGCATGAATAAACAACCGCACGTGGGTTGTATGAGCCTGGTCAAAGAGCGGCGTTGATGGACACATCCCACACCCTCGATGTTCAGCTCTTGGGCAGCTTTCGGTTGATCAGCGGTGGTCGGCCGGTCGAGACCCTGGCGCAAGCGCGCCTGCAACACCTCCTCGCCTACCTGCTCCTGCATCCCAGCCGCGCCATCTCCCGCCAACAACTGGCCTTCGCGTTCTGGCCCGACACGAGCGACGACCGGGCCAGGGGCAACCTGCGCAACTTGCTGCACCGGCTGCGCGATGCTCTGCCCGCGGGCGCGCGCTGGCTGGAGTTCAACCGCCACGCGGTCTGCTGGCAACCTGACGCGGCGATCGCGCTGGACGTGACGGAATTCGAGGCGGCGCTGACGCGCGCCGCGGCCGCCGCGCAATCCGGCGACGCGACGGCCGAGCGCACGGCGTTGAGCGCAGCCGTCGCGACCTATGCCGGCGACCTGCTCCCCGATTGCTACGATGATTGGATCGCCCCCATCCGCGAACGGCTGAACCAGGCCGCCCTGGCGGCCGCCGAGCGGCTGGCGCAGCGCCTGGAGGAAGCGCAGGACTTCGCGACCGCCATCACGTGCGCCCAACGCCTGCTCCGCGCGGATCCATTGCACGAGGCAACCCATCGGCGGCTGATGCGCCTGCACGCGCTGGCCGGCAATCGCACCGGCGTGGTGCGCGCCTTCAATGCCTGCACCGCGGCCCTGCGTCAAGAGCTGGGCGCGGCGCCCGAGGCCGAGACGCGGGCGGCCTATCGCGCCGCGCTCGACCTGGCGGCCGCCGTTCCGACCGTCCGGCCCGCGGCCGCCATCCCGGCTGTCCGGCCCGGCAACCTGCCGCCGGAGTTGACCAGCCTGATCGGCCGGGAGCACGACCTGGCAGAGGTGCGCCAACTGCTGGCGGCCCACCGCCTGGTCACGCTGACCGGGGCCGGGGGCGTGGGCAAGACCCGTCTGGCGTTGCGCGCCGCGGCCGAGGCGCAGGCCGAGTTCCCCGACGGCGCGTGGTGGGCCGACCTGGCGTCCGTCGCCGACGCGGAGCTTGTCACGCCGACGATCGCAACGGCGCTGGGCGTGCATGAACGCGCTGGTAGCTCCACCACGCAAACGCTGGCCGACTGGCTGGCGCCCCGGCGCCTGCTGCTCCTGCTGGATAACTGCGAGCATCTGGCCGGCCGGGTGGGGCCGCTGGCGCAGACATTGCTACGGGCCGCGCCGCAGTTGCGCATCCTCGTGACCAGCCAACGTTCGTTGGGCGTCACCGGCGAGACCGCCTGGCGCGTCCCCTCGCTCGCCGTCCCGCCGGCCGATGCGCCGCCAACAACCGTCTCTGGCGGCCCGGCACAGCCCGAATGGGGCAGCGTCCGGCTCTTTGTGGCGTGCGCACAGGCCGTCCTGCCCACCTTCACCCTCACCCCCGGCAACGCCGCGGCCGTGGCCCAGATTTGCCGGCGGCTGCACGGCATCCCGCTGGCAATCGAACTGGCCGCGGCGCGTATCCCTACGCTCTCCGCCGGCCAAATCCTGACGCGGCTGGATCATGCCTTCGCGTTGCTCGGCCGCCAAGGGCCGCCGGACGCGTCGGCCGAACCGTCGCGGCAACAGACGTTGTGGGCCGCGTTGGAGTGGAGCCACAGCCTGCTCGCCCCCCCCCGGAGCGGCTGCTCTTCCGCCGGTTGGCGGTCTTCGCCGGCAGCTTCACCCTGGAGGCGTCCGAGGCCGTGTGCGCCGATTCCAGCCTGGCGGCCGAACAGATCATGGGGCTGCTGGCCAACCTGGAAGATCGGTCGCTGGTGGAGGCCGAGGCGGCCCCGGGCCAGCGGCGTTTCCGATTGCACGAGACGCTGCGGCAATATGCGGCGGCCAAGCTGGCGGAGGCCGGCGAGACCGCGCGCCTGGGGGCCGGGCATCTCGACTACTTTAGCTGCCTGGCCCTCGCCGCGGCGCCCCACCTGACCGGCGCGAGCCAGGCCGAGTGGCTGGATCGCCTGGAGGCCGAGCACGACAATCTGCGCGCGGCGTTGGCCTTCAGCCAGACGGCCGCGGCCTGCGCCGAGATCGGCCTGCAGATCGCCGGCGGGCTGGCGCGTTTTTGGGCCACGCGCGGGCATTTCAAGGAAGGCCGCCATTGGGCCAGGACGCTGCTCGCCGCGGCCGATCCGCCGGCTGCCACGCCGGCGCGGCTGGCTGCGCTGCGGGCAGCCGCCATCCTGGCCTATTATCAGGCGGACTACCCCGAAGCCGGCGCATTCTACGAACAGGCGTTGGCCGCCGCGCAGGCCCTCGACGACCGGCCGGCCATTGCGATGATCACGCGCGGCCTGGGGGCCGTGGCCCACGGCCAGGGGGATTGCGCCACAGCGCTGCGCAACTACGCCGCCAGCCTGGCGCTCTGCCGGGAGATCGGCGACCGAGCGGGCGAAGCGACGGCGCTGGCGAACCTGGGGCTGGCCGCCTGGCAGCACGGCGATGGGGCGACCGGCCGCGGCCACCTCGAAACGTGCCTGACCCTCCGGCAGCAGTTGGGCGACGAGGTCGGCATCGCCTACGCGCTCCACCTGCTGGCCGACATCGCCTGGAGCGAAGGGCGGGCGGTCGAAGCGCAAAGCCTGAACGACGAAAGCCTGGCCATGCGGCGCCGGCTGGGCGACAAGTGGGGCATCGCCTACTCACTGGACAGCCTGGCGGTGATCGCGGGGCGGCAGAGGGATGGCGCACGGGCGCGCACTTTGTTCGCCGAATCGCTGCTGCTGTTCAACGAACTGGGGAGCCAGCATGGCCTCAGCGATACGCTGGAGCACCTGGCGGGGCTGCTGGCGGACGAGGAAAGCTACGAGCCGGCGACCAAGCTCATCGCGGCCGCCACCGCGCTGCGCGAGACCATCGCCGCGGCCATGCCGCCGAACATGCAGCGGGAGCACGACCAGCAGCTCATCCACCTCCGCGCCCAACTCAGCGACGAACGCTTCCGCGCCGCGTGGCTGTTGGGTTGCGCCCTGGTGACGGCGCGCGCGGTGGGGTATGCGCTGGAGTTGACCGCGTTGTGAGGCTTTAAGGCCATTCCCCGACCTTGCTCAGCGTCTCAGCATATAGCGCCGGGGTCATCCGAAAAGGTAGAGCGCGCAAGCGATCGAGAAACGGCCTGAGCGGCCCAATGAGTCCGCGTTTTCGAGCCTCGATCAGGATGCCGAGTGTGCCGGTGACAGCCAAGCCGCCTTCGGCTGCTCGCCGTCGGCCGCGCCGCTCATCCATCAGCAGCAGCCCAGCCCGCATCTCGTGCGCAAGCACAATGGCTTCACTTTCGCCCGCGTCCAACTCATTGGCCAACATCTGGACGGCCAAAGCATTTTCCACGACCGTTACCCTGAGCCAGGAAGCGGCGGCTAGTTCGGCGCTGCCCATCTTTTCTGGATCGCTGTGCAATTCGGCATGCACGGCATCTGGAATATGAACGGCGCCGAACAATGCGGGCAAGAGATCGAGCCGTTCAAGCCAAGCCAGGGCAATGAGCGGCGTTGTGTTGGAAATAACTATGCTTTGTTCCAACGCCGCACCGCCTCAACCTCGTGTTCAAGCTCCTCGCTCGTATAGTCAAGGTAAGGAATGTCCTCTTCGGCCAACATGCGGATGAACGTCAGTCTATGAATGCCTAAGAGGTTGGCCGCCTTTCCCGATGAAATGCGGTCTTGACGATACAATGAGATGATGTAAGACCGCAATAACGCGTCACTTGTTTCTTGACGCGTCAAACCGCTACCGATCAATAACGACTGGGGCAACTTGACTTCGACAACGACATCAGGTATGGCAAGCATACGATTTCTCCTGGTACGAGCTCAATCCGAACTAAATTATAGCATAGGAGATCAAATGAGGCGAGCGCTCCCGTGCCCCATGGCTCCTGGGCCGCGCGCTAGTGACGGCGCGGTGGGTATGCGCTGGAGTTGACCGCGTTGTGAGACCCCGGTCAAGAACCCCCTGACAGATTCCCCATACTCGGCGAAGCAATGCCCTGTGAGTGATATGAACGCCCACAGGGCATTGTGTTTTGAGTGGAGTTTTATGTGAAAGTTTACATTAAACGATTTTTAAACGGTAGTTGTGATATGATTGTAATGTCTTTATAACTTAGTAGCTGCGCCGTCGTGTTGCAGGAGGCGACCGTGCGGATCGTCCATCGAGTCGTGACCAGTCCGGTATTTGAGCTCGTGAAGAGCGTGGAACTGGACATCCAGATAGTCGAAGACGACGCCTGGACAATGCACATTGAGTTGTTCCTTCGAGGCGGCCAGCATCGAAGCGGCGCTGGTTTGGGCGAATGTGAAGAGGTTTCTTGAGCACAGCACCGTGCAGGGACGGCGATCCGGCAGGCACGCCTCCCGGCGGAGAATCCGGACAGGATTCTTTTGATACCTTCAAGAGGCAACTCGACCGGCTTTTCGACATTGCGATGGGAATCGCAGATAAGGCGCTGGTATAGGAGATACCATGACACACCCATTCACCAATCTACCATTCACCCCCTACCTCCGCATCGGCGCCCTGGCGTGGGTCACCGACCCGGCCGGCGTGGGGATCTTCGACACCGCGCAAGGCAAAAGCGTCGCGCGCCTCTCCCGCGGCTACGTCGTGGAGATCATCGGCGGGCCGGAGGTGAAACGGTACACGCAGGGCGGACAAATCAACGACATCGTCCGCTGGCAGATTTTCAGCCCGCGACGAGAGGGGGACGACCGGCGGCCGGTCACCGGCTGGGCGGGCGAGGGTGAGATCGCGGCCGGCGCGCCGGCCGCGCTACCAGTTTTCTGGCTCCAGGAGCTTGCGGCGACGTGGGTCTGCCCTGGCGCTGATTATGGGACGAATCTTGAGCACGGTTGGGAAGTCTTCGTGACGCAGCACGGCGACAAGCTGGCCCTGCGCGATAAACCGACGATCCACAACTCGACCGTGAAGCAACGATTCGCGGCCGGCGAAATCCTGCCCGTGCGCTCGGGCTACATCTGCGCCGACCGCATGATCTGGTGGCCGGTCGGTCTGAGTGGCGCGGTCACCGAGCAGTGGTGCAGTGAGGGAGATGCCGGCGGGTATCTGCTGGCGCCCCTGGAAGTATAGCGTCGAAAGGAGACCATCTATGCCATCCAAACTTTCCATCCACATCAGCGGCTACCCGGAAGGAATCTACGACATCGTCCATCGGATGCAGCCGCGCGTCCTCAAGGTGTTCGACTATTCCAGCGAAATGAACATTGACGCGCTGCGGCGCGCGGCGCGACCGCTCATCGTCTATCGCCAGTACACCGATCTGACCTTCGACAAGAGCACAGCCGATGACTTTGTGAAGGAGTTGGAGCGCAACGCGCTGCCCAAGCTGAAAGGTCGCGGCCTGCTCTGGGAGGGGATCAACGAGCCAGGTCTCGGCGGCGAGGATACCCCTGGGCACCGACGGCAGGCCGAGCAGCTCAATGCCTGGAACCTGCGCTTCGCCGAGCTGATGCACGAGCGCGGGGAGAAGGTGGCCGCGTATTCCTGGTCCACCGGCAACCCGACCGACGCCCAGTTTGAATGGATCATCCCCTATCTGGTCGAGTCGGCGGCCGCGGCCGATGCGCACGCGTTTCACGAGTACGCGCGCAGCGCGGGGGAGAACCCGCTGCGCGATTGGGGCCGCTATCGGGCTTTCGAGGCCACGCTGCCGCCCGATGCATGCAAGCCGGTGGTCATCACTGAGGCGGGGATTGACGATGGCGGCCCCATATGTATCAAGCTAAGCAATGGACGGTGCATCGGAATCCGTCATGCCGATATGCAAGTCCTCGAAGTCGTCGTCAAGCGCAGCCAGCAGTTGATAGGTGTGCGGCGCGGCACGGCGTTTGTTGAT